>Ga0224528_1000254_pt1 | contig 44409 bp, 39 predicted proteins | sample CBST25metaG_2_FD_179888 | JGI IMG/M metagenome (GOLD analysis project Ga0224528, IMG submission 179888) | Peat soil microbial communities from Stordalen Mire, Sweden - C.B.S.T25 | ecosystem: Environmental > Terrestrial > Soil > Wetlands > Peat | place: Sweden: Norrbotten County, Stordalen Mire...
ACCAATCTGTGGACCGCCGCACGGATCGCCGCGTTGATCTTGAGCGAGTTCGGCGTGAGCTATCACCCGGATCATATCGGCCGCCTGATGCATGACCTCGGCTGGACTCCGCAGAAGCCGGAACGACGTGCTCTGGAGCGCAATGAAGAAGAGATCGAGCGATGGAAACAAAAAGAGTGGCCGCGTATAAAAAAACACCACAAGGCTGGGCGCCCACATCGTCTTTGCCGATGAATCGGGCTTCCTGATGATTCCCAACGTGGCCAGAACCTGGGCGCCACAGGGGAAAACTCCTATCTACCGCCATCGCCAGGGACAGCGCGACAACCTTCTTTGGGTTATCAAGTGAAAGGATTCATTCTTCTTCCAGAAGAAGAGTGTCGCAATCTACGCGAAATGGACTGTGCCGTCCAAACTCCTCTCCGAAGGAGAATGCCCCACGATGCTATGAAGAGGCAATATGGTCACCAGTCCTTGACAATGCTGGTCCCATTCGATGACTATGGATCACGTGTTGAAACAATTCAATTCCGGTTCCTCGCGGCTCAGCGATAGGCAGCCGCTACGTGTCCGATCATCAGGGCCGACATGGATGTGTTGACTCAGCACATCTACATCTCAGGCTGACCGATATAATCTGGCTGCTCATCAATCGTTTCAAGAACTGCGCAGAGCCGCTGCGCGTTAGGATGGACAACATGGATGTCCGGAATCCGTGGAATGGCAAGAGTGGCCGCAATGGATGTTTCATCAAGAAGCAATGCGCAGTGTCGGCATTTCTTGTCGGTATGTCACTGCTGGCCCACGCGCAAAAACCGGCTGTTCCCATGAGCGCGGCGCTTCCCGATGCCATTCGATCCTATTTACAGGTAGCGGTGAATAATCACACGATCGCCGGCGCTGTGACGCTTGTTGCGGATCGGGATCACACTGTCTACCTGAAGGGCATTGGCTTTCGCGATCAAGCCGCGAATGCCACCATGCCGGCAGATGCGATGTTTTGGATCGCTTCAATGTCGAAACCGATGACCGCTACGGCGTTGATGATGCTCGTGGATGAGGGCGAGGTAAAGCTTGACGACCCGGTCGAAAAGTATCTTCCGGAGTTCAAGGGACAGATGGTGCGGCTGACCGGTGCCGGCTCGACACAGTTGGTGCCGCCAACTCACCCGATTCGCGTGCGCGAGATTCTAAGTCATACCAGTGGGCTGCCCTTTCGCTCGTCCGCTCAACCAGGAGCGCTCGACCTGCTGCCGTTGAAGGATGCTGTACACAGCTTCGCGGCAGAACCGTTGACCTTTCAGCCCGGCACAGACTATGTGTACTCGAACGAAGGCCTGAACACCGCGGGAAGGATCATCGAAGTTGTCAGCGGAATGCCCTACGAACAATTCATGCAGGAGCGGCTCTTTGACTCGCTGGGAATGAAGGACACCACATTCTGGCCTAACTCCGAGCAGATTGGCCGGCTCGCAAAGAGCTACAAACTTGACCCGCAGACGAAGAATCTTGTGGACACTCCAATCGACCAGTTGACTTATCCGCTTGACGACAAGATGCGCCGTTATCCAATGCCTGCCGGTGGGCTCTTTTCGACCGCCGCCGACGTATCGAAGTTCTGCCAGATGATCCTGCACGGGGGCACATTCGAAGGGAAGCGATATGTTTCTCCGGAGGCGGTCCATGAGATGACCAGCAGACAGAACGGTACACTAAACGCGACAGGCTACGGTTTGGGCTGGAGTATCTCTCCCGGCGGAGCTGGCCATGGCGGCGCCTACAAGAACGTGATGGACCTCAGTCTCACGGAGGGTAGAGTCTTCATCTTCATGGTCCAGCAGGCTGGTCCCTGGGGAACCGCGCAAGGGGATCAGATGGTTCCTGAACTTGAGCGGCTTGCAAAGGATCTCGTTCCATTGAGATGAAGAGAGAAAGTGACATTTGAAGAAATAGTTTCCAACTCGGAGCAGGGAACTACTGCTTCCATGGTGGTGAGAAACTGCTCCCGACGACTGGAGCGGGCATACTTGGAGAGCGGAAGTATCCGGGTGTTGGGCTGCAAATCTGACGTTCCGATCTACTTTTGGGCGGGGTGTCCCTGCAGAGTTCCTGCATGAATTCTGCCATAGATCATCGGGAACTCGCACACAGGTCTTGGGCTGAAGAAGTGCTCCGCACCACCAAACACCCGGTATCTTCCGGTCTCAGGACGCCGCACATAAGATGGACCGGAATAGGGAGCAGCGGCAACAGCGCGCCCCCTATCGCGCCCCTCGCTTTGTATATACGACATTGACGACTGCGCCCTCGTGCGTCAGAAGATATCGTCTTGTCTTTAAGGAAGGGTTATTCGCACCGCGTTGCCATTGTAGTGAACAACCGAATCGTAGTGATCCACCAGCTCCACACCTGCTCCGTGATTTTGTGAGACCGCAACGATGTTGAAGGTGTGTATCTTCAACATGCCGGGGAAGCTGCCGGTACGGGCGCTGATTTCCAGCGTATGACTGGCATCGTGCCAGGTGAGCGGGATGGATTCGTATTGGCCTTTTTCGTAGTCGTAGGTGTCGCCCGCGTCCTGGTAGAGAGTGAAATGTCCGTCGGCTCCGCGGTAGATTCGCAGTTCGATCGGATCCGCGGGCTTTTCGTTCGAATACTGCAGAAAGGGGCCCAACGGAACGATCGCTCCGGGGCGTACGAACAAAGGCAAGGTCCTCACCGGAGCGGATGCGTCGATGCTCTCGCCAGCGGCAGTCTTCTCGCCAGTCCAGAAGTTATACCAGGGCGCGCCGGCAGCCGGCAGGTACACTGTTTGGTCTGTCGCTCCAGCCGTGGTGACAGGCGTGACCATGATGGAAGGTCCGAAGAAATACTGATTCCCAATGTTCAGGACCTTCGGGTCTTTCGGAAAATTCATGACCAGCGGTTGCATGAAGGTGCTGCCGCCGGCTGTGACCTGCCAGGCTGTCGAATACGTGTAGGGCAGGAGGCGGTAGCGGAGATTCAGGTAGGTTCGGAGAATGTCCTGTGTTGCTGCGTCAAACCGCCAGAATTCCTTGCCCGGGTTCAGGCCATACGAGCCGTGCACGCGGAACATGGGACAGAACGAGCTGAACTGGAACCAACGGGTGAACAACTCCTCATACTTGGGATTCGTGGGGTCGCCGTTGCCTGCACTGCGGTTGCCGAAGAACCCGCCGGTATCGGTATTCCAGTAAGGAATGCCGGAGAGGGAAAAGTTCAGCCCGGCAGGAACCTGCTGTTGAAGCACCTGCCATGTCGCCTGGATGTCCCCGGACCAGGTGATGGCGCTGTTGCGCTGCTGGCCCGCATACGCGGAACGAGTAAGGATGACGACGCGTTTCCTGTCAGTCGCAGCGCGCTGCCCCGCGTAGATGCCGCTTGAGTGCATCAGCGGATACGCGTTGTAGACTTCATAACCAGGCCCCATCGGAGTGGTGTAAGTACGGAATCCCATGCCGCCGATCTCCGGCTCTGGCGCGTCGAGCCACCAGCCGTCTACCCCTTTTGTGAAGAGCTCGTCGCGAATCTGCTTCCAGTAGAGCTCGCGGCCAGCCGTGCTGAAGGGGTCATACCATTGGCCCTTTCCGGGAGGAAAAGCATAGGTGGTTACCTGGGGAAACATACCACCCCCGGCATTGAGCTCCCCACTGTTCTTGCTGCCCAGGTCGAACTTGGCCCAGACTGAGATCAAGGTATGGTAGTGCATCTGGTGCAACTGACTGAACATGGCAGCCGGGTCTGGATAGCGCTTCGGGTCAAACAGGTGTGACCCCCATGTATTGTTCCCGGCCGGCCAGTATTGCCAGTCCTGGATGATGCCATCCACCGGAACCTTGAGGTCGCGCAGCTTGGTGGCTACGCCCAGCAGTTCCTCCTGCGAGGCATAACGCTCCTTGGACTGCCAGAAGCCGAACTCCCATCGAGGCATCATGGGAGCCGAACCGGTCAGCTGCCGGTACGCCGCCATTGCCGTAGCGATGGTTCCATCGCCGTAGCAGAAGTAATAGTCAATGGCCTTGCCGTATTCAGAAGACCAGCGAAGAACGCGCGGGCCGGCGCCGGCATCGGCAGCCGGATCGGAGGAGACGGTGGTTACAGCGGGATTATCCCAAAGGAGCATGTAGCCCTTGCTGGAGGTCATCACAGGAACACCGACATTGGTGTTCGACTGAGCAAGCTGGACCTTGAAGCCGCCGTGCGCTTCGTAGTTCCAGGCTCCCTCCTGATGCTGCCCAAGGCCATAGATGGCCTCGTCCGGCGCGAGATCGAACGACTGAGTGGCCGAGGTAACGGAGGCGCCTTCCACGGTGGCGGGCTCGACCTGCCTGCCCTGCGCAGCTTCCTGGAGCAGTACCCGGCCGGCGGGGTCCAGGAATGTGATGGCGCCAGTCTGGCGGTCGACACGAACCTCAATCTTCTGCGACGCCACCGTAAAGATATGGCTGCCCTGATGGTGGGTCAAGTGAACGCTTTCCGGAGTGGCGACGACGGAAGGGCTCTTCAGCGCCGGCAGATCCGGGCCGGGCGCGTAGGTGACGCGGACAATCTCCGGGGACCAGAACCTGACTTGAAGCGTGCCTCCGTTCACGGCGATCTGCGCTCCGTCGGCCAGCGGCTTGAACTGGGTGGTGGTAGCACTGAGGGGAGCGAAGGCTCCCACCGTGGCTCCGAACAACAAGAGAAAGCGGAAGTGCTTTTTCAATCCTGTCGTCATGCGCTCGTGTCCTCACAATTCGTGGTTGAGAAGATCCAAAGCCCGCAGGCTCGGAGGTGCCCCTGGAAAGAGCGCGTCCCGGACTTGTGTGCCGTGATTTCAGCACCAGAGTAAACGATTACTGGGCATTATTCAATCAACGAGAATCACTGCCCTCTAACCGCTCCCTGGTGGGCGCGTATGGTTCTCTCGATACAGGTCCGGCTGCGGTCAAAAAACATGGCTGGACAGCACGGTCGGCGGCCAGCCCGCACATCGTTTGTCAAACGGACTATTGGAGCCGTCACCCATTCAACTCTTCTGTTGACCCGCGGGGTCCGAGCTAGCCACATGAACAAGCATCTGTTTCGTTTCCCGCACGCTCTCGCGCTAAAGGTTCTCTGGTTCTGTGCTGCGGCGCAAGGCCCCGCTCAAAACCCGATCATTCATACCAACTTCACGGCCGATTCCGCACCGCTCGTCTATAACGGCACGGTCTACCTGTATACCAGCCACGATGAGGACGATGCCACAGGCTTCAAGATGGTGAACTGGAGACTCTACACATCAACCGACATGGTGAATTGGACCGACCACTGCACCGTGGCCTCGCTGGCGACCTTTCCGTAAGGGCTCATCCTACGTCTTCGGGTTCGATTACACGCTTAATTTCGCCCTGACCGAAACCCATCGTGAGCGCCGTTCGGTTGAAGTATCAAAGTTCACCTACAACGGCGACGGCACCATCGCGACGGTCCCGTGGTAGGATGCGGCAGGTGTCCCTCATCAGGGTTCGCGGCGTCGACTTTGGCCATGACGAAGCATCGAGCTTCAGCGTGCGCGTGGCCAGCGGCTCTCAAGGCGGTTCCATCGAACTGCATCTGGACAGTTCCGATGGCCTTCAAATCGGCTCTCTGGTGGTTCTCAATACCGGCGGATGGTGTGCATGGAAGACGCAGTGTACTCCTGTCTCAGGCGTGTCAGGAGTACACGGTTTATTGCCCAAGGGAGAACCCCCGGCTCTGCCCTTTCAATTACCCACAAGTACGCCAACACCGGCACGGGCTTATCCTACTTGTGGGTAATTGAAAGCGCTGAAGCGCGGGGCTAACCACAGTTGCGCCTACGGCGCGGGCGCTCCATTTGACCACTGCGCCGCTTTGGTTTGGACTTGTCTTCTGGTTGACGCACAGAAACCACTAAGTCGGCACAACGAGCTAGCGGTTGGAAGCTAGGAGTTAGAAGCTTGGATTTAACCGTTGCACTCACCGGCGCATCTGGCGCGGTCTTTGGGCGCGAACTGCTGCGTGCTCTCGAGGCCGATGAGCGCGTGGCGCAGGTCCACTTTGTGCCTTCCGAGAATTCCCTGCGCGTGCTGGCCGAGGAGTTGGGCTTGAGCGGGCGCAACAACCTGCTCGAAAAGCTGCTGGGTGTGCCGCCAACGAAGACTGTGCAGATCTCCGATGCGGACATTGGCGCGGCCATCGCCTCGGGCAGCTACCCCTCGAATGGCATGATCGTGCTGCCCTGCTCGATGGGCACTCTGGGCGCAATCGCCAACGGGCTCGCGAACTCGCTGATCTCCCGCGCCGCCGATGTGACGCTCAAGGAGCGGCGGCCGCTGCTGCTCTGCGTGCGGGAAACGCCCTTCAACCGCATTCATTTGCGCAACATGACGCTGGCCGCCGAAGCCGGCGCGGTTATCTTCCCGGTGATTCCGGCTTTCTATTTCCAGCCGCAGGACACAACAGAAATGGCGCGGCAGTTTGTCTGCCGCGTCCTGGCCCACATCGGTCTGCCGCAGACGGGCGCTTATGTCTGGAAGCCGGAAGAGTAGGGAACAGCCAGGACCCGGAATGCTTCCGTCCAAGCCAGGCAACCCCACCTGGGGCGATCTTCCCGCCTGGGTGAATGGGCACACAAAAAGGGCAGCCCGATGAGGGCTGCCCTTCATGACTCAGGAGCGGGTCGTGGCGTAATGGACCTTGCCAATCTCTGGCTTGGTCCAATCGCACCGTGCGATCAATGGGCTGTGTGGTGGCCGGCCGCGGGCTTATGCGCGGCAGGAGCAGCCTTCTTCTTCTCGGCCTGGATAGAGCCGTCCTTCAGCACAATCTGCGCTGTCTGCGCCAGGGTGGCCGTAGCGGGAACCTGCGTGTAGGAGTCGTAGGTCGCGTCCAGTTCTGCGTTGGGCTGCAGCTTGAACTCGAAACCAACTGCAGGAATGTCCTTGTCCGCCAGCGGCGCTTTCATGTTCACGATAAAGTCGGGAACCTTGGCGTCCTTGGCGTCCTGGGTCACGGCGAGCTTGAGCACCGAAGCGGTCGCCTCGATCACAATTCCTGGGACCGGCGTGGCCTTGTCCTTCAAGAGCGCCCATAGCTTGTCGGCGTCTTCCTTGGAACCAGCGGCCAGGATGAATTCCTTGTCGCCCAGGTTGAGGGAGTTCAGATCGGGAGTGGTCGTTACAACGTTGTGCGCAACCTCGGCCGGCGTTGCCGCGGCCTTGATCACGAACGTTCCCGGAGGAAAGACTGTCGCGGCCGATGCCGTCTTCACGTCGCCCAGACCTTCCAGGTTGCCGTGATAGCGCTTGTAGTAGTACTCGATCTTCTGCTCGATCTGGGCCTTGGCGGCATCAGGAGCGAAGTTCCAGGCGCGGCAATAGAACCAGACCGCCTGGACCAGATCCTTGGCGTCCGGCTTGGTGTAGGCTTCCGCCAGGTACAGAACATCAATCAAGCCCGGGGTGACCTTGGTCTGTTCGGGCGTCAAAAGCATCAGCTCCGCCCGATACTCCGAAACGGCGCCCTTGAAGTCCTTCTTCGAGATCGCATCGTCCAGCGCGATCGTCGAGTGGAAGATCGGGTAGGCTGCATCGATTTGCGTCTTCCAGTCGGCATCGGAAACATCGGCGGATTTGGTCGCCAGCAGTCCTTTGTGGGCAAGCGCCGCGGCGTCGTCGCAGGTCTGTGCATCCTGGGTCTTGCCGCACTGCCCCTTCTTGATGAAGACGGAGTAGAGGATGGCCTTGAAGTTGTTCGGGTCCACCTGTAACATGCGGCTGGCCGCGCTGAGCGTGTTGTCAGTATCCTGCAGGGCCTGGTAGGTGTTGATCAGAGAGTCGAGAACAGCTTTCTTGACGACGCTCTGCGGATAGGTTTTGAGAAAGCCTTCCATGGCCGAGGCCTTGGCCTTGGGGTCGGTTTGGTTGTCAGCCAATTGATAGGCATTGAACTCGGCGGGATCCTTGATCGAGATCGTACCTGGTTCCTGTGCTCGAAGCGTGGGCGCGGAAACGAGGCAAATGCTCGCCAATGCCATCACAGATGCGAAGACTAACTTCTTCATTCAGTGCTCCTGGGAATTGCCGAAATGGAGATCAATATTCAAGCACTCGCTCCGGGAATGTACAACCGTTCTTTTTTAGGCGGTTGAGCGCCGAGGATCGGGTAAACGGTACCACGGCTTCCAATGCGGTGTTGGAAGGATTATAGAAAGACCCGCCCTTCGTGACAAGCGAAGTTGCAAGGGAAATGCGGAATCTCGCAATCCGGGAGCCCTGCCGGATCGAAACAGTGCCCTTCGAGAGTCCTTCGGTGCCCGATTTGCCGCGCCGGGCCACCGCCTTTGGCCGAAAACGCGACACCTTCAGCCCTGGACCTTGTCGATGCTTCCCAGCTTCATTGCAGCAGACGCACCAACTCTGCCTGCTCGGCCAGGAACGCGTCGTGGCCGTGGTCGCTGATCATCTGCCGGTAATCGGCCTGCACGCCCGCCGCCCGAATTGCTTCGGCAAACTCGCGCACCTGCTGGGGAGGGAACAGCCAGTCCGAGCTGATGCCCACGAAGCTGAGCCGCGCGCGAATCCGGCTGAAGGCCTCCACTGGCGAGGAGTATCCATGCAGCGGGTCCCAGGTGTCCATGGTGCGCAGGATGGCCAGGTAGGCATTGGCGTCGAAGCGGTCGATGAAGCGTTCCCCCTGGTGGTCCAGGTAGCCGGCAATGTCGAAGCGCCCTCCGACCAGCCCGCCCCCCTGGTCGTCCAGTCCCCAGGGATCCTCTCCGTTGCGGTTCGGCTTGCGTCCAAAGCGCTCGTCGAACAGTACCGCGGACTTGTAGCTGAGCATGGCGATCTGCCGGGCCAGCGACAACCCGCTGCGCGGCGGGCGCTGCGGCAGGTAGTGCCCACCCTTCCACTCCGGGTCTTCCTGGATGGCTTTGCGCTGCAGGTGGTTCAGGGCCAGCCCCATCGCCGAAAGCGGCGCCACCCCGATCACTACCGCCCGCTCCACCCGCTCCGGATCGAGAATCGTCCATTCCAGAGCCTGCATGCCCCCCAGGGAGCCGCCCAGCACCAGGCGCAGGCTGCGAATCCCCAGAGAGTCCAGCAAGCGCCCCTGTGCCCTTACATTGTCCCGGACGGAGATCAGCGGAAAATCGGACCCGTAGACCTTCCCTGTTTCCGGGTCCACCGAGCCGGGGCCGGTCGAGCCGTAGCAGGAGCCGAGCAGGTTAATGCAGATCGCGAAATCGTGCTCCAGTGACAGAACCGCGCCTGGCGCAAAAAGTTCCGGCCACCAGGAGCCCACCAGCGCCGAACCGGTCAGCGCATGGCACACCAGAACGGCATTGTTCCTGGCCGCGTTCAGGCGGCCATAGACAGCGTAGTGCAGCGTCACTCCTGCCAGGCTGCGTCCGCTCTCCAGCAGCAACGGCTCGTCGAGTACGAAATCGCCTTCGTAGGTTGGCGCCGGGACGCGGCTTGCGACAGGCGCCGCTCCGGTCCCGGCTTGCGGTTCGGTCATGATACTCATTGTGCGGCAAGACCCTGGGTTTCGGCAGAACAGGCAAACGCCTGCCCGTTGGCGGACTCGATGGCCTGGTCCAGATCCTCAAGAATGTCGCGTATGTCCTCGATGCCTACCGACAGCCTCACCAACTCGGGAGTCACGCCCGCTGCCGCCTGCTCCTCCAGCGATAGCTGCTGGTGGGTGGTCGAGGCTGGGTGAATGACCAGCGACTTGGCGTCGCCGATATTGGCCAGAAGCGAGAAGAGCTTCAGAGCATCGATGAACTTCTTTCCTGCCTCGTAGCCGCCTTTAATGCCGAAGGTCACCAGTCCTCCTTCGCCATTGGGCAGGTACTTCTTCGCTCGCGCACGATAGGGGCTCGATTCCAGGCCCGGATAGTTGACCCACTCCACGCCGGGATGCTGTTCCAGGTGCCGGGCTACTGCCAGGGCGTTCTGGCTGTGCCGCTCCAGGCGCAGATGCAGCGTCTCGATCCCCTGCAGCAGCAGGAAGGAGCTGAAAGGCGAAAGCGCCGCTCCGGTGTCGCGCAATCCCTGCACGCGCGCCTTCAGGATGAAAGCAAGCGGCCCGAAGGCGTCGGTGTAGGAAAGGCCATGATAGGAGGGGTCCGGCTCGGTAAAGTTCTTGAAGCGCCCCGAGGCCGCCCAGTCGAACTTGCCTCCGTCTACAATCACGCCGGCAATCGTGGTGCCGTGGCCGCCCAGGAACTTGGTGGCGGAGTTGACCACGATGTCGGCTCCCCACTCGATGGGTCGCACCAGCGCCGGGGAAGCCGAGGTGTTGTCGATGACCAGGGGAATACCGCGCTCATGTGCAATTGAAGCCAGCGTCTCGATGTCGGCCACATCCAGCTTGGGATTGCCCAAAGTCTCGGTGTAGAGGGCGCGGGTCTTGTCGTTAATGGCCGCGCGCAGGCCGTCGAAGTCGTCCGCATCGACAAACCGGACCGTGATGCCCAGGCGTTCGAAAGTGTAGCGCAGCAGGGTGTAGGTGCCGCCGTAAAGTGAGGTGGTGGAGACGATCTCGTCCCCGGCCGAAGCCAGAGTGGTCAAGGTCAGGGCCTCGGCCGCCATGCCCGAGGCCGTGGCCAGTCCGGCCGCTCCGCCTTCCAGGGCCGCCACCCGCTTCTCAAAAACGTCGTTGGTGGGGTTCATGATGCGGGTGTAGATGTTGCCAAACTCTTCCAGCCCAAATAGCCGCCCGGCATGAGCGGCGTCTTTGAAAACGTAGGAAGCGGTCTGATAAATCGGCACGGCGCACGCACCCGTGGCGGGGTCGGGCGTTTGGCCGGCATGAACGGCAAGGGTGGCTAAGTGTTGCTTCGCTTCGGACATTCTGGGCTCCTTCAGGCAGCTTTGGATTCTGGCTATTGGATGCGAACCGGGCAGGATGCGCGCCGCGCCAAAAGCGAAACGGCCCGAATCCTCTTCGGACCCGGGCCGTTTCGCTTCAAGATTCGGTTGCGTCTAGCGCATTTGCCGCTCAAGAGCCGCACGGATGGGTCCGCCTGGCATACACATGCACATGGCCATGACCGCAATTCCGCATTTCCTTGAGTTCCGCATTGAAGGCAGTATCGATGGAAGCGGGGACCGCTGTCAAATTGCGGATCTCGTGGAAGTGACTATTCGCCGAGCATGAAGCGCTGAATGTAGTTGGCGCGGCCGGTGAGGGGCTCGCAAGACACCAGCGTGGCGCACATTTTAGGATTCCCCTTGGCGGCCTCGAATTTGCCCGGCATACCCGTAAGAAACCGGTGCAGCACCAGCTCCTTTTCGACGCCGATGACGCTGTCGTAAGGGCCGCTCATGCCCACGTCGGCCTGGAAGGCCGTGCCGCCGGGCAGGATGCGCTCGTCGGCCGTAGGAATGTGGGTGTGAGTGCCCAGGACCGCGGTCACGCGTCCATCCAGGTGCCAGCCCATGGCGACCTTCTCGCTGGTGGCTTCGGCGTGGAAGTCCACGAGGATGACTTTGGCTTGGATGGTGGCCAGCAGGTCGTTGGCGAGGTGGAAAGGGTCGTTGGGCGTGTTCATGAAGACGCGGCCCTGGAGATCCACAACCGCATAGGGAACGCCCGTGGTGGTGGTTCCCTCGAAAACACCGTAGCCGGGAAGGTTGGGCTGAAGGTTGGCCGGGCGCAGGACGCGGCGCGGCCGTTCCTGGCTGTCGGCGGGCACGGAGTTGAGATAGTCGATGAGCTCGCGCTTGTCCCAGATGTGGTTGCCGGTAGTCAGTACATCGGCGCCCAGATCGAAGAGATCTTCGGCAATCTGCGGCGTGAGGCCGAAGCCGCCGGCGGCGTTCTCCGCGTTGATGACGAGAAGTTCGACGGAATGCGCCTCGCGCAGGTAGCCAATATGCTCGTTCACGATGCGCCGTCCCGCGCTTCCGAAAATGTCGCCGACAAAGAGAATGTTCAAGGTCGAGGTGCTCCTCATAGGTGCTAGGTTCTAGGTGCTAGGTTCTAGTGTCCCGTCTCCTGAGTTCGCCCCATAATGCTTGTCATCCTGAGCGTAGCGAAGGATCTGCATTTTCAATGCCTTCCGCGTACTAACTAGTCCTCATGTTATGCTGCGAACTTCAGAGACACTACACTAGGTGCTAGCATGACCAGCCCAGAACTGAGTTACTTGCGAGTGCTCCTCGTGTGTTCAGGTGCGTTGATCTCGCGTTGGAAAGAATGTCAAATACCACTGAGCCGACCGGGATAAGGCTATTGCACGGAAAGAAAACCAAGAAAGAAGAATCATGGCTTCTACCTCATGACTGGAGCGATTGCATCATCGCGCGGAGCATTTTGCCAACTTCTGTGCATAAATCAGAGGTTTTGAGTTGTGCATCTTCCTTGCCGAATCCAAGAACTCGCGCAAGCTCAAGCTGCGTTTCCACTTCAAAGGCAGAGCCTCGCGCGTGTCCCAGGAATTGGAGATACTCCCCCTTGGTTGCCCGGCCTGACCCCTCGGAGATGTTGCTCGGGATGGAGACCGCGGCGCGGCGAAGTTGGCTCACAAGCCCGAAGCGCTCGGAATCAGGAAATGCGGTAGTCAGTTTGTAGACTGCCACTGCCAGTTCCATTGCTCGTTGCCAAACGTCCAGTTCACGGAACGATTTTCCCATCTTGCCCCTCGGAAATGTTGATTGTCGAACCTAGCCCCTAGCACCTAGCCCCTAGAACCTTTTTTACTCCTCTTCATTCTCCTTCGCCGTCTGCTGCCGCATCAGCGGGAAGAGGATGACGTCGCGGATGGAGCGGGAGCCGGTGAGCAGCATGACGAGGCGGTCGATGCCCATGCCTTCGCCGCCGGTGGGGGGCAGGCCGTAGGCCAGGGCGCGGACGTAGTCCTCGTCCATCTGGTGGGCCTCGTCGTCGCCCGCGGCGCGCTCCTTGAGCTGGTCGGCGAAGCGCTTGTGCTGCTCGATGGGGTCGTTCAGCTCGCTGAAGGCGTTGCCCAGTTCGAAGCCGCCGGCAAAGAACTCGAAACGCTCGACGTGCTCCGGATCGTCGGGTTTCTGCTTGGAGAGCGGCGAAACCACGGTCGGATACTCGTAGACAATGGTCGGATCGAAAAGGAAGGGCTCAACTACGGCCTCGAAAACGTGATAGACGGCTTTGCCGAGCGGAATGTTTTTCTCGATCTCGTGCAGAACTTCATGGAGCGCAGCGGTGATGGTCTTCAGGTCGGCCAGGCGCTCCTTTACCGGCGAAGACGGACCGGCGGGTTCAATCTCTGGCTGGGTCGCTTCGGGTTCGACGGGCGCACTGTCCTGTGCCTTGATGGCAGTCTTGAGCGAATCGACGGCCGCCTTGAGACGCGCCTTGAGCACATCGATGTTTTCGAAGGCGGTTGGGGCGGGCTTGGGGCCGGCTTCCGCGGGCCAGTACTTGACGATGGTCTCCGTCATCTTGAGCCGTTCCCACTTGGAGAGGTCGATGGTGTGGCCGTTGAACTCGGTGATGGTGGTGCCGTTGACCTCGCGCGCAACGTATTCCACCAGTTCCTCGGTGATCTGCATCAGGTCCTGATAGTTGGCGTAGGCCTGATAGAACTCGAGCATGGTGAACTCGGGGTTGTGGCGGACGCTGACGCCCTCGTTGCGGAAGTTGCGGTTGAGTTCGTAGACGCGGTCGAGTCCGCCGACCACCAAACGCTTGAGGTAGAGCTCCGGCGCGATGCGCAGGAAGAGGTCCTGGTCGAGGGCGTTGTGGTGGGTGATGAAGGGGCGCGCGGCCGCACCGCCTGCGATCTGCTGCATCATGGGCGTTTCGACTTCGAGATAGCCGCGCTCGTCGAAGAAGTTGCGGACGGCGCGCAAAGTCTTCGAACGCTTGACGAAGACTTCGCGCGCGTCGAGGTTGGTAAACAGATCCACGTAGCGCTGGCGATAGCGCAATTCGATGTCGGCCAGGCCGTGGAACTTCTCCGGAAGGGCAAGCATGGCCTTGGCGAGGAAGGTGAGGCGCTCGACGTGAATGGTCAGCTCACCGGTGCGGGTGCGGAAGAGGTAGCCGGCCACGCCGATGTGGTCGCCCATGTCGAGCAGTTTGTAGAGCGCAAAGCCATCGTCGCCGACGGCGTCCTTGCGGACGTAGATCTGGAGGCGCTGTCCATCCTGCTGCAGGGTGGCGAAGCCGGCCTTGCCCTGGGCGCGAATGGCCATGATGCGGCCGCAGACAGCGACGGTCACGCGGGGGTCTTCAAGGGCCTCGGCTGTGGTTTCGCCCCACATGGCGCGCACCTGGGGAACAGTGTGCGTATAGGGGAACTGATTGGGATAAGCCGGCTGGCCGAGCTTGACGATTTCTTCGAGCTTTGACTTGCGCAAGTCGAAGAGATTGCGCTCAAATTCCGAATCGAACACGGTGTTTTCCTTCCACTGAATGGGCGAGAGCCCAAAAGGGAAGTATACCCGCTGGCCTGTTTCGGCTGTATGCTGAGAGGAGACTCCCATGGCCTTTACCCGCCCCAATCCGAATGCGAAGAAGAGCAAGGTGTATCCCAGCGGAATCAAGACGCTGGTGGAAGCGGAAAAGATGATGCAGATTGCCATTCTGCTGCCGTGTGCCGCTTTTATCGGTTGGCTGCTGGGCTACTGGCTGGGCAGCCTGCTGCATCAGCCGTGGATGCCCACGGCGGGCATCATCTTTGGCGGCGTCTCCGGGCTGGTGTATGTGGTCCGGCTGGTGATGAGCACAAAGACCGTAGAGACCGAACCCGAAGACCAATCCGAAGATACTGAAAAGAAACCATGACCGAAGCAGCACCCTCCCTTGCCACCCTGACCGACGAAGATCTCCAGGCACTGCTCAAACGGGCGATCCGCTACACCGTTCTGCTGGGTCTCACGGCCTCGGTCGTACTGACGATTGCCAGCGGCTGGCGCAACGGCGCGATGCTGATGACGGGCGCGGTGATTTCGACCGCCAGCATCATGGAATGGCAGCGGCTGGTCAAACTGATCAATGACCGCATACGGAAGCAGAAGAGTTCCCAGAGCGCATTTCTGGTGATTACCTTCTTTCTGCTCCGTCTGTGCTTTTTCGGGGCGGCCATTTATGGTAGCCTGAAGTGTTTCCGGGGATCGGGTATAGCGCTGGTTTGCGGCCTGAGTCTTGCGGTCGTGACACTGACGTGGGAAGCGCTCCGGCTGTTGAGAGAGTAGCCAAGCAGCGACAGTGAACATCGCCTGGAAACAGAAAGACATTTGCCCTCATGCTGGAATCGCTGGCCTTTACCAAGTTGCTGAACAGCCTTTTTGCCGGCCCCGTGGACGCGCTTCTCCAGGTGGTTGGCGTGCATCCCGCCAACCCGGCCGCTCCTATCGACAACACCTTCGCGCTGGAACTGCTGGTGGTTCTCGCTTTTATCGCCTTTTTCGCACTGGTGCGCATGAGCCTTTCGGTGGAAAAGCCGGGGACCTCGCAACAGATCGCCGAAATGCTTCACGAACTGGTCGGCGGCCAGGCGGAGTCGATTATCGGCCACGGGTATGAGCGCTTTCAGGCGTTTGTCACCTGCATCTTCCTGTTTGTGCTGACCTGCAACCTGTTGGGGCTGATTCCGGGAATCGAGGCTCCCACCATGTCGCCGGTGGTGCCGCTCGGCCTGGCGGTTACGGTCTTCCTCTACTACAACTTCCACGGCCTTCGCGTGCATGGGCCGATCGGGTACCTGAAGGAATTTGCCGGGCCGATCTGGTGGATCTCCTGGCTGCTTTTCCCGATCGAGATCATCTCCCACTGCGCGCGCATGATGTCGCTCACCATCCGTCTCTGGGCCAACATGTTCGCGGGCGATCTGGTGACGCTGGTCTTCTTCTCGCTGATCCCGATTGCAGTGCCGGCGGCCTTTCTGGGGCTTCACCTGGCGGTTTCGGTGATTCAGGCATTGGTATTTGCGCTGCTGGCTGCTATTTATCTGGGTAGCGCCGTAGCGGAACAGCACTAGAGTCTTTTTTCGTATCTCCTCGTTTTGCGGTTCACGCGAGGAAAAAGATTCCGCCGGGGAGAGCTTCCGCTCCGGAGCAACGGAAGGCTGCAAGTGTGAGGGGGCCAGCACGGTGAGCCTCAACCACCCCCTGGCAGCCAATCCAAGGGAAGCTGGAGAAACAAATGCGTAAGCTTCAATCGGTTCTTATGGTTCTGGCGGTTCTTTGCTTTGCCGTTCCGGCGTTTGCTGAGGGCGGCTCTGCCGTCGTCGATCTGGCGCCCATCGGCATCGGCCTGGGCATCGCTCTCGCGGCCGGTCTTTGCGGCCTTGGCCAGGGCAAAGCAGTTGCCTCGGCGACCGAGTCGGTTGCCCGCAACCCAGGGGCGACGGCCAGCATTCAGCTTCTGCTGATTCTTGGTTTGGCGTTCATCGAGTCCCTCACCCTGTTCACCTTTGCCACGATCTTCATCAAGATCAAGTAAAGGCGGTTCTGCAGCAATGCGGCCCCACCCAAGCGGTGGGGCCGCGTTTGTTTATGCGAGCGAATCACACGAATGAACGCTTGCTGGGGAGAAGAAAAATGGCCGATTCTCAAGTGATCGACGAGATGCTGCGTACAGCAAAGACGATTGCCGTGGTGGGCATGAGCGACAAGCCGTCGCGCCCCAGCTACACGATTGGCGGCTACCTGGCCCGTCATGGCTATCGCGTGCTGCCGGTCAATCCAGCGGTGGACGAGGTGCGGGGGATGAAGTGCTTCCACGACCTCGATGCAGCGCAGGCCGAAACCGGGGCAGGCATTGACCTGGTGGATGTCTTCCGCGCGTCGGAGCACGTGCCGGCGATTGTGGACGACGTGATTCGTCTCGGCATTCCGTATCTTTGGCTGCAGGACGGGGTGATGCACGAGGAGGCCGTAGCGCGGGCGCGGGCCGCGGGGGTGAAGTGCGTCCAGAACGACTGCATCTATCGGCGACACGCGGCATGGGCTGCTTCGCAGGCTAAGCCGTGAGATTGAGATTGGTTGCGCCCTTCGTCCGGTAGACTGAGTCCAACTGTCAAGGAGTCAGAGTTTCCCCGTCATGCGTCTTTTTCGATCGATTTTTGCAGTTTCGTTGCTGCTGGCCACTACTCTGCCAGCGCTGGCTCTCTCGAGCGCGGCCGATGCGCCACATGTGCGCGTGGAGCTGCTGGTGCTGCCCCAAACGCTGGCTCAGGGGCTTCCGGCCCAGGCGGGACTGTACTTCAAACTGGAGCCGGGATGGCACATCTACTGGAAGAATCCGGGCGATGCCGGGCTGCCGCCGCACATTCGCTGGACATTGCCTGAGGGTGTGACGGCCGGAGGATTGCAATTTCCCGCGCCGAAGCGGCTGCCGCTGGGGCCGCTGATGGATTTCGGCTACGAGGACGAGGTGCTGTTTCCGCTGACGCTGAATGTGGCGCAGACGGCGAAGACGGGACCGGCGGCGCTGGACGCCAAGGTGGATTGGCTGGTTTGCAGCGAGAGGTGCATCCCTGGCAAGGCGGATCTGGAAGTGAACCGGACGGTTCTGGAGCAGGCGGGCAAGACCGAGGCTGCCGCCGCCGATTCCGCGCTCTTCAGCCGCTTCGCCGCGCGGATTCCCCGGCCGCTGCCCGCGGGCTTCAAGGTGGGCTTCCTGCTCGTGAAGGAAGGCTTCAATCTCACTGTCGAGACTGGCCGCAGAGAGACGGACGGGACCTTCTTTCCTGCGGATCAGGACATTCTGGACAATCCGGCGCCGCAGAAGTTGAATCCCACGACCCAGGGCATCGTCCTCGGGTTGAAGAAGGACGCGAGTTTGAAGGGCGCGCCGGCCGAGTTGCGCGGAGTGCTGGAGCTTTCCAGGGGAAGAGCGTTCGAGATTGTGGCGCTGCCGGGCTTGGCCGCGGCAAGCGGCGCGACGGCCGCAAATGAGGCAGGGAAGCCGGCTTCTGAGGCGCAGGCACCGGTCGCTTCTGCGGCTGGTAATACAGGGACGCAAGCTCCGGCTGGGCAGACGCAAGCCTCCGGGGCCGGCGTGCTGCGGATCTCCGGGCTGGCGTTTCTGGGTGGATTGCTGCTGAACCTGATGCCGTGCGTCTTCCCGGTGCTGTTCTTGAAGGGGCTGGCGCTGGTGAACTCCGGCAGCGAGGAGCGGCAGACGTTGCGGGCGCATGGGCTGGTGTACGCCGCGGGGATTCTGGTTTCGTTCTGGGCGCTGGTGGCCTTGCTGCTGGGGTTGAGGGCGGCCGGAGCGACGCTGGGCTGGGGATTCCAGTTCCAGTCGCCGGTGTTTCTGTCGTTGATGGCGGGGCTGCTGTTCTTTCTGGGACTTTCGCTGGCCGGGCAGTTCGAAATTGGACTGACGCTGACCAGCGCGGGCGGTTCTCTGGCGGCGAAACAGGGCTACACGGGCAGCTTCTTCACCGGGGTGCTGGCCGTGGTGGTGGCAACGCCCTGCACGGCGCCGTTCATGGGAGCGGCGATTGGCTACGCTCTGGCTCAGTCGGCGGCGGTGACCTTTGCCGTATTTACGGCGCTGGCGTTGGGGCTGGCCGCGCCTTATGTGGCGCTGACCCTGCAACCGGCGTGGACGCGGATTCTGCCCCGGCCGGGCGCGTGGATGGAAGTGCTGCGGCAGGCGGTTTCGGTGCCGATTTTCGCCACCGTCATCTGGCTGGCGTGGGTGCTGGCTCACGCCTACGGGGCCAATGCTCTGGCTGGGCTGCTGGCTGGCTTTCTGCTGCTGGCCGTTGCCGGATGGTTTCTGGGCCGGTGGCCGGCAAAGCGGTGGGCTACGGCGGTGGCGGCGGCGATTCTTCTGGTCGTCGTGGCTGCTTCGGTTCTGGCTCCGGGGAAGCTGGCGGTTGCCTCGGAGACGCAGGCTCCCGCTGAGTCGAATGGACTCTGGCAGCCGTGGTCTGAAGCGGCGGTGACCCGTTCGCTGGCCGCCGGGCAGCCGGTGTTTGTGGACTTTACCGCGAAGTGGTGCCTGAGCTGCCAGGTGAACGAGCAGGTGGCGCTGCGGCAGCCCGCGGTGGAACAGGCTTTCCAGGCCAGGAACGTGGTCCTGATGAAGGCCGACTGGACGCGCCACGACGAGGCCATTACCCAGGCTCTGACCGCGTTGGGAAGGAGCGGCGTTCCGGCTTATGCGCTCTATACGCCGGGGCAGAAGGAACCGCAGATGCTTCCAGAGGTGCTGACGCCGGGGATTGTGACGGACGCGCTGGATAAGCTGCCTGCGGCGCAAAAGCGATGAGAGAGCGCCGCGCCGGGATTTCCGCTGCCAAAAGCGAAGAAACGAATGGATACCCCCAGGGGGTTAGGGGGGGTAGGGGGTACCCTGGTTCGGAGCGGGATTCCGTGGCCCCATCTACATGGATTCTGCAGCTTTCGGTCATGGTCCCTCCTCGCTTGGCGGCCGGGATGGATCCGCTCATTTCGATTGTGCGCGGAGAGCGCGTAATTCTACGCAAAAGAGGTTTCTGTTCCCCGATCCCTTAAACTGGAAGCATGTTTACAGGGATTATCGAACAGACGGGCACACTGATTAGTCTCAAGAGTACGGGCGGAGTGCACAGGATCACGGTCGAGGCTCCGGGGCTGGCCGGACGGCTGCGCGAGGGCGATTCGCTGGGCGTTTCTGGCGTGTGTCTGACGGCCTTGGACGTGGACCCCACGCTCTTTCACGCCGAGCTGGCACAGGAAACCCTGGACAGGACCTCGCTGGGCGCACTGGCTCCGGGAGCCAAGGTCAACCTGGAACTGCCCACGGCAGCCGGCAGTCCGCTGGGCGGGCACATTGTGCAAGGCCACGTGGACGGCTGCGGTGAGCTCCGCTCTCTTGATCCAGTCATCTCCGAGACCAATCCAGAGTTTGACCGCGAGACCACCGATTGGACGCTGAAGGTGAAGGTTCCGGAGAATGTGCGCCCGTGGATGGTGCACAAGGGCTCGGTGGCGATCGAAGGGATCAGCCTGACCATCGCCGACTTCGATGGCGAGACAATCTCCATTGCGATTTTGCCCCTGACCTATTGGCGCACCAACTTGCACACGCTGGCTCCCGGCGCACAGGTGAACGTGGAGGCTGATGTGCTGGTGAAGCTGGCCCACGCGCAGATGCTGGCCAAGAAGCCGGAGATGGACCTGACCGAGGCGTGGCTGGTGGCGAGCGGGTACTAAGGCGAGAGGTTGGCTCTAGAATCTGGCGATAAGGGGTGTCGGAGATGAAATCCACGGGTGAGATTGGCCTGAAGATACGCTCCGCTCAGCGTGAACACTATCGCTACACCGGCGTTTCGGCACAGTTGGAAGAGCGCGGCGCGGGTTCGTCGCGAGCCGAAGTCGCCTGGGTCTCGCGATGGAAACGGAAAAACGAAGAGAACCATTCCGATACGAAGGCTGACTCGGACAAAGAATGAGCAGGCGGTTTTAACGAAAACGTCGCGTGGCTGGGCGAAAAGCAGGAATCCGGCCCAGCAATGCCTCAGCCTGGCTCGTTAGCCGCCGGATCGAAGCGTGAGGAAAGATTGATGAAATGGTAATTGCCGTATAGGCGGTCACTCGCTCGAAGCCCTTAAAAAAACTGCATATTCCACCAGCGTGAAGTGAGATGTAAAGGGTTCACAACTTGACTGATGACGCGAGCCGTGCAAGGAACTCATTACGTCCGAGATCGAATGGACACAAGGTTCCGCCTCTTGCTGTTGTGTAGCCTAAGCCCTCAATCCTGAAAGGTGCTGCCACGTAGAACAGCGCGGCCATTGCTGCCGGGTCTCTCTTGCTCAATATTGAGTCATCATTGCTTTTAACGAAGCTCCGAATCTTCTCGGACAAGATTGCGTGAACATCCGAGCTCGCCGGAACTTCCCAAAGCCCATCACCCCTGTAGAACACACGCGAGATATTCACGGCAACTAGACCGACTTCAGAAAGGGATATATCCACTTGTTTCCGAAGCTGACGGATGCCTTCGGAGATGACGGGCAGAGTCCGATTCTCGGCAAGCACCCGTTTGCACTCGACGAGAACTCGACGGCCCTCAAACTCAAATTCTACGTCTGGATTTTCTGAGCTGAACTTAGGCTGGAGATTCTGCCGAGCAAACATCGCACCGATGGACAACTCAAACATCGCATTTCGACCCTGATTGTTCTTGGGGCTTTCGTGTGAGGCATCTGCGGGACCGTCTAATGCTCGCTTGAGTAGTTCATCTGGTATATCCACCTTAGCTGAGCGCAAGAACGTTAGCGCATCCACGATCTCAAGTCCCTCGACATAGGACGCAAGAATCTCAGTGAGCCGCCCCGCCTTCTGCAACTCTGCGAAGATGGCCGCCGCGTCCTCGTTCTTCTCACGCTCCCTCATCGCAAAGAGGTTTTCACGGTAGATACGGAGTCGATTCCTTTGCTTGATGCCCCGCCCCGCAAGCCAGATGTCGAGTTCGTCCAGTTCCGAGAACAGGTTGGATTGATCGAAGCGAGTGAACTTCATGCACTGAGATTACTCCCCACCTGGCAGTCTGCAACCGAGCTAAAGAACGTAGCCAGATTCCTTTTGGAGTGGAATGGGAGATCGAGAGGAGAACGAACCTTCGGCTTCCGACAGCCTTCCGAGTTCCGGGCGAATCGTCGCCAATCCGGAAGTAACGCCACTTTGAAACTCTCAAAGGCAACTGCAGATCCTTCACTGCGTTCAGGATGACACTGCTGTGGGTAGAGGATGATGGTGCCCGACAGCCATTGTAGTTGGTATGTAGCCAACCCTGAAATCACCAAATATCCGCCCCTTGTAGGGTCGACCGAGATTGAGGGCGCAAAAGAGCCAAGACCTTGCCCAAAAAATCGAGAGATTGCCCCAAGGGCCGGAGTTTTTAGGCAAGACCACTCAGGGGCTGAAGCCCTTTTATTTTTCAGCTACTTGCGGCACGACTGAAGTCGTGCCCTGACACAAAACAGGAGATATTCAGCCGCATACAAAGTTTTCTGCAGCCTGCGAAGCCCGCCGCTCCCTCCGGAATAGCGGCTCTGCATCGCGAGAATCAGGAGCAGACGGCGAGCCGGAGTTCACCCGCCAGACGCTTGCGGCAGATCATTTCCAAAGAGGAACCGCCGCCGTAGAGGGATCTTTTTTGGCAACCGGCTCCCCATGAACGCTTGGGCGCCCATCCCCGTCTATTGTGCGGGTGAGACTGTTAACCTTGAGCTAGTTAGAGGCGGGGAGAAAGGCCGTGAGGGCGGGCAGCGCCTGGGCGGCAACCGGAGCTATGGCAGAGTTCGTAATCAAGCTGGCCGACGAGCGCGGCCACGTAACGGAGCAGGTGCAGACTGCAGCCACGGCTGAGGAGCTGCGCGCCCGCTTCGCCCACGCCGGCTATCACGTCTTCTCCATCCACGCCCGCTCCGGATTCGCCGGGCTGAAGCGCGGCAAGGTCAAGCTGGAGCCGTTTCTGATCTTCAACCAGCAGTTTTTGACGCTGATCAAGGCCGGGCTTCCGATTCTTGGGTCGCTGGAAATGCTCGCCAAGAACCAGAAGAACGCCCACTTCTCCGGGCAGTTGAACGACGTCACGAACCGTGTGAAAACCGGTGAGTCGCTCTCCTCGGCCTTCGAGGCGCAGAGCGGCTTTCCAGTGATGTACACGACCACCCTTCTGGCCGGCGAGCGGTCAGGCAACCTGCAGGAGGTGTTGGAGCGCTACGTCAGCTTCCAGCGCATTTCGCTCACCTTCCGCAAGAAGATGGTGGCCTCGCTGATCTATCCCGCCGTGCTGCTGACGCTGGTCAGCGGGCTGATGTTCTTCATGTTCGCGTTTGTGGTGCCGGAGTTCGCGGTTCTTTACGACCAGATGGGCTCGAAGCTGCCGGCCATGACGGTGGAACTGCTCACCTTCGGCAAATGGCTGAACCACAACCTGCTGTGGATTTTCCTGGTTCTGATCGGTACGGCCTTCGGGCTCTACCGCTTCTCCATTACCGACCGTGGCAAGGACTTTATCGACGGCTTCAGGGTGCGCATGCCCATCTTCGGCAAGATCTGGCTCAAGTACCAGGTGGCGCTCTTTGCCCGCACGCTGTCGACGCTGCTGACGGGCGGTTTGCCGCTGGTGCCGTCTCTGGAGACGGCGGCCCGGTCGATCTCTTCGCGGCGGGTTTCAAGGGCGGTACTTACCTCCATCGGGACGGTGCGCGAAGGCAAGAGCCTGGCCGAAGCGCTGACCAACACGGGCATTTTTCCCGATCTGGCCGCCGAAATGATCAACGTGGGCGAGCAGACGGGCGCCTTGCCGCAGATGCTCAATTCCGTCGCCGAGTTCTTCGAAGAAGACGTGGCGACGGCCCTCACCGCGGCGTTGACGCTCATCGAGCCGGCTATCCTGATCATTATGGGAGCGGTGGTGCTGTTCATTCTCATTTCGCTTTACCTGCCCATCTTCTCTCTGGGAGCGGCAGGCGGAGGTCAGGGATAAATCATGGCTGACACAACGCACATCGCGCTTCCCCCCGCACCGCTGCCGACGGGTCCGCTCCCCACGGGGCCACTGTCCGCGGCTCCGGACGAGCGCGCCCAGGCCGAAGAGTTGGCGCGGCGCTATCGGGCCGAGTTTGTGGACCTGAAGAACTTCAAGATTCAGCACGATCTGCTGCGCACGGTGCCGGTGGAGCTGATGTTCCGCTACAACTTCGTCCCCATCGAGCAGGTGGACGGCGGTGCGCTGACGATTGCCGTCTCCGACCCCTCGCAACTGATGATTCTGGACGAGATTGCGGGGCTGCTGGGCCACCGCATTATTCCCCGCGTGGCGACGCTTTCGCAGATTACCGACTTGCTGAAGAAGACTGAGCAGTCGCAGCGGGTGCTGGACGAAGCCAGCGAAGGGCTGACCTTCGACGTGCTGACCGGTGAAGATAACGCCGACGAGAACATCTCCATCGAGAAGCTGACCAGCGAAGAGGACATCAGTCCCATCATCCGCCTGGTGGACACGACGATTTTCACGGCCCTCGAGCGGCGGGCTTCCGATATTCACATCGAGACCTACGACGACTCGGTGCACGTGAAGTACCGCATCGACGGCGTGCTGCAGGAAGCCATGGCGCCGATTGCGCGCGAACACCACTCGACGATTCTGTCGCGCATCAAGATCATGAGCGAGTTGGACATTGCCGAGCGCAGAGTGCCGCAGGACGGGCGCTTCCGGGTGCGCTACAAGGGGCGTCTGATCGACTTCCGCGTTTCCATCATGCCCACGGTGCATGGAGAAAACGCCGTGCTCCGCGTGCTGGACAAGGAGTCGATGAGCGAGAAGTTCCGTAACCTGACGCTGGACGTGGTGGGCTTTGCGGATGCCGATTTGAAGCGCTTCCGGGGCTACATCCGTGAGCCCTACGGGATGGTGCTGGTGACGGGGCCGACCGGCTCGGGCAAGACGACGACTCTCTACGCGGCGTTGAACGAGATCAAGAGCGACGAAGACAAGATCATCACCATCGAGGACCCGGTGGAGTACCAGATTCGCGGGATCACGCAGATTCCCGTGAACGAGAAAAAGGGGCTTACGTTCGCCAGAGGGCTGAGGTCGATTCTGCGCCACGATCCGGACAAAATCCTGGTGGGCGAAATCCGCGACAATGAGACGGCGCAGATTGCCATCAACTCCGCGCTGACCGGGCACCTGGTGTTTACCACCGTCCACGCCAACAACGTGGTGGACGTGCTGGGCCGCTTTGTGAATATGGGCGTGGAAGTGTACAACTTTGTTTCGGCGCTGAACTGCATTCTGGCGCAGCGGCTGGTGCGCACGGTCTGCGAACATTGCGTGCATACGGTCACGTATAACGACGACCAATTGCGGATTGCGGGCGTCGATCCGGAGCACTGGCACGGCTTCGAGTTCCGCGAGGGGACGGGGTGCATCGAGTGCGGTGGGACCGGCTACCGCGGGCGAACCGCCATCCATGAGTTGCTGGATTTGACTGATCCGATCCGGGAATTGATTCTGGAAAAGAAACCGACCTCCGAGGTCCGCAAGCTAGCGCAGAAGGAAGGCATGACCTTTCTGCGGGAATCGGCGCTGGACCGGGTGCGGCGCGGCCTGACCACACTGAAAGAGATCAACAAGGTTACGTTCATCGAGGCGTCAAGATAGTGAGATCGATTCTGAGCAAAGCCAAACTCGGTTCCCATCCCGACGGGCGTCCGCCGGCGGCGGTGGAGCTAGCGCCCCAGGGCGTGCTGGCAGCCGCCACGCCGGCAGCGGGGCAGCCGCCCGTCTTCGCCTTCGAGCCGCTCCAGGCGGGAGCGTTGCTGCCGGGCATCGCGGAGCCGAACGTGAAGGCGCCGGAGGCGGTGGCTGCGGCGATGCGTACGGCGCTGGGCAAGGTTTCGTCGCGCAGCCGCGCGGTGACGCTGGTCTTGCCCGATAGCGTGGTCCGGGTCTTTATTTTGGATTTCGACTCGCTGCCGAGTAAGGCGGCGGAGGCGGTTCCGGTGCTGCGCTTCCGGCTGCGCAAGATGCTTCCTTTTGACGTGGAGCACGCGGGGCTGAGCTACCAGATGCTTTCAGAGAACAAGACGGAGTGCAGAGTGCTGGCCGCGGTGCTTCCCGGCCCCATCCTGGCCGAGTACGAAGCAGTGGTGCGGCAGGCCGGCTACGAGCCGGGGGCCGTGCTTCCGTCGAGTCTGGCGGCCCTGGCGGGACTGGACAAGATGGAAGCTGTGCTGGTGGCGAATTTGACCGACCACGCGCTGACCACCTCGATTGCCAATGGACAAAACCTGCTGCTCTATCGCACGCTCGACCTGCCGGAAGAGCCCGGCCAGCGCCTCGACGAGGTGCAGCGCGACATCGCCGTGGCGGCAGCGTTTTATGAGGACAAGCTGGGCGCGCGGCCGCGTGTGGTGCATTTTTCAGGCGGCACAAGCAGCGGCAGCAGTACGGCGGAAGAATTTGGGCGCTGGCTCAACGACCCCGAAATGACGGTGACCGAACTGGCGCCGCGGCCGGAGACCGGAGCCACCACAGCCTGGGGCAGCCTGAGCGTGGCGGGCGTAACTGGCGCACTGGCGGGGGCGGCATAAATCGTGCGCCTCTCACTCAATCTCGCTACTCATCCGTACACCGACTTTGGACCGGCGATCAAGCGGCTGCGCATCGCCATGGCGGTGCTGGTCCTTGTCGGCCTTGGCCTGCTGCTGGGGCTGCGCTCCTTTCACCAGAAGGCGGAAGATGCCCGCGCCCGCGAGCACGCGATAGACGGCCAGATCGCGCAGGTTACCCTGGAACGGCAGAGCTATCAGAACCTGATGCGGCAACCGGAAAACGCGCAACTGCTGGCCCATACCGTCGCGCTCAACCATCTTTTCGATGAGAAGGCCTTCTCCTGGACATTGGCCATGGAAGACCTGGAAACCGTATTGCCCGGCGGAGTGCAAGTGACCCAACTGGAACCGATTCGCGACAAGACCGGCACCATCACCCTGACTCTGCGGGTGGTGGGCCCGCGTGATCGCGCGGTCGACCTGGTCCAGAACCTGGAGCATTCGCGGCGCTTCCTGCTGCCGCGGATTGTGGGCGAGAGCACCGAATCGACAGGTGGGCCGGGGCAGCAACTGGAGCCGGTGAGCGCTTCGAACCGGGTGAACTTCGATGTGCGGGCCGACTACAACACCTCCGCGCCGATTGAACACCGGGCGCAGCGAAAGCCGCAGGAGTCTGGAAAGCCCTCGCCGGAGGGAGCAACCCTGCCGGGCAGGCGCGTTCTTCCCCCGCCTGCGATGCCAATGCGAGCCGCGCCCGGCCAACCACCCGTCCGGCAGCCCTACACCGGCCCGATGCCGAACAAGCCCAATCCAGCCGTCAGGCCGGGAGGTGCGCGATGAGCGTAGAGCTTTCTTCCCAGTGGCGCAAGCGTCTGGCTTCCCCTCTGACCTGGCATTATGTGGTCTTTGCCGTGCTGCTGGTGGCGGTGATCGCGCTGGCCGTTCGCTTCGGCATGGACTGGGCAGCCACCAACACGAATTCAACCGATGCCCTGGCTGCCAAACAGGTGCAGTTGAAGGCCCTGGATCTGCAGACGGCTCCGTTGCGCGGACTGGAGAAGCGCGTGCAAGACTCGCGCTCGGATGTGGAGGAGTTCTACCGGAAGCGGATTCCGCGCACCTATTCCTCGATCGCCGCCCGCATCGGCGAACTGGCGCTGCAAGGCCCGGTACGCCTGACCAGGGTGCAATACTCGCAAGGCCCTCCGGGCAGCGATCTGACGGAGATTTCACTGGACGCCGGCATTACCGGCAGCTATCCGCAGATCGTGCGCTTCGTGAACGGCCTCGAGCGCGACCGGACATTTTTCGTAGTTCGCGCCATGTCGCTGACCGGGCAACAGGGGGGACTGGTGAACCTGCGGCTGCGGGTTTCCACCTGGCTGAAGCCGGGCGACGCCGCGGCCAGCGGCCTGCCCTCCACTCCGCAACCCGGCGATGCGCCCGCGACGCCCTCCGCAGCAGGGAAAAAGGAGGGCGAATAGCCATGGCCTTGCCCCTTGGAATCGAAAACAAGCGCCAGGTCTACCTGGTGATCGGGCTGTTCACGCTGGTGATCTGCGCGGGCGGCTGGGAGATTCGCAATTATTTCTTTGCCGCGCCGTCGAATCCGGCGCCGGTGCTTCGGCCGGTGACTGCGCCGGCTCCGCTTGCCTCCGCAGCGCACACGACAGCCGCAACCGCCGGACCGGAGGCGCTGAAGCTCACCAACGCCGGCATCGACCCCGCTCTGCACCTAGACCGGCTGGCCGAGAGCGAGCAGGTGGAGTATTTCGGCACCGGCCGGAACATTTTTTCTGGCGAATCGGCGCCGGTTGCGATCGAAAAGCCTTTGAAGAGCGCGCGCAGCCAACCCACGGTGGCGATGCCGCCGCAGCGGCCCGAACCGCCCCGTCCACCGGCCCTCGATCTGAAGTACTTTGGCTTCGCGCAGGGCAAGGACAAGTCCATCCGGGCGTTTTTCGTGCACGGAGACGACATTTTCATGGCCCGGACCGGCGACATTATCGACCACCGCTACAAGGTGGTGAGCATCATGCCGGGCAGCGCGCAGGTAACGGACCTGAGTTACAACAATACGCAGACGCTGGCGTTTCAGGCGAATTGAAAAGCAGATACTAGGTTCTAGGTGCTAGGTTTTAGGTTCTAGGTGCTAGGTTCTGGGTTTGCTAGGTTCTTGGCTTTGGATTGAGGCTTTTGGGCGGTCGTGCTTGATTGCGAGTCTTTGGCAGAACGACAGAGTTGGTCGATGCAAGAGAACAGCTAGAAGCCAGAGCTTTGACCGCGCGCGATTTTGCGCTTTGCGTTCGAGGTTCCCAAGTTCCAAAATCGGGACCTGGGGTACCCGGCATTGGTGCAAGTTCATATGGGCGGAGTTGGAAGATGGGACACTCATGTGATGAGTCTGGAGTTCGTTGAAGAAGAACCGCAGACCCTTCGACTGTGATTGGCGCGCAACCACCCCGGTCACGCGCCAATCTCCGCTCAGGATGACAGCTTGTTATTTGATGCGAACTTTAGACTCAGGACACTAGGACCCAGAACCTAGCAGCTAGAACCTAGAACCTAGCAGCTAGTAGTAAGAAGCTAATGTGATCAGATTTACTCCAACCCGACGCCGTCCCCGCCCCAGCGAAGAAGGATACATCCTGCTGGCGGTGATCTTCATGCTCGCGCTTCTGATGATCTCGCTGGCGGTGGCCGCGCCCAAGGTGGCCAAGGATATCCAGCGCGACCGTGAACTCGAAACCATGCACCGCGGCAAGCAGTTCATCCGCGCGATCAAGCTCTATTACAAGAAATTCGGCGCCTATCCGCCCAACGTCGACGCACTGGTGAAGACCTCGGAGATCCGCTACCTGCGCAAGAAGTACATCGACCCAACCACCGGCAAGGAGGAGTGGAAGCCGATCCGCTTCGGACAGGCCAAGACGCAGACCCTGGGATTCTTCGGGCAGCCCATCGCTGGGACCGGTGCAGCGGGAAGCACGGTGATGTCCGGTATCGGCTCCAGCGGAGGAACCAGCTCCGGCTCGCTCTTCAGTTCCACCAGTTCCTCTAGTTCCACCAGCACAGCGAGCGGCACGGCGACAGACCCCAGTCAGACCTCCGGCGCCCCCGGCGCCACCGACGCCAGCGGTACCACAGGCGCTACCGGCACGAGCGGCACCACCGACACCGGCTTGAGCGGACAGAGTTTTGGCGGCGCGGGGATTATCGGCTTTTCGCCCAACAGCTCAAAGCAGTCGATCCTGGTGTACAAGAAGAAAAACCACTACAACGAGTGGGAGTTCATCTACGACCCGCTCAGCGATATGACCACGGTGAGCAGCAGTACAGGCAGCCTCGGGCAGACAACCGGATCGCCGGGGGTGAACTCAACGAGTACCACGTCGACAACCACAACTACCCCGACGGGTACCACGTCAACGACTCCTTAGACACTCGCCGCCACGCCAATGCCGGACCAGACGCCGCAACAGCAGGAATCGATCCGACGATTCTGCCAGAACGCAAAACGGCCCGCCCCCGCGAAAGGGACGGACCGCATGGTCGAAGAATACTCTGGTTACATCTGCGAAACCAACAACCACGTAACTGCCGCGACAATTGCAGTCAGGAGAATATAGCTACGAAACGACTGATATGCCAGCCGACTCGATTGCTCATTGCCGACGTTTTCCTGGATGCGCGCGGTACGAATGATTCCGGTTGTTCGCACCGCTTGCCAGACCAGGAGAATCGGAGCAATCACCAGAATCGGCGCCGCAATGGCAATGAACTGATGGTTCTGGCTGACCTTAACCGCCAGTTTACAGATCCCCAGCACGCAGGCAAAGCTAAGGGCCAGGGCATTCCAAAAGTACCCGGAATGCGCAGGCTCGCTGCTCAGATTGAAGCCCCCTAGCGAGGCTGGCTTGACCGATACGCTCATGTTGCCTGTTCCCTTCGCTGATTCAGATTCAACCATCCAGAAGCAGATTCATTCTAACTCTTCAAATGGCATTCGCGATTTTCCCGCGCTGCAAGAAGAGGACAGAACGCAAAACGGCCCGCCCCCGCGTTTACGAGGGACGGGCCGTTCTTTTTAAGCAAACTCGTCAAGCGAAGCTCGGCGAAGAGCGGGCGCTTAGACGCTAAACGAGGAGCCGCAGCCGCAGGTGGACTTGACCTGGGGGTTGTCGAACTTGAAGCCGGCGGCCTCAAGGGTCTCGACGTAGTCCACGATACAGCCGTTGAGATACATCAGCGAGGTGGCGTCGACGAAGACCTTGAGGTCCTCGAAAGGGAAGACCTTGTCCATCATGCCGGCCTGGTTTTCGAAGGCCATGGAGTATTGGAAGCCGGAGCAGCCGCCGCCGACAACGCCGATGCGCAACCCGGCGGGCAGTGGATCCTGGGTGGCCATGATTTCGCGCACCTTGGCAATGGCCTGAGAGGTCAGGGTGAGGGGGGCTTTCTTTTCAGTTTCCTGTGCGGGTGCAACGGTTGCAGTGGCCATGAGATCTCCCAACTGTTGAAATGCGTGCCGTAATGGTAACTTTACCGCCGCGCGGGCCGGGATTCAAGTCCCCGAAGCGGCTTCGGTCTATTCGATGCGGGGGAGGTGGGAAAGTCGCAAAGTCAACCGGGGCCGGTTGAGGCGGGTGGAATGAGCAAGATGGGGCTGCGAAGATTGACTTGATTTGGGCCAATGAGCACCAGATTGCGGGTAAGATTCGCTGAATATTTTTTGTCCCCCCAAGAACACCCATTCGGGGCTATGATGATCAACCGAACAGCTCTTGCATTTGCCGGAGCGCGCATATTGACGGGTACGCCGGCAAAGGGGGCCACAAAGTCATTCGGAGGTGGAGTATGACATTTGTTCCGGTTATGTGGATCGTCTGGTGCGCGTTGGTGCTGGTTACGGCCGTCGCTTATTTGTATCGCTCCCGCCTCACCCGCGACGAGGAAGACCAGATCTTTCTGGACGACTCGTTCGACCATGAAAAGAATGAGCAACAGGCGATTCTGGCCAGAGTAGCCAAGATCGAGCCGTTTCTGAAGGTCTGCATGTGGCTGGTGTTGGCGGCGACGGTGCTGGTCATCGTCTATTACATCTGGGATTTCTGGCAGCATTTCCAATAAGGCGCGGAATTTGCCGATCTCTGCGCGCATCCTGCGGCGGCTCTTTGGGCCGCCGCCGGATGTTGCGTGCAGCGATGATTGTTTCCGCTCCTACTCTACTTCCTGCTTGGCGCGATAGCCGTCGCGGGCGATGATGTCGTATTTCAGCGGCTTGTGCTTTTCGTCCTGGACGCGCAAGGGCTGCCCTTCCTCGTCGACCAGCTCCACGCGCAATTTGCGATAGGTCCCGTCCTGCTTGGCGTTGGTGGGGTGGTAGACCAACTGGTACTTGGCGCGGATGTTCTGGTTGATGGTGGAGAAGATATCCGGCATCTCCGCGGCAAAGCGCGGGGAGAACCACATGCCGCCGGTGGCGGAGGCAAAGGTCTTCATCTCGTTGTCGGCCTGGAGATAGTCGAGGTCGCGCATCTGGCCGCCCATGCCGCCGCGGCCCTCGGTCATGACGCGCACAGCGCCGCCGGTGGAGACGGCGAAGATGGTCACGTCGGGAGTGGCCTTGACCTTCTGCATGATCTTGTCGAAGGTGATCTTGGAAAAAGTGTCGCGTCCGCTGGCGATGAGAATAATGTACTTGCGCCCCTCGATGCGGCTGAGGCGGTCTTCGGCCTCATAGATGGCGTCGAAGAGATTGCGTTCGGAGAAGCCCGGGATGCGCAGCGAGTTGATGGCCTCGTAAAGCTGGCGCTTGTCCTGGGTAAAGTCGCTGACGATCTGGGTGCGCATGTCGAAGGTCATCATGGCGACATAGTCCTGGGGGCGCAGCTGCTGGGCAAAGGCGAAGGCCGCGTTACGCATGTCATAGATGAAGTTGTAGTTGGTCGAGGCAAACTCGCAGAGAAGCAGGGCGGTGACGGGGGCTTCGACGCGCTTGAAGCCGGTGACCTTCTGCTGGACACCGTTCTCATAGACGCGGAAGTTTCCGGGCTTAAGTCCGGGGAGAAACTGATGGGTTTTCTCGACCAGCACGCCCACGTCCAGGGTGACTTCAGGCACCTCGATGCGCAGGGAGAAGTTGCTCATGCCCTCGGGATTCTTGATTTTGGGCTCTGCCGGGGCGGGCGGAGGCGGCTCGTCGCTTTTGTCCTTTTTCTTGGGCAGGGCAATGACGCCGGTATCGGCGCCGGGACCGCCGGAGTCGGGAGTGGCCTGGTCGGGCTGCTGCGGCTGCTGGGGGGCGGGAGTCGCGGGAGCCTGGGCTCGGCAGAAAGGCACTGCGGCAGAGGCCAGCAGGGCCAAAAGCAGAAGCACGGGGAGGAAACGGCGGCGAACGGGAGCGGATGGGCGCATTGTGGGCATGACGACCTCTGTGTTCAACAGCATACGGGATGACGCGCGGCGAAAGACAGCTTCTAGCTTCTAGCCGCCAGCTTCCAGCTTGTGGCCGCCGGCCTTTCGCTCGCGACGCTTGGCGCCGTCCCGGCTGGCTGCTCCGGCAACGGCCATGCGGCCAGTTGTACTCTTATAGACGTGAAAACCCGCCTCAAGGAAACCCGAATCCGGCCACTGGCGCCGGTGCTGACGCTGGGCGTGGCCATGGCCGCGCTTTTTTTGCCCGCACTGACGGGGGCGCAAAGCCCTGCGCCGGCGGGACCACCCCAGGGAGGCGGATTCTTTCCCCTCAGCGAAGTCCACCGCGGATTGACGGGCACGGCGTGGACGGTCTTCACCGGCAGCCAGCCGGAGCCGATGGAAGTGGAGATTCTGGGAGTGCTGCGCGGTGCGCGTGGTCCGGGGCACGACATGATCCTGGCCCAGTTGCATGGGACCAAGCCGGAATATACAGGGGTTGTGGCCGGAATGAGCGGCAGCCCGGTCTATATCGGCAACCGCTTGGTGGGATCGCTTTCCTACCGGATCGGCCAGTTCAGCAAAGATCCAATCGCTGGCATCACGCCCATCGAGCAGATGCTGGAGGTTAGGGACCTGCCGGAAGAACAGGGGTCAGGGGGCAGGGAACAGGGATCAGGGACGGCTGGTGAGACGACGATGCGAGCCATGGAGACGCCGCTGGTGATGGGCGGATTCGGCCCGGAAGCCGTTCATTTGTGGCAGAAGCAGTTGGCCGGAACGGGGCTGGAGATGGTGGCGGCAGGAGGGATGGGCGGCTCCTCCGCGATGGACACCAAGCCTTCCAGCGCCGCAGTCAAGAGCGTTGTGCCGGGGTCGGCGGTGAGCGCGCAACTGATGCGCGGAGACCTGGAGATTGCGGCCACCTGCACGGTGACCTACGTCGATCCGAAGCAGCTATTGGCCTGCGGACACCCCATTCTGCAAGCCGGGCCGGTTTCTCTGCCGATGACTACGACGGAGGTGGTGGCGACGCTGGCCTCGCCCTTGAACGCCTTCAAAATCGTGAACACCGGGGCGACGATCGGGGCCTTCAACGAGGACCGGGACGCGGCGATTCGCGGGGTTTTCGGGGCCAAGGCGCAAATGATTCCGGTGCATGTGGCAGTGCATGGGCAGGGCAAGCCTCGGAAGCTGAATGTGGAGATTCTGGACCTGCCGTCGCTGACGCCGATGGCCGTGCTGGTGGCGGTCTACCAGGCGCTGTTGCAGACGAACGGGAGCACGGACGAGACCAGCTACCACGTGACCGGCAGCATTCGTCTGGAGGGCTACCCGGCGGTGCCGCTGGACGTGTGGGCTCCGGCCGGGGCGGGGATGGGCGCGCCGATGGCGGCGGCGTTTGCCACCGAGGAGAGGTTTCTGCGGATCTACGGCAACGGCGGCCGGCGGGGAGCGGTGCGTGAGCTGGATCTGGAGGTGGAGGCCATTCCGCGGCGGGTCCAGGTTGAGCTGGAGGGGGCACGGCTGGTCTCAAACAATATTGTCCACGCCGGCGACACGGTGATGGTGGAGGCAACCCTGCGGCCATGGCGGCAAGCAGCGCGGAATGTGCGGATTCCGGTGAGGATTCCGGCGCATCTTGGGGCGGGCGTACTGCGGCTGCTGGTCTCGGATGCGGCAACGCTGGACCGCACTTTGGATCAGCCACGCTTTCAAACCCACTCCACCGGCCTGGAGACGGCGATTGCGGCAGCACGGGGCCAACATGCGGCAGACCGCGTGTACGTGAGCCTGTTGGCGCCGGAGACGCAGGCCGGGATGGAGGGGCAGACGCTGACCGGGCTGCCACTCTCAATGGCCAACGCTCTCGAGCCCAAGCGCGCGGCCCAGGACGCGAGCCTGAACGGGGAGTCGGCGGAACTGGCGGGCGAAGCGCCGGCCGAGGGTCTTCTGAGTGGTTTTGCGGTACTTAACCTGCGCATAGAAGCAGGAGGCGGTTTAGACTAGGAGCGGGGGAGTAAACTTTTCTCCAGTCTGCGGCGGACGCTGTTGTGCGTTCACACGCATCGTTGCCTCCCCAACGAGGGATCAGAAATAGTTATGGACCAAATACAAGGACTTGCAGCTCACGCGGCAGGGGCAGAACTGTTGCCCTTCAAGTACGACCCCGGCGAGTTGGGGCCGCAGGAGGTGGAGATTGCGATCACCCACTGCGGAATCTGCCACAGCGACCTTCACCTGATCGCCAACGATTGGGGAATCAGCCAGTATCCGTTCATCCCGGGGCATGAGATTGTGGGCAGCGTGGCGGCGGCAGGGGCTGAGGTGAAGTCACTGCGGGTGGGCCAGCGCGTGGGTCTGGGCTGGCAGTCGAACTCCTGCGGCATTTGCGAGTGGTGCACACGGGGCATGGAGAATCTCTGCCTGGCTGCGGAAGGAACCTGCGTTCACCGGCACGGCGGCTATGCCGACCGGGTGCGGGCCAATGCGCGCTTCGTGATTCCGATTCCCGACGCTCTGGACAGTGAGCACACGGCTCCGCTGCTGTGTGCCGGCATTACGGTCTACAACCCGCTGCGGACGCATGGGATCAATCCCTCGTCGCGGGTGGGCATTGTGGGCATCGGCGGGCTGGGACACCTGGCCATCCAGTTTGCGCACGTTTTCGGCGCGGATGTGACGGCGTTTTCCACCTCCGCCGCCAAGGAAGAAGAGGCCCGGGCGCTGGGCGCGGACCACTTTGTGAACGCCCGCGAGTCAAAGGCGCTGAAGGAAGTGGCTGGCACAATGGATTTTGTGCTGAGCACCATCAACGCCGACCAGGACTGGGGTGTCTACGTGCAGGCTCTGCGGCCTACCGGGACGCTTTGTTTTGTGGGAGTTCCACCTTCGCCGGTAACTCTTCATGCGTTTCCGCTGATCTCCGGGCTGCGGTCGATTACCGGCAACCCGACGGGCAGCCCTTACCGCCTGAAGGAGATGCTCGACGTGGCGGCGCGGCACGGAGTGAAGGCAAAGACGGAATCCTTCCCCATGGCCAAGGCCAATACGGCTATTGAGAAGGTGAAGAAAAACAAGGTTCGCTATCGGGCCGTGCTGTCGAACAAGGTTTAAGGGCAGGGAATTCCGGCTTTGCAGCTCAATTTGAGCCGGGATGGACAACAAAGGGTCGATTTGGCGGGGAGAACCCGGCAGATCGGCCCTTTTTACTGCTTGGGAAACTTTCTTTCGTTCCCGCGCAACTAAAGCGGTGAAACACTGTTTGAGAGTACAGAAGCCGGTTGGGAACAGAAACCCAGGACCCGGCAGTGCTGAAGACGGAGCTGGACTCCGTTCTCCCGATCCGAGAGAACCGGAGAGGGCAGCACGAGGAGGATGCAATGCGGAATATGCGCCTGGTTCTGTTGGCAGTGTTGCTGGCTGTGCCCTTTGCGGCAACGGCCAAGGCACAAGTAGCGGTGGGAATCGGAGTCGGCCCGGAAATGGTCCCCGCGCCTGAAGTCTATGCGGCCCCGGTATGCGACTGGGGTTATTACCCCTACTACCCCTATGGCTGCGCTCCTTACGGCTATTACGGGCCGGATTGGTTTTATGGCGGCGTCTTTATCGGAGCCGGACCGTGGTACCACCGCGGCTGGTACGGACGTGGTGGATACGGCTTTCGCGGCGGATACGGCGGCCGCGGCGGATATGGCTACGGTGGCCGCGCCGGGTACATAGGGCGCACTCCTTATGGCGGCGGATACGGCGGTGGCCCCAGAGTGGGTGCTCCTCGCGGCTTTAACGGCGGCGGAAGCGGCCGCGCGTATGGCGGCGGGTATGCAGGCGGCGGCCGTGTAGGTGGCGGCGGGTATGGCGGTGGTGGTGGGCGCGTAGGCGGCGGTGGTTACGGCGGTGGCGGTCACGTGGGTGGTGGCGGCTTCGGTGGCGGTGGCCATGCAGGCGGCGGCGGCTTCGGCGGCGGCCATGGCGGCGGCGGACACCGGTAAATTGCGCGGCTTCTCCTGAAAGGCCCGTCTGCTTCGGCAGGCGGGCCTTTTTTGTGTGCGATGGGCTTGCTGTTCTATTGGTTCTGCGGATCGGAGGCGTCCGCCTCGGAGAGGGCGAACAGGCGGTTGGCGATGCGCTCGGCGGCGTCGGGGTGGGCCTGTGTGCAGGCCGCGGCGGACATGGCGGCGAGCCGCTCCGGGTCGGTCAGCAGATCGATCAGCGCGCCGAGGAGCTTGCCGCGAACGTCGAGGTCCCACTCGTTGAGCAATTGAGCCGCGCCGGCATGGACCATCTCTTCGGCGTTGCGGAGTTGGTGGTGGTCGGCGGCGGCGGCAAAGGGAACCAGCAGGCTGGGCTTGCCCGCGGCGGCGAGTTCAGCTACCGTGGAGGCGCCGCTGCGGGCCATCACCAGGTGGGCGCGCGCAAAACAGAAGGGCATGTCGTCGAGAAACGGGCTCACCTTCCAGCGGTCGGGGTCCGCGCCGCTGTCGGTATAGGCCTTCACCGTCGGCTCAAGGTTGCGCAACCCGCACTGGTGCAGGACGGTGAGGCCGGGAACGGCTTTGAGCAGCGCCGGAATCACCTGGGGCAGATGGGTGTTGAAGATGCGCGCGCCCTGCGAGCCGCCAAAAATGAGCAAGTGGGGTTCATCGGCGGGCGGGGGCTCAAGCGCGAAGAACTCCGGGCGGACCGGGATGCCGGTGACCTCGGCGTTGCGAAACCATTGGGCGGCAGAGGGAAAGTTGACCGCGGCGGCCTGGACCCTTTTGCCCACCAGGCGATTGGCCAGCCCCGGCATGGCGTTAGGCTCAAAGGCCATGGCCGGAACCTTGAGTTGGAGCGCGGCCGCCATCGCCGGGCCGGAGGCATAGCCCCCCACGCCGAAGACAACGGAAGGCTTGAACTCGCGGACCAGGCGCCTGCATGCCTGAATGTTGCGCGGCAGATTCATGAGGGTGCGCAGGCGGGTGAGCAGGGAGACATTTTTGAGCTGGCCGACATGGATGAGGCGCAGATTGAAGCCGGCCTCGGGAACAAGGCGGCTCTCCAGCCCCCGCTCGGTGCCCACAAAAAGCACCTCGGCATGATAGCGGTCCACCAGTTCGCGGGCCACGGCAAGCGCTGGGATGATGTGGCCTCCAGTGCCGCCACCGGCAATCAGAACGCGGAATTCCGCCACGTGGTTTCCTTTCGGTGCGAGTGCGAAGGATGGCCCGAAGGAACAATGTGCCGGCAGCTCCGAGCAACGCCGTCTGGAAGTATTGTAACAAGCGTGGAATCGGGGGCTGGGAGGGCTTTGCCGGAAGGCCAGGCTGAAACCGGGCGAGGTTCGTGCTCTTCCACTCTTCGCAGAATGAAGCGGAAGAGCACGAACCCAGATTTGCGGTTTGGATAAAGCTGAGAAGCAGCGGGGAGGATGGGCCACCCGCCATTATGCTTTCAAGGGCGGATGAGATCGCCGCCTGGACCTTCTAGGAGGTTAACTGTTTCCTTTCCAAATTGCTTAGCCAACCAAATAGACGATTGAAATTTTCCATTGCCGCCTGGGATGCCAGTTTGCGGAAAATCGATAAAAACATAAACTTCTCCCGGGATGTGGTGCCCATATCTCCTTAAGGATGCTTCCAGTCTTTCCTTTGCAAATCCAATCGAAAAGTCTCCGTCCATCTCCCCTTGAGAATCGGGAAGATTGCAGTTGGATGAAAAGATTAACACCTTAAACGGCGATTTTACCGCCAAGAGTTTCTCGAAATCCGCTTCTACTGGACGCCACCTTGGATTCTTTCCGTATTTATCCATTCCCCACTCACTTTCTCCGGCCAAAATGATCCGTCGTCCATTTTCTTTCTCTTCCCATAAGTAATCGACAAGAAACTCTCCGCGCGTTGATTGGCGATTCTCGGGTATCGGACGGCATCCAATAGGGCAAATCTCTATAAATCTCCCGCGAACCGATCTGGTCCATTCTTCATTCCGCTCGTCCGAGTCTTTGGGCGGTGCGGCGTGCTTGGCAAACTCCTGAACGAATTTATTTGCGACCAGCCGTCTTTCGTCGAAGACTGTTTTGCCAAACTCTCTGCATTTTTCAGGAATCTCGAATTTACAATCATTTTCCATCGACGCACTCTCCTTCGGACGGAAGTCTACACCGTCAAAGGCCGCCTCACTCCGCCTTTTTAGTGATGTTCAAGAGAATGCCGATCGAGGCCAGGGTGGTGAAGAGAGAAGTTCCGCCATAGGAGATGAGCGGGAGCGGAATGCCCTTGGTGGGAACCAGAGAGAGCACGACGCTGATATTGAAAAAGGCTTGCAGGACGACGGTGGTGGTGATGCCGAAGGCCGCCATGCGGGCAAAGGGGTCCTTGGAGCGGAAGGCCGCACGCAGGCCGCGAATGCCGAAAACAACGAAGAGCAGCAGGATGCAGATGGAGCCGATAAAGCCCAGCTCCTCGGAGATGTTGGCGAAGATGAAGTCGGTGTGGCCCTCGGGCAGGTAGAAGAGCTTCTGCACGCCCTCCATGTAGCCGCGCCCGGTCATGCCGCCGGTGCCGACGGCGATGAGGGACTGGTTGATGTGGAAGCCTGCGCCCTGGGGGTCGGACTCGGGATTGAGGAAGACCAACATGCGCTGTCGGCGCCAGGAGACCATCAGCAGCAGAGCCGCAAGAGGGGGCAGGGTAGCGGCAATGCCCAGGAAGAGGTACTTCCACTCCATCCCGGCCAGGATGAGCATGAGAGCGGTTACGCCACCCAGAACCAGCGCGGTTCCCAGGTCGGGCTGGCGCACGATCAGAATCATAAAAACCACGGGGATCAGAACGGCGCGCAGCAGCGTGCGCTTCCAGTCGCGCATCCGGTCGAGCTTCGTTGAGAGAAACCAGGCCAGGAAGAGCACCATCACCGGCTTGGCGATCTCGGAAGGCTGAAAGGTGAAGAAGCCTCCGAAGCGAATCCAGCGGTGGGTGTTGTGCGAGCCGGGAAAAAAGAAGACCAGCACCAGGACAAAGGTGGTGATGGCCAGCGCGGGATAGATGAAGCGCGGGGAGTTATAGACCTTGTAATCGACCTGCATCAGGACCAGCAGCGCCAGCAGCCCGGCCACGGCCCACAAAGCCTGTTTGCCGACAAAGGCATAGGGGGAGTGATAGCGCTCCTGGGCCATCACGGCGGAGGCGGAGAAGACCATCACCAGTCCGACCAGAATAAGCAGGACGGTGATGAAGAACATCCATTTGTCGGCCCCTACGAGCTTTGCCATACCTTCCAACCCCGCACCTGGTTGACCAGTTCCTTGAAGGCGCGGCCGCGGTGCTCGTAGCTCTCGAACTGATCGAAGCTGGAGCAGGCGGGCGCGAGAAGCACGATTTCGCCGGGATGCGCGGCCTCAGCGGCGGCGGCAACGGCTTTGTCGAGAGTCAGGCAAGGGTGCAGCGGGACGATGCCGCGCAGATGGGATTCGATCTTGGCCGCGGCCGAGCCGATGGTGTAGATAGCGCGCACACGCTGGCGGAGAAGGTCGTTGAGTACGCGATAGTCGGAGCCCTTGTCCTTGCCGCCGAGGATGAGGTGAATGCCGCCGGGGAAGGCGGCAATGGCCTTGGCGGTGGCGTCCACGTTGGTGGCCTTGGAGTCGTTGTAGTACTCGACGCCGTTGTAGGTGGCCACGTACTCCAGGCGATGCTCGACGGCGTGAAACTTTTCGACGGCGCTACGGATGGCCTGGAACGATGCGCCGGCCAGCCGGGAGGCAACCACCGCGGCCAGCACGTTCTCCACATTGTGCGCGCCTTTGAGCGTGATGCCGGCGAGGGGCATCACGGACTCGACCGGCGCATCCTTGGCCGCGCGGAAGACGACGTTGCCGTCCTCCAGCCAGGCACCCTGCTCGACGGCGAGCTCGGCGGAAAACCAGTAGACTCTGGAAATCGCGCGGGAGGCCGACTCGGCTGCGGCTTCGTTGTCGGCATTGAGGACGACCGCATCCCCCGCCTCCTGCGCGGCGAAGATGCGCTCCTTGGCGCGGACGTAATTCTCGAAGCTGCCGTGGCGGTCCAGGTGATCGGGAGTGATGTTGAGAATGACGGCGATGGCGGGACGGAACTCGACCGTGCTTTCGAGCTGGAAGCTGGAGACTTCCAGCACCGACCATGTGTCGGGAGTGCTTTGGTCGATGAGGGAGACGACCGGCACGCCGATGTTGCCGCCGACCAGCGTGGGCAGGCCAGCCTCCTTGAGGATTTCGCCCACCAGCGTGGTGGTGGTGGTTTTGCCGTTGGAGCCGGTAATGGCCAGGGTGCGGCCCTGGAGGTAGTGGGCGGCCAGTTCCAGTTCGCCGATGACTGTGCGGCCCAGGCTCTTGGCCTGCACCAGTTCCGGCGTATCCAGCGGCACGCCGGGACTGACGACGATCAGGTCCTGGCGGCGAAAGGTGAGTAGGCCGTGCCCGCCGGCCTCCACCATAATGCCCTCGTCCAGTAGGGCGGGAATGTCCTTGGCCAGCGCTTCGGCCGAGCGCACGTCGGAAACGGTAACCTGGGCGCCGCGGCGGCGCAGAAACAACGCTGCCTCCAAACCGGACTTGCCCAGCCCGACGACCAGAACTTTCTTGCCTTTAATTTCCATCATGGGGTCTTGTCCTCAGGTTTCCGAACTCCGCGGCCTTTTCAATTGTGCACCTGAAGAGGCTGGGCGCGGAGCGTGGTCAGCGTAGTTTCAAGGTGGTGAGTGCAAACAATGCAAACACCAGGGCACCGATCCAGAAGCGCACGATGACTTTGGACTCACTCCAGCCCAGTTGCTCGAAGTGATGATGCAGCGGGGCCATGCGGAAGATGCGCTTCTTGTTGCGCAGCTTGTAGCTGCCTACCTGGAGTATCACCGAGACGGCTTCCAGGATGAAGATGCCGCCGATGAAGGGCAACAGCAACTCCTGGCGGATAATGATGGCGACCGTACCGATGGCGCCGCCCAGGGCCAGCGAACCCACGTCGCCCATAAAGATTTCGGCGGGGTGGGCGTTATACCAAAGGAATCCAATGGAGGCGCCGACCATGGACCCGCAAAAGACAGTCAACTCGCCGACCATGGGCATGCGCTGGATTTCCAGGTAATCGGCAAAGACCACATGGCCGCTGACGTAGGTGAGAACGGCGAGAGCCGCGGCGGCAATGATGGTGCAGCCGATGGCCAGCCCATCCAGTCCGTCGGTCAGGTTCACGGCGTTCGACGAGCCCATCAGCACAAAAATGACGAAGGCGATGAAGGGAATAAACGCCAGAAGTCCCAGGTGCGGAACGGTGCTAGGCCAGATGTGCCACAGGAGATCGGGCCGCCAATGCTTGACGAAGGGCACGGTCAGATTCGTGGAGAACATCTTGAACTGTCCCAGAGCCACCAGGGCCAGGGCGACCGCGGCCCCGGCCATCGACTGCCAGAAGAGCTTGGCGCGCGCCGTGAGCCCCAGGCTGCGCCGCATGACGACTTTGGTGTAGTCGTCCACAAAGCCGATGGCGCCGAAGGCCAGCGTCGAGAAGACCGTGATCCAGACGAAGGGATTGGCGGGGTCGGACCAGAGCACCGTGGGCAGCAGAATGGCAATGATGATGAGGACGCCGCCCATGGTGGGCGTGCCGGACTTTTTCAGATGCGACTGTGGGCCGTCGTCGCGGACAAACTGGCCGATCTGGAACTCGCGCAGCTTCTGGATGACCCAGGGACCGATGAATAGCGCAATCAGCAGAGCCGTCCCGGAGGCAAAGGCGGTGCGGAAAGTGAGATAGCGGAAGATGCGGAACGGGTGAAAGTAAATGTACAGCTTTTCGTAGAGCAGCCAGTAAAGCAAGTGGCCTCCAGCGCCGGTTCGAGGCAGGTTTCAGGTTGATTCTACTAGGCCGGGGGGCGGGGTAAGGGTGGAAATCGAGGAAGTGTTTCGCGTTTGCGGTGCGCGGCCTCGGCTTAACGGAAGATGCGCTCGTCGCGGCGGAAGGGGTTGGTCGCCGCAAGTTCGGAGCCAGGGCCGCGGCAGTTCAAACTGCCCGAAGCGTTGACGGGAGGCTCCAGCGACTTTCCGCAAAAGGAGAAAATTTGGTACTATTGGGAAGTCAACCTGTGCGCCCGTAGCTCAGCTGGATAGAGTATTTGGCTACGAACCAAAGGGTCGGGAGTTCGAATCTCTCCGGGCGCACCATATCTTCGGCTGGCATCGCAAAATATTGCCGGCCTTTGTTCTCCAGATGCCGTTTTGCAGGATGTTGTAGGATGCGCCTGTAGTTCAGCTGGATAGAGCATCACACTACGAATGTGAGGGTCGGGAGTTCGAATCTCTCCGGGCGCACCATGGTCAAGCCGCCACCCCAAAGACAGCTGATTACCGATTTTTGTTTTGCAGAATGCCGTTTTTCTTGTGCGCCCGTAGCTCATCTGGATAGAGCACTTGGCTTCGAACCAAGGGGTGGGGAGTTCGACTCTCTCCGGGCGCACCAATCCTGCTTTTATCTACAAAGATGGAACGCAGCCAGAGATTGCGCCGGGCAGGATTGTGCCTGAACCCCGGCCCGTCCTAGTGTAGAATCTGGCCTAAGAATGGAGATTACCCTCAATTTCGCTTGGGTTTTGCTCGCCGCTGGAATGCTGCTTCTGTGGCTGCGCCACGCCGGCAGCAACAACACGAGCAGAGGGGCGCAGGTAGCGGCACTGGCGATGCTTCTCCTGATCCTCTTTCCTGTGATCTCGGTAACCGACGACTTGCAGGTGGTTCAGAACACGGCCGAGGCTGAGAGCTATTTGCGCCGGGGCCACTCCGCCGCCAGTCCTCACTCCATTTTTCCCGAAGCCGCCGCGCTTCCTTCGTTCGCGTTTTCTGGAACCTGTTTTGGATTTATGGGCCTTGTGGTCCCGCGCCTTCGTATCGCGCCAGCCGTCGATCATCCCGCCATGGCCTCGATCCAGAACCGCCCCCCTCCGGCTGCCTGAGCTTTCTTCCCCTGTAATCCCGCTATCTTTGACCTTATTTCCCACTGGGCCTATTCCCCTTCTGCGTTCGCCGTGCAACCCACGGCGCAAAGGCTGTGTATGAAGCAATTCTTCTTTTCACTGTCTGTTCCGGCAGCGGCCGCGCTGCTTTTGCTTGCGCCCGGCCTGCTTTCCGGACAGCAAAGTCTCACCTGGGATCAGGTGAAGGCGAAATTCGAGGTCTCCAATCCAGCGCTCAAGGCCGATGCCCTGAGCGTGGACGAGATGAAGGCCGCGGAGATCACCGCTTTCCTCCGTCCCAATCCGCAATTCACTTTTTCGACCGACGGCACGCAGGTCGCGCCCTCCAATGGGGTGTGGCAGCCGCTGACCGGAACCCAGTACCAAAGTAGTCTGAGCTACCTCCACGAGCGCGAACGCAAGCGCGAACTGCGCCAGGAAAGCGCGAAGGAAGGTACGAGCATTGCCGCCTCGCAGCATGAGGACCTGAAGCGCAACCTCGAGTTCAACCTGCGTTCGGCCTTTGTGCAGACACTTCAGGCCAAGGCGGTTCTTGAGCTGGCAAAAGCCGATCTGGCCTACTACGACAAGATCATCGAGATCAGCCGTAGCCGCTTCAAGGCCGGAGACATTGCGCAGATCGACCTGGACCGCATCGAGCTGCTGCGCGTGCAATACGAAGCGGAGATCCAGGCCGCGCTGGTCAACCTGCGCACGTCAAAAATTCAGCTTCTGCAACTGCTCAACGACCGCACCCCAATCGAACAGTTCGACGTGACCGGCCTCTTCGACTTCGCCGATTCGCTGCAGCCGCTCGAGTCCTTTCGCCAAGTCGCTCTCGACGAGCGGCCCGACCTTCGCGCCGCGCTCGAGGCCGTTCAACAAGCACAGACCAACCACAAGCTGGCCCTTTCCAACGGCTCCGCCGATCCGACTCTGAGCGCCTGGTACACCTACAATCCGTCGTTCAACAATCCCAACGACCAGCAGACGCTCGGCCTCAGCGTCAACATTC
>Ga0224528_1000255_pt1 | contig 44358 bp, 39 predicted proteins | sample CBST25metaG_2_FD_179888 | JGI IMG/M metagenome (GOLD analysis project Ga0224528, IMG submission 179888) | Peat soil microbial communities from Stordalen Mire, Sweden - C.B.S.T25 | ecosystem: Environmental > Terrestrial > Soil > Wetlands > Peat | place: Sweden: Norrbotten County, Stordalen Mire...
TCGCTCCCGAACGGTAGTGCTCGCAATCGGCTCTTCAGGCTCTCCAAACGCCTTATCAAGATCCTCGCCGAGATAAGAAAACTCCACACCACCTGAACGAAAATGGGCACCGATTGGCCGGTTATGGCGATTACACAAATCCGTGATGTTTATCGCCGCGCTTTTACATATGCCTGCATCCAAGCGTTTCCCGTAACCTGTTCTCCTATAGAGGGCCGCCAAACTCCGTCGAACAGGTTCTCTGATACGTAAATAGGGATTGTTAGGGTCTCTACCTCCTCAGATCGAACGACGATGACATCGACCCGCCAAAAATTGGTGCCGAGGATATTTGCCGCGTCTGTTGCGACCTGAACGACTTCTCCCAAATAGAGAGCATCGTCTGAGAAGCCGTTACTGCCCGGAAAAAGCGCCGTCCCGCCGCCGATGTTCCAGCGAATCGGTTCCAAGTCCTCCGGAGATTGCGGCTCCCATGCCGCCAATGCTGCTTCTTCGTCTTCCTTTGTCCACTGGCCGTGCTTCTCCGCCCAAGCTCTCCTTGCGTGGTACCGTCGAATCTCGTCAGGATCGTCAATAACCTTCTCAATGTGGCCGGGCGGACGCATTGAGTATGCCAGTGCCGACAGCGAAAACCGATAACTTTCTCCCGTTTTGTAAAGTGCGCGAGCCTGGCAGAACAAAGGATCGAAAGCTTTGATGAGGACACCTCTCTCCAATCCAATTTCCAGCGTAGCCTCAATGTGGTTTGGATGAACAAGGAGTTGATCGACGACACCCTCGATCTCAACCCCGTCTCCGAAGAACGGATATGCTGACCAAAATTGGATTTGTTTGTTGGCTTGGTTTGGGACGTGCAGCGACATGGCGCCAGTCCGACTTGTGCCTTTCTCTTTCCCCGTGTAAAGCAAGGGGAAGCAGAAGGGTTGTCCGTCAGCAACTAAAGCTTGGATCGCGGCTTTGTCCACGATGCCAGCGTCGAACCACTCCGATTCTTGAATGATGGCGCTGAGATTGTCAAAAAGCGCATCGACACCACCTCTTAGCACGCCCCACCGATCACCGTGTCCTCCCGCCTGTTCACTCGAGAGCTCATGCGCAGTCTTGAGCATCAAATCGTTCATATGTAATTTCCAAAACCTCGTTCTAGCGGAAAGAACAATGTTCCGCTAAAACGACGTTCAGGTCAATTATCACTAGGGCAGGTGGCCCGCTCACCGATCCAGCCACTCGCCTCTGTCTCGCAAAAAGGCAAGTCTGTGCTCCATTCATCGCAGCTTTATCGCGATGAGTGGGCTGCGAATTCTTGCCGTCCACTCTGACTCGATTTCAACCACTCCTCGAATTCCGGTTGCGTATTGGTTGAAGCTCCTCCATCGGGACTTCTCGGGCGATGGCGGGTGCCAAGAGCCGGCCCCTCTCCCGAAAAGTCGAAGAATCACCCACTAACTCTCGGTCCTGCCCCAAGAGTCGAAGTTTTCAGGCAAATCGCCCTGGGGATCGGCCCCCGTATTTTGCAATCGCTTCTACTGCTGGCGGTCCTCGACATTGCCGCCGCACTCCGCGTGGCCGCACAGGCAAACAATTTCAGCTCTGGTTCCAATCTTTTCGCAATGGGGGCTGCAGTACTTTGTTTTGTCGGGTACCACGCAGGTGCAGGCCAGATTGGCGCACTTCTTGGGCTTGACGGGAGTAGCCATGGTTCTCCTTTGCCGACTCCATCCGGGGACGATGTCGGATAACTCTACAAGGCCATACGATGCCTTATCCAGACAAAAGGATGGCAGCGAAGCACTTTGTGCGCGGCCGAGCCTTCCACTGCTTCTGCTGCGCGATACTTTGAGGCATGAGGCTTCGCCGTATCCCGCTTTTTCGGCTGCGCCAGCGCTCGCTGCTCCGCGGCGTCCTGCTTTCTCTGGCCGCCATGGCTGCCAGCCTGCGCCTTGCCGGTTTCCCGGACGAGAACGCCTTGCACGCCTCCAACTGGCAGATTCTTGTGCTGCCCGTCGCCGGTTGGGGAATGGCGGAGACTGCCCGCTGTCTGAACCGTCGATGGAGCCTCTACCATGCCGGGGTTCTCATCCTGCTCTACACCGACCTGATGATCCTTGTCATGGTGCTGTTTCTCTGGCTTTATCTTTGATCTGCGCCTGGGCGTGAACCAAGTTGGGCGAGCGTTCTCTAGCCGCGGCCGGTTGCAGGCGTGTAGCATATGGCACAGAAACCGTATCGTCCGTCCTTCATCCTCAGCGGGCCGTCCGCACAAAGTGAACCATCGGAGGAAGTGATGCTGAAGGGATTTCGCGATTTCATTCTGCGTGGCAACGTCGTCGACCTGGCGGTGGCCGTCGTCATCGGTTCGGCCTTCAATGCCATCGTTGCTTCGTTTGTCAAAGATATTCTCGGCCAGTTCATCGTCGCCGTTGCGGGCAAGCAGGACTTTAGCGGCGTGGTGATCAAGCTGAACGGCACTCCCATCGGCGTCGGCAACTTTCTCGGCGCCACCATCCAGTTTCTAATCGTGGCCTCAGTGGTCTATTTCGGTGTTGTATTGCCCTTGAACACGCTGCTGGCCAAGGTGAAGAGGCCCCAAGCACTCGCGCCGCCCACGACCAAAACCTGCCCCGAGTGCCTCAGCGAGATTCCGCTGGCCGCCCGCCGCTGCGCGCACTGCGCCCAACTCGTCGCTTAAGGGGTCCCGGCCAGTCCGCCGCCCACAAGGGAATGCGATATTTCTGCGTCGGGGTGCGGGCTTCCGCATCCCGGCTGCCTTTTGTTTTGAAGGGTTCGATCGATGAATCTGCGTTTCCGGCTTGTCTTCCTTCTCTTTATTTCGTTCAGTCCCGCTTTCCTTTCCGGCCAATCCACCGCGCAGGCGGTCTTCGGCTATGCCGATTTCACCGCCCAGTCGAAAATTGAAGAGAAATTTCTCGCCGTACCGGACGCCAAGTTGGCTGGTCAGCATCTGAAACTCCTCACCGCGGAGCCTCATCTGGCCGCTACTCCCGAGGACCGCAAGACCGCCGAGTATGTGGCGCAGAAGTTTCGCGCGGCAGGTCTTGAAACCGAGATCGTCCCCTACCGCGTTCTGCTCAACCAGCCCAAGGAAGTGCGTGTGGAGGCCTACGACGATCACGGCAAACTGCTGATGAGCGGCCCCGCACGCGAACACGTCGCCGGCGACCCCTACCAGGACGATCCCCGCGTGGTGATGCCCTTCAACGGTTCTTCCGGCTCCGGCGACGTCACTGCCGAGGTGGTCTATGCCAACTACGGGCGTCTCGAAGACTTCGACCAGCTTGCCGCCCAGCACATCGACATTCGCGGCAAAATCGTCTTGGCCCGCTATGGAGCCAACTTCCGCGGCGTCAAAATTTACATCGCCGAGCAGCGCGGCGCGCTCGGTGTGCTTCTCTACTCCGACCCGCAGGACGACGGCTACTACAAGGGCGACGCCTACCCCCTGGGGCCGTGGCGGCCTGAGAGCGGTGTGCAGCGCGGATCTGTGCAATATCTCTTCAAGTTTCCCGGCGACCCGGAAACCCCCGGCGTGGCCTCCACGCTCGATCTGCCCGATGCGGCCCGCATCCCGATGGAGAAATCCCCCAGCCAGCCGCGCATCGTCTCCATCCCCATCAGTTATCACGACGCTGAGCCCATCCTGAAAGCCCTGAAAGGCGCCAATGTGCCCCAGGGCTGGCAGGGGGCTCTGCCCTTCCGCTACCACATCGGGCAATTGGCAGGACAGGGAAGCGTGCGCGTCCACCTGGTTTCACAGCAGGACTACCAGCGCCGGATCATCTGGGATGTGATCGGGAAAGTCAAAGGAACCGAGTATCCCGACGAGTGGGTTATCGCCGGCAACCACCGCGACGCCTGGGTCTACGGCGCCGTCGATCCCTCCAGCGGCACCGCCGCCATGCTGGAATCGGTGCATGGCATCGGCACGCTGCTGCATCAAGGCTGGCGTCCCAAGCGCACCATCGTCTTTTGCAGTTGGGACGCCGAAGAAGAGGGCCTCATCGGCTCAACCGAATGGGTGGAGGGGCACGCCAAGGCCCTGGAGCACGCCGTGGCCTATTTCAACGTGGACGTCGCCGTCTCCGGACCCGACTTCTCCGCCGCCGCCGACCCGTCGCTCAAGGAGTTTTTGCGCGAACTGACCCGCTCCGTTCCCAGCCCGCTGGGAGGCTCGGTCTATCAGCAGTGGCGCACCAACCACCCCACTGGCGTGGAACGTCACGCCTCCAGCGTTCCTGCGGTAACTGAGGAGATTCACGTGGGCGACCTCGGCTCCGGCTCCGACTTCACGCCCTTTTTCCAGCACGTGGGCGTCCCCTCCACCGACATCGGCTCCGGCGGCCCGTATGGCGTTTACCACTCCGTCTTCGACAACTACGCCTGGTACACGAAGAATGCCGATCCCCACTTCTTTTATTTGCAGCAGATGGCCCGCGTCTTCGGACTGGAAGCCCTGCGCATGGCCGACGCCGACGTGCTTCCTCTGGATTACGCCGCGTATGCCCGCGCCATTTCTTCCTATATCGATGAGGCGAAGCACAAAGCGGCCGACCAGGGGCTAAATCTCGATTTTTCCGCAGCCCAGGCCGCCGCTGCCCGCCTTACCGCCTCCGCGGACCGGGTCCGCAAACGGCAAGAAGCGGCCTCCGGCGACCTGCCCGCCCTTAATCTCGCTCTCCGCCAGACCGAATCCGCCCTTCTTTCCGACGCAGGTCTTCCCAATCGACCCTGGTACCGGCATACCATCTACGCCCCCGGCGAGTTCACTGGCTACTCTGTCCAGGTTCTTCCCGGCGTCAACGAAGCCCTGGATGCCCGGGATCGCAACCGCGCCGAGCAACAACTGGGAGTTCTGGCCTTGGCGCTCGACCGTGCTGCCCGCACGCTGGACGACTTGCGGTGAATGTGCGAGCTCATTCATTACTCGAGAATCGCGTATCGTTACTCTTGACGTAACGCGTAACGAAAGGCAAGAATAATAGATGATCGTCAGCTATCGGGACAAGCGCACCGGAGATTTTGCTGTCGGGATTCGCGTGAAGGCATTCGAAGGCTTTGAACGCTCGGCTCGCTTGAAACTGGATCGGCTGGAAGCCGCAGCTACACTCAAAGACCTGAGTGCTTTGCCCGGCAATCGCTTCGAGGCTTTGACGGGTGATCGCAAGGGACAATGCAGCATTCGCATCAATGATCGGTGGAGGATTTGTTTCGAGTGGCCGACAAACAACCCAGGTCCTTCCAATGTTGAGATTGTCGATTATCACTAGGAGAAGCCCATGCCCGTAACCGCCATCCATCCCGGAGAACATCTGGCCGAAGAATTGCTCGAGCTCGGCATGAGCGCCTCTGAACTGGCGCGCAAACTCGAGGTGCCCACCAATCGCATCACGGCTATCCTGAACGGGAAGCGCTCCATCACCGGAGACTCGGCTTTGCGTTTGGCTCACTTCTTCGGCACCAGCGCCGAGTTCTGGCTCAACCTGCAGAGCTTGTACGAAATTCGGATTGCACAGCAGAAGACCGGGCCGGCCATCAGCTTGCTTCCGCGGCTCGATCACCCGGCGCGCAATCCTGCCTGAGTGGTCTGCTTCCCGACGGGTTGGCCAACGAGCGGGAGAATTCATTCCGCCCGCACGCTGGACGACGCGCAATGAGGATAATGGGCAAACCTCGTTGAAAAATAAGAGCATTACCTCGCTCCAACCTTCCGCTTCGCCGAACTCCATGTTGCAAGCGTTCGCATATTTCTCCGCAAAATCACCCTGGATTCACACTTTCTTGTCTAAAGAAGGCGAGATTCGCGTACATTTGTAACAGATAAGCGATTACTAGGAATCCAAATGTGGAGTTACCTGCCTGTGAAGGCCGGGTTGCGCCCCATCGGCAACCTTCAAGGTAATCCAATTGTTTAGAGGAGTTTGCATCATGCATGATGTACTAATTGCCCTGATCTTTGTTGCCATGGTCTTTAGTCCTGCCCTGGTTGCCGCAATCCCCAAAGCCGAAAGCGAAGACGACGTTTAGGCGCCAGCTCCTGCTCTCCGAGTAACGCCTGCACTCGCCATTTCTGCTCCATCGGGCTCTCTTCTGGTTACTAATGGGCCATCGGCATTGGACTTGAGAGGGATTGCAACCCCTGCTCCAGATGCACTACGTTCCAAGATGCAGTTGCGCGTTCGCATTGAGACATTGGCGCGGCTGCTTCTGCTGGCTCGGCGCGGTTCCGGCCTGGCTCCAAGGATGGGCTCAAATGCTTGATTTCTTTATCGGTCTGGCTTTCGTCGCAATGGTTCTTTCTCCCGCAATCGTAGCTTCGGTTCATCATCCCGATTCCTCGCACGACGAGGATTGACCTTCTCCGCAGTCGCAATGGCGTTCAAGTGTGCTGCCTGGGGCACTCGGCACATTTCTTTCCATAAAGCGCCGTGCATCAGACCGGCCTCGATACTTCTGTGGTTGACCACACTCCGCATCGCTCGTATCGTAAAATCCTGACTATGAGAACTTCCCCCAATTCCCTGCGGATCGGAATCGCGGCTGCTATTATCGTCGGCACCATTGGCTGGCTTGCCTACTCCGGTTACGGGGCGAACAAAAGCTACTACGTGACCATCGCCGAGCTCGGCGGCATGGGCGACAAGGCCTACCACAGCCAGTTGCGCGTGGAGGGCTTCGTCCAGCCCGGCTCCATTGAGCAGAGTGGCACGCACGTCACCTTCGTGATGAACGAGTTCGAGAGCCACTCCGCGAAGGCCCCCGCCGGCCGCCTGCTCAAGGTCATCTACAAGGGCTCAGAGCCGCCACCGGACACCTTCAAGGACAATTCCCAGGCGCTGGCCGAGGGCACATACGGCCGAGATGGCGTCTTCCACGCCACCATTTTGCAAGCCAAGTGCGCCAGCAAGTACGCTCCAGCCCCCGGCGCCGCCCAACCGAACGCGGCGCCCGCTCAGCCTGCGCCGCGCGCTGCCCAGCTTTCCTCGCCGGCCAAAGGTGCCCCAACTGTCGCAAACTAAGCGAATGAACGACGCCGCTGCCGCAGCCACCAATTCGTCCTTCTGTGCACGGCTCGATGGTGTCTCCAAGCTTTTCGGCTCGTTTGCCGCTTTGCGGAAGATCTCGCTCGATCTCGAGCCCGGCCGCTGCTACGTCCTGCTCGGCGAGAACGGCGCGGGCAAATCCACCTTGCTGCGTATCCTGGCTGGCCTCCTGCGTCCCAGTTTCGGCAAGGCCACGGTCTTCGGCGCGCTCGAACCGCAGCAGGCGCGCGAGCGCATCGGCTACATGAGCCATGCGCCCATGCTCTACGACGAGTTGACCGCCCAGGAAAATCTGCGCTACTTTGGCAGCCTCTATCCCGGCCGCGCTTGTCTCACGCCAGCCGAAGCCCTCAGCCAGGTGGGCCTGGACCCCGACCTGCCGCGTCCCTTCGGCCAATACTCGCAGGGTATGCGCCAGCGCACCTCCCTGGCACGCGTGTTGCTTTCCGTCCCCGAACTGCTCCTGCTCGACGAGCCCTTCTCCAACATGGATGTGGAGTCGGCGCGCCAGATGGTCAAGCTGCTCGCGGGCTTTCGCCAGGGCAACCGGACCATTGTCCTCACCACCCATCAGCGCGACCTGGCCGCTCCCATCGCCGACTGGATTCTCACCCTCCACGCCGGCCGCGTTGCATCCTTTGAACCTGGAAGCCCCACCCTATGAAGACCAACGGTGCACGATTTCTTGAATCCCTCGGCATTCCCTTCGAACTCCACGAGTACGAGGTCGATCCCGACGACCTCTCCGCCATCTCTGTTGCCAAAAAGGTAGGCATGCCTCCCGAGCAGGTCTTCAAGACCCTCCTGGTCACCGGAGGCCCCGGCATCTACCGCTTTGCCATCATTCCCGGCGACGCCGAAATTGACTTCAAAAAGCTGGCCCGCGCCTCCGGCCTGCGCAAGGTCGAGATGGCCCCGCTCAAGGAAGTGCAGCCTCTCACCGGCTACATCCGCGGAGGCGTCACCGTCTTCGGCGCCAAGAAGCCCTACCCCGTCTACGTCGACGAAACCGTCATTCTCTTCGACAAGATCAGCGTCTCGGCGGGAGCGCGCGGAACCCAGCTCATTCTCAGTCCGGACGATTATCTTCGCGCCGCCCAGGCCCTTGAAGTCGAAGTACAAACCGCCGACCTGACCAAGGACATTCTGAAGCCCTCCTCGCCGGAGGCCCGCTTCTAATGTCCAGCGCTCTCTGGACCCATCTCGTCAAAGACCTGCGCATCGAGTGGCGTTCCCTCGACGCGCTGATCTCCATGCTCTTCTTCTCCGGGCTGGTGGTGGTGCTTTTCTCCATAGCCTTCGACCCCCGCGGAGCGTTTTCGCAGCAGATCGCCGGCGGCGTCCTCTGCGTCGCCACCATGTTCGCCTCGGTCAGCGCGCTCAATCAAGCCTGGGCCCGTGAAATCCGCCACCAGGTTCTCGACGCCCAGCGCATGGTCCCTTCGCCCGGCGCGGAACTCTACCTGGCCAAAGTCATCGCCAACTTCCTCTTCGTCACCATCGTGCAGATCATTCTGGCGCCCTTCTTTTTTATCTTCTATAACCTGCACATCGTGGGCCAGGCGTGGCTGCTGGCGCTGGTGCTGCCTCTGGGCACATGGGCGCTGGTGGGCAACGGCATTTTCTTTGCAGCACTCTCCATCCGCAGCCGCAACCGCGAACTGCTGCTTTCGCTGATCCTGTTTCCCATCTTCATTCCGGCGCTGCTGGCCATGGTGCAGGCCACCACGTCCATCCTCACCGGCGAAAGCGACCCCACGCTCTGGATCAAACTCCTGCTCGGCTACGACATCATCTTCACCACGGTCAGCCTGCTGCTCTTCGACGTCGTCTTCCACGCGGAATAGATGCACATGCACGCACATTCCAGGAAGAAGCAGAGTCCTGTTGGCCGTGATTCAGGCGTAATGTGATAACCGCAGACCCGCCGGCCAGGCGTCCCCTGCTCAGGGTGTAAGAATTCCCTCTCCAGCCACTTGCAAAACTCCATGGAGATAGCCGGAAGTGTCAGGGCACAACTAAAGTCATGCCTTGACGTATATCTTCAGGCGGAAGGCAGTTTTGCAAGTAACTCCCTTGCTTTGCAATTCAGGTTGTGACCGCATGAATGCCGCATCGCATGCACGCTGCAAAATGACGAGCTATACAGGATTTCCTTCGAAGAAAGAAACATAGTGTCGATAGTAACTAAAGTCGATGTTACCCGTGTGCTGAATTGCACAGGCCATTTTCCAGCAACAGTGTTACGCTGGTGACGTGATCTTCGTAATCCGCAGGTCGGCCGTTCGACTCCTAATGTCCAAGTCTCATCTTTCGATCAGAGTGAAAAACTCCTTTGACATGAGCAATCTGCAGCGGCGAGCGGAGCGAACGTGTAGATGTGTTTGAACTTCATTCCATCTCTGGAGTCCGGCCTATAGAAGGAGATTGATCGTGCCAGCAATTCTTGACGAGAGTGGAGGAATGCCCCTGATCCGCATCGAAGGGGACCTCAACATCTCCACAGCGGCGGAGTTCAAGAGCCTGCTTGTCAAAGCTTTGGCCTCGGTTACGGGGCTGCGCCTGGTGTTGGAGAACGCAATCGACTTGGACGTCACAGCCTTGCAGTTGCTCTTTGCTGCCGAGACTGTGGCCGCGCGATCGGGTACCTGCATCACACTAGAAGGCCGCGTCCCCGATGAACTCTCCGCTACGCTCTCCGATGCGGGTTTCACAAAGTTCCAGTTCCAGAAGTGAAATCCTGAGAGGCGCCAAGCACTTATTTGCCAAACGAAACCATCCTCGACAAGCACAGACAAGCCTTTCAGGAAGAGGCTCGCGAGGTTCTTGTCGAACTAGAATCGTCTCTTCTCGAACTGAACCAGGATCCGGGTAACCGTGAGCTGGTAGGGCGGGTCTTTCGCTCCATGCACACCATCAAGGGCTCGGGCTCGATGTTTGGCTTTGATGAGTTGGCCGCATTCACGCACCACCTTGAGACAGTCTTCGACGAAGTTCGCCAAGGGAAGCTGGTTGTTACCCCCGGGCTGGTTGACCTCTCCCTCGAAGCGCTTGACCAGATGAAGATCATGCTGGAAGAGCCCCCTGGGCAACCAGCTGACAATCGCGCTGCCGCCGCCGGCATCCTGGCAAGATTGCAGGACCTGACCGGAATCGCCGAAACCATCCCCGTCGAAGCGCTGCACTCCACGCAACCGCCCCAGACTTCAGCGAAAGAGAGCGAACTCCGCGATTGGACGATTTGCTTTTCCCCCGGTCCCGATCTTTTGAGAACGGGGGCCAATCCCCTGCTCTTGCTGCGCGAACTGGGGGAAATGGGAAAAATGCAAGTGACCGCCAACATGGCGGCGCTACCTCCTCTGAGCGATCTGGATCCTGAGCGATGCTATGTAAGTTGGGAGATCGTACTCACAACCGCATTGTCTGGCGAGGCGATTCGCGATGTCTTCATCTTTGTTGAGGATTGCTGCGAGTTGACCATCGATCTGGTTGCGGCTCAGGCCCCAGCCCTGCCCGACAACCACAAGAATTCACTGGTAGAGCAGCGCACCAGTCCTGGACGGCGCAAGGATGACAAGCCAGATACCGTATCGAGTATTCGCGTCCCGGCCGCCAAGCTGGACCAACTTGTCAATCTGGTCGGTGAGTTGGTTACCGTGCAGGCGCGGCTGATTGAGGTTGCCGCGCGGCACGACGATCCGGACGTCGCCTCTGTATCGGAAGAGATCGAGCGTTTGACGGCAGCACTTCGCGAAAACTCAATGAGCATTCGAATGTTGCCGATACGGGCCACCTTCGAACGGTTTCACCGCCTCGTCCACGACTTGGCGCGAGACCTGGACAAGACCATCGAACTCACCATGGAGGGCACTGATACGGAGTTGGATAAAACGGTGATCGATCAGTTGAACGATCCGCTGATGCACCTGATCCGCAACAGCATAGACCATGGCATTGAGTCGCCAGAGACAAGGCTCGCCGCCGGCAAACCCCCCGTCGCAACGATTCATCTTTCCGCTCGTTACGCTGGCGCCAGCGTTCTGATCGGCGTTTCCGACGATGGACGCGGCATCGACACAAATTCGGTTCACGAGCGTGCGGTCCTCAACGGTCTCGTCGCCACCGACGCAAAACTTACCGAGGCGGAGATATTCTCTTTCATTCTGATGCCCGGCTTTTCTACGGCGAAGCAGGTCACAGACATCTCCGGCCGCGGAGTCGGAATGGATGTGGTTCACCAGTGTGTGGAATCTCTCCGCGGATCCATCGACATTGCAAGCAAACTAGGGGAGGGGACAAGCATTACGCTGCGTTTGCCTCTGACCTTGGCCATTATCGACGGACTGTTGGTACGAGTCGAGGAAGCCTACTTCGTGTTGCCGCTGGCCAATACTCTGGAATGCATTGAATTGACGCGGAAAGACATAGCAAACGCCAATGGGAATCATATCGCCAACGTGCGCGGAGAAGTGATTCCCTATATCCGGCTCAGAGAGTCTTTCGATATTCATGCGGACCGTCCGGGGCGCGAACAGATTGTGATTGTCGAGACCGAGGATGGGCGTTACGGCTTCGTTGTAGACGAAGTGCTTGGCGACCGCCAGACGGTGATCAAGAACCTTGGACGATTCTACCGGCACGTTCCGTTCGTATCGGGAGCCACGATTTTGGGTAACGGCACTGTAGCCCTGATCCTCGACCCAAATCGGCTGGTTCAGGAAGCCCTTCGCGGAACAGTTCGGAGTCGAAGCGGCGCTCCCAATGCCTCTACTTTGAAGAACTGCGGAAAGGATGACCTACTGGCGAAGTCTCCTTGAAAGCGCCGCTGGTACGCAAACACCGCCATACGAAACGGGATGATCCGGGCAACCGTGCATTGTTCCACACCCCCCCAAAGCGAACGCATCACCAATTCAGTTCCACAGGATGGAGAAACTCATGGCAACAAAAGCTGTAAAGAAAACCGCAAAAACTCGCGGAGTGGGCAATGGAAGCGGTGCACGCTCGAAAGGCAAACAGGAACCAATCCCAACAAGGCAAAAGCCACAGGATGACGAGCTGCAACTTCTATCTCAAGAGATCGTTCGTCTGGAAGACGCATCACGGGAGGGCCGTCTAACTGATCGCGGCAGGGCAGACCAGTTCACAGGTGTCCATCGTGACATCGTGCTGCGCGTGAACGCGATGCTGGACGCGATTCTGCTGCCGATCGGCGAAGGGAATCGCATCCTGGCCCAGATCTCCGCAGGCAAGATCGACGAGTTGATCACGGAAACCTACAAGGGCGACCATGAAAAGATGAAGCTGGCCGTTAATAAAGTCGCCGAGGTTATCCGGTTGTTGTATGGATTTACGGAACGACTGACTACTGCGGCCAAGGATGGGAAGCTGACCGAGCGTGGGCATCCGGAACTGGTCCCAGGAGCCTATGGCGAAATCGTGCGCAATGTGAACATAATGCTGGACGCGCTCATCATCCCTTTGAATGTCTCCGCCAACTACGTGGACCGGATCAGTCACGGCGACATTCCGGAAAAGATTACCGACATCTACAATGGCGACTTCAACACTATCAAGAACAATCTGAATACCTGCATCGACGCTGTCAATGCACTGGTGACCGACGCCGGCATATTGGCGAAGGCCGCGGTGGACGGAAAACTAGCCACCCGTGCCGATGCCAGCAAGCACCATGGCGAGTATCGCAAGATCGTGGAAGGCGTGAACGATACGCTCGATGCGGTGATCGGCCCGTTGAATGTTTCTGCCCACTATGTGGAACTGATCAGCAAGGGAGAAATCCCCGCGCAAATCACAGACACTTACCAGGGCGACTTCAACCTGATCAAGAACAACCTCAACACCCTCATTGCGGCCATGACCGAAATCACCTCCGCCGCGCAAGAGATCGCAGACGGCAATCTTACGGTAACCATCGAAGAGCGTTCGCCGCAGGACAAGCTGATGCAGGCTCTGAGCTTGATGGTAAGTGGCCTGGTGCGGACCGTATCGGATATTCGCTCGATTGCCGGGGAAGTATCTTCAGCCAGCCAGGCCATCAGCACGGCCTCCGTTCAGGTATCGAATGGAGCCACGGCCCAGGCAGCCTCCGCGGAAGAGGCCTCCTCCTCGATGGAGCAGATGGTCTCCAACATCAAGCAAAATGCCGAGAACGCGCAACAGACCGACAAGATCGCCACCAAGTCGGCTAAAGACGCACAGGAAAGCGGCAAGTCCGTGCTGGAGGCCGTTGCGGCGATGAAGGAGATCGCCAGCAAGATCTCCATCATCGAAGAAATCGCTCGCCAGACAAATCTGCTTGCTCTGAACGCCGCCATTGAGGCAGCGCGCGCAGGCGAGCACGGCAAAGGATTTGCTGTGGTTGCCGCTGAAGTTCGCAAACTCGCGGAGCGCAGTCAGAAGGCGGCAGGCGAAATCAACCAACTCTCCGACACGACAGTGAAGGTCTCGGAGAAAGCCGGCGAGATGCTCGATCGACTCGTGCCCGATATCCAAAGGACCGCGGAACTGGTTCAGGAAATTACCGCAGCCAGCAAGGAACAGGATACCGGTGCCGAACAGATCAACAAGGCGCTCCAGCAGCTCGAACGAGTGATTCAACAGAATGCCTCCGCCTCTGAAGAGATGGCGTCCACCACAGAGGAGTTGACTGGACAGTCCGACCAGCTTGTGAGCGCGCTGGGCTTCTTCCGCACTGGCGATGAAGGCCGTCCTTCGACGCAGCAGTTCGCCGGGACTAAGACCGCCAGAAATGTCAACGTCGCGCCACAAAGAGTTACAAGGTCGAACGGCCAAGCGGTCCCGCTTCGATCGAAGGCTGCCGGCAGGTCCGGGGTGAGTCTCAAACTCAAGGACAAGGAGGACGACCTTGACAAAGGCTTTGAGCGTTACTAATCAGATCCGGCTTGAACCGCAAACTGTTCGAGCGCGTTCGACATGGGAAAGGAGCGGACTATGAGCGTTACCGAAATCACTGAATCGCGACAGTATCTAACCTTCAAGCTTGGCAACGAGGTCTTCGCGACCGACGTTGCCAAGGTAAGAGAGGTCCTCGATTTTACCAAGATTACCGAGATACCCAAGACCCCGGACTTCATGAGCGGTGTGATTAACTTGCGGGGCAGCGTGGTCCCCGTTGTTGACCTGCGGCTCTGCTTCGAGATGTCAAAAACCGTGAAGACCAGAAACACCTGCATTGTGGTCGTCGAGGTCTTGCTGGAAAATGAATCTTTTATCATTGGAGCATTAGCCGATTCGGTTGAAGAGGTGATTGACCTTGAGCCGGATCAGATTCAACCGCCGCCTCGAATCGGCACGCGAATCCGAACCGATTTCATCAAAGGCATGGGAGAACGCGGTTCGGATTTCATCATGATCCTGGACATCGACCGTGTCTTCTCGGTCGAAGATCTGGCGGTCGTGCGCAGCGCGGAAAGCATCAAATCGGCTGCGTAGACGGCGCTCAACGGAAGGAACAATGGCACAAGTGTCCCCCCGCCATCCAATGGATATTTCTTTGCTGCCCACTGCGGCGGCCCCGTACAGGAGGGTCGATGATAGATTCTGAGACCGAGTTGGAAGAGGTCTATCTGCAACCCGGCGAGATGTTTCTCGCTCGCGAACCGACTATCATCCGGACTCTTCTGGGGTCTTGCGTGGGCGTGACATTTTGGAGCAGGAGGCTAGGCATAGGTGCGCTTTGCCATGCCATGTTGCCACGCTGCCCGGAAAGTTCTTTAGAAGCCGTTAGCCCGAAGGATGGCTATCGCTATGTGGATTTTGCCATTCGCGATATTGGCCGGAAGCTCGATGAACTGGGCGTTCATCGCTCGGAAGTGGAAGTGAAGGTGTTTGGGGGAGCCGACGTGCTCCTTGGTGAAGATATGTCGCTCATCAAGCCATCCCTCGGCAATCAGAATTGTGATTCGGCGTTCGATGTTTTGCAGGCGGAGGGCTTTCAGGTGATGGCTTCAAGCCTGCGAGGTACTTCAGGTCTGAAGCTTCATTTCTATACCGAAAGCGGCGATGTCTTGGTTCGCCGACTCGAAGATCGTTCGCTCCTTCCCAAGCCGCGAAAGAAGACGAAGAGACGGCGTGCATGAGTCTCCGAACCTCCAGGAGGCAAGGCCGCATGGATAGTGCATGGGGCACTTGTACGATAACTCGACGTCGGGGACCTCGGGGATGACTCGCCTGGCATCTTCCACTAACTCTTAGCCGTCCGATGATGCAGATGGAAAGGATACTCTTCAAATGTCATTCATGGTCTGGAACGATAGATTGAGTGTGGGCGTCGCCGTGATCGACGAGGACCACAAGAAGTTGCTGGGCTTGACTAACGAATTGTACGACGCGATCGTGGATCGGCGCGGAAAGGAAGTGCTCGGAAGAATTCTTGATGACCTGGTAGATTACACAACATTTCACTTTGCCCGCGAGGAGCAACTCTTCTCTCAAATCGGCTATCAATTTGCAGCCGAGCACAAGAAAATACATGACGAACTGATCAGGCAAGTTACCGAGATCCAAGGGCGGTACCGCAACGGATCGCCCGCGCTGACGCTTGAAGTAATGGACTTTCTCAAGAGTTGGCTATTCGATCACATTCTAGGCTCCGATGCTAAGTACGCACCCTCTTTCAAGGCCAAGGGAATCTGCTGAGACTGTGTGTCAAAGTAACCTGAACAGTATATCTCCGAACCAGCGAAGCGATGCCGGATTGCCTGTCAAATGCGGGCACCACCCGTCGTACCGCACCGCGACCAGCGGCACGTCCGCCGGAAGCAGGATGACCGCCTGTGCTGAGTTGTGACGCATCCTCTCGCAAAGGTCAGGTAAACTCTGTTTTGCTCGGTTCGGAAAGCCTGCGCGCTGGCACACCTCGTCGCTTGATTGACTCATTCACTCTCCAGACTCTTCTTGCGTTGGACAAGAGTGGGGCTTGCGCATCTATGCCGCCAAGCTGCACCATGTCTCTAACAAGAATGGAATCGTAAACCGCTTTGAAAACTATCCCGGCACACCTGCGAGTGCAGTCGCCGATCGATTCCATCATTGCGTGATACCGCTCTTCAGCAGGGCCTCTGCTTTCACGCCGGCTTCAAATCAGATTCGATAGGAGCATCGCCATGATCAATCGTTCGCGTCGCAGTTTCCTCAAAGCATCCGCCAGTGCAGCCGGACTCTGTCTGGTCGGCCCTTCGGCTGTCGCCCATGCATTGTCTATCGGTGAGCCCGAGCCCCTTGCGGCCCGGCTCCAGCCTTTCCCGCTGGCCTCGGTCCGTCTCGGCCCCGGCCTCTTCCACGACCAGGCGGAGATCAACGCGCGCTACCTGGACTCCCTGTCCGTGGACAGGCTCCTGCACACCTTCCGGCTGACCGCGGGCCTCGCTTCCAGCGCGGTTCCCTACAAGGGTTGGGAAGACCCCACCTGCGAGCTGCGCGGCCATTTTGCGGGTGGCCACTTTCTTTCCGCGGTCGCGATGGCTTCCGCCTCTTCGGGAAACACGGTTCTCAAAAGCCGCGGCGACGAGCTTGTCGCCGGGCTTGGCGCGTGTCAGAAGAAGATCGGAAACAACTACCTCAGCGCCTATCCCACCGACATCTTTGAACACCTGGCGCAGGGCAAGCCGGCCTGGGCGCCCTTCTACACCTACCACAAAATCATGGCCGGCCTGCTCGATATGCATCTCCTCGCCGGCAACGCCGACGCTCTCAAGATCGCCGAAGGAATGGCCCAATGGGCGCAGGATTATTTCGTAGGCGTCGGCGTCGATCAGCGTCAGCGCATCTTGCGCACCGAGTACGGCGGCATGAATGAAGTCCTCGTCAACCTCGCCGCCGTCACCCAGAAGGAGCGCTACCTCGACGCTGCCCACCTCTTCGAGCAGCCCAGCTTCCTCGATCCCCTCGCGGAGCGCCGCGACGAGTTGCAGGGACTCCATGCAAACACGCACGTGCCCAAGATCATCGGCGCCGCCCGCATGTATGAAGTCACCGGCGAGCGCCGCTACCGCGACATCTCCGAGTACTTCCTCGGCGAAGTCCTGGCCGCCCGCAACTATGCCATCGGCAACACCAGCCTCGACGAGCACTGGAAGACGCCTCCGGCCAAACTTAAAGGAACTTTGGGCTGGACCAACGCCGAGTGCTGCGTGGCCTATAACCTGATGAAGCTCGAGCGGATCGTCTTCGGATGGACCGCCGATACGCGCTGGATGGACGCCTACGAGCGCTCCATGTTCAACTGCCGCCTCGGAACGCAGAATGCAGACGGCCTGAAGCAATACTTCTTCCCCCTCGCCGCCGGCTATTGGCGTGCCTACAATTCTGCGGAAGAATCCTTCTGGTGCTGCACCGGGTCGGGCGCGGAGGAGTTTGCCAAACTGACTGACACCATCTACTTCCACCGCGGCGCAGAAATTTACGTAAACCAGTTCATCGCTTCCACTCTGCACTGGAAAGAAGAAGGGGTGAGTATTCAGCAGAATACGAACTTCCCGGTGGAACAGGGAACGTCGTTGAAGGTGAGCTGTGCAAAGCCACACGCGCGCACCATCCACGTCAGGATTCCGGGTTGGACCAGTGGCGCCGAGATCAAGCTCAACGGGCGAAACCTTGAGGCGGTTGCCGATCCCGGCTCCTACCTTGCGATCCGGAGAATCTGGCAGGACGGCGACACCCTCACGGTCTCCCTGCCCATGGAACTGAGCCAGGAGCCCCTTCATGGTGACGCTTCGGCAACCGCAGTACTCTACGGGCCATTGGTCCTGGCGGCGAAGCTCGGAGCCGCTCCCACGGACGAGCCGAGCCGGATTATTCACAGCGGGGAGACAGTTCCAAAGAACTTGCCTCCCGCTGAAAAACTCCCGGTGGTGAAGGCGGAAGCAGGCAAAGACAGCGCCAAAATCGATAACTGGGTGCAGGTCGAGTCAGCGGCGGATCTGCGCTTCAAGGCATCCGGCGCAAGCGGAGCCCTCGATCTCACCGCGATGTACAAGATTCGCGATGAGCGTTACTCCGTCTATCTGCAGACATCGACCCCAAAGGAAAAGGGCTAGTACGCAGATCTGGCGTGGTTTGGAACCGGCGATCGCAGCAGGATCTTCGGTTCCATCCGATGCACCGGGGTTTTCGCGCATGGCTCCTCAACTGGAGACTCTTCTCCGGCTTTGGCCGAGTAACCGGAGAAATGCGCTGAAGACCCCGCAGCCTTTTCAGCTGATTCTCCAACGGCGCAAAAGGCCTCCGAAAAACAGGGAATCGAGCCCTCTGTCCAGTTGAGCCTGCGTTGTGATACAACAGAGTGTCTGGGGGACTGCGCCGCAAAAACCCCGATAAAAAGCGATTTACTAAGAAGTTGGCATCGAGGCGCATTCTCCTTTTTGGAAACGATGCTGTATAGCCGGACAGCTCTCAGGCTCGATTTTCTGATTTTTGTTGAACAATAGGAGATTTTCCATGGCCGAAACCATCTTCAGCTCTTTCGAAACAGTACCTTACGAAGGACCTTCCAGTGAGAAGGCCCTTGCCTACCGTTGGTACGATGCGGACCGCGTGGTCCTTGGCAAACCCCTTAAGGATCATCTGCGGATGGCCGTCGCCTACTGGCACTCGCTTGCCATGCAGGGAGGCGATCCGTTTGGCGGACCCACCATCCAACGCCCCTGGTTTGCCGCCGGCGACCCCATTGCGCAGGCCAAGGTGAAGGCCGATGCGGCTTTCGAGCTTTTCAGAGTACTCGGACTTCCCTTCTTCTGCTTTCACGATGCCGACATCGCGCCCGCCGGAGATACGCTCGCCGAGACCCTCAAGAACTTCCACATCATGGTCGATTATCTCGAAACCAAGATGGCCAGCTATCCGACCCGCCTGCTGTGGGGAACGGCGAATCTCTTCTCCCATCCGCGCTTTATGGCCGGCGCCTCCACCAATCCCGATCCTGAAGTCTTCGCCTGGTGCGCAGCCACGGTGAAGAATTGCATGGACGCCACCAAACGGCTCGGCGGCTCGAATTATGTGCTCTGGGGCGGACGCGAAGGTTACGAAACCCTTCTGAACACCAACATGAAGCAGGAACTCGATCAGATGGGGCGGTTCCTGACCCTGGTGGTGGAATACAAGCACAAGATCGGCTTTGAAGGCCAGATTCTGATCGAACCCAAGCCCAAGGAACCGACCACCCACCAGTACGACTTCGACACCGCAACTGTCTACGGATTCCTGAAGCGCTTCGGCCTCGAAAAGGAAGTCAAGGTCAATATCGAAGCCAACCATGCTCTGCTGGCCGGACATACGTTTGAGCACGAGATTTCGACCGCTGGTGGCCTGGGAATCTTCGGATCTCTGGACATCAACCGCGGCGATGCGCTGCTGGGCTGGGACACGGACCAGTTCCCGAGCGATCTTTCGGCAATGACAATGAGCATGTATCACGTCATCAAGGCGGGTGGCCTGACCAAGGGCGGCTGCAATTTCGACGCCAAGGTGCGGCGTCAGAGCTTTACCGCCGAAGACATGGTTCATGCCCATGTGGGCGGCGCCGACCTGTGTGCTCGCGCATTCCTGACGGCTGCCAAGTTGATCGAAGATGGCCGCTACGATGGAATCCTTGAACAGCGCTATGCCGGCTGGAAGTCGCCTGAAGCGGTCGCCATGTTCGAGGGCAAGTACTCTCTCGATCAGATCGAGGCAAAGGCCCTCAAGAACGGCATCAATCCTCAGCCGCGCTCGGGCAAGCAGGAGCAGATCGAAAACCTCCTGAACCGCCTGATCTATTCCGACCCTGTCTAAAAAAAACGGCCCGCTTCGTCGCAGATGCAGCGAAGCGGGCCGGCTATCCTGGTTCTGCTCTACTTTGTAGTTCCGAAAGTAAACGTCGTGGTGGAGTGCAATGTCTCCCCTGGCTTGAGCAGCGTGCTCGGGAAGTTCGGCTGATTCGGCGAATCCGGATAATGCTGTGTCTCCAGGCAGAAGCCGGTCCGTTTTCCGTACTTGATGCCGTGCCGGCCGGTGAATACACCCATCAGGAAATTGCCGGTGTAGAACTGCACGCCGGGTTCCGTGGTCTCCACTGTCAGCGTTCGCCCGCTCTCCGGTTCGGTCATGATCGCCGCCACGCGCAGCGTTCCGGCCTGCCCGTTGACCACGAAGTTGTGGTCGTAGCCGCCGCCGAGTTCGAGCTGCTGGTTGGCTTCGCCGATGCGCAAGCCCACGACCGTGGGTTTGCGGAAGTCGAACGGAGTTCCGGCCACGGACGCGAGTTCGCCGGTCGGAATCAGATTCGCATCCACCGGCGTCATATAGTCGGCGTTGAGCTGGAGTTGTTCGCCCAGGATGTCTCCCTGGTCGTCGCCGCGCAGGTTAAAGTAGGCATGGTTGGTCAGGTTGACGACGGTGGCCTTGTCCGTGGTGGCCGAGTAGTCCAGCCGCAGCGTATTCCCGCTCAGGGTGTACTTCACCTTTGCCGTCAGCGTCCCAGGGAAACCCATAAAGCCGTCGGGGCTGACGTGCGTGAATTCGACGCCTCCTGGCACCTCTGCTGCCTGCCACACATGGCGGCCAAAACCCATCGGCCCGCCGTGGAGCGCGTTCGTTCCGTTATTCTGCGGAACCTGGTATTGCGTTCCGTCGATGGAAAAACGCCCCATCGCGATGCGGTTTCCGAAGCGGCCCACAATGCTGCCGAAGTGCGTATCATTGTCGTTCAGGTAGTCCTCAAGGCGATCGTAGCCGAGTACGATATCCGCCACTTTACCGGTGCTGTCCGGTGTTCTGACGCTCACGAGCTTGGCTCCATACGCCGTCACCCGCACTTCAGTTTTCCCGCTGGTCAAGGTGTAAATCGGAACCGCAACACCCTCCGCGGTATGACCCCATACAGACATCCTTACCTCCACATGTGCAAAGGCCTTGAATTTGGGCGCCGTTGCAAGCGTTTTCATTGTAGTCTCATGCAGGGTTTCATAGCGCCCACACTTCGGCCCGAAATGCCGGCGCTCTATCCCCGGTGCGGGCAACTCGAGGTGTTGAGGCACTCGTCGGCGATGCGCAACCGCTCGACGGGACGTCCGCCCACCAGGTGTTCGGAGACAATCTCCGCAGCATCCTCTGGGCGCACGTTGCCGTACCAGACCGCCTCGGGATAAACCACCACCACCGGGCCGTGCTCACACTGGTCCAGGCAGCCCGACTTGTTGATGCGCACCCGGCCGTCCAATCCCGCAGCCTTGGCCAGTTTTTGCAATTGCGCGTGCAGCTCGCTCTTGCCATCGGCAGTACACGAGGGCCGCGGTGCGCCCTCAGGACGTACGTTGTGGCAGACAAAGACATGGCGCTCGAATGCGGGCAAGCGGCGATCCTCCTGAATGAAGATGAATCCAGAATAAATCCTGGAGCTTCCCGCACGAAGTTTCTCACGGAGCGCTGTGCTCCCGGCCGGCATCTGCGAAAATAAGAGCTTGACTATGAACACGGAAAACCTCAATTCGCTGAAAGACGATATGGTGGCCTTCATTGAAGGCCATGGACTCACACGCCTGCCCGGTTACGTCACCGAGGACATTCCCTCCGTTGTATGGGAGGGTCAGGGCAACCCCGACGCATGGAAAGACTTTGTGGAGATGGCCAAGCGGGTCGGCGCTCCCTTTGTCACCTTTAGTGAGATGACGCTGGATCCGGAGGAACTCGACTCCCTGGTGGAAGAAGCCGGCGAGATGAACTTCCCCGACGAAGAAGCCACGGAACTGGTGGAAGCGCAATTTCTGCGCAAGTACTCCGGCATGTTGGGCTATATCCAGTTGGGCTTCGTCTACCAGGGACTTGTGTTTCTGCACGAGACGACGACCGAGTGGTATGAGCGCTTCCAGACGCTTCTCGAAGACATCGAGAGCTTCCAGGACATCGTTCTGGACCACGATCACGAACACGACCACGACGACGAAGAAGAAGAGTAGCCCCGGTGAGTCCGGTAGGCGCTCAAGCCAATGGCCGCGTTGAAGCCAGTGGAGCGGCTCGAACTCCGGCGCTGAATCTGCCTCGCCAGCGCTGGACGTTTGTCGAGCCGCATCCGGCCGAGGCAGCAGCCCTGGCCAAGGCGGCGCGTTTGCCGCTGGTGGTGGCCGAACTGCTGGTGGCGCGCGGCATCGCCCAGCCTGACGAGGCCTTTGCCTTCCTCAACCCCGATGCCGCACAACTCCACGATCCGCTGCAGATGCTAGGGATGGAAGCCGCGGCGGACCGGCTGGAGCGAGCCATTGCCCAGCACGAGCCAGTGCTGCTCTACGGCGACTACGACGTGGACGGCACCACCGCCGTCGTTCTGCTGAAAACCACTATTGAAATGCTCGGCGGCGAAGCGCGCTTCCATGTACCGCACCGGCTGAACGAAGGCTACGGGCTGCAGTCGAGCGTGCTGGAAGCCGCGTACGCCGAGGGCGCGCGGCTGGTCATTACGGTGGACACCGGCATGAGAGCCTTTGCCGAGGCAGAAACCGCGCATCGGCTGGGCCTGGACCTGATCATCACCGACCACCACCTGCTGGAAAGCGGCGACGCCGTACCGCAGGCGCTGGCGATTCTGAACCCCAACCAACCCTCCTGCACTTACCCTGAAAAATCTCTCTGCGGCGCCGCCATCGCACTCAAACTGGCCCAGGCGGTGCTCGAACGCCGCGACCGCACCCGCACCCGCGAAAAGACCCTGCCCAGTTTCCTGAAGATGGCGGCCATCGCCACCATCGCCGACGCCGTGCCGCTGAAGGGCGAGAACCGCGTGATTGCCGCGCTCGGGCTGCGCGCATTGCGTTCGCCCGCCAGCGCCGGCCTGCGCGCCCTCTTTGCCGTAGCCGGCCTGGATGCCGCCGCACGGCCGGTCACAGCCTTCGATGTGGCCTTCCGCCTGGCCCCGCGGATCAACGCCGCCGGACGCATGGATGTGGCCTCCGAAGTCATCGAACTCTTCACCACACGGGACCGCGTCCGCGCTCAGGAACTCGCTGCCAAGCTGGAGCGCCTGAACGGCGAGCGCCGAGCCACGGAAGCCGCCGCCCTGGCCGTTATCGAGACCCGGCTCGCCGAAGACGGGGAACTGGCCGAGGACCGCCTGCTGGTGATCGACGGCGACGGCTGGCATCGCGGTGTGATCGGCATTCTCGCCTCGCGGGTGGTGGAGCGCACCGCCAAGCCCGCCCTTGTGATCAGCGTCGAAGAGGGCGTGGCCTACGGCTCCGGCCGCTCTGTGGACGGCTTCCCGCTGCTCGATGCCCTTGAGAGCTGCGCCGATCTTTTCACCCGCTTCGGCGGTCACGCCTTTGCCGTGGGTTTCAACCTACCCGCCGCTTCCCTGCCCGAACTCAAGCGTCGCCTGCGCATCTACGCCACGGAACGCCTGGCCGGAAGCGCGCCTGAGCACTGCCTCCGCATCCATGCCGAACTGCCGCTGGACCGCATCACCACGGTGCTGGCCGGATGGCTGCGCAAGCTTGAGCCCTTCGGCCACGGCAACGCCGAGCCGGTCTTCGTCGCGCGCGGCGCGCGCCTGCTTACCTCGCCACGCATCATGAAGGAACGACACATCCGGCTGGAACTGGCCCAGGAAAGCGCACAGCCTTTGCCCCTGGCCGGTTCCGGAGGCGCCGTGCGCGCCGTGGGCTGGAACCTGGCTGCCCGCGCGGCCGCGCTGGGGCTTGTTCAAGGCAGCCGCATCGATCTCGCCTACCGCATCCGCGAAAACGACCACCCGGAGTACGGCGCCCTGGAAGTCGAGATCGTCGGCATCGAACCGGCCGCATCCTGACGCAGCGAGGCCCACGGATGACCGTGGGCCTCGCTGGTTAGAGATTCGGAGTCTGCCAGCTGCTTACTTGGGCTCGTGTTCATTTTTGGGCGCAGGCGCAGGCTTCGATTGAGGCGCGGGACGCGATTGCGCCTGCGGTGCCGACCGCTGCTGCGCTTGCGGCGCAGGCCGGGACTGCGGCTGGTTCATCGGCCGCTGCTGCTGAGGCTGTTGCTGCATCTGCGGCGTGGGCCGCGTCTGCTGCTGCGGCTGCTGCATGGGCCGGGATTGAGTCTGCGGCTGCTGCATGGACCGGGGTTGCGCCTGCGGCTGCTGTGCAGGCCGGTTCTGCATCTGGTTCATGGGCTGCTGGCCCTGTCGGTTCTGCATCTGATTCATGGGCTGCTGGCCCTGTCGGTTCTGCATCTGGTTCATGGGCTGCTGCTGCCCCTGGGGCGTCTGGTGCATATTTTGCGGATTCACGCCCAGCGGCCTTTCCACCGCCATGGTAGCCGGATGCCCGCCGTTGTTCTTCGCATAGAAGCTTCGGTCGGCGCGGGCCGCGGACTCGTGCTGGTTCTGGAACGAGGTTCTGGCCACGTGCTGTTCGCGCTCGGCCATCCGCTCTTCAGGTGCGGGATCGTGGCGAATGCCGCCGGGACCGCCGCTGAAGGCCACCCGGCCGCCCCCTGCCACGGTGTAACGGTTCACGATATCCCGGTCACGATACGTCGTGTGGACGAATCTTTCATTCACGCGAACCACTTCAGTGTTGTAGGCAAACTCGTGGCCGCGCCACTCGCCGCCGGCAAAACCGATCCCCATGTAGCCGAAGCCATAATTCACGCCGCCGTAGTAGCCCACGTGCCGGCCCCAGTAGCCATCATGGAAGACATACATCCCGCCCGACCAGCCCCAGTAGCCTGGCGTCCAAAGCGCACCCTCATAGGGAGCAGGCACCCAGGAGCCGGGAACCCAGTAGTAACCGTCCGGACCGTAGGCCCAGTAACCGGGCGTCCACATCAAGCCCGCCTCCGGGCACGGGGGCTGCTCGTAAACCGGCAAAGCCGGTGGAGCAAATCCGACACTGATGAATACGCCCGCATAGGACGACGCCGGAACAATGCAAAGAACCAGCGCTAACAGAAACCAGCGCATTGAGCGGAGAGCACGCATAAAAACCTCCTGAGCCTTTCGTGCCTGCCCGGCCGGCAGAATTCGATCTGCCCCCGCGCAGGGTTGGCGTTTGGTGAAATGATTCGGGGCCACGGTCCATTTTGGCCGAAATCCGCGCCGGGTTCAATGGCATTCCCCCCTTTGGCCGGTAAGCCTCCAGGTGAAGCCGGCTCACCGCTTTGGGTGAACCCCGGAGAATCCGCGTTGATGGCCCAATCCCGATAACGAAATCAGACTACTCCTCTTCAAACCCATGTCGCGACCGGAAGTTGCAACGCCATGAATGAGTTTAGTCTGCGCAACTCGAGCCAGGAATTTCCAGGGCCCCGGCTCGACGCAAGCAGAAGTTTGGCGGGACCCCGTGCCCGCAGGGCAAGGGCCCTTCCACAACATCGCTCTGCATGCAGGGTCGGCTCTTCCGCGCGTGCACCCACCAAATGCAACGAAGCCCACGGCTGACCGTGGACCTCGCCGGTTGAGAATCGAACGCTGCATCCCTAGTTTCCTTGGGCTCTTCCTCGGGTGCAGAACCGCCCGGTTCTTGCGTGCCTGCTCCGCAGAGGGATTCGACTCTACTCGCGGGGCGAGGACATGGGTACTCAGTGATAAATACCCGTGGTCCTCGTTCCCTTTCTGGTCAAAATCGCTCAGGGATTGTTCTGCTCCATTTCTGCTTTTTGAAGCTCTCCCTCAGTACCGGTAACTGAGCCCCATGCCGACCACCTTGCGCGCCTGAAGATTCACCGGCAGCGAGATGGTGGGAGGATAAGGAGCGGGCAAGCCGGTGGGCAGAACGGCGGTGCCGATATTTCCCGCCACTTGTCCCACACCGATGTCGAAGCTGAAGTGCGGATGCTCCGCCTGCGTCACGCGCACGGCGTAATCCATGGTGGTGGGAAGATGCACGCCGGCAGGAATGATGTAGCCCAGGTTCTTGGCCGTGTGCGGCTCCTGCGTAAAGCCGGCCGAAGGCACGATCGCCGTCCCCCACGGACCGGGCAGAGGAATACCCAACCCGCCGAAAAGCCGTCCGCCAAAGCGCGTGCTCTGACCCCCGATGCCGAAGATCGAAGCATTGGTCGCCTTCCAGCCGAAGTTGATGAGGAATGGCACGGGCGGCTTGATCCAGGTCTTGGTGACCGCAACATACACATCGCCGTTGGTATTCGCCGTGTCGGAGCCGAGCCCCAGTTCCTTGTTTAAATGCCCGCTCACGAAGTGGTCTCCGGTGCGGACGATTCCGCCCACAGCCAAGCCCGGCGTCCAGGGACCGAATTGCCCGTCCTTGACGGCCACCACCTTGCCGCTGAAGATGTTCATCCCGTCGTAGTTCCAGAGCTGACTGAACGCCCCCTGGGCCTGCACATTGCTGTCGCCCAGCAGATGGAGGCTGCGCGTGTAGCCGACCTCGGCGCGATTGGCGAAACCTTCGGCGATGCTGAAGGTCTGGATATCACCGATCACCTTCGAAGTGTTGATGAAGTGATAGCCAATGGCCGGATGAGAAAACGTTTTGCCCTTGTCGGAGTAGACGACATAGGCCGTGGGGGTGAGGAACCCGCCCGTCTGTCCCTCCAGGGTCAGGTGCTGGGCGGTCATCTGCCGGGTAAAGAGCATGGCAGCCGCAAGGCAGCCGCAAATAGCGAGTTTGTGGAGAATTCTTGAGTCCACGTTCTTTCCACTCCATGGGAGTGCAGTCGCCTGCCTCCGGTGATTTTTTGTTTTCAGACCAACCTGGTCCGGAGCCGCCGGTCCGAGCGGCATTCCCCTTTGCGAAAAGACACCGTCGCTTTGAGCCTATGAATAAGGGAAGATGAAGCGGAGAGCCGTTCTCTAAAATCATCCTCTTTTAACACAATTCAACATGCCCCGTCTTCTACTTTGTGCGAGCTTGCGCGAGTGATAAACTCACCCCATGCCGCGCGGACTCTTTATCACTCTAGAAGGTTTGGATGGTTCCGGTAAAACCACCCAGATCAATCGTTTGTCCGCATGGCTCAAGAAACGCGGCCACGCGCCCCTGGTCACCCGCCAGCCCGGCGGCACAGCCACCGGCGAACGCATCCGAGCGCTGGTTTTGGACTCTCGCTCCACCGGTCTGGCCCCCATGGCAGAAATGGCCCTGATGTTCGCCGACCGCGCCCAGGCCATTGCCGAAGTCATCTTGCCCGCCCTCGAAGTGGGCAGAATCGTCCTCTGCGACCGCTTCACCGATTCAACCGAGGCCTACCAGGGCGGCGGACGCGAGCTGGGTTCGGAGACCGTGCTTGAACTCGACCGGCTGCTCTGCGGAAATCTGCAGCCCGACCTGACGTTGCTGCTTTTGCCTTCTCTCGACCGCTCGCTCGAACGTGCCCGCCGTCGCAATGACCGCGCTGCCGCCCAGAACGGCCAGGACGAAAGCCGCTTCGAGCAGGAGCAGGACGCCTTCCACCACCGCGTCTGGCAGAAATACCGCGAAATCGCCGCGCGCGAGCCGGAGCGCGTCGTCCTCATCGAAGGCGACCTGAGCATCGACGAAGTTCACGAGAAGATTGTGGTTGCCGTCGCTGATCGCTTGCGCGAAGCAGTCTGTAGTTAGCTTCCGTCGTTGCCCTGTGACCACTGCCCCGTGGCATATCATTCCGCACATGTTTTAAATGACTTCAATCCAGAAAGTGAATCTGACCGCATGAGACCGATTCATCGCGCCCTCGTATCCGCCGTTCTCCTTCTCGCAGCGCCTGTGCTTCTGGCCCAGGGGAATGAGTCCGAGATCACCAAGCAACTGCGTAGTTTGCGCTCGCTTTCTGCCACCGAGCGCCCGGCTGTCACCCTCAAGCTTGCCCGGCAGATCGCTACTCTGCCCGCCGGCCCGTCCAAAGTCAGGCTGGCCTACAATCTTGCCAACCTGGCTACCGAAGGCGACCAGGGCCGGGTAACTCTGCAAGGCGTCGCCGACGCGCTGGCCAAATCGCTCGCCGAGTCTCCGGTCCCGGCCAAAGGGGATCGCCCGCCTGAGCCCTATATCGAACTGGCCAAACTGGTCCGCTATGAAAACGTGACGGCGACTCTGAACGATCCTCTCCTTGCCAAGGCCACCCAGGTGCTGGTCGACGACGACGCCGATGTGCAAAAGGCCGACTTCACCCTCACGGACCTGAAAGGCAAGAAGTACACGCTCTCCGAGTTGCGCGGCAAGGTCGTCATGGTCAACTTCTGGGCCACTTGGTGCCCTCCTTGCCGGGTGGAGATGCCCGACCTGGATGCGATCTACGCCCACTTCGCGCCGGAGGGCCTGGTGGTTCTCTCCATTTCCGACGAAGAGAGCGTGAAAGTCGCTTCCTTCATCGAACACACCGGCTATCGCCCAGCCGTCCTCATCGACCCCGAGAGCAAGGTTCACAAGCTGTTTCACATCGACGGGATTCCCAAGACCTTCGTCTTCGACCGCAGCGGCAAGCTGGTGGGCGAAACCATCGACCAGTGCACCCGTGGCCAGTTCCTCGCCCTGCTGGGCAAGGCTGGCCTGCATCCGTAAATTCCATTCAGGTTGAAATGGAAGGTCGTGGACTTGGAGCGGAAATCTCTGGCTCCAAGTCCGCGCCGCATCAATCCAGCGCGTACACCGACCCATCGGCACTGGCCACATAGACCACCCCGTTAGCCACTGCGGGGCTGGACAGAACTGCACCCAGTTGCAGCAGGCGGTCCATGCCAACAATGGCCGCGTCGATGGTGTTGTTCGGCTTTCCATCAGGCCCCATCGGCCCAAAAATCGCGCTGTCATTCAGATGCCCGTCTTCTGTCAGCAACTCCTTGTGGCTCAGATGGGCAGCCACCTGAAATCCGCTGTGCAGTTGGCGGGAACTCAGATCGGCGTCCCAGACAATGCCATCGAAGCTGCCGAAGTAAGCGTGCCCTCCAGCCAGCGCGGGCGAGGAGAAGCTATATGTCTTGTAGGTCATCTCGAATAACTGCGTACCGCTTGTAAGTTGCAGCGCACGCAGCTTGAGGGTATCGGATGTGGTGATATACACCACGCCGTCCTTGATCGCCGGTGAAGCAATGACCCACGATCCGCTGTTGCCTTGCCGCCATAGTTCCTTGCCGGTGTTGGCATCGAGCGCGTAGATGTTGTTATCCCGGCTGCCGAAGACCACGATTCCAGCGACCACAGCGGCCGAACCGGGAAGGCCGTGCATGAAGTGCGTGGCATCGACCCCCGTGGCAAACTTCCACATCAGCTCGCCCGTGCCAGCTTTCAGGGCATACATCACGCCATCCCAGCAGCCGATATACAGAACCCCGTTGGCAATGGCCGGCGAAGAGTGAACCACGTCTCCGGCCTGGAACTTCCAGCGCAGCTTTCCCGTCGCGGCCTCCAGCGCATAGACGTTGTGGTCTCCGCTGCCGAAATAGACCAGCCCATCGTCGACGGCTGGCGAGGAGAGAAAGAAATCCCACACATCTGGAACCACTTCGCGCGAGGGAGCGAGGCCATAGATCCCTGCCATATTCAAGCGGCTCTCCCCGCCGGTTTGAAACTTCCATAGCAGCTTGCCGGTGTGCTCATCGAGAGCATAGGCATTGCCGTCCAGGCTCAGGACGTACACGGCCCCGTTGGCGACCGCCGGGGTGCTGTTCACGTTCGCATCGGTTGGGAACTTCCACGCCTCGCGGCCTGTTCCCGCATCGATGGCATGCACGAAATGATCGTTGCTGCCCACAAACACCAGCCCGTCCGCCACCACCGGAGAGGAGAAGATGCGTCCCCCGGTCTTGAACTCCCAGGCCACATGGCCGATGCTCTTGGGCGCACTGCCCGCGTAAGCACCCGTGTGCGCCAGATCCCCGCGAAACATCGCTCGACCCTGCGCGAACGATCCTGGGGCCGAAACCAGCATCGCAGCCCCAACCCACGCCGCCAAAATCGAGATTTTCCGCAATCCACTACGTCTGGACGAGTTTCTTTTTCTCTGCTCTTCGCTGCCGGTGAATCTTTCGTTCCGATCGCGCATTCCGCTCCTTTTCGATCCGGTTTTCCCAGGCTTTTCTTTTCCGTGCCATTCTAGACGGGTTTTCTGCTTGTCTTTCCGCTCTGCCCAACCTGTTCCGGCATGGCGCCCTCCCCACCGCACGCGCAAATGCTCTATCCTCAACTCGTGGGCTTTCAGGAGTTTCTCGGCAATACGCAAACCGTCACGCACCTGCGCGAGAGCATCCGCGCGGAGCGCTTTCCTCATTCGCTGATCCTGGCCGGGCCGCGCGGATCGGGAAAATATACCTTGGCGCTGATGCTGGCCAAGGCCTTTAACTGCCTGCATCCCACCGAGTCGGATGGCATGCCCGACTTCTGCGGCGTCTGCTCCAACTGCACCCGCATCGCGGACTCCAGCGACCTGGACGCCCGCGTGGCCGAGGCAGTGGCCGCACGCGAGGAGATGCGCGACACCGATAAGCGAGAGACCCGCATCTTCATCCAGACCCACCCGGATTTGCTCGTCGTCCCGCCCGATCCGCCGCAACTGCTCATCAAGCTGGGCCAGGTCCGCCAGGTCATCCACATCGCCAACTACCGACCGCCGGTCGAATCGAAGCGCACGTTTACCATCTTCACCTCTTCGGCCTTCATGAAAGAGGCGGCCAACTCGCTGCTTAAAGTTCTGGAAGAGCCGCCCGAACACACTTCGCTCATCCTGCTCACCGAGAACCCGCAGGAGCTGCTGCCCACTATCCGCTCCCGCGCCGTGGTGCACCGGTTGGGCGCAATTCCGGCTGCCGATCTGGAAGCCCTGCTGGCCCAGCGCCGTCCGGAGTTGAAGTCCCAGGACCGCGCCCTGGCCGCGCGCCTGGCCGAGGGCGCCGTGGGCCGCGCCCTCACCATCGACCTCGGCGTCTTCTTGGCCAGCCGCCAGGACGGCCTCATCCTGCTGCGCACCGCCCTGCGCGACCCCGACTACTCCCAGCTCTTCCACGCCACGGAGAGCTATCGCGCCGGCGCCGATGGCCAGCAGAAGACCCTGAACCTGCTGCGCGCCATGGGCAGCCTCATCGAAGACCTGCTGTTGGTGGTAGCCGGAACGCCGCAACTGATCCGCAACCTGGACCTCGAAGCCGAAATCACCCGCATGGCCCAAGGCCTGAGCGTGGACTGGATCGACGGCGCCGCCCAGGCTCTGGTGAAGGTCGAACAGGGAATGCGCCGCAACCTGCTGCGCTCCCTCTCGCTCGACGCCATGGCCGTCAGTCTCATCAGAGACTGAAACATCTCCAAATTGACTTATGCAGCGCAGAGAAATGCGGCTGGAAGCCAGCCGCCGAGCCCCCTTTTGGGATAGAATCACCCCAATAGCTCATCGGAAACTGGTGCTTGAGGTGCATTCCCCGACCTCGCAGCTTCGGCTCCGGCAGCCGTTGAACGGAACCTCCCGCGTTCCGACACGGCGCCCTCTCCAGCCGCGAAATCGTGCCTGAGTGGAGAGTATGAAGCTATCGTTTCACGTTTTGCGCCTTGCGCCTGCTCGACCTTGTTGCCTTGTTATTCCCAGGGAGGATCTACCGTGCGTGTTTCGACTACTCCGCCCCCCCAGGGCGGGTCCAGCGCCGAGGCGCCAGTTCGCGCCCAAAGCCTGACCCAGGCCCGCGCTATGGCCCCCGAGGGGTCGCGTGCCTTCAGGAAGCCCTTCGCCGTGGCGCCCTTTCGCGTCTCGAACGTTGGCGAAGAACCAATCGCCACCCAAAGCCACGCCGAGGTCTTCTATCTGCAAAAACAGGTGCAGGCGCAGACGCCCATGGTGATTGTGCTGGAAGACGGGGAACGGGTAGAGGGCTGGATCGAGTGGTACGACCACAACGCCATCAAGGTCCGCGGTCGCACCAAGACCCTGATCTATAAATCCTCCATCAAATACATGCACAAACTCGGCGACACAGGGCAGTAGTTTTCTGCTTTTCGATTTCTATTTCCTGGCCGGGTGCGATGCCTTGCGCAACCGGTCGCGCATCGCCGCGCCAATGCCTTCGGCTGGCGGCAGGGGGCACAGAATCACCGCGCAACCCTCCGCATCGAGCGCCCGCAAGCCGGCATAGAGCCCCCGCGCCAGTTCCTCGGGAGCAGCCCACCTTCCCCAGGCGAAGACTGCCGCAGCCTCCGCCGGCGCCGCCAGTTCGGCCGGCAGCATCACGCCAATCCGTTCACCAGCCAGCCCCTGTGCCGCCTCAGCCAAACGCGCCTGCAACTCCTCCAACTGCGCGCCGCCAGTTCGCGCTTCAATCAGCAGCAGCCGCGCCTTGGGTGCATAGTGGCGCAGCCCCACGCCGGGCGAGGGCAGTGCTTCGGGCGGCGTCTCTTGGAGCGGCCCACTGTTTGAAAACGTCTCGACCGGCCCCGCTGTGTCTCGAATCTGGACACTTGTGACCGCCCCCGGCCGGTAAATCACCATGGGGCTCTGGCACGGATCCAGCACCGTGGACTCCACGCCATGTTGCGTCGGTCCGGCGTCCAGAATGGCGTCGATGCGGCCATCCAGGTCCGCCAGAACATGCGCAGCCGTCGTGGGGCTGGTGTGACCAAATGTGTTGGCGCTGGGCGCAGCCACCGGAACCCCGGCTTGCCGGATCAGTTCGAGCGCCACCGGATGCGCCGGCATGCGAATGCCCACCAGCGGCCTTCCCGCCGTCACCGCATCGGGCACCGCCCCGGTCCGCGGCAGCAACAGCGTCAAGGGGCCCGGCCAAAAGGCCTCCATCAGCTTGCGCGCCGCTTCGGGAACGTCTTTGACCAGCCCTTCCAGCATGGCCAGGCTGGCCACGTGGACGATCACCGGGTCCCAGCCCGGCCTCTGCTTGGCCGCGAAGATCCGTCCCACCGCCTCCGCATCCAGGGCATTTGCCCCCAGGCCGTAGACCGTCTCGGTGGGCAGAGCCACCAGCCCGCCCGCGCGGAGAATCCGGGCTCCGCCCTCCAACGCCTCCTGGGCGCCGGCGGTCTCCAAATGCGCCGGGTCCACGCTCCATCGCAATGTCTTCACTTTCTTATTCTCGCCCCTGACTGCGCGCCGCCGCCACCTGCCGTATACTCGGCTTTTACCATGCCCATCGAAACCGAAATCAAGTTCTCCATCGACGATCTTGCCGGCCTCACCCGCAGGCTTGAAGAGGCGGCATTCCGCCTGGAAACCCCGCGCAGCTTCGAGAGCAACGTGCTTTACGACACGCCCCAGCGCGAAATGCGCGCCCGCACCGAGATTCTGCGCATCCGCGACTATGCCGGCCGCTGGCTGGTGACCCACAAGCGCCTGCCCGACGTGGGCCCCGGCGAGGACCGGCACAAGCACCGCATCGAGACGGAAACCCTGGTGGCGGATGGCGCAGCCCTCGCGGAGATCTTCCTCTCGCTCGGCCTGGTCGCCTCCTTCCGCTACGAAAAATGGCGTACCGAGTGGTCCGACGGCGAAGGCCACTGCGTGGTGGACGAAACACCCATCGGAAACTACGCGGAACTGGAAGGCTCGGCGGAGTGGATCGACCGCGCCGCCGTCCGGCTCGGCGTTGTTCCCTCTCAGTACGTGACGTTGAGCTACGGTCGGCTCTTCGACCTCTGGCGCCAGCAGCATCACTCCGCTGCCGAAGACCTGACCTTTGCGGCGGTCTCCGCGACCGGTCCCGAATAAAGTGCTTCGCCCTCGACCCGCCGCGTCGAATTAAGTCGACGATAAACTGCCGCCAACTCGCGATTTCCGCGTAGCGGAAGCTAACTTGCTGATTTTGTATAAAAAAACCCTCACTCAACCTTCTCGTTCATAAAGAGACGATCGCCTCTCCGCCTCGCTCGCGCCACCGAGAGCGACTGGGGTCAACCCTCGCTCCACAAGCTCTTCCCGACCGGATTCTAAGAAAAACCCAATTCCACTTCTTCGATTTCCAGGGCCGGATGCAGTCAAGTTGGGCGATTCTTTGCCGATGCACAGAGCAAGGGGCTGGAATGACCGATCGGACGGAACTTCTGGAAGCCGCGCTCGACAGTTGGCCCGATGGCATTGCGCTGGTGGATGGCGAGGGGCTGGTTGTCCTCTGGAACCAGGCGGCGGAGGCAATCACCGGATACGCGGCCATGGAAGTACTGGCACATCCGGCGCCGGAAGCGCTCAAGCCGCTGTTGCGAGCCGGGGCGCGGCCGGATGGTCTGGAGAGCGGAGGAACGGCCGTCGGCGGGGCGCTGGTGCAACTGCATCACAGGCTAGGCCATGAAGTGCAGTCGATGGCGCGCACGCTGCCGCTCCGCGATGGATTGGGCGGGCGGATCGGCCGGATCACGGTCTTTCACCCCACCGAGGGACTGGATGCGCTGCCCCACGGCGAAAGCGGCGAAGACGCGGAGCTGCCGGCCAGCCAGGCCGAGATGGAAGAGCGTCTGCAAGCGGAGTTCGAGGACCTTTTGCACGGAGGTCCGCCGTTCGGGGTTCTGTGGATCATGGTCGACCAGGCGCACGAGCTGAGGAAGACCCACGGCGCGCAGGCCTGTGCGGCAATGCTGGAGAAAGTGGAGCACGCGCTCACCAGCGGGCTGCGGCCGACCGAGCAACTGGGCCGCTGGGGCCAGGACGAATTTCTGGTGCTCTCCCACGAGCGCTCGCCGGAGATGCTGGCGGCACATGCGCAGAAACTGGCCGGACTGGCCAGAACGGCGGATTTCCGCTGGTGGGGCGACCGCCTCTCGATCACCGTCAGCATGGGCGCGGCGCAGGCTGAAAAGGAGTCCAGCCTGACGGAGCTGCTGGAAGGGGCAGGAGAGGCGATGCTGGCAAGTCTCGATGCAGGAGGAAACAAAATTACATCCGCGCCGGGGGAGCATACATGGTCGCCATCATAGGCATTGTTGTGGTTTTCGGAGCAGTGATCGGGGGCTTTCTGATGGAGAAGGGCCACATCGAGGTGCTTCTTCAGCCAGCCGAGTTGCTGATCATCGCGGGCGCGGCCAGCGGCACGCTGCTGGTGGCGAATCCGGTGCATGTGCTGAAGGAAATCCTGGCCGGACTCGGGGGCGTTCTGAAAGGGTCGAAGTTCGGTAAGGAGCGCTACCTGAGCACGCTGAAGATGATGTACCAGTTTCTGAGCAAGGTGCGGAAAGAAGGGCTGCTCAGCGTGGAAAATGACGTGGAGAAGCCCGCAGAGAGCTCGATCTTCAAGAACTATCCTGATTTCCTCGGCGACCATCACGCGCGGGATTTTGTCTGCGACACGCTGCGCATGGCCATCACCGGGGGCGTGGAACCGTTCGACATGGACCAGATGATGGAGTTGGACATGGAGGTGTGCCACCACGACTCGATGCAGCCGGTGGGCGCGCTGACCACGATGGCGGACGCTCTGCCGGGATTGGGAATTGTGGCGGCGGTGCTCGGCGTGGTCATCACCATGGGCGCGCTGGGCGGCCCTCCGGAGGAGATTGGACACAAGGTGGCGGCGGCCCTGGTGGGCACGTTTCTGGGAATCCTGCTCTGCTACGGCGTGGCCGGGCCGTTGAGCGCGAACATGGGCAAGAGCGCGGCGGAGCACGACAGCTACCTGCACGTTCTGCGAGTGCTGATGCTTTCGTTTCTGAAGGGATCGGCGCCGATGATCGCCATCGAGATCGGACGGCGCGCGATTCCCGCCCATGTGCGGCCCAGCTTCGACGAGATGGAAAAGTGCTGCAAGAACCATGGGGCGGCTGAGCAAGCCATCGCGGCATAAGGAGCAACCCGACCCAACACGACAAGTTACGGCTGCAAGCCAACCCGCTAACTCGCGATTTCCGCGAAGCGGAAGCTAACTTGCCGGTCTTGTTGATAGAACTCTTCATTCAACCTACTTGTTCATAGGGGGAGCGCGGATCCATGACGGCCAAGCTTCAACCGATCATCGTCATCAAGAGAAATGGCGGGCACGCCGAACACCACGGCGGGGCGTGGAAGGTGGCCTATGCGGATTTTGTCACCGCGCTGATGGCCCTGTTCATCGTGCTCTGGCTGATGAACTCCAGCGAGCAGGTCAAGAAGGCTGTGGCTGGCTACTTCAACGACCCCAAGGGCACCGGCAACCTGCTAGGCACCACCATGGCCGGAAACGGCGTGACGGTAACCACCGAGCGCGGCGATGCCCTGCAGAAGTTGAAGGAGAAACTGGAACGCGGAATCAAGGCGCAGAAGGATCTGGAAAAACTCTCCAAGCAGATCGAGATCACGATCACGCCCGAGGGGCTGCGTGTGGAGTTGCTGGAAGACAAGAACGGAACCTTTTACGAGATGGGCAGTGCGCGGCTGAGCGGGAACGGACGGGCGCTGCTGGCGCTGCTGGCCGAAGAGCTGAAGACGCTGCCGAATGCGCTGCTGATCGAGGGCCACACCGACGCGGCGCCGTACTCGAACGACGCCAGCTACAGCAACTGGGAGCTCTCCGCAGACCGTGCCAACGCCGCGCGGCGACTGCTGCAACAGGACGGCGTGCGCTCCGACCAGGTGACGCAGGTGCGCGGCTACGCCGACCAGCTTCTGCGGGTGAAAACGAATCCCTACGATCCGTCGAACCGGAGGATCTCGATTCTGGTGAAGAACAGCGAGGGGCCGGTGCCGAGCCTGGCGGGAAGCAAAGTGGTGGACGGATCGGCCACGGCCTCGACGGGCACGGCAAAGAGCGACGCAAAGACGCCGGCGCCAGCTGCGCAAAAGTCCGCGGCCAGTGCACCGGCAAGCAAGCCCGGCCTGATGGACAAGCTCAAGGGCGCGTGGCCGGGAAAAGGAAAATAGAAGGAGTTCTGCGCGGAGCAACGGGCGATGGTGTAGTCTGTAGTGCGAGTTAGTAAGCGTTTACTTGGAGGGTGTTTTCATGACCATCGTCGCTGGGGTGGATTTCGGCACTTTGAGCGTTCGCGTCACGCTGGTGGACAGCGTCAAGGGTCCCATTGGCACGGCTTCGGCCTCTTACCCGCTGCACCGGCGGCGCGAGGATCCGAATTTTGCTACCCAGTCCCATGCCGACCAGATGGCAGCCCTGGCCGCAGCCACGCGCGACGCCCTCAAGAACACCGGCGTGGCCGGGGATGCGGTGGCGGCCATTGCTCTCGATACGACTGGGTCAAGCGTGATCCCGGTGGGCGAGGGCCTCGAGCCCTTGGACGACTACTACCTGTGGTGCGACCATCGCGCCTTTGCCGAGGCCGAGGAGATTACCGCCAAGGCGCACGAGATGAAGCTCGAAGCCATCGAGTGGTGCGGCGGGGTCTATTCCCACGAGTGGGGCTTTGCCAAGCTGCTGCACTGGCTCCGCCACAACCCGGAGAAGCGCGACAAGTTCGTGACGGCTCTGGAGCACTGCGACATGGTGGCGGCAACGCTGGCCGGCGTGAAAAAGGTAAGCGATCTGAAGCGCTCCGTCTGCGCCATGGGCCACAAGTGGATGTGGAATCCCAAGTGGGGCGGGCTGCCGCCGGAGGAGTTTCTGGTGGCCGTGGACCCGCTGTTTGCGGGGGTGCGCGCCAAAATGGGCGGCGAGTACCTGACCAGCGACCACCTGGCCGGGCGACTCTCCGCCGAGTGGGCCGCGAAGCTGGGGCTCAAGGCCGGGATTCCGATTCCGGTCGGCGCGTTCGACGCGCACTGGGACGCGCTGGGCTCAAATATCCGCGAAGGCGATGCGGTAAACGTGGTGGGCACCTCGACCTGCATCATCGCTATGGCGCGCAAGGCCGAACTGGTTCCGGGAGTTTGCGGCGTGGTTCCAGGCAGCGTCCATCCTGCATACACCGGGATCGAGGCGGGTCTTTCGGCAACGGGGGACATTTTCGACGCCGTGGCCAAGCGGGCTGGAACCACGGTGGCCGCGCTGTCTGAAGGCTTGGACAGCTACAAGGCCGGCCAAACGGGCCTGCTGCGCCTGAGTTGGGACAACGGCGATCGCACGGTGCTGGTGAATCCCGAGTTGGGCGGAGTGACGCTTGGATGGAACCTGATTCACACTGCGCAGGACGAGCTGTTCGCGGCCATCGAGGGAACCGCCTTCCACACGCGGATCATCCTGGAGCGGATGGCGGAGCACGGCGTGAAGGTGGACCGCGTGATCAATGCCGGAGGAATTCCGCAGAAGAACGAAGTGCTGAATCGCGTATACGCCAACGTGCTGAACAAGCCAGTGCTGGTTCCGGCGGGAATTCCGACCAGCCTGGGGTCGGGGATTATCGCGCTGGTGGCGGCCGGGGCCTACAAGACGATCGAAGAGGCGCAGGCGGCGGTGTGCCTGCCGCTACGGACGGTCGAGCCGGAGCCCGAGGCTGCGGCGGTCTACGAGCAGCTTTATCGGCTCTATCGCGACGTGTACTTTGCGCTGGGCCTGAAGGACGCAAAGCCGGTGGCGCTGGGCCGGGTTTTGCCGGAGTTGCGGCGCATTGCGGCCGAGGTACAGAAGGCAAAGTAAAGGCGGATGCCCCAGATCCCTCGCTGTTGGGGACCTGGGATAGCTACAAAAAGGGGCAGGATTCAGGCGGAAAATCTGAATCCTGCCCCTCGCATTTTTCCTGACGTTTTCGGGGTTCGATTCCCGCGGCAGACTCAGCCACAGGCCTATCGGTTTGCGGGCTCCGCGACTCTCTTGCGCAACCCTGAAGTCGGGTTTACCGTTGACACATTCCACGTTGCTGTAAGGAGCCCAGTGTCCCTTCCCAGGTTGCGCCGTATCTCTCCGCTTGTCTTCTGTCTTTTGTTTTCGGCCATGGTTTCAGCGGGCGCGCTGGCGCAAGAGAAGCTGGAGCCGTGGAAGGCTCCGCACTTTTCCATCGAGCCCAAGGCGCTCTATGACGCAGCTTCAGCGGCGGCTCCGGCGGAGAACGGCAACGTGGTGGTTCTCGAAGACGACGAGAGCTACACCTTCGACGAGTCGGGCCGAATTGTCCATGTGGAGTACGTGGTCTACAAGGTGCTGAGCCAGAAGGGTGTGGAGGGCTGGGATTCGGTCTCGGTGGATTGGGAGCCGTGGCACGAGAGCCGGCCGACGATCAAGGCGCGGGTGATTTCACCCGATTTGTCCGTGCACATGCTGGACCCGAAACAGATCACCGAGGTCCCGGCGCGCGAGGGCGAATACAAGACCTACGGCGACGGCAAAGCGCTGCGGGCACCGTTTCCGGCCATCGAAGAAGGCGTCGTCGTCGAAGAGGAGTTCGTCACCACTGAAACCGCGCCGTTCTTTGCGCCGGGCCACGTGGGGCGCGTGGGCTTCGGGCGGCAGGCGGCGCCGGTCAAGCACAGCATGGCGATCTTCGATGCCCCCGCTTCCCTTCCCCTGCGCACCGACACGATCCTGCTGCCCGGTCTCAAGCCGCAGCGCACCGAAGCCAATGGCCGGGTGACGCTGACCTATGACCAGGGGCCGCTGGAGGCCATCGACCCGCCGGAGCCGGACCTTCCGCCGGACCTTCCCCACTTCCCTGGCATCGAGTTTTCGACCGGCGCTTCGTGGCAGGCGATGGCCACCGAATACGGCAAGATCGTGGACAGCCACGCCAATCCCGCCGCCGTACAGGCGATAGTGGACGGGCTGATCGCCGGCAAATCGAGCGTAGCCGAGAAGGAAGACGCGATTCTGAATTACCTGGACCAGCAGATTCGCTACACGGGCATCGAGTTCGACGAGGCGGCGATCATGCCCCATGATCCGGCCGAGGTGCTGGGGCGCAAATATGGCGACTGCAAGGACAAGGCCACGCTGCTGGTGACCATGCTGCGCGCAGCGAAGATTCCGGCCTACGTGGCGCTCCTGAACGCCGGTTCGCGCATGGATGTGCCTGCGGAGCTGCCCGGCATGGGCGTCTTCGACCACGCGATTGTCTACGTGCCGGGACCGCCCGCCTTGTGGATCGACGCCACCGACCAGTACGCACGCCTGGGCCAGTTGCCGGCGCAGGACCAGGGACGGCTGGCTCTGATTACCCGGCCGGAGACCACCAAACTGGTGAAGACGCCCGAGTTCAGTTCAAAGGACAACGTGCTCTCAGAAACGCGGGAGCTGACGCTGGCCGAGAACGGCCCGGCCACAGTCATCGAGATTACGCGGCCCACCGGAGTCTTCGAGGGCGAGTACCGCGGATACTACGCCGACAAGCCGGACAAGGATGCGCGCGAAGGCCTGACCAACTACGTGAAGTCGCAGTATGTCTCGGAGAAGCTGACCAAAGTGGAGCGCAGCGACCCCGGAGACCTTTCCAAGCAGTTTGAGCTGACCATCGCCTGCGAGAAGGCCAAGCGCGGCTACACGGACCTGGATAATGCGGTGGCGGCAATTCGCGTCGACTCCTTATTTCTGCGCCTGCCGGACGACCTGAAGCACAAGGACGACTCCGAAGAGAAGCGAAAGAAGGCCGATCAGGAAACGGGGAAGCCGAAAAAGCCGCGGACGGAGGATTGGGAACTGCCGCAGCCGTTTGTGGCAGAGTGGCTCTACAAGCTGACGCCGCCGGTCGGCTTCCAGCCCAAGCCGCTGCCCCAGGACCAGAAGATTTCGCTGGGACCGGCGCTGCTGACCGAGGAGTTTTCCGCCTCCAAGGACGGCGTGGTGCTGGCGCATCTCTCCTTCGACACGGTCAAGCGGCGCTACACGGTGGCCGAGGCGACGGAGCTGCGCAACAAGGTGGCGGAACTGGTGGCGGGCCCGGCAATTCTGGTGAACTTCGAGCCGGCTGGCGAGGCTCTGTTGCGCGAAGGCAAGGTGCGGGAGGCTCTGGCCAGCTATCGCGCGCTCGTGGCGCTCCATCCCAGCGAAGCGGTGCACCACCTGCAAGTGGCCAAGGTGCTGCTGGAAGCGGGAATGGGCGAACCGGCGCGGGCCGAGGCGCGGGAGGCCGTGAAGCTGGACCCGAAATCGGCGCTGGCGGAGAAGACTTTGGCACAGATACTGAAGCGCGACCTGGTGGGCCGCAATCTGCGCGCGGGCAGCGACCTGGCCGGGGCGGAAGCCGCCTACCGGACCGCCATCCAACTGGACCCGGACGACCATGGAACGGAAGCGGACCTGGCCATTCTGTTGGAATACGACCCGGTAGGGCGGCGCTATGGCCGATTCTCCAAGATGAAGGAAGCAGCAGCCGAATACCGGAAGCTGGGTCAGGACAAGCTGGCCGAACTGGGTCTGACCAACAATCTGGCCTTTGCACTCTTCTACGGGGGAGATGCAGCAGGGGCGGAAAAAGCCGCGATGGCGCTGAACCCGGAACCGAAGCCACTGATTGCCGCATGCGAGGGCCTGCTGCACGGCTCCGCGGCTGGGCTGGCAGAGGCAAACAAGCGGTCGAGCGGTGCGGACGGCTTCAAGGAAACCGCGCGGGTGGCGGGCGAGATGCTGATGAACCTGCGCAAATACGATCTGGCGGCGGACTTTATGGCGGCGGGAGCGGCGGGCGACAATGCGGCCCAGACCATGGGCCTGGCCAACATGCTGCGCGGAGCCGGGCACCACGAGGATCTGCACTTTGACAACAGCCCGGCCGGGCTGGTGAAGCAGGTTTTCGCGCTGGCCATGGACCCGGAGCTGACCCAGGCCAAGCTGGATTCTTTGGCCAGCCGGAATGCCCTGCTGGTGATGAAGAACGAGGACGCGGAGGAGGAGAAAAAGACGCTGGAGACGGGCAAGCAGATGAACAGCCAACTCGCCCGGCAGGACACTTCGCTGGATGTGACCGTGGATGTGATGCTGAAGGCCTTCGATCCCAAGGTGGAGGGCAGCGACCAGACCGGCTACCGGGTGAAGGTCCAGATTCCAGGCGGCGCCAACTCGACCTTCTACGTGGTGAAAGAGGACGGAAAGTACAAGCTGCTGGACTCGGAAGACAAGCCGAACTCAATTGCGCTGGAGGTGGCGGATCGGGTGAAGGCGGGCGACCTGCCAGGAGCCAAGGTGCTGCTGGACTGGCTGCGCGAAGATTCGCACCTGGAAGGCGGAGACGATCCGCTGGGCGGGCCGGTCTTTCCGCGTTTCTGGACCAGGGGTGCGGCCCCCGATGCGCGCCGGATGAAGCTGGCCGCGGCGTCGTTGATGGTGGGCACCAAGCCCACCGTGACCCAGGGCGTGGCGCTACTGGAAGAGGCGGAGAAGGACGCATCGGGCGAACGGGAGAAGACCAACATCCGGCTGGCGCTGGCCGTGGGCTACTCCGTCCAGAACAACTTTGCCAAGCTCGATGAGGTTACGTCCGCGCTGCTGAAAGATGAACCGGAGTCCAAGCTGGCCTTCATGGAGAATGTGCAGGCGCTGCTGGGCCTGAAACGACAGGACGAAGCACTGGCGCTGGCCGACCAGCGGCTGAAGCTGTTGGAGGGCGACCAGGACGCGCTGATGATGAAGATGGAAACCGAGGCCAACCGCGGCAACTTTCGGGCGGCCCGCGGATGGGCGCAGAAGATCGTGGATCAGGGCAAAGAAAACGCGGGCATCCTGAACGATATTGCCTGGTACGCGCTATTTACGGGCAAAATCGAGCAGGCGGACATCGACACGGCCATCAAATCGACGCAGATGTCCAAGGACAATGCGCACATCCTGCACACGCTGGCCTGCCTCTACGCAGAGACAGGCAAAGCCAAGGAAGCCCACGACCTGCTCCTGCGCAGCATGGACGAGCTGAACCTGGACGAGCCCAACGACGACTACTGGTACGCGCTAGGGCGGATCGCCGAACAGTACGGAGAGCGCGAGATTGCCGTGGCCGACTATCGCAAGCTGGAAAAGCCGAAGGAGCCGCTGGCGGTGCCCACATCGAGCTACCAGCTGGCGCAAATGCGGCTGAAGGCCGTGGGGCAGTGACAATTGTCCGCGAAGTCCCGTCGGTTTCCCGGCAAAGAACGCGACGCTGAGAGCGGCAACGACTACTTCGGGGCAAGGTACTACGCAAGTTCAATGGGGCGTTTCTTATCGCCCGATTGGAGCGCCAAAGCCGAGCCTGTACCGTACGCCAAGCTGGACAATCCGCAGACGCTCAATCTCTATGCGTATCTGCGAAACAACCCGTTGGCGGGCGTGGATGCCGATGGGCATTGCCCCGGCGGACCAGAGACATGTGGACCGAAGCGTACTGAAGAGCAGGTGACCAACACCGTTTACAACGAAAGTCGCGATGTGAAGGAAGTAGGAAACGGCTCACAAGCGAGTAAGCAAGATCTTCACAAGGATTTAACTCACACAATCGTCAATGGCGACGAAAAGGGGATCAAAGACACTCAACGCAAAATGGCTCCCGACACTCTGGATCCAAAACATAACGGAGCAGGTGCAGAGGACATTAAGAAGTCCGACGAGTATAAGCAGACTAAGGCCGATGTCCATTGTGCATGTCAGGACATCAAGAATGGTGCTCCGGACCCGACCGGGGGATCTGTGTACTTCAATAATCGGAGTTCTGATTCCACGGCCCCACGTGACATGTCTGGAGGCAAGTTTCCCCCTCTGGATATCCAACATCAAGATGGCCCGTTCATTAAGCCGGACGGGACCAAGACTTGGGAGACCTACGAGCGCTCAGAAAAGGATCAACCCAAATGAGAGCTATCTTTATGACGATCATGTTCCGCACTTGCCTGCTTGTGTTGATTTTGGGGTGCGCTTGCAGCTACGTCGCAGCGCAAAAGGACGAGAACAGAAAAAACGCAGTATTCGCTTCCTGCGTCGCTCAGACTGTGTTGACAGATGACAATCGACACGGATTCATTTCGGACGGACAGATCAAGTACAGGGTTTTCAACGGGGGAATTCCGTATACAAATCAGGCGAAAGAGCATTTGAAGACAATTGTTCTCTTTTCCAAAAACGGAACCAGATCCATCGTGGCATCGGCGACGGGAGGTCCTAACAACGAGATTGTTGTTGGACGATTCTTCGATTTATTCGAGTTTAGGAACGGGAGTTGGACAGCAATCGACGCTGAAGGCGGTCCAGGAACAGCTGAAGCAACGGCGGAGTTTATTCAGAAGCTGGTGAAAGATGTACCTCTTGCCAACACGAAACTCCAAAGATCTCCACAGGGAGGATGCCACGCCGAGGAATAGTTCTTCAGTACCTGTTCACCGGCAAGGAGATGGATCGCGCCCCTTTGCGCAGAATTAAGCTCCATGAGCGCATGATGTCTTTAGGTCCACGGATGTAAGTCGCGTTTCAGTTCCTCAGCGGCTTCGCCCACCCACGCGGAATGAAACCTGCGTCGATAGTTGTCGTTCGCCATCTTGCTAACCCGCCAACCCCTTGCAACGGAGCGCTAACTTGCTACACCTGTTTGTAGAGTCTTCTCCACATTTTTCGTTTATGGTGGCTCAAGATGCAGACCCAAAAAAC
>Ga0224528_1000260_pt1 | contig 43891 bp, 23 predicted proteins | sample CBST25metaG_2_FD_179888 | JGI IMG/M metagenome (GOLD analysis project Ga0224528, IMG submission 179888) | Peat soil microbial communities from Stordalen Mire, Sweden - C.B.S.T25 | ecosystem: Environmental > Terrestrial > Soil > Wetlands > Peat | place: Sweden: Norrbotten County, Stordalen Mire...
CCTTTACCGGGCGGCTTTTGTTTCATCCGGGCAATGGGCCGGTCAGCTTCAACTTCAATCGCGATTCTGTGAAGGACTCACAGCTTTCCTACGGAGGCCTGCGTGATCCGGCGGGCAATGCGCTGGGGGTCGAGGGGCAGGTCTGGGGTGGCATCATCGCCAATCAGGGCACGTTGCAGATTGCCCGCGGCGATGCGCAGTCGGGTTACTACTTCAGCGTCGGCGGCCAGTATCTGGACGGCTACATGGTCCAGCACAACTCGCGCATGGATGGCGGCGGTGGCGCCTACTGGCGCGCCTGGACCGATCCTGAAAACGGCACACTGAACCTCGGCGTGAACTTCTTCGCCATGCACTATGCCAACAATCAGGGAGCCTTCACGCACGGCATGGGCGGCTACTTCAGTCCGCAGGCCTACTTCCTGGCCAATGTGCCGTTCACCTGGAGAGGCCACTCCGGAACGCGTTTTCACTATGAGATTGCTGGCGGCCTCGGCCTGCAGGCCTTCCAGGAAGACAAGACGCCGCTGTGGCCGCTCGTCGGCGACAAGGCTCTGGAGACGAGCATGAGCGATGCGTCGCTGCCGGAGAAGACCAGCGTCGGGCCGAACTATGACCTGCACGGGCAGGCGGCCTATCAGGTCAGTCCGCACTGGTTTGTCGGCGGCACTTTCTCGGCCAACAACACGCGTAACTACGAGGCCGGTTCGATTGGCTTTTTTGTGCGCTATCTTTTCCGGGAACAGCCTTCGACGGCCAGCGGTCCGACGGGCCAGTTCCCGGCCGAGGGCTTCCGGCCGCTGCGCGTGCCGTAGAGCGCCCATCTGCACAAACAAAAGGAGCGAGCCAGTCGGCCCGCTCCTTTTGTTTGTGCAGATGGAAAGATCGTTCTACCCCCGGTGCAGGGGTTTGTTCATGGGGACCACCTGGACGGTGACGTCGCGCACCTCGTTGAGAAAGCGGTTGAGCACCGAGCCGTGCAGCAGAATGTCCCAGCGCGTGCGGGCCGACTGGCCGAAGACGACGTGCGAGATATTCTCCTGCTGGGCGAAGTGGATCAACGCGTCGGAGACATGGCGGTCGGCGAGGATGATGACCTTGGCGCCCAGATCGCGCGCCATCCGCTCGTATTCCTCGACACGGTGCAGGGCCTCGGGGTCGTCGTGGCCCTTGCTGTTGGGCGCGCTCACATAGACCGCATACCAGTTGGTGGCCAGTCGGCCGGCGATGCGGGAGCCGACGCGCAACAGCCGTTCGGTGCCGGGTCGGGTCGAGAGGCAGACCATGACTTTTTCCGGGATCGGGGCTTGTTCAAGACCCTGCGTACGGCGGTATTCGGAGGCGCGGTTGGAAACCTGCTCGGCGGTGGTGCGCAGAGACAGCTCGCGCAGCATGTTCAGGTTGCCCTTGCGGAAGAAGTTGGCCAGCGCCGGCTCGACCCGGTCGGGCGCATAGATTTTGCCCTGACGCAGGCGCGAGCGCAGCTCTTCGATGGTGAGGTCGACATTGACCACTTCGTCGGCGCGCTTGAAAAAACTGTCGGGAACGGTTTCGCGGATGACAGTGTTGGCCGAGCGATTGACGGCGTCGTTGAGCGTTTCCAGATGTTGAATGTTGACCGCCGTCATGACGTTGATGCCGGCGTCGAGCAGCTCCAGAACGTCCTCGTAGCGCTTGCGGTTACGACAGCCGGGCACGTTGCTGTGCGCCAGCTCGTCGACGATGACCGTGTGCGGGTGGCGCGCCAGAATTGCGTCGAGATCCATCTCCATCAGGTTGACGCCGTGATAGGGAACCACTCGCTGCGGAATGGTTTCCAAATCGCGGATGCGCGCCTCGGTCTCCTCGCGGCCATGTGTGTCGACCAGACCGATGACCACGTCGATGCCCTGCTGATGGCGCATCACGTAGGCGTTGCTGAGCATCTGATAGGTTTTGCCGACGCCGGGCGCGGCGCCGATATAAATGCGGAGCTTGGCGGGCTCGGGCTGCTTGTCGAGAACGATCTCTGCCATGGTCTAGCCCACCTCTACTGGATGATGTGTTTGTTGGGCTACGGCGACCGGAAGTGTGAAGTGGAAGGTAGAACCGTGTCCCAGACGACTTTCAACAGCAATCTGCCCGCCGAGCGCTTCAACCAGACGCCGCGCCAGGGCGAGACCGAGTCCGGAGCCTTTTTCCGAGAAGGCGCTGAAGCGGTCGAAGATGGCTCCCAGACGTTCGGCCTCGATGCCGCGGCCGGTGTCGTGTACGGTGAACTGGACGAATTCCTTGATCTCTTCGGCGGCGAGAAGAATCTCGCCATCCTCGGGCGTGTAGCGGATGGCGTTGGAGAGCAGGTTATCGAGAATCGAGCGCAGGGCGCGACGATCGGCGACCACGGACGACAGATCGGCATAGGCCCGGATTTCGATGTGAATGTGCTTCTCCGCCGCCAAGTCGCCGTAGCGATCGCGCGTTTTGATCAGAGCCTTGCTCGGATCAATATTCTCCAGACGCAGCTCGCGCTTGCCGCTGTCGATTTCGGCAACCTCGGTCAGATCGCTCATCAGGTCGTCGAGCTTTTCCGATTCGTTAAGCGCGGAGGCGATCAGTTCGGATTGCAGCGGGCGCAGGTCGCCGCTGTAGCCCTGGGCAATGGCGTAGAGGCCACGGCGCAATAGCAAGAGCGGGTTGTGCAGCTTGCGGCTGGCAATGGAGATGAACTGCGATTTGAAGCGGTCGGTATCCTGCAGGCTGGTGATGTCCTCAAGCGTGGTGACGGCTCCCAGCAGCCGTCCTTCTCCGTCGCGCATGGGCGTGGTGCGCAGCCGGTAGCTGCGCGACTGCGCGCCGATGTGCATGGGCAGCAGAGCCGACTCGCCTTCGGTGGCCACGGCCTTCTGCATGGAGATGGCATCGCGGATGGCGCTCAGAATCTTGTCGCCGCCCGGCGTGTTGATCAACGCCATGCGGTCGTCGGCGGCTTCGCCCAGCAGTTCCTTAGCGGCCTGGTTGACCTTGAGGATCTGGCCGCGGCCGTCGGTGACGATGATCGGCTCGAAGATCGATTGCAGAACCGCGTCGGAGAGTTGAAACTCCATCTGGCGGCGGCCCGCCTCCGAGTCGCGCAGTTCGCGCAGACGGCTGGCAATGCGGGCCAGTTCGCTGGCGATCACGCCGAAGTCGTCGTGGCTGTTCCACTCGATGCGGTGCTCGAGGTTGCCCTGGGCGATGCGGCGGGCATCGCCGGCCAGCTTACGGATGGGTGAAAGAACAAGGTAGACAAGCGCGACTTCGATCAGTAGTACGGCAACGGCGAAGCCAAGGGCCAGATGGCCCAGACCGCCGGCCGTCAGAACCCGGTAGCCCAGCGCGACGAATCCGACCGTTAGGCCGGCCAGCAAGGCACAACCGAGAATCAGCCGCTGTGTGAGATTGAGCATTCCCCGGACTCTCCTGCCGCGGAGCGGAGACGCGCGGGCAGGCAGCGCCACGCATTACTTCTTCACTCCACGGAGCCATTCCCCGCATCTGACCACCATGCTTGGGGAAGGCGAACCAAGCTCTATTCTCGTGGAAACAGCTCAGCAATGCAAAGTGTTGTATGTATAGGAGAAATTTCATGTCCCACATGGGTCATGGAATCTCACATACTGACAGCTTTCCGTTTTGCCATCGGCAGGCCAGCCCGGCGGGAGCAGGATCGGCGACCAGCACCCAGTCGACGCCGAAGCGCGTCTTCAGCCGCTCGAAGTCGACGAGCGCGAAGTTCTTCCAACCTTTTTGCGCCTGGACCTGTGCGTACCAAACCGGGCCAAGGCTGGGAATCTGCGTGACGACGGCAGCATCTTTGACCGCATCGGCCAACTGGCTGCGTTCGGCCAGCGCGCGGAAGCTGTGGTAATTCTCGCCCTTGGCTTCAAGATAATGCGGATCGAGCGCGAAGTAGGCGTCGGGCGGCGTGTGCGAGCGTATCCAGATAAAGGCCTCGACCCATGGATTGTCGCTTGCGGTTGGAGAAAGTTCCAGATGGGCGTTGCCGTCGAACTGCGCATACTGCGCGGCAAACATGCCGATGTTGAAGATCAGCAGATAGGCGGCCCATCGCCAGGGGCTTTTTTTCAGCAATGTGCGGCCGATCAGTGCGCCGGCCACCAGACAAAAGAAGAAATAGACCAGTTGCAGATAGCGCATCGGTTGCAACGGCGTCAGGCGGACCAGCCCTGGCGTGCTTAGCAGAACCATGGCCAATGCCTGCTGAAAGACTCCAAAGACAAAGACGGCAAAGGTAAAGCGCGTCAACGCTTGCCGCCCATTTTTTGCCGCCCAGCGCCAGAACAGGAAGAAGAAGATCAGTGGTGCGATGGCGCCGAGCCACTCGTACCACTGCCATTTGTAGAGATAGTAATAGGTGCGCGTGTCGAGTGCGTGTTTCCAAAATGGATTCGGCGGCTCGAAGATCCATTGGATAGGAAAGATCGCTGCCGCGCCGGTGATGCGCAATCTGGTTGCGCGCGCATACAGCGCATCCTTCTGCGCGAGAAGCAGAAACGCGCAAAAGCAGAGGCCGAAGCCGGCCATGATGGGATGCATCACGAGGGCTACGGCCAGCAGTGGCATCGCCTGCCAACGATGGTGATGCAGAATGCGCGCCACAGCCAGCAGAATCAGTGCGGTTGCCACATTGCGCGGGTGCAGGTGCTGGTCGAAGAGATTCAGCGCGGTGCCGGCCACCGGCAGCGTGAACATGGCTGCCACCATGGCCACGCCGGCCCATTGCTCGCAGGCCGAGGCAAACAACGCGCGTGCGATGCTCCAGCAGGCGTAGATCGTCAGCAGAATCGAACCGAGCTGCCAGAGCAGCTCAATTGTGGCCACGGAAAATCCGGTCCAGCGAACCGTATCGCCTACCCAGATTGCGAAGACTGAGGCCTGCAGTTGCGACTGAAAAAAATTGGCGTCGTGTGGATAGAGCGCCGGTTGGACGTTCTGTTGAACCGCCGCCAGATAAATGCCGTCGTCCTCATAGCCTGGGTGGTAGCCCATGACAAAAAATCCCAGTAGGGCAAAGAACAATATACCTAAGCCGTGGGCGAATACAGATGCTTTCTTCATGCGATGGTTTCATCAGACCAGAAAAAGTAGCTGGGAATTTGCCTCGGACCAGAAACAAGTCGGCTCAAGCGGCCTCCTCATTCTAGAGCATTTTCGGAATACATATAGACTTTTTAAGCGGCGTGCAAGGTGGCTTTTTCTTGAGAAAAAAGCCACTTAGCATCGTGCTTTCGGCCTACACCAATTCCGAAAATGCTCTATCTGTCATCTGGCCAAGGGCAATGATTCTGACGCGAAAAAGGGCTGAAACATCTACACCGCAGGCAACAGAAGGCGCAACAGCAAAAAGCCCCCCACCCCGGCAAAAAAGATCAGAGCCATGCGAATGCCCGGTTGCTGATTGACCTCGGGAACCAGATCGCTGGCTCCGACGTAAAGCGCCACGCCGGCCGAAACCGGGAGACCGTAGGGCATCCATCCCGGCACCATCTGGATGAACGCCACGCCAAGCAGCGTCGCTCCAGCCAGGACGACGGCGGAATAGAAGGCCGATAGGCGGCTGCGTCCGCTGGCCAGCATCACCGAGGCCATCGTGAAGCCTTCGGGAACCTTGTGCAGCAGAATCGCAAGAAAGATCAGCCAGCCAAGCCGGTTCGAAAGCACAAAGCCCGAGCCGATCGCCACTCCGTCAAAGAGCGCGTGTACACTGAGACCGGCTACCACCGAGCTGCTCGTGTGTCGCGAGATAAACTCTTCGGGGTGCGTCTCTTCGCCATAGTGAAAGTGGGCGTTGATGGTGTGCTCAAGCAGATGCACGGCGCAGTAACCGGCCATGATGAGCACCGGACCGAGTTGTGGGCTTTGTCGCAGGCTCTCTGGCATCATCTCTACCACCGCGGTGGCCATCAGAAAGCCTGCGCCCAGAGCGACGAAATAGTGCAGATAGCGGTCGACCCAGCGGGCACGCACCAGCAGCATGCCTCCGGCCACATCGGCCAGGGCGGCAATCGTGCCGAGAAAGAGGGAAGTTCGAATCATCATTTTTTTGTGCACAAACTTGTGTTGCGCACAGGACCGCATTGCTCTGCTCGCCGACCTTCATCGAGAATGAACTGCGAAGTCTTTGCCAGATACGGCAGACCTGGAAGGCTGATCTTCGTGGGGTCTTCGACGAGCCAGGCAGCGTGTTGTGCGCACAAAAGCCATCCCTATCATACAGGAAGCAAAAGATCGCCGTTCGCCGCCGGCAAGGAGCGTCCAGAGCAGTTCTCCAATGAATGTGCGCTGCATAACGGCGTGCAAGGTGGCTTTTCCTTGAGGGAAAAGCCACTTTACATCCAGTCTCCGGTGTACAGCAATTGGAGAACTACTCTAGGCCGCTCACTGTTTACTCGCTTTACCTCGTTTCCGCGCAGGCCAGCACGATCACCGCCGCTAGGCCGAGAAAGAGCACGAATTGCTCGGTGCGCTCGCTTTGCTTGTGCAGCTTGTTGAAGTCCACGCGGGCCGGATGGCTGACAGGAACCTTGTCGATGGCGCCACCGGCGGCGATGCGGTCCTGCTCCATCTTGGGCGTGATCACGAACTGTGAGTAGGCGGTGGCGGCCATCATCAGCACCACCAGGCAGGCCGTGGCTATGGCCAGACGCGGGCGCGCCATGCCCAGCGCGGGAGCGAAGATCAGCGCGGCCAGCGCCACAACGCCGCAGACGATGCCCATCCAGTGCAGAGTGCGCAACAGGCTTCCGACAATCATGCCCGCCGTGTGTGTTTCGGGCGCCAGCGTGCGGAAGGTGGTTGCCGCAACGAAGGGGAAGAAGATCTCCGCGCCCAGCCAGACGATGAATGCCAGAGACAATACGCTGCGAAACAGAATTCTCATGGGGAAAGTATAAAGGCAGGGACGTAGGGAACAGGGAATAGGACTACTCGTTCCTCTTCGCTGTTCCCTTGTCCTTCGTCCCTGTTCCCTGTCTTTCTACACCGAGGGACGGCCGATCAGCCGCTCGATCCGTTTTTGGATCGGCGGGTGGGTCGAGAACAGGCTCGCGAAGGATTGGCCCGAGATCAGCGGCGAGATGATGTAGAGGTGCGCCGTGCTCGGCGAGGCTTCCAGCGGAAGCTGGCGGCTGACGCCGGAGATTTTTTCGAGCGCACGGGCCAGGGCATAGGGATTGCCGGTCAATTGTGCGGCGCTGGCATCGGCCGCGTACTCGCGCGTGCGCGAGACCCAAAGCTGGATCAGCATGGCGGCAAAGGGAGCCAGCAACATCATGATGAGCGCAGCGGCGCCGCCGCCATCGTCATCGCGGTCGCGGCGTCCGCCGCCGAAGATGCCGGCCCAGAAGGCCATGCGCGCAATCATGGTGATGGCGCCGGCCAGCGTGGCGGCAATCGAGCTGGTGAGAATGTCGCGGTTGCGCACGTGGCCCAGTTCGTGCGCCAGCACGCCTTCCAACTCCTCGTCGTTCAGCACGCCGAGAATGCCCTCGGTCACGGCGACCGAGGCGTGGCTCGGATTGCGTCCGGTGGCAAAGGCATTCGGAGATCCCGACGGAATCACGTAGATCTTCGGCATGGGGATGCGCGCCTTCGCCGTCAGCCGTTCGACCGCTTCATAGATGCGCGGCAGTTCCGCACGCGAGGCCGGCCGCGCGCCGCTCATGGCCAGCGCGATCTTGTCGGAGAAGAAGTAACTGAAAAAGTTCATGGCCGCAGCTATCACAAAGGCAACCATCGCGCCGCTCTGGCCGCCGATGAAGTCACCGGCCACGATCAGCAGAAGCGTCAGGCCGGTCAGCAAAATTGTGGTCTTCAAACCGTTCACGCGGAGTATCCTCTACCTTCTATTCTTGCACTGGCTAGACGTCTTTCACTGGATAGACGCTGGTTGCTGCGGAAAAGTCGCGCACAAAAACGAGCGCGGTGCTCGAAGGCTCCGCGCTCGCTTGCAACAATCAGTTTGTCGCAAAGAAGTTACTGCTTTTTGAGCGATCGCTTGATGACCACTTCCAGCGCGGCCTTGTTCTCGGCGTATTCCTGCTCGGAGATCGTGCCCGAAAGCTTTTCGCTTTCCAGGTTGAACAACTCTTCCTTGAGTGCGTCGCGCAGACCGGACTCGCTCTTCGGCGCGGTTGGCGTTGGAACCGATGTTGTGTCGGGTGCGGGCGGGGCGGCCGGTGTGGTTGCCGCGCCTGCGGGTTTGCGCAGCAGGAAGGCCGCTCCAGCCGCCATCAGCACCACCAGTGTTCCCAGAATCCACCACTTGTACTTCGACAGCGGATCGGGTGTCCGATTTGGTTCGCCGATGCCGCCGCCGGGTTGGCTTGCCGCGCCCTGATCGCCCTGCCCGTTCTGGTCCTCGTGCGGCAGTGAACCCGAGCCGGAGACGGTGTACTCGATGGGCTTGTCGGCTGCCGGGCTCTTAAGCAAATAGGTCAGCACACCCGGGTCGGCCTGCACCGGTTTGAAGGCCGCGTCCGCGCCAGCAGAGAAGCTCATGCTCTTGGGCAGCAACACGGCGAAGTTGTCGGCCGCGAGCTTCAGCACCGAGTGGAAGGTATATTTGCCGGCAGTGTAGGGCACGGTATAACCCACCTGGAACAGCGTGTCCTTGTCGCCGTCGTCGGGCTGGATGGGAAAGTCGTAGGAGTAGTGTCCCTTGGCTCCATCGGAATTCGGCTGGATGTTGGTGGGCAGGCCGCCAGGTCGCTGCGCGCCAGCTTCGGTGATGGTCGCGTCTTCTGGCAGCACGATCTCGAAGGACTTCTTGCTCCACTGTGTGACGGGGGGCTTGGCGGTGTTGTGCACGAAGATGCGCTCGTTGACGTGCAACTGGCTGCCGTCAGTCTCCACCTCGATCACGTCGGTATCGATGGTGACGCCGGGTACCTTGGTGGCGACGTTGTAGACGGTGATGTCGCCCGGCTTGCCGTTCTGCGGCGCGCCGATGTAGTAGCCAACGCCCTGGTGGGTGACGCGGACCAGATACGAACTGGTGCCCGGTTCGGTGAGCTTGTAGCGGCCGCTTGCATCGGTGGTGGCTTTGGCCACTTCGCCCATGGCTGCGGCCACGTCAACCAGCACCACGGTGTCGTCCGCGGCGGGCTTGCCGGTGGTCTTGTTGGTTACCGTGCCGGTGAGCGTGGCGGCGGAGGCCAGCGCGGAGGAAACGAGCAGCGTGGCGGCCAGAACGCGAGTAGTCAACGAGGGGATGTTCATCGTTCTTCTGAAGCTCCTTGGGTTAAGCCTGTTCAAGTTGCGCAATCTCGGCCAGCAATTCAGCGGTCTCTTGTTCTAAAAGTTTTTGCTGTGCCAGAAAATCCTCTTCCGGATATTTGCCGGCACGGTACTCGAAGTTCAGGTCGCGGAGGTTTTCCTCAAGCTGTTCCTTGCGTTCGAGCAGGTAATCGAGCTGTGTCTTTTCGCTCTGCCGGGCAGCCGCTCCGGCAGGCCAGAAGGTATAGAGAAAGGCCGCGACAAGCAGCATCAGGCTGGCGACGAGTCCTTGGGTTTCGTTCACGCGTTTACCTCCGTCGCCGCATTCGGCGCGGCTTTCCTGCTGGGCACCAGAGCGAAGCAGACGCCCAGAACCATCACCACGAGGCCGATCCAGATCCAGCTGACCAGAGGGTTGAGGAAGGCCTTGATGATCGGCTGATTGGTGTCCGGGTTCGCACCCTCGTAGACCACATAGAGATCCCATCCCGGCACCGAATGAATCGCGACCATGGTCTGTGGCTGCTGGCTGGCCAGATAGACGCGCTTTTCCGGCGTCATCTGAAACTGAACCTGCCCGTTCTTCCAGACATTCAGCACCGCGTATTCAGACTGGTAGTTCTCGTTCGAGTCCTGCGTGAAGCCGGTGCATTCCAGCGTATATGGGCCGATCTGCATCTTCTGGTGCAGCGCCAGTTCGCTTTCCACCGTCTGGTTGAAGGCCGCGCCCGCCAGTCCCACAAAGACCAGCACCACGCCCAGATGCACAATGTAGCCGCCGTAGCGTCGGCTGTTACGCCGCATCAGTGTCCAGGTGGAAATGAGGAGGTTGCTGCCCGTCTGCCGCGCCACGGCCCGCGCACCGCGCGCAAACTCCGAGACGACGGCGACGATGACTGCCGCGGCGAGTCCCAGCGCCACCAGGGCGTAGAAGGCTCCCGAAGAGAACGTCCCGCCCTTCCAGGGATTCGCGCCCAGCAGAAACGCCACGATCACCGCAAGCCAGAGCGCAATGCACGGTGCCACAAAGTTGCGGCGCACGGCGCGCAGCGAGGTGGCCCGCCAGGGCAGCAGCGGTCCAACGCCGGCCAGAAAAAGAAGAAAAAGACCGATGGGCACGGCGACATTGTTATAGAACGGTGCGCCAACCGTGACCTTGGTTCCTATCACCGCTTCCGAAAGAATCGGAAACAGCGTGCCCCACAGAATCACGAAGCAGGCCGTCAGCAGCACCAGATTGTTGAACAGAAAGCTTGACTCGCGGCTGACCAGCGATTCGATGCCACGGTCGCTCTTCAGGTGATCGCGCCGTAGCAGGTATACGACCAGACAAACCAGGAAGACGATCAGCATGAAAGAGGCAAACCAGTTGCCGATGGAGGACTTGGCAAAGGCGTGGACCGAGCTGACCAAGCCCGCGCGCGTCAGCATCGTGCCCAGCAGCGTCAGCAGAAAGGTCGTAAAGATCAGCCAGATGTTCCAGCTCTTCATCAGGCCTTTCTTCTCCTGCATCATCACCGAATGCAGAAAGGCCGTGCCGGTCAGCCACGGCATGAAGCTGGCGTTTTCCACCGGATCCCAGGCCCAGTAGCCGCCCCAGCCCAGCACCGCATAGGCCCAGTGCATGCCGAGGAAGACGCCGATCGTCAGAAACATCCAGGTCACCAGCGTCCAGGTGCGCGTGATGCGGATCCACTTTTCGCCCGGGTAGCGCATCATCAGCGCGGCCAGCGCGAAGGCGAAGGGCACCGAGAAGCCGACGTAGCCCAGATAGAGCATCGGCGGATGGATGACCATCTCCGGATATTGGAGCAGCGCATTCAGGCCTGCGCCGTCGTCGGGCAGCGGTCCGGGCGTCAGCGCGAAGGGCTGCACGGCGAAGTTGAGCACGGCCAGAAAGAAGACCTGAATGCCGGCCAGAATCGTTCCCGCGTAAGCGTAGAGCCGGACGTCGGTCTTGTGACGCAGCCGCAGAACAAACGAAAAAGCGCCCAGCAGCCAGCCCCAGAGCAGCAGCGACCCTTCCTGCCCGCTCCACAGCGCGGCGAACTTGTAGGGGCCCGGCAGAGCGCGGTTGGAGTGCTCGGCAATGTAAATGATCGAAAAATCGTTGGTGAAAGCAGCCCAGATCAGCGCGAAGGCGGCGGTCGAGATCGCCAGAAATCCGATGATGCCGGCGCGCCGGGCGGTTTCGGCTAGCCGTTCGGGGGCTACGCGCGCCGGGCGGTTTGTCGCTAGCAGCCAAAGCGCCAGCCCGCCGGCACAGAGGTTATAGGCGGCTAGCGCCAGAGCGATGAGAAGCGAAAAACTGCCAAATGTTGCCATGAAGACTCCCCAGGATGATTCTCGCACGCCAAGTACGGGCCAATACGGTAATTCCTGTCATGATCCGAAGACGTGTGAAGGGGAACAATGCGCTTATTTTAAACAATTTGCGTCATTATCACTGGGCTGCGCATGTCGCGCAGCTCCCTACTTCCCCGCCGGGACCGTACTCTGACATCATAGGGGAAAACAGGGGAAAAATAGTGATTCAGATCACCGTTTGTGGGCTGGCAGAATCCAAGCACAAAACATTGTCGTCGATCGGGCTATGCCGCCGTGGCCTTCGAGGGACCCAGCATGTGCGTGGAAAGCATCTCCCGAATCACCTCGACGACCTTTTCGGAGGCCGTGGGGAGCGGCACAAATCGCGCGTTGGGGGTCGAGTAATCGGCAAGAGTTTCGCTTTCGTAGCCCAGGACCAGAACTGGCAGCGAAGGCATACGTGCGTTGAGTTCGGCGACAAAGGCCGACCCGCTGAAGCCGGGCATGTGGTGGCCGGAGACAACCAGACCGAGGTGCTCGGCAAAGCTGTGCTGCTCAATCAGGCAGAGCGCCTCCGCAGCGTCTTTGACGCGTTGTACATCTGCGAAATGCTTTTCCAGGATAGACTTTCGCGTGAACGCCTGGAGAGGGTCGTCGTCTACCAAAAGAATTGTGTCCATGTTTTCCCAGGGCGCGCTGGATTGCCTTCTTGCGGGAACCTCCGCGCCTCTCTTTTACATTTTCTAAGATGTGAACAAGCTCACAGAGGTTGCTCCGAAAATCGTGGACGCGAATAATTCATCATTGTGTCCTGTTTGGGACACTCTACTGCCGAAAAAAGGCTATAGCGAAATCAGAGTTGATGTATCCCGAAAACAAGGTATTCAAGTCGACGCGACCATCAGGGAGTGGCGACCTTACTCAACTCTCGAAAGGACACAGTGACTCTGGTTTCGTTCTAAGAAGTCACTCAAGATTACTCTGACGATCTACTTGCTGCTGGGCAGTGCCTTGCTTGCCGGCGGTATTGCATCGACCACCATTTAATGGTACGCAACGCGAGCGTGAGTGTCGCTTATACGCAGATCATCCAGAGAGAGGTAGCGCAGGCGCAGCAGGCGCGCGCCAATTGACACAACTTCTCCTCCAACGAAGGCCGTACACGATCTTGGCGTGCAGCCTTGCGTTAGCTGAAGAGAAATTCCTTCTCGCGCAGTTCCTTGAGGGTGTCGCGCAGTCTGGCTGCCTTCTCGAACTCGAATTTCTTGGCCGCCTCGCGCATCTCGGTTTCAAGTTTGGCGAGATAGGCATCGAGTTCGGCCGACGTTTTAAATTCGGGCATCGTCGCGGTCTCTTCTTCGCCGACATCGCCGTACTCGCTTTTGAGAATCTCGGCCAGTCCCATGTCGATGGTGCTGGTGGCCGACTGCGGCGTAATGCCGTGCTCCTCGTTGTAGGCGCGCTGAATGGTGCGGCGGCGATCCGTCTCGTCGATGGCTCGGCGCATCGAGTCGGTCATCCGGTCGGCGTAGAGAATCGCTCTTCCCTCAAGGTGGCGCGCGGCGCGGCCCATGGTCTGAATCAGTGCGCCGGAGCTGCGCAGAAAGCCTTCCTTGTCGGCGTCGAGAATCGCTACCAGCGAAACCTCGGGCAGGTCGAGTCCTTCGCGCAGCAGGTTGATGCCGATCAGCGCATCGTACTCACCCTTGCGCAGGCTGGCCAGCAGCTTTACGCGTTCGAGCGTCTCGATCTCCGAGTGCATGTAGCGGCAACGGACGCCGACCTCGGTGTAGTAGCCGGCTAAATCCTCGGCCATGCGCTTGGTCAGCGTCGTGACCAGCACACGTTCCTTACGCGCGGCGCGGTCGCGAATTTCGCCCAGCAGATCATCAATCTGACCTTTGACCGGGCGCACCTCGACCGGCGGGTCGAGCAGACCTGTCGGCCGGATGACCTGTTCGACGACCACGCCTTCGGAGGCCGTCAACTCGAAAGGCCCCGGCGTTGCCGAAACGTAGATTGTTTGACGAATGCGGGTTTCGAATTCATCGAAGGTCAGCGGCCGGTTGTCCATCGCCGAGGGCAGGCGGAAACCGTAATCCACGAGGTTCTGCTTGCGGCTGCGGTCACCGTGCCACATGCCGTGCACCTGCGGAATCGTTACATGACTCTCATCGACGAAGAGCAGAAAATCCTTTGGAAAATAATCGAGCAGGGTCGGCGGCGCTTCACCCGGCAGGCGGCCCGAAAAGTGTCGCGAATAGTTCTCGATGCCGTGGCAGTAGCCCATCGACTTGATCATTTCCAGATCGAAGCGCGTGCGTTGGTGGACGCGCTGCGCCTCGACCATGCGACCCTCGGCCTCAAGCTGCGCCACCCACTCGTTCATCTCTTTGGTGATCGAGTCAATCGCGCCGTTCTTGCGCTCGGTCTGCACCACGTAGTGACTCTTCGGGTAAATGGGAAGCCGCGTGTATTTTTCCTTCACGTCACCGAAGAGCGGATCGATCTTGGAGAGCGAATCGATCTCGTCGCCGAACAGCTCGATGCGATACGCGTTTTCATCGTAGGTGGGATAGACTTCGATCACATCGCCGCGCACGCGGAAGGTGCCGCGGCGGAAGTCGACGTCGTTGCGTTCGTAGAGAATTTCTACGAGCCGCCGCGTAATGTCCTTGCGGCTGATGTGCTGGCCCTTTTCAAGCAGCAGCAACATGCCGTAGTAGGCGTCCGGATCGCCCAGGCCGTAGATGCAACTGACCGAGCTGATGATGATCGTGTCGCGCCGCTCGAACAGCGACCGCGTGGCTGAGAGCCGCAGCTTGTCCAGCTCCTCGTTGATCGTCGCTTCTTTTTCGATGTAGAGGTCACCGGCCGGAATGTAGGCCTCGGGCTGGTAGTAGTCGTAGTAGCTGACGAAGTATTCGACGGCGTTGTGCGGAAAGAACTGCTTGAACTCGTGGTAGAGCTGGGCGGCGAGGGTCTTGTTGTGCGCCATGATCAGCGCCGGGCGGTTCACCTGCTCAATGACCTTGGCCATGGTGAAGGTTTTGCCCGAGCCGGTGACGCCGAGCAGCACCTGATGCTTTTCCCCAGCCTCAAGGCCCGAGACCAGCTCATCGATCGCGCGGGGCTGATCGCCCTTCGGTTGGTAGGGGCTGACGAGCTGGAAGTCCATAAAACAATTATAGTGCACATGGCGAATAACTGGCGAACGTCTGATCGGCGCACTACTTAGCATTAGTGTTGTACGAAAAAGACGGTTGACGGTACTATCTGTACGATGTAAAGTCTTCTAGTGACGCAGTTGCGTCCTTGGAGGACACGTGCTTACATATGCTTTATGGAACAATAAGGGCGGCACCGGAAAAACCAGTCTTGCATTTCAAGTCATATGCCGCTATGCAAAGACGCATCCTAAAAAGAAAGTTCTTGCTCTCGACTTATGCCCCCAAGCCAATCTCTCTGAGCTGTTTCTAGGAGGTCTGACTTTTGGTGGTAGTAAGCGACTTCTGGAACGGCAGGGCGCAGTTCCGCGTGCCAGCGTCGGGGGATATTTTCAAGTACGTCTTCCTGCTCCTTATGCTCCACCAAATTTCAGAGCAACTGATTTTCTGACATCGCCTGAGCAATACAACCACAGCATTCCGCGGAATATTGACCTGCTTTGTGGCGACCCGCTTTTGGAACTCCAGGCAAATGCGATGAACACCTTGGCAAACAACCAAATTCCTGGGACCGACACGTGGATTAAGGTCATAGATTGGTTGCGAGATTTCTTAGACCAGTTGGATGGCGAGTATGATGTTGCATTTGTTGATGCAAACCCGAGTTTTTCAATTTATACCCAGATCGCTCTTTCTGTTGCTGATCGCCTCATCCTCCCGGTTATGGCAGATGATTCATCACGGAGAGCCATACAAAATGCTTTTTCGCTAGTCTATGGGCTAAAACTGCCATCAGAGATATATGCTAGCTATGCTTTTGCAACGAAATTAGAAAAAGCAAATCGGAGCCTTCCTAAGGTTCATATCTTGGCAAAAAATCGCATTACTCAATACATGGGGCCAGCATCCGCTTACGCTGCTGTGCTTCGTACCATAGACGACGATCTAAGCAAACTTTTGGCAGAAAGGCCCAATATGTTTACCTTTTCCAGTGCTCATGATGGTGTTGCTGAGATCCGTGATTTTCAGACCACGGGCGTTGTCGCATTTGCACGAGGCTGCCCATTTTACTCACTGAATACCGGAAGACTTGATGTCGGCGGTCGTCGAATTCAAGTCAATGAATCAATGCGAAAACTATGCGAAGAATCCATAGACGAGGTTGTTAACAAGCTCTGAAGAAATACGTGTAATGATTCAATATCGTCGAGCAGTTGATGACCGACTTCTGGGCAGATGTACGCGGATTGAGAGGGCAGAGATGAACAACGTGAAACTCACTGTCGGCGGAGCATTGGAAGAGGATGCTTCGCGGAGATTCATTGACGCCTGGCATCGTGCCGAGGCGGGCGAGCCCTTGCGTGAGCGTCATCTGGCCTATGAAAGCTGGGAGGCGCTGGCGCGCGTTCTTACGGCCAAGCGGATGGAGCTTCTGCGCTACGTGCGCCACAACAAGGTCACCAGCATCCGCGCGTTGTCGAAGGCTCTCCATCGCGACTACAGCAATGTCCATGCGGATGTGCGCGCGCTGGAAGGGGCCGGTTTACTGGACGCTTCCAGCACAGCGCTGCGGGCCGACTACGACGCCATCGACACACGCATCGCGATTTGATGCAGAGCCATGCCTGAAAAAGCCCGTCAGCGATGAAAATGAAATCGCTGACGGGCTTTTTTGTTTACGGAGGCAGAGCCTACCACGGCAACGTCTGGCCCAGATGGAAGAATCCGCCGGTGGGGCCGTCGTCGCCGAGCAGCGCCAGAGCCACGCTGGTCTTCGCTCCTTCGGTCACGTCCATCGGCGCCGTCGCGCCGCCCATGTCGGTCTTCACCCAGCCGGGGTGCGCCGAGTTGACCTTGATCTTGGTGTCGCGCAACTCGTAGGCCAAGTGAATCGTGAAGGCATTCACCGTGGTCTTCGAGGCATCGTAGGCAAAGGTCTTCGAGTCGTAGATCGGCGAGCCGGGTGTCGAGTGCAGCGTGAGCGAGCCGAGAATGCTGGCCAGATTCACGATGCGCCCCGCCTCGCTTTTCTTCAGTAGCGGCAGCATTGCCTGCGTCACCGCCACCAGCGAAAAGAAGTTCGTCTCAAAGATGCGGCGCAACTCGTGGTCGGGGATGCTGGCGGCCAGATCGATCTGCGCCGGTCCCGCGAAGGCTCCCGAGGCCACGCCCGCGTTGTTCACCAGAATATCGAGCCGGCCATGGCGCTGCTCGATCCACTTGGCAGCGGCCTCGCGCGAAGCGGCATCGGCGACCTCAAGCGCGAGCAGTTCAGCTTCGATGCCATCTGCCGCGAGCGTTTCGATGGCCTTCAGACCGGAATCAGCCGTGCGCGCGCCCAGCAGAACGCGTACCCCGGCCTTGCCGAGTTGCCGTGCGGTTTCCAGTCCGATGCCGCGATTGGCACCGGTAATCAATGCGATTTTCTCTGACATAACAAGCTCTCCTTGACGCAAGGACGCGTAGCTCTGCGAGCGGGTTCGCGCGACCGGCTTATGTGAGTTGTAATTTGTACTTCGGCAGCACGCCGAGCGCAGCCGCGGTTTCGTAGAAGACGCGAATGCCTTCGAGGCACTCCTCATCGAGGGTGTAATGCAGATTGTGGCCGAGGTAGTCGCGCAGTTCCTCGACCGGAAGCTTCATGCGCGGCGCCCACTCTGCGGCCAGATCGTCGATGTGCGCGAGACCGTGGTCGCGCGAGCGGATGCAATCCTCAGTGATTCTTTCCACCGGAAGGTTGCCTCGTGCAGCGACACACCAGACGGCGGAGATGTAGGGAAGACCGGTCTGTGCGCGCCACTCCTCGGCCATGTCGTGATAGACGAGTTCTTCGCCGGTGCGGGCGAGTCTGGCTTCGCGGTCGCGCCGCGCGTAGAGCGCCGGGTCGCCGATGACGATGGCGGCATCGGCTGCGGCCAGCATCTTGTTCAGGTCCACTTTCATCGGCACAAAGGGAACCGCGCCGTTGCCCCACTTGTGGAAGAGCAGCCGCGCATAGGTGACGGTGGCGCGGCTGGCCGTGTCGGCCGCCACCGAGCGGATTTTTTCGATCGGCTGGTCAGCGCGGCGCACCAGCAAAAGCGAGCGGATGTGGCCCTTCGCGGCGATAGCGCAACCGGGCAGCACGCGCAGTTCTGGGTGAGCGGCCAAGGCCGCAATGGGGATCAGGCCCAGATCGGCCTCGCCGACGATCAGTTGCCGCGCGCACTCGCTGGGGACCATGCGCTCCATGCTGTAGCGCTTCGCCAGTTCGGCGTCGAGAGGGGAGTGTTCGAAGTCCCACATCAGCGGTGCGGGATTGAGAAAATCGATGGCCGCGATGCGCAGCCGTTCATTTTGCCGCAGTTGTTCGTTCTGCATAGACACACTTCTTAGAGTCGCACCTCTTGAAAAAGATTCGCCTGGGGGGGGGGATTGAATCTGGCAACAGCGAGGCGGGGAAGTTTCTTGACAGAACCGCGCGCCCGGGATAGTTTGGGCGCAATCATTCCAAAAAGCGTGACGGGTTTTTCCTTGAGCCGGCCCGCGCGTCGTCAGGACGGTTACGATGCAGGAGCAAGGCACGGTGCTCGCGTCGCTCCCCAAGACGCTCGATGAAGACCGGTTGGCGTGGTTGGCAATGGTGCTGACGCCCGGCATCGGTCCCAAGCGGATTCTCGATGCCATGCAGGCGCTCGATGCGCCTTCGCGGATTTTTTCGCTTGGTTTGACCGAACTCGAAGGGTTGCGGCTTCCGGCCGGTGCTGTGCAGTTTCTCTTCGATGGCCGGGCGCGCACGGCGGCCGAGGCGGAGTGGGGTCGCGTGGTGGCGGCCGGGGCCACGCTGGTGAGCTTCAGTTGCGACGATTATCCCGAGCGGTTGCGCGAGATCTACGATCCGCCGCCGGTGCTTTGGGTGCGCGGCAACGTGAAACTGCTGAGCCGCCCGTCGCTGGCCGTCGTCGGGACGCGACACCCCTCGCCCTATGGCACGGGAATGGCTGAGCTTTTATCGCGCGACTTGGCCGCGCGCCGACTGACGATTCTCAGCGGCATGGCGCGGGGCATCGACTCCTGCGCGCACAAAGGGGCACTGATTGCCCGAAGGCCCACCATCGCCGTCTGGGGCACCGGAATAGATGTCGTCTATCCAAAAGAGAATAAAAAGCTTGCCGAAGAAATCCTGGCGGGAGGTGGGACCATCGTCTCGGAATTGCCGATGGGCACCTTTCCGGCTCCGCAGAACTTTCCCCGGCGCAACCGCATCCTGAGCGGGCTGAGCATAGCGGTGTTGGTGGTCGAGGCCAGTGAAAACTCCGGTACGCGCGTCACGGCTCGTTGCGCCGCCGAGCAGAATCGCGACCTGTACGCCGTCCCCGGCAATGTGACCAACAAGGGCTCCTGGACGCCCAACACGCTTCTGAAACAGGGAGCGAAGCTCGTCGCCACCTGGGAGGACGTCTGGGAGGATCTGCCCTCGCAGGTGCGGCTCGAACTGGAGGAGCAGAGCGACGATGGCAGCGAGCGCCCCCCCGGCGCATCCTTATTGCCGTCCCCGGTGCTGCGACCGCAGGAGGCGATGGTGCTGGAGGTGCTGCGCGCCGACGATAGTCTGCAAATCGATGAGATTCTTGATCTGCTCGAAATGCAGTTGACCAGCTCGGAGGTCTTTACGGCGCTCTTTGAGCTGGAAACGGCGGGTCGCATCCGCCAGCTTCCCGGCAAAAATTACGTGCGCACAATGTGAAGAACAGGGAATAGTCTGTGAGCTTCTTTGGCTAACCACTGTCCAATGTTCCCTGTCCACTGTCCTACGTGCTGTGAGGGGGCTCCATGCCGTCTGGCTTGGCGTGGTACTCTAGCCCGGGACTGTGCGAAAAATATCTCCACCTTGAAACTCGATCCGAGATTTTGTATGGAAACGAAAGAAAATAAGCGGATTGATGCAAGTGCGTCCGCTGTGGCCCGGCGTCGGTTTGTCCTCGAAAATAGTACGGCGGCAAGAGAAAATCCGATAGTCGAGTGGAAATGCACGCGTGTTCCGTGGTAGGGTCCAACTCTTGCAGGGACTTTTTTCCGGGGGCCAGCCGCAAGGCCGTTTCCGGAGGGCTGGTATTGAGGCTTCGCGGTACTAAATTGACCGCGCGCAAAAGAGTCGAACCGGCCAGCCGGGTCTGTGAACCCGGACCGAGATGAAAGATTCGTAAGTAAGGATGGCAATGAGCAAATCACTGGTGATCGTCGAATCTCCCGCGAAGGCAAAGACGATCGAGAAGTATTTGGGCAAAGGCTTCGAAGTGCGTGCCTCGATTGGGCACATCATGGACCTGCCGAAGAACAACATCGGCGTCGAACTGGAAAATCGGACCTTCGAGCCTGAGCTGATCGTCTCTCCCGGCAAGGAAAAGGTTGTCGATCAGTTGAAGAAGTCGGCTGCCAAGGCCGAAGCCATCTATCTGGCGGCCGATCCTGACCGCGAGGGAGAGGCGATTGCCTACCATCTGTCGAAACTTCTCGGCAAGGATGAGCACGAGAAGCAGAAGATTCACCGTGTCACCTTCAACGAGATCACGAAAAAGGCCGTGCATGAGGCCTTCGAGCATCCGCGCGAGATCGATCAGGATCTGGTCTATGCGCAGCAGACCCGTCGCGTGCTCGACCGCCTGGTGGGCTATCAGATTTCGCCGCTGCTCTGGGACAAGGTTCGTCGCGGGCTTTCGGCGGGACGTGTGCAGACCGTCGCCGTCCGCCTGATTGTCGAGCGCGAGCGCGAGATTCAAGCCTTCAAGCCCCTCGAATACTGGACGCTCGATGCGATTCTGCATCCTGAAAACCAGCAGGAGAAGAGTCTGAAGGCACGCTTTGTCGGTATCGATGGCGACCCGATGCGCGTTGCCAACGGCACGGACAAGGACGGCAAGGCGCAGTACATTTCCAATGCGCTGGCCGGCAAGGCCGCGATGGACGAGGCCGTGGCCGCGCTGAAGAACGCGAGTTGGATGTTGGCCTCGGTGCAGGCCACCGAAAAGCAGCGCCGTCCGCTGCCGCCGTTCATCACCAGCCAACTGCAGCGCGACGCCGCCAACAAGCTTGGCTTCAACGTTCGTCGCACCATGGGCGTGGCCCAGCGACTGTATGAAGGCGTTGACCTCGGAGACGAGGGCACGACCGGCCTGATCACTTATATGCGTACCGATTCGCCGCGTCTGGCGCCAGAGGCGGTGACTGGCGCCCGCGAGTGGGTTGCGCAAACGCTCGGCGAAAAGTATCTGCCTGTCAATCCCAATGTGTATAAGGGCAAGAAGCAGGCTCAGGATGCGCATGAAGCCATCCGCCCCTCCGATGCTTCGCGGACGCCCGAGTCGATCGCCAAATATCTGACCGACGAGCAGCTCAAGCTCTATCGGCTCATCTGGCAGCGCTTCATCGCCTCGCAGATGGTGCCGGCCGTCTATGACATCACCACGGCCAACATCGAGGCCAAGTCGGCCACTAACGGCAAGACCTACGACTTCCGCGTCTCCGGTTCGATCTTGCGCTTCGACGGCTTCATGAAGATCTACGAAGTGGCTGAGGAGAAGAAGGACGACGAGGATGAAAGCTCGAATCGTTTGCCCAGTCTCGATGGCGTCAAGAAGCTCGGGCTCAACGAACTGAATTCCGAGCAGCACTTCACGCAGCCGTCTCCGCGTTACAACGAAGCTTCGCTGGTGAAGGAGTTGGAAGAGCGTGGCATCGGTCGCCCATCGACCTACGCTTCCATCATCAACACCATTCAGGATCGCGAATACGCCGTCAAGCATGGCGGCTCGCGCGGTCGTTTCTATCCGACCGAGATCGGTGTGGTGGTTTGCGACCTGCTGGTGAAGAACTTCCCGTACATCTTCGATCCCGCCTACACGGCCAAGCTTGAAACCGAACTCGACGACATCGAGGCAGGCAACGAGAAGTGGACCGCGCTGCTCGACGGTTTCTATAGCCATCTTGAGTCTGAGATCAAGGACGCTGACACGAAGATGGAAAACATCAAGCGGATGGAGAAGCTGACGGACGAGAAGTGCGACGTCTGCGGCTCGCCGCTGATTCTGAAGTGGGGCAAGTTCGGCAGCTTCTTTGCCTGTTCGGCCTACAACAAGAAGGACCCGAGCAGTTGCACTTTTACCAAGGAAAACATCGCCGCCAAGCCCGATCTGAACACGCCCGAGGCGCAGGAGGCAGGTGAGACCGAGGAGTACTGCGAGAACTGCGGCAAGGTGATGGTGCTGCGGCGCGGCATCTTCGGGCCGTTCCTGTCGTGCCCGGATTACAACGCCGACCCTCCCTGCCGGACCTTCCGCAAGCTGACCTCGAAGCAGCAGCAGAAGCCGCCCGAGCCGACCGGCGAGGACTGCCCGTCCTGCGGCAAGCCTCTGGTGCTGCGCCAGGGCGCCTATGGCGAGTTCGTCTCCTGCTCCGGCTACCCGAAGTGCAAATACATCAAGCAGAACCTGATCGAAGGCCTGAAGTGTCCCAAGTGCGGCACCGGCGACATTGCCGAACGCAAGGCGCGACGCGGCAATGCCTTCTGGGGTTGCACCAACTATCCGAAGTGCGACTTCACCTCGAACCTGAAGCCGGTCGCGCAGAAATGTCCCGAATGCGGCTCGCTCTACTTGGTCGAGAAGACGCTCAAGTCGGGCATCTTCCTCGAATGCCCGAACAAGAAGAAGTCGGCCGAGGACGAGTCTGCGACACCGAAGAAGCGCTCGAAGAAGGCGGCCATCACCGTCGAGGCCGAAGAGGCCGCGAAGGTGGTCTGCAGCTACTCGAAGCGCATTGGCGACGCGCCACCGCCGCCGACGGCCGACACGCATGGGCCGGTGGTCGAAGAGGCCAACGAGAAGCTGGAGAAAAAGGCAAAGAAGGCGCTTCAACCGGCATAATTTTTTCAAACCCGGCGCGCAGCGATGTTTGCTCGTTTGTCGATGAGGCGAGCAGAATCACCGCTGTGCGTTTGCTGGTATCTGGGCGGAATGCGCCTCTTCCTCTTCCGCCCGAAGCTGCTACCATAGCTCTGCAAGCACAATCGGAGATCTCTACATGGAACGGATGTTAGCGACATCGGCCGATGCCGAAGTGATTCTGAAGCTGTACGAACTGCGCACCGAAGCGGTAATGCGAGAGGCGCGGGCCTGGATCACCGGTGAGTTCTGGCCGCAGACCGCTGAAGAGTTCTTTGCCGTGTCCGATAATCCGGCTCATCCGCACAATCCCTGGTTTCGTCAGGTTGTCAGCTACTGGGAGATGGCCGCTGCGCTGGTGCTTCACGGCGCGCTCTCGGCGGAGCTTTTTGTCGACGCCAATGCCGAGGGCTTTTTCCTGTTGGCCAAATTCGCCCCGCTGCTGGATGCGATTCACGAGCGTCGCCCCGATTTCATGAACAAGACCTCCGATCTGGTCAAGCGCTTCTCTGCCTCTTCGCAACGCTATGACGTTATCCTGAAGCGCGTTGACGCGATGCGTGCCCAGAGGGCAGCCAAGTAGCTTTCACCTTCTTTGAATCCCTTCGGGACGTATTCCCCCGCTGCTTATGGTGGGGTTGTTCGTGGAGGCTTTTCGCCAGCGGTATGGCAAACCTTGCTGTCTGTCTGTTGCTCGTTGTTCTCTTGCTGCAGGGCAATCGCATTTGAACCTTTCCATGACCTGACCTTGTTCTTTCGGGATTGGGTCAGGAGGGAGTAGGGACATTTATGCCCCTGGAATAAGCAACGAAAATCCCGCCTTCAGGCGCGGGTATTTTTTCGTTTGCAAGAAAAGGCCCACGGCTAAAGCCGTTTCTCGCTCAACGGGATTTCAGGGGCATGAATGCCCCTGTTCCCTCCCAAAGACGGCTTGGAGGTTGCTTGGCCAAGGAAGTTGCCGGAAGGCAATTTCAAATGCGATTGCCCTGCCTCTTGCTGTTTTCCGGCTTGCGTAAACGCATCCTTTTCGGCATTCTGTCAGCAGTGCGACAAAAATCTTCCTCGGAGGTTACGATGAAACGTATTTTTTTGATTGCCATGACGGTTTTCGTCCTGGGAGCGTTAGCGGCACAGGCCGAGGCGGTCAGCACGGTCTCCGGCTGGATCTCGGATACGATGTGTGGTGCCAAGCACACCGGCGGCGGCGAGAAGTGCGTGAAGAGCTGCATCGAGACGATGGGGGCCAAGCCGGTCTTTGTGGACGAGGCGAAGAAGGCTGTTTGGGCTATCGACAACCCGGGTGCGGTCAAGGCCTTTTGGGGAACGCATGTCGTGGTGAAGGCGACCGTCGATGTGGCCAAGAAGAGCGTCCACATCGAGACCATTGTGGCTGCCAAGTAAATCGGACTCCCGACCCCGGCCATGCAAATCCGAAACCGAAATGGTATCGATGCGCACAAAGAAGCTCGCATTTCCGAAAAAACTCTGCTAGTGTCTAGCCATTCCTCTTCCGGCAGGCAGTTCAGGCCTGCAAGGGAAGATACGGGCGAGCTACGATGGCGCGAGCGATTTGGAATGGAAAAGTGATCGCTGAAAGCGACCGGACCGAGACGGTCGAGGGAAATGTCTACTTTCCCGAGCCCAGCCTCAAGCGCGAGTATTTCTTGAACAGCAGCACGACCTCAAACAGCCCACGCAATGGCCTGGCGCGCTACCTGACCGTGATCGTTGACGGGGAGGATAATCAGGACGCTGCCTGGTACTACCCGGACCCGGCGCCGATCGCGCGCAAGATCCGCGGTTACGTGGCCTTCTGGCGTGGAATCGACGTAGAAAAATAGAGGAGCGACGCCTTCGAGAAAAGGCCCCGCTCCGTAATAGCTTTGCTTATATGGCCTTGTTTATTTGAACAGCGTGGATGTTGTGCGCATAGCTCCAAGCCATTGTGCGCCGCTGGCACGCCGGAACGGGACAGCCCCTGCCACCGCGAGCACGATGATTGCCGGTTCGATCGGCATGCGGTGATCAATCAACGCCAGCGATAAGTAATACGCGGCGGGGAAAAATATCAGCAATAAAAAGTAAGGGAGACCCGCTTCTGGATTCCACTTCCAGAAACGCCAGATGCCGCGCAGCATCAGCAGCGTAACGCCGCAGACGTAGAACATCATGGGCAGTTCCGTAGGCTCAATCGCCAGATAGGCGGGGTTGAGCGACCAGTAGCCGGTCCAGTAATAGACAAAGCGGTGCAGCGAGGCGCGGGCATAGTCCAGCGGGTGTTGACGGAGCCACTGCACAGCCAGAACGTGTTTTTCCTGAAGGTAGGGAATCTCGCCCATGGAAAGATATTTCCGCATTTCAACAGGATTGCTGGGCGGATGCGGAGAAGGGCAGGAGGGACGATCGACCGGAGTCGGCGGCAGACAATTGCCGGCGTAAAGTTCCAGCCAGAAGTTATCGCGCATGGGGGAGAAAATACCCAGAGCTTTGTAATTGCGTATAACCCAGGGCGACAGCACGGCAATGAGAGCAAGCGTGGCGATCGACCCCTTGCAGAACCACCGATGCCCGCGTTTGCGAAGCTGCCAGAGGGAAAACGCCAGCAGAAACGGAAAGCAGGAAAGAACGGCAGGATTGGAATATGCCGCCAGACCGTAGAAGGCGCCATAGCCAGCCCAGACCAACCATCGTTGCGACGTATGGAGCCGCTGCGCAAAACAGAAGCAGGTGGTCAGCAGCAGCGTCGTCAGCGAGTACTCCCAAACGCGGCCTGCGGAGAAGTAGATGGCAAAGGGATAGAAGGCCCAGACCCAGGCGGCAATCCTTGCACCACGGCTCCCGAGAGAATGGTGCGCGCTCCAGTAAATCGCGATGCAGGTGAGCGCGGAGAAAAGACTGTTGAGCGTCAGAATCAGGAAGGCAGAGACCAGGGAGTAGATTCCAAAGATCCGAAAGATGCCCGAAAGGAGAAGAGGATACAGCGGCGGTACGAATGCCGTTGCTCCGGAGGTCGGGAAAAATGGCGAACTGAATCCATGCCCGCTGGCCAAAGAACGTGCAATCCAGCCTGTTTCCCATCCAAATTGCTCAAAATTCTGGTCTGCATCGGGTAGTTGATGGTAATAGAAATACACCACCACCATGCGGACGGCAAAAGCCACAAGAAACGGCAGAAGCAGGTGCCAAAGACAGCTTTTTCTGCTGGTGCCCGCGACAGGGGCATCGAGTACGAGTACAGGATTTTCCATTATTGAGTCGTTGGTCCTTGATAGGGCCTATAAAAAATACACATTTGGATGGAATGCCGGCTGTCGTCTGATCGTTTCCGTGGCCCTACGGCACGATGCAGACTTCGGCTATGGTGCTTGGCGTATTGCCCTTGCACATTGACAATCCTAAGTTTACACCACGCCTCTGGTGCTCGTTCCTGCTGGATGCCGATCGCCTCTTTGTGCTTTTCTGCGTCGCAGGGCGCTGGCGAAATCGAAAAATTAGTCTGCAGATTTTCTATTCGGAGTAATCGGGGCAAGAAACTTTTTCGTCTTTCAACGCAATGATGCTTTTCTCTTTACCTAGATTTTTTATGACTCGTGATCGAAATTCGTATATGCGCCGATTGACGCTGATCGTTTTGGTTGCACTCATCCTTCGCCTAGCGGTTACGGCGCTGCCCAGCCTGGAAAATCTAATGGACGCCGATCATATCCACTGTTGGGAACAGGGCAATGTGGCGCGGGCGCTGGTGGCTGGCCGGGGTTTCGGCAGTCCGTTTGTTTCCGACCAGAGTTCGGCGATCATGCCGCCGGTTTACCCCCTCTGTGTCGCGGTCTTCTTCAAGTTCTTCGGCGTGCACACGGCGCAGTCGATCTTCGCCGTTCATGCCTTCGATTGCCTCATCAACGCGCTGACCTGCATCCCCTTGTTTCTGCTGGCGCGGCGCAGCTTCGGTGAGCGCATGGGTTGGATCGCGGCCTGGAGCTGGGCCTTTTTCCCTTATGGCTTATATTTTTCGGCCTCCTGGGCCTGGTCGACGCACCTGTTGCTGTTCTGCCTCTGCTGGCTGCTTTATCTGGCACAGAAGCTCGAAGAGTCGCCTCGGATGGGGTTTTGGGTGGGCTTTGGTCTGCTGATGGGCTTTGCTGGGCTGACCGAGCCATCGGTGCTGGTGACCGCGCCGTTTCTGCTGGGACTCGCCTGCTGGCGGTTGCACAAGGCGGGCAAGCGCTGGTTTCTGCCGGGGCTTGCGGCCTCGCTGGCGGTGGCGGCGATGCTTTCGCCCTGGATCGTGCGCAATGCGCTGGTCTTCCACAAGTTCATCCCCATGCGCGACAGCATGGGCCTCGAACTGTGGATGGGGAACAACGGCCGGAATCTGAGCTGGACCAGCGATGAACTGCATCCGCTGCACGACGCGAAGGAGTTGGCCGACTACAACCGCATGGGCGAGTTGAATTACATGGCGCACAAGTCGGTTGAGGCGCATAGCTATATTGCGGCGCATCGCGGCTGGTATGCGGCCATGTGCGTGCGGCGCGCTGTCTATCTGTGGACGGGCTTCTGGAGCTTCAACCGCGCCTATCTCGACACCGAGCCGATGGACCTGCCCAACATTCCCTTTGCGACGGCTCTGACGCTGCTGGCCTTCGCCGGGCTGGTGGCAGCCTGGAAGAAGACGCCCTATGAGACGATCCGTTTTGCAGGCGTGATGATGCTGATGCCGTCCATCTACTACTTCTCGCACCCGGAACCGTACCACCTGCGTTCGCTCGACCCGCTGCTGGTGATGCTGGCGGGTTTTGCGATCATGACCTGGAGGGCGCGCGCCAAGGAGAAGAAGAGCGTGCCCGAGGTGGCTGTTCTCGGCGCGTAGAAGATTTCGAGAGTATTTCTCCTGATGCTGTAGTGGCGAGAGTCTTGCCAGGTTGCCGCTCCCTTCTGGTCGCGTCAACGAAGCGGCATCGACTCGCTCTATATCTTCAGGAGAAATGCTCTAGGCAAAAAACATCGGCCGACTCTTGTACAAGGGCCGGCCGTTTGTGTCTGCAAGGAAATCAATCGTTCATGGGTTCAGAGCAGCGATAGAACGGTTTTCTTCTTCCCCTGTCCTGACGACAAGAATCTGCCGCCAGGGCCCCGGGGTGTTGGAGGAAAAATTCCCTCGGTATTCTGTCTTCGTTCTATCGCCGAACGGTTTTAGAGCAGTTGGAGAACTGTTCTAGCAGAGGACCGGAACCGGCCTGAGCACTCGTTCTTCCTTGGCCACGGTCCTCCAGGCCTCGTCGCTGAGGGGCTTGGCCGGATCGGCGAAGCTCGCAGCCAGCCTGCGATCGGCCGTGACCGGGCGGAACGGATGCCGCTCGGAGAGCAGATCGGTCCACCAGCCGCGATAGTCGGGGATGCTCTGGACTTCAAGCTCCTCGTGGTCGACCTGGCTACCCACCTGAAGATAGACCTCAAGATTCGCGAGATCGGGCTTCGGCAGACGATTTTGCTCGAGATCCTTCCACATCTGTCCGTAGAGTCCTTCCAGCTTGCGGACCAACAGAGGCAGATCGAACAGCGTCGCGGTGTCGTGCGTCCGTCGCAGCCGTTCGCGGAAGGCTTTGAGCTTGACGGGCGCGTTGCCGAGTTCGACGGCGCGGTCGACAAACTCCTCGGGAGTGCCGGTGACCAACTCGGGAATGCCGGCGGCCCGTGTCAGACTGCCGCAGACGCGCGAGGCAAAGGATCGGCCGCTCAGTGTCAGTACTGGAACGCCCATCCAGAGCGCGTCGGATGCCGTGGTATGCGCACCGTAAGGCGTCGTGTCGAGGAAGAGATCGGCGAGCACATAACGGGCCAGGTGATAGGGATTGGCCAGCTTGGTGGCATAGATGATCCGGTCGGCGGCGATACCGCGCTGGACGGCATAGTCCTGCAGCCGCTTGTCGGTCTCCTCGTTGCTGCCCAGCAGCCAGAGAACGCTCTTCGGCACCCGCTCGAGAATCATCAGCCAGCGGTCGAAGGTGAAGCGGTTGATCTTGTGCGCGCCGTTGAAGCAGCAATAGACGACTGCATCCTCGGGCAGTCCGCTTTCCTTGCGCGAAACCGGCCGGTCGGCGACCTTGCGATCGCGTGCGCTCGGCTGATAGCAGGGCAGGCGCAGCACCTTCTCTGAATAAAACATCTCGCTGGCCGGTGGAATGATCCAGTCGTCGGCGATGATGTAGTGGTGATAGGGACTCGCCATGCTGCCCGGGAAGCCGAGCCAGTTGACGATGATCGGCGCCGGACGGCGCGCCACCACCTTCAGACGCGCTTCGCGCGTGTAGCCGTTCAGATCGACGAGAATCTGAATGCCGTCGTCGGCAATGCGCTGGGCGGCGGCCTCGTCGTCGAGGTGGTTGATCGGCACCCAGTGGTCGACCGAGTCCTTGAAGTGCAGGTGCAGAGGGTCGTTGGCCTCTGGGCCGCAGTAGTAGGCGAAGATCTCAACCTTGCTGCGGTCATGCTGTGCCAGAACCTCGGTCATCAAGTAGCCGACGGCATGTTCGCGCAGATCCGACGAAAGGTAGCCGATGCGCAGCGGACCGTCCGTCTTGAGGGCGCGCGGCCAACGGGTCATCGCCGAGTGCAGAATGCCGACGTCGAGCTTGTTGTAGTGGTCGGCAATGGCCAACTGCAGCATCGGGTCGTCGGTGTAGGCGGCTGCGGACAAGGGCGAGATGCCCTCCATCAGAGCCGTGCGTTCCAGCCGCTCGGTCGGTTGCAGAACCGGCCACTTGCACTGCCGCTGCCGCAGGGCGATCAGGTGCTGGATGTCCTCGCGTTGACGAGGATCGATCTCCAGGCTCTGCGCCAGCAGTTGCTCGGCGGCCTCGTCCTTGTTGGCCTGTTCGAGCGCGCGGGCACTCTGATTGAGGGCCGTGGTCTTGTGCGTGATGGCCGGACCGTTGACCGCCGCCATGCGGTCGATGGCCATTGACCACTCGATGATCGCCAGGCCAACCCGCCCCTTGCGCTCATAAATGCGCCCGAGGTTGATGTAGGCCGGCATGAAGTCGGCGTTGAGCGCAATGGCCTTTTCGAGCGTGCTTTGCGCTTCGTCGAGCTTATTCTCGTCCGAGAGCACGACGGAATAATTGAAGAGAATCGCGTAGAGAAGCGGGTGGTCCTGGTTGTGTTCCACCCAGGTCCGGTAAAGCATCTCTACGGAATTCTTTTGTCCATTGAGCTTCAGGGCTTCGGCGGTACGGATCAGGTCCGATACGCTAAAGTCCCGTGCCATGGAGTGAATCAGAGCCGAAGTCAGAAGATTCGTCGCCATATCGATCTCATTCCCATTCGCATCCAAGAAATTCAACTCACAACATAGGCAACCCTACGGAGAGGGAGACCGCCGTCAATGCAAAAACTTCAAGGAAAGTATTGCATCGTAAAAGGACAGTCGTGAGTGGGTTTTCATCAGGAGAATACGCGGCGTTTCAAAAAGGAACGGAAAGCACTAAGAAAGTCTTTATGGCAAAGCTTTTTCTAAAAGAAGGCACCAGGATGTAACGGAACTCCATCCTGGTGCCCGGGTGATTTGGATAAAACTCATTAAGCCAGTGCTTCATTGTAGGCCGCGAGTTGGTCGGTGCTCATCTCGCCGAGCTGCGTGGAGGTGAAGGCGCCGAGTTGCGTGGCCGTCATCGATTCCAAGATGGTGGAGGTCAGAACGGCGATCTCGGTGGAGGTCATCTCGGTGACGGTGGTGGTTGTGATGGTGGCCAACTGCGTGGCGGTGATCGTGTTCAGCTCGGTTGTGGTCATGGCCGCGATCTCGCCGGCGGATAGACCGGCGATCTGCGTCGAGGTGAGCGCGGCGAACTGCGCCGTGGTCAGGTTGTCGAGCTGCGTGGCCGTCAGGCTGGAGATTTGCGAGGCCGCCAGCGAAGAGATTTGCGTCGTTGTCAACTCCGCCATCTGCGTATCGCTCAGAGAGCGGATTTGCAGGCGGCTCAATCCTTCGAGTTGCGTGGTGGTCATCTCGTCAATCTGTGTCGTGGTGAGCGTGCTGATCTGGGTGGTGGTCAAGCCGCTGATCTCCGTCGAGGTCAGTGCTTCGAATTGCGTTGTCGCCAGAGCGGCCAACTCGGTCGTGCTCAGGCCGGTGATGCCGGAGGTCGACAGCGCCGCGGCTTGCGCCGTCGTCAGCGATGCGAACTGCGTGGCCGACAGCGCCGCGACCTGTGTTGTGTTCAAGCCGCTGATTTCGGTCGTGGTCAGCAGTGCCAACTGAGTGGTGGTCAGGTTGGCGACCTGTGTGGCGGAAAGGCCGGTGATGCCGCTTGTCGACAGGTTCTTGAACTGTGTCGTGGAGAGTTCGGAGAACTCGGTGGTCGTCATACCGGCGACGGCCGTTGAGCTCAGTCCGGCGATTTCGGTGGCGGTCAGCGCTGCCAACTGCGTCGAGGTGAGGTTGGCAATCTGCGTGGCTGTCAGGCCCTTCATGCCGGTCGAGGAGAAGGCCGCCATTTGCGTGGCCGTTAGCGCGGCGATCTGCGTGGTGCTGAGCGTGGCCACCTGCGTCGAATTCAGCGAAGAAATTTCGGTCGCCGACAGCAGACTGGCTTCGGTGGTGGTCAGTGCGGCGATCTGCGTGGCCGTCAAGGCCTCAACGCCGGTGGCCGACAGGTTGGCGAATTGCGTCGTCGTCAGTTGGCCGATCTCGGTGGCGGTCAAGCCGGAGACGGCCGTCGAGGACAGTGCCGCGATCTGCGTGGCGGTCAGTGTTGCGAGCTGCTGCGTGGTCAGTTGCGTAATCTCGGTCGCCGTCAGGCCTGAGATGCCGGTGCTCGAGAGTGCGGCGATCTGCGTTGTTGCCAGAATGCTGAGCTGATCCGTGCTCAGCTGGCCGACGCCGGCCGCGCTCAGTCCGGCGATCTGCGTCGAGGTGAGGTTGGAGATCTGCATGGTGCTCAATTCCGAGATTTGCGTGGTGGTCAGCGCGTACATCTGCGCCGCGTTCAAGGCTGCGAACTGTTTGGTGGTTAAGCCGGCGAGTTCAGTCGAGGTCAGGCCGACGATGGCCGTAGTGGACAGCTCGGCGACCTGGGTGGTGGTCAGCGCGCCCAGCGTGGTGGTATTCAGCCATCCGACCTCGGTCGAGGTCAGCGATGCCACTTCGGTCGAGGACAGTGCCGCAACCTCGGTCGTCGTGAACGCATTCAATTGCGTGGAACTCAGTGCGGTGATGGCTGTAGTGTCCAGCGCGGTGAGCTGCGTGGTGGTGAGCGCGGCCAACTGCGTGGTCGAAAGCTCCTGTGCCTGCGTCGCGGTGATCGCCGTCATTTCGGTGGTGGTGAGCGCGGCCAGTTGTGTTGAGGTGAGCGCGGCCAACTGCGTGGCGGTCAGACCGGTGAGGCCCGTGGTGGAGAGCGCCGCGACCTGCTTGGCCGACAGTGCGCCGAGCTGATCGCTCGTCAGTGCCGCCACGCCGGTTGAGGTCAGGCCGCCCATTTCGGTGGTGGTGAGCTGGCCGACCTGGGTGGTGGTCAGGTAGCCCAGTTGCGTGGTGGTCAGCGCACCGAGCTCGGTCGGCGTGAAGGCCATCAACTGCTGGCTGGTCAATTCGGAAATCTCCGTTGAGGTCAGTCCGATCATGCCGGTCGTGCTCAGCAGGGAGATCTGGGTGGTGGTGAGCGCGTTCAGTTGCGTCTGGCCCAGCAGGCTGACCTCGTTGGCGGTGAGCGCGGCCAACTGCGTGGCGGTCAGCGTGGAGATCTCGGTGGTGGTCAGCGCCGCCAGTTGCGTCGCATTGAGCGCCGCGATCTCCGTCGAGGTCCATCCGGTGATCTGCGTCGTCGTCAGCGATTGCAACTGCGTGGTGGAGAGCATGGCCAACTGGGTGGTGGTCATGTTGCCCAGTTCGGTCGCTGTCAGCCGCTGCAATTGTGCGGTGGTCATATTCGCAATTTGCGTCGAGGTCAGGCCGCTGACGCCGTCGGCCGACAGCGCGGCAATTTGCGTCGCGGTCATCGAAGCCAACTGAGTGGTGGTCAGCAGGGCCACCTGGGTATCGGTCAACCCGCTCAGCTCGGTGGTGGTCAGCAGTCCGATTTGCGTGATGGTCAGGCTGGCCAGCTGCGTGGTGTTCAGAGCGCTGAATTCGGTGGAGGTCATGGCCTGCAACTGGCGCGTCGACAGCTCGGTGAGTTCGGTCGTTGACAACGCGGTAATCGCGGTGGTGCCGAACGCGGCCACTTGCGTGGTGGTCAGCGCGGCCAGCTGGTTGGTGCTGAGCGTGGCGGTTTCGGTGCTGGTGATGAAGCCGATCTCAGTCGTCGACAGGCCGCCGATCTGCGTGGCCGTTAACGCCGCCCACTGGGAGGTGGTGAGGGCGGCAAGCTCGGTCTGCACCATTCCGTTCAGCTGGGTGGTGGTCAGGCTGGCCACCTGGGTGGTTGTCAACGCATCGATCTGGCTGCTGCTCATGCCGGCGATCTGCGTGGCGGTGAAGGACTGCAACTGCGTGATCGTCAGTCCGCTGATCGAGGTCGTGGCCAGGTACTCGAGAGCGTTGGAGGAGATGGCCGAAAGCTGGCTGGCCGACAGCGCGCCGAGTTGTGTGGCCGACAGGGCCGCGACCTCGGTCGAGGTCATGCCGCTCATCTCGGTGGTGGTCAGCACGTCGATCTGCGCCGTGCTCAGAACGCCAATCTGCGTCGCGTCCATGGCTCCGAACTGCGCCGAAGTCATGGCGGCGGCCTGGGTGGTGGTCAGGGCCGCGATCTCGGTCGCGGTGAGTCCCGCGACGGCCGTGGTGGAGAGCGCCGCAATCTGCGTCGTGGCCAGGATGTTCAACTGTGTGGTCGACAGAGAGGCAATCTGCGTATCGTCAAGAGCCGCGACCTCGGTGGTGGTCAGCGCGGACAACTGCGTCGTTGACAGCGAGTTGATCTCTGCGGTGGTCAGCCCGGAGATGGCCGTAGTGGAGAGCGCCGCCATCTGGTCAGAGGACAGCTCGTTGAGCTGCGTGGTGGTTAGTACGGCGATCTGCGTATCGACGAGCCCGGAGATGGTGGTGGTGGTTATTGCGTCGATCTGCGCGGTCGACAGGGCTTCCAGCTCCGTGCTGCTCATCGAGCCGGCGGCCGTCGAGGTGAGCGCCGCGATCTGCGTTGTTGACAGCGTGTCGATCTGCGTGGCCGTGAAGCCGGAGATGGCCGTCGCGGAGATGGCCGCAATCTCGGTGGTGGTCATCGCGTCGATTTGCGCGGTCGACAGCGCGCCGAGCTCGGTCGCGGTCATACCGGCGATGGCCGTCGAGGTGAGGGCCGCGATTTGTGTCGTGGACAGAGTTGCAATCTGTGTCGCCGTCAGATCGCCGGCCTGCGTACCGGACAGTGCCGCTATCTGTTTGGTCGATAGCGCGGCCAGTTGCGTGGTGGTCAGGGCCAGCGTCTGGCTGTCGCTCAGGGCGGCGATGTCGGTCGTCGTCATGTAGGTCAGTTGGGTTACGCTCAGGCTCTTGACCTCGGTCGTTGTCAATCCGCTGATGGCGGTCGTGCTCAGATTGGCGATTTGCGAGGTGTTCAGTACCGCGAGCTGCGTGGTGGTGAGTGCACCGATCTGCGTATCGACAATGGCGGCGATGTCGGTCGTCGTCAGAGAAGCGAGCTGCGCGGTGCTCAGCGCGGCAACCTGTGCGGTCGACAGCGCGCCGATGGCCGAAGAGCTGAAGGCGGCGATTTGCGTGGTCGAGAAGGCCTTGATATCAGTCGTCGTCAGTCCGGAGACCGCCGTGGAGCTGAGCACGGCCAACTGCGTCGAAGTCAGAGTCGTCAGCTGTGTTGAGGTCAACGCTTCGATCGAGTCGGAGGTCAGCCCGGCGATTTCAGTCGTGGTGAGAACCGCCAGTTCGGAGGTCGTCAGTGTCGAGACCTGCGTCGAGGTCAGTGCGCTGAACTGGGTTGCGGTCATGGCCGCGAGCTGCGTCGAGGTCAGTTCGGCAATCTCGGTGGCGGTCAATCCCTCGATGCCGGTCGTGCTCAGCGCGGCGAGCTGCCGGGTGGTGAACGCGGCCAGTTGCACAGCGCTCAGCGTGGCGGTTTGCGTGGCGGTCAATCCGGTAATCTCGGTGGTCGAAAGGCTGGCGATTTGCGTCGAGCTCATGGCGGCGATGGCCGAGGTCGTTAGCGAACCCAAGGCCGTGCTGGTCAAACCTTGCAACTGGGTTACGGTCAGTGCGGCAACCTGCGTCGCACTCAGCGCCTCGGCCATCTCTTCGTCGAGTACGGAGAGTTGCGTGCTGGTCAAGCCATGGAGCTGTGTGGCGCTCAGAGCGGCAATCTCGGTTGCGGTCAGCCCGGCGATGGCCGTCGAACTCAGGGATGTCAGATCCGTGGAGTTGAGCGCGGCCAGTTGGGTTGTATTCAGATCGGCGACCTCGGTTGCGGTCAGACCCGAAATCTGCGTCGTCGAAAGCGAGGCCAGTTGCGCGGCCGAGAGCGAGTCGACCTGATCGTCGCTCAGAGCGCCAATATCGGTTGAGTTCATGCCCTCCAGTTGCGTGGTGGTGAGCGCCGCGATGGCCGTGTCGGAGAGCCCCTGAATGGCAATGGAGGAAAGCGCGGACAACTGCGTCGAAGACATCGTCGCCATCTGTGTTGTGGTCAGGTCGGCGGCTTCGGTGGCGGTCAGGCCCGACAACTGCGTGGTGGTCAGCACGGCCAGTTGCGTCGCGGTCAGCGATTCGATCTGGCTGTCGTTGAATGCGGCGATGGCCGTGGCGCTCAGGTTCTTGACCTGGGAGGTGGTGAGCGCGGCCAGGGAGGTTGCCGTCAGTCCGGTGACCGCCGTGTCGCTCAGCGCCGTCATTTGCGTGGTGTTGAGCGCGGCGACCTGCGTGGCGCTCAGTTCGGCGACCTCGGTCGAGGTCAGGCTGCTGATCTGCGTGGTGGTCAGGGCGGCCACATGGGAGGAGGTCAGCGCGGCGAGCAGCGTGCTGCTGAGTGCGGCGATTGTCGTCGCGCTCAGACCATTGATCTGTGTGGTGGTCAGGGCGGCCATCGCGGTGGTCGCCAGCGCATCGACCTCGGTGGAGGTGAGATTGCTGATCTCGGTCGAGGTCATCCCAGCCAACTGCGTATTCGTCAACACGGTGATTTGCGCGGTGGTCAGCCCGTCGATGGCCGTCGATGTGATACCGGAGATCTGTGTCGAGGTGAAGGTCGCCAGTTGCGTTGCCGTCAGGTCGCTGATCTGGGTCGAGCTCATCCCGGCCAACTGCGTGGTCGTCAGCAGGGAGGCCTCGGTGGCGGTCATGGCCCCGACCTGGGTGTCGGTGAGCGCGGCGATGTCGGTTGCGTTCAGGCTCTTGAATTGTGTGGTGGTCAGCGCAGCCATATTGGTCGCGGTGATGCCGGAGATGGCCGTGGCCGTCAGGGCTGCGACCTGGGTGGAGGACAGGGCCGCGATCTGGGTCAGGCTCATATCCGCGAGCGCGGTCGAGGTCAGGCCGGAGACCTGTGTGGTGGTCAGCACGGCGACTTGGGTGGAGCTGAGTATCTCAACCTGCTGGTCGCTCAGGGCGCCGAGCGCGGTCGAGGTCAGGCCCTTGACCTGGGTGGTGGTCAGAGAGGCCAGATCGGCCGTGGAGATGCCGGCAATCGCCGTCGAGGTGATGGCCGCCATCTGCGTCGAGGTGAGAGCGTCCAACTGCGTGAGGCTCAGGTCGCTCAGCTCCGTATTGGTCATGCCGGCGATCTGCGTTGCGGCCAGCGCGGTCACCTGCGTCGCGGTGAGCGCCTCGACCTGAGCGTCGCTCAGCGAGCCGATGACCGTTGAGGTCAGCCAGCTGATCTGCGTGGTGGTCAGCGCGGCCATATCCGTCGTGCTCAGGCCCTGCACCGCGGTCGAGGTCAGGGCCGCCATCTGGATCGTGGTGAGCGCCGCCAGTTTGGTCAGACTCAGTTCGGAGGCTTGTGTCGAGGTCATGCTGGCCATCTGATCGGCAGACAGCGTTGCCTGTTGCGTGGTGGAAAGCGCGGCCAACTGTGTGGCGCTCAGATCGGCGATCTGTGTGGTGGTCAGACCGGCCAGTTGGGTCGTATTCAGCACGGCGATCTGCGTTGCGGCCAGGGCCTCCACCTGATCGTCGCTCAGCGAGCCGAGCGCGGTCGAGGTCATGCCCTTGATCTGAGTGGTGGTCAACGCGGCCAGGTCCGTGGTGCTCAGCCCGTCGATGGCTGTGGAGGCCAGCGAGGCGATCTGCGTGGAGCCGAGCACGGCCAGTTGCGTGGCGCTCATGTCATCGGCTTCGGTGGCCGTAAAGCCCGAGAGCTGGATCGAGGTCAGCGCCGCGACTTGAGTGGTGGTCAGCTCTTCGACCTGATCGTCGCTCAGAGCGGCGAGAGCCGTCGAAGTCAGACCCTTCAACTGGGTGGTGGTCAGCGAGACCAGTTGTGTTTCGTTGAGTCCCTGAATGGCCGTGGAGGTCAACGTCGACAGTTGCGTCGAGGTGAGTGTGGACAACTGCGTGGCGCTCAGATCGGAGACTTCGGTCGCGGTCATGCCCGCGATCTGGGCGGTGGTCAGCGCCGCGACCTGGGAGGTGGAGAGCACCGCCAGTTGGGCGACGCTCAGATCGGAGATGCCCGTCGAAGTGATGCCTTTGATCTGTGTGGTGGTCAGCGTGGCCATCTGCGTGGTGGTCAGGTTTTCCACCTGATCGTCGTCGAAGGAGGTGAGCTGCGTTGCCGTCAGTCCCTTGATCTGGGTGGTGGTAAGGCTCACCAACTGCACATCGGTCAATCCCTTGATCGCACCGACATCCAGCGCTCCAACCTGTGTGGAAGAGAGCGCGCTCAGTTGGGTGTTGGTCAGGTCGGCAACCTCGGTGGTGGTGAGCGCGGCCATCTGTGTGGTGGTCAGCACGGCCAGTTGGGTTTTGGTCAACGAGGCCACCTGCTCGTCGCTCAGCGCACTGATGGCGGTGGCCGACAGATTGGCGAGCTGCGTGGTACTCAGCGTGGCCAGATCCGTGGTGCTCAGTCCGTCGATGGTCGTTGCGCTCAGTGCCGCGACCTGCGTCGTTTTGAAGGCGGCCATCTGTGTCTGGTTCAGATCGGAGATTTCCGTTGCGGTCAGGCCCGCGATCTGTGTGGTGGTCAGCACGGCCAGTTGCGCGGTGGTCAACGCTTCCATCTGGTCGTCGGTGAGGTTGCCGATGGCCGTCGAGGACAGCCCCTTGATCTGTGTGGTGGTCAGCGAGGCCAAGGCCGTGTCGGAGAGGCCCTGGATGGCCGTCGAGGTGACGGCGCTCAACTGCTGGGCGGTCAACGCGGCCAGTTGCGTCGTGCTCAAATCGGCCAGTTCGGTATCGGCAAGGCTGGCGGTCTGCGTGGTGGTCAGTGCAGCCAGTTGGGTGTTGGTCAACGCTTCCACCTGGTCGTCGGTGAGGTTGCCGATGGCCGTCGCGGACAGCCCCTTGATCTGCGTTGAGCTCAACTGGGACAACTCGGCGGTCGTCAGCGCATCGATGGTGGTTGCGTCGACGGCGCTCAGTTGCGTCGAGGTGAGTCCTGCCATCTGTGTCGCGCTCAGGGTCGCCAGTTGATCGTTGCTGAATCCGTCGGCCGCCGTCGAGGTGAGCGCTCCCAACTGCGTGGAGGAGAGCGACTGCAGTTGCGTGGTATTCAGATCGGCGATCTCGGTCGCGTTCATCCCCGTCATCTGCGTGGTGGTCAGCGCGGCCATCTGCGTCGCGGTGAGCGACTCAATTTGGGCATCGCTGAGCAGGGCGATGGTCGATGTGCTCAGTCCCTTGACCTGCGTGGTCGTCAAAGAGGCGATGTCGCTGTTGCTCAGCCCGTCGACCGATGTGGTGCTCAGGGCGTTCAACTCGGTTGCCAGGAAGGCCGCCAACTGCGTGGTGCTCAGATCGGCGATCTCGGTATCGGTCAGGCTGCCCATTTGGGTCGAGGTGAGCGCAGCCAGTTGGGTGGTGGTCAGCGCTTCGACCTGGTCGTCGCTGAGCGCGGCGATGACCGTCGCGGTCAGCCCCCTGATCTGGGTCGCGGAGAGCTCTTGCAGTTGCGTCGTACTCATGCTCGTCAGACCCGTGTTGGCCAACGCGCTCAGCTGAACGGAAGAGAGGGCGGCCAGTTGTGTCTGGCTCAGATCCGAAACTTCATCCGCGGAGAGCCCCGCGATTTGGGTGGTGGTGAGTGCGCTGATCTGCGTGGTGGCGAGGGCGGCCAGCTGCGTCTGGTTCAGCTTGGCAATCTCGGTGGAGGTGATGCCCTTGATCTGCGAAGTGGCGAGCGCGGCCAGTTGCGCGGTGGACAGCGCCTCGACCTGGTAATCGTTCAGCGCGCTCAGCGCGGTCGTGCTTAGGCCCTGGATCTGCGTGGTGCTCAACAGGGCGATCTGGGTGTCGGCCATTCCGGCGATGGCCGTCGCGGTCAGTCCGCTCAGTTGCGTGGAGGACAGTGCGGCCAGTTGTGCGGTGGAAAGCTCGGAGACCTCGGTGGAGGTGATGCCCTTGATCTGGGTAGTGGTCAGCACCGCCAGTTGCGTGTTCGTCAAGGCGGAGAGCTGATCGTTGCTGAGGGCGGCGACGGCCGTCGCGGTCAGATTGGCGATCTGTGTCGTCGTCATCCCGGCAACATCGGTCGCGCTCAGCCCGGTGACCATCGTGGCGGTCAGCGCGGCCAGTTGCGTCGCCTTGAGCGCGGCCAGTTGCGTATTGGCCAGTTCTGAAAATTCGGTTGCGGTCATGCCGGTCAGCTGCGTGGTGGTCAGTGCGGCCAGTTGCGTGGAGCTCAGCGCGGCAATCTGCGCGCTGCTCAGTGCGCCTACCGCGGTCGAACTCAACCCGGTGACCTGGGTCGTGTTCAGCACGGCCAGATCCGTGGTCGAAAGCCCCTGGACGGCCGTCGTGGTCAGATTGTTCAACTCGGTGGCGGTCATCGCCGCCAGTTGTGTCTGGCTCATGGCGGCAATGAGGGTATCGTTGATGCCCTTGACCGCTGCGGCCGCCAGCGCGTTGATCTGTGTCGTCGAGAACGACGCGATCTGGTCCTGGCTTAGCTCGGAGACGAAGGTGGAGGTGAGTCCCTTCATCTGAGTGGTGGTCAGATTCGCCAACTGCGCGTCGGTGAGAGAGCTGACCTGATCGTTGCTGAGCGCATCCAGTGCTGCCGAGGTGATGCCCATGATCTGCGTGGTGGTCAACGCTGTCACTTGCGTGTCGGCCATGCCGCGGACCGCTGTCGCGCTCAGCGCCGAGAGCTGCGTGGAGGAGAGCGCGGACAGTTGTGTCGTATTCAGGTCGGCGACCTCGGTCGCGTTCATCCCCTTCATCTGAGTGGTGGTCAGCATGACCAGTTGCGTGGTGGTTAGCGCTTGCATCTGGTCGTCGCTGAGCGCGGCGATGACCGAGGAGGACAGGCTCCTGATCTGGGTGCCGGTCAGATTCGCCAGTTGCGTGTCGCTGAGGCCGGAGATGGCCGTCGCGGTCAAGGTGCTGAGTTCGGTCGAGGTGAGCGAGGCCAGTTGCGTCGCATTCAGATAGGCCATCTCGGTGTTGGTCAGGCCCTTCATCTGTGTGGTGGTCAGTGCGGACAACTGCGTGGTGGTCAGCGTTTCGATCTGGGTTTCGCCGAGCGCGCCGAGGGCTGTCGAGGTCAAACCCTTCAGTTGCATCGAGGTCAGCGAGGCCAGTTCGGTGGTGGTCATCTCGTTCAGCGAGGTGGCGCCGATTCCGGTGATCTGGGTTGAGGTCAGCCCGTCCAGTTGTGTGGTCGTCAGACTGCCCAACTGATCCGCGCTGAGTCCCACGAGGGAGGAGGAGGCGATCGCGCCCATTTGTGTCGATGACAATGCCGCCAGTTGATCCGTGCTCAGGTCGGAGATCCGGCTGTAAGTGATCGCTTTCAGTTGCGTTGAGGTCAGCGCCGCCATCTGCTCGTCGGTCAAAGCTTCGATCTGATCGTCGCTGAAGACGGCGATGGCCGTCGAGGAGATGCCCTTGATCTGAGTCGCGGTCAGCGACTCCAACTGTGCCGCGGTGATGCCTCCGATGCCTGTCGAGGTGATGCCACTCAACTGCGTGGCGCTCAGCGCGGACAGTTGATCGGCGCTCAGATCGGAGACCTCGTTAGCGGTCAGGCCTTTGATCTGCGTGGTCGACAGCGCAGACATCTGCAGCGTGGTCAGCGACTCGATCTGGTCGTCGTTGAGCGAGGCCAGTGCCGTCGAGGTCAGCCCCGTGATCTGCGTGGAGGTTAGAGCGGCCAGTTGCGCATCGCTGATTCCATCGAGTCCTGTCGAGCTCATCGCCCACATCTGTGTGGCGTTGAACATGGCCAACTGGGTCGTGCTCATGGCGGCGATTTCATTGGGGGCCAGCGCACTGACCTGCGTGGTGGTCAGTGCGGCTACCTGCAGGGTGGACAGCGCGGCGATCTGCTCGTCGCTCAGCGAGGCGATGGTGGTGGTGGTCAGCCCCGTGATTTGGGTGGTGGTCAGTGCACTGATCTGGGCGGTGGTCAGCGCGCTGACCGCCTGAGAGTAAATGGCGCTGATCTGGGTTGAGGTCAGACCGTCCAACTGCGTGGAGGTCAGCTCGTCCAGTTGCGCGGCCGACATGGCATTGATGGCCGAGGTGGACAGCGTGCTCAACTGTGTCGAAGAGAGCGCGGCGAGTTGGTCGTCGCTTAGAACGCTGATCTCGGTTGCCGTGATTCCCTTGATCTGGGTGGTGGTCAAGGCGGAGATCTGTGTCGTGGTCAACGCCTCGAACTGGTCGTTGCTGAAGCCGCCAATCACCGATGCGCTCAGCTTTTTGATCTGGGTGGCCGTGAGCGAGGCCAGTTGTGTCATGCTCATTCCCTGAATGCCTGTTGCGGTGATGCCGTTCAGCATCGTCGAAGTCATGACCGCCAACTGCGTGGTGGTCAGTGTCGAGACTTCGTCGGCCGTCAGCCCCGCCATCTGTGTCGCGGCGAGTGTCGCCACTTGCGTGGTGGTCAGCGCCAGAATCTGATTGTCGCTGAGCTCACTGATCTCGGCCGCGGTCAGGCCGCTGATCTGCGTCGTAGACAGCAAGGCCAGCGTTGTCGTGCTCAGGGCGGCAACCTGGCTATTGCTGAACGCCGCGACCGCCGTCGAGGTTAGCCCCGCCAGTTGCGCCGAAGTTATGCTCGCCAGTTGGTTGGCGGTCAGTCCTTTGGCTGCCGTTGCGGTCAGGGAGTTCAGTTGCGTCGACGTGAGTGCGGCCATCTGCGTCAGGCTCAGCATCGCGATTTCCGTCGAGGTCAGGCCCGAGATCTGCGTGGTGGTCAGAGCGGCGATGTCGGTGGCGCTGATCGCGAGGATCTGAATCGTGCTCAACGCGCCCAGGGTCGTCGTGGTGAGGCCTCTGATCTGCGTGTTGCTCAGCTCTGCCAATTGATCGTTCGTCAGCCCCTGAATCGCCGTTGAGGTTAGCGCATTGAGCTGGGTCGAAGTCAGCGTGGTCAATTGGTCTGTGTCTAACGCGGCGATCTCGGTTGCCGTGACGCCCCGCATCTGCGTGGTGCTGAGAACGGACAGATCGGTCGTCGTCAGCATTCCGATCTGGTCATCGCTCAGCATGGCAACTTCGGTCGAGGCCAGACCTCGCAACTGGGTCGAGGTCAGCTCGCTCATCTGCGCGGTGGTCAGTCCCTGGATCGCGGTTGTGGTCAACCAACCGAGCTGGGTCGAGGTCAGTGTCGCCAACTGATCGCTGCTCAGGCTGCCGAGTTCGTCCGCCGTCAGGCCGCGCAACTGCGTGGTGGTCATCGCGGCTAGTTGCGTGGTGGTCATTGCCTCAATCTGCCCGTCGCTGAGTGCGGCGACTTCGGTTGCCGTCAGACCCTGGATCTGCGTGGTGTTCAGCGAGTTCAGTTCGGTCAGTGTCATGCTGCTGAAGACCAGCGGATCAAGCGCTCCAACCTGGGTCGAGGTCAGGTTGGCCATCTGCGTGGTGTTCAGCGATGTTACCTGCGCCGCCGTCAGCCCGCCGATCGCTGTCGAGGTGACCGCGGCCAGTTGCGTCGCCGTCAGTGTCGTCAGTTGCGTCGTGCTCAGATTGTTGATCTCGGTCGAGGTCAGCCCGCTGATCTGCGTGGTCGTCAGAACGGTTAGCTGCGCGGTCGTGAGCGACTGAACCTGCGTGTTGTTCATCGCGGCAACCTGGGTCGAGGTCAACCCCGCGATCTGGGTCGAGGTCAGCGCCGCGATGTCGGTTGAGGTCATCGCCCGAATGGCCGTGGTGCTCAGTACCGCGAGCTGCGCCGCGCTCAGCGCGGCCAGTTGCGTCAGGTTCAGATCAGAGACGGCTGTTGCCGTCAGCCCCTTGAGCTGAGAGGTGCTCATCGCGGCCAACTGGGTCGAGGTCAGCGCTTCCACCTGATTGTCGGTGAGCGCGGCCAGCGAGGCCGAGCTCAGCCCGCTGAGCTGGGTCGCCGTCATTTCGGCGATCTGTGTTGCCGTCAGCTCCTGTACTGCCGTGGTGTTCAGCCCGCTCATCTGTGTAATCGTCAGGCCGGAGACCTGCGTCGGACTCATCTCGTTGATCTGTTCGTCGGTCAGCCCGGAAAGCGCCTGGACGGAGATGGCCCCGATCTGGGTCGCGCTCAGCGAGGCGAACTGCGTGAGTGTCAGGTTGTGAATCTCGGTCGCGTTCAGACCGGCGATCTGGGTCGAGGTCAGCGCCGACAGATCGGTGGTCGGCAGCGCGGCCATCTGGTCGGTGGTGAGCGCGCCCATATCGGAGCTGGTCAGCCCGAGCAGCTGTGTCAGAGTCATCTCCTGGAGCTGGGTCGCGGTCAGTCCGGTGACCGCCGTGACGGTCAGTGCTGCGATTTGCGTGGCGCTCAGCGCACCCAGTTGTTGCGCACTCAGGTCGCCGACCTCGGTCGAGGTCAGGCCCTTCACCTGGGTGGTGGTCAGGGCGCTGATCTGTGCCGCGGTCAGCGCGGCAAACTCGGTATCGCTCAGATTGGTCAGTGCGGCGTTCGTCAGTCCCTGAATCTGCGTGGTCGACAGGGAAGAGAATTGCGTGGTCGACAACGCGGAGAGCTGCGTGGTCGACAGCGCGCCGATCGCGCTGCTGCTCATCCCGTCAAGCTCGGTCGTGCTCAGGCTAGCCAACTGCGTCGTTGTCAGTCCGACGGCCGCCGTCTGGCTGAGGGCGCCCATCTGCAGGGCCGAGAGCGCGGCCAGCTGGCCGCGCTCTCGGCCCTGCAGATG
>Ga0224528_1000262_pt1 | contig 43270 bp, 44 predicted proteins | sample CBST25metaG_2_FD_179888 | JGI IMG/M metagenome (GOLD analysis project Ga0224528, IMG submission 179888) | Peat soil microbial communities from Stordalen Mire, Sweden - C.B.S.T25 | ecosystem: Environmental > Terrestrial > Soil > Wetlands > Peat | place: Sweden: Norrbotten County, Stordalen Mire...
CCGCTATCAATGACGGCACGCTGCAAATCGGCAATGGCGGCACGAGCGGCAGCATTACCGGCGATATCGCCAATGCGGGCAATCTGGTCTTTAATCGCAGCGACGATAACGCGTATGGCGGCGTTATCAGCGGCACGGGCAGTCTGGACAAGGAGGGGGCGGGCACGCTGACGCTCACCGGCGAAAACAGCTACAGCGGCGCGACTACCATTAACGATGGCGCGTTGGTGATGGGCGTCGCCAACGCCATCGCCCACAGCAGCGGCGTGACCATCAACAGCGGCGGCACGCTGGCGCTTAATGATTTCGACCAAACCATCAATGGCCTAGCCGGGACCGGCACTGTGACGCTGGGCAGCGCCACGCTGCTGGCCAATAACGACAGCGGCAACGACACCACCTTTAGCGGCGTGATCAGTGGTGAGGGCGGCCTGGTCAAGGAAGGGGCGGGCACCTTGACGCTGGCGGGCGAAAACACCTATACCGGCGCGACCGCCATTAACGACGGCGCGTTGGTGATGGGCGTCGCCAACGCCATCGCCAACAGCAGCGGCGTGACCATCAACAGCGACGGCACGCTGGCGCTCAATGATTTCGACCAAACCATCAATGGCCTAGCCGGGACCGGCACTGTGACGCTGGGCAGCGCCACGCTGCTGGCCAACAACGACAGCGGCGACGACACCACCTTCAGCGGGGGCATCAGCGGCACAGGCAGTCTGGTCAAGGAAGGGGCCGGCACGCTGACCCTCGCGGGCGAAAACAGCTACAGCGGCACAACCACCATTAACGATGGTGAATTGGTGATGGGTGCCCCCAATGCCATCGCCCACAGCAGCGGCGTGACCATCAACGCTGGCGGCACGCTGGCGCTCAATGATTTCGACCAAACCATCAGCGGCCTGGCCGGGGACGGCGCTGTGACGCTGGGCAGCGCCACGCTGCTGGCCAACAACGACAGCGGCAACGACACCACCTTTAGCGGTGTGATCAGTGGTGAGGGCGGCCTGGTCAAGGAAGGGGCGGGCACGCTGACCCTGGCGGGCGAGAATAGTTACAGCGGCACGACCACCATCAACGACGGCACGCTGCAAATCGGCAATGGGGGCGCCAGCGGCAGCATTAATGGAGACATTAATAACATGGGTACCCTTATCTTCAATCGCAGCGATGATACGACCTATGCCGGAACGCTGAGCGGCACCGGCAATGTATTGAAAGTAAATAGCAATACGCTGGAGCTAACCGGCAACAGCAGCGGCTTTACGGGTATTACCACGGTAAGCGACGGCATTTTATTGCTTGCCGATAACGCCGCCCTGGGCGGCAGCATCGAAGTGGTCAATGGCGGCGCAATTGAGGGCAGCGGCGCCATCGGCTCGTTGACGATTGGCAATGGCGGCTTCTTTGGGCCGGGCGACCCCAATAAAACGCTGGTGATTAACGGGGATTTGACGCTTGCTGCAAATTCTCGATTCTTAGTCGCGGTTAACCCGGACAGTACCAGTACCGATTTGGTCTATGTCAAAGGTAAAACCACGCTCGATAGCGACTCAGTGATACATGTCGGCCGGGACGGCAACTATCTCCCGTTCTCGACCTACACCATACTGATCTCCGATGGGGGCATCGTTGGGACCTTTGGCAGCGTCAGCTCCAACTATGCCTTCCTCACACCGTCATTGAATTACACGACCGACAGCGTAACGATGTCGTTGCTGCGTAATCAGGTGGATTTCGCCACGTTTGCCGACACGCCCAACCAGAGAGCGGTGGCGAATGGCGCGCAAAGCGTCGGCTCCGGCGGTATTTTCGATGCCATCGTCTCCCTTGCGTCCGGCGATGTGCCCCAGGCGTTGAATCAGATTTCCGGTGAGTTCTTCGCCTCGACCAAAGCGGCATTAATTGAAGATAGCCACTTTGTTCGCGATGCGGCTAATGATCGATTGCTAACGGCGTTCGGCCACTCGGTCGCCGTGACACAGGCGCGGATGCCGGGGCAGAGCGACGATGACGTCACAACCTGGGGGCAGGCTTTCGGCTCCTGGGGATCCACCGGCGCCACTAGCGATGCAGGCAAGCTTGATCGCAGTACCGGCGGCTTGCTGTTCGGCGCCGATAAGCTCCTGAAACATGACGTGCTCGTCGGGGTTTTAGGCGGCGCGAGCTTCACCGACATGAGTGTCGATAATCGCAACTCAACGGGCACCAGCGACAATTACCACCTTGGCGCTTACGGCGGCACGCAATGGAATAATCTGGCGCTGCGTTCTGCGGTAGCTTATAGCTGGCATGATATCGATTCCACCCGCACGCCGAGTTTCAGCACGTTCTCGGATCGCGATACTGCCGACTACCGCGCCAATACCTTCCAGGCGTCAACGGAATTGGGCTATACCATTCCGGCGGGCCAAAGCAAACTGGAGCCATTCGCCAATCTTACCTACGTAAAACTGCATACCAATGGGTTTAGTGAAAACGGCGGCGCGGCGGCGTTGGATGTCAGCAGTAGCGACACAGAGGCCACCTTCACCACGTTGGGCCTTCGCTCGGCCACCGATTTCCTGATGGGCAAGCACGTCGCGACGTTGAAAGGTACGCTGGGATGGCGGCATAAATACGATGCAACCACGCCGACGACGACGCAGGTATTTAGCGGCGGCGAGGATTTCACGGTGACGGGCGTGCCTATCAGTGAAGATGCCGCGGTGGTGGAAGTGGGTCTGGAAGTGCCTGTTACGGTCAACGCCAAAGTGAATATCGCTTACGGAGGACAATTCGGCAGCAGCAGCAGCCGTGATCAAAGCGCAATGGCCAGGTTCAACTGGAGCTTCTAATCCAGGGAGCGCGGGTGCCGTGACGACACCCGCGTTTTATGACTTAACTCAGAATAATTCGTGGGATTCGCCATTATCCATCAGCGTTGTGCCGACTTCATGCACCGCCCTATCCTTCGGTTGTGTCCCGTCGATAAAAAATTCGTTTCGGCTATTGCCGCCGCCATCGGATAATTTACCGCTGCTTTTGTCGATGCTGACGGTGACGATGCCCGGCGGCGGAGACATTGGCTGTTCGGGAATACCGTCCAGGGCCACTTTCATAAAATCATCCCAAGCCGGCTGGGCGCTTTTAGCCCCGCCCTCGGCGCCGCCGGTAGCGGACCGGCCCAGATCGCGGCGATGATCGTCAAAGCCTATCCATACCGTCGTGACCGTGCCCGGACCATAACCGGAGAACCAGGCATCCTTCGAACTATTGGTGGTGCCGGTCTTCCCGCCGATATCATGGCGTTTCAAATCCCGGCCGGCGCGCCAGCCGGTGCCCATCCAGCCCGGTTCGCCGAAGATATTGCTATTGAGCGCGTCATGAATCAGAAACGCCACCGGGGTGCTTATCACATGCGGAGCGTATTGCTGCGCGCCATCCGCCGCGGCCTGGGCGCTCGAAACGGTTTCCAACTGCGGCATCGGCACGTTGGCGGTATTGTCCGGCTGACGCGACACCGAGACATTTTCCATGCTGTCATCGGACAATACCGTCGATTTCGGGGTATCGCCATAGATAACCGGCAGATTACAGTTATCGCAAACCACTTTGGGTTTGGCTTCAAAAGCGACTTTGCCGTTGGCATCGGTAATTTTGGCTATCAGGTAAGGGTCGACCAGATAACCGCCGTTGGCCAGTACCGCATACCCCCTGACCAGTTGCATCGGCGTGAACGAAGCGGAGCCCAGAGCCAGCGATTCGGTATGGACAATATTTTCCGGCGGAAAACCAAAGCGCTGAAGGTATTCAGCAGCGTAATCCACGCCCATGGCGCGCATGGCGCGTACCATGACCACGTTTTTGGATTGACCCAAACCTTGACGCAAGCGTATCGGACCATCGTAGGTCGGCGGCGAGTTTTTCGGCCGCCAGTCGGCGCCGGCGCCGGCGTCCCAGCGGGAAATGGGGGCATCGTTCAAAATGGTAGCCAGCGTCAGACCTTTATCCAAAGCGGCCGTATAGAGGAAAGGTTTGATATTGGACCCGACCTGGCGCAACGCTTGGGTGACCCGGTTGAATTTGCTTTGATTGAAATCGAAACCGCCCACCAGCGCTTTAATCGCGCCATTGGCGGGGTCAAGGGAAACCAGGGCCGAGTTGACGTCCGGCACCTGGGCGAGCCACCAGCCGTCATCGACTTTACGCACCCAGATTTGCTGGCCTGGCTGAATGACATCAGTGACGCGTTTCGGGATCGGACCTTGCAAGGTATCGGTTCGGTAAGGGCGCGCCCAACGCACTCCGTCCATGGTCAAATCAACATTCGTGCCGTCGAACATCAAGGCGGTGGCCTGTTCGGCGCTGGCTTGGGTTACTACCGCCGGGATCAGCGGGCCATAAACCGGCAATGTTTTCAGCATGTCGGTAATGCGTTTTTGCTCCCAGGGCATTTCACCGATTTTCCATAGCACATTGCTGGGCCCCCGGTAGCCATGGCGCATATCGTAATCGAGGACATTGTTGCGGACCGCATCTTGCGCGGCCAACTGCAGCTTCTTGCTGACGGTGGTATAAACCTGATACCCATCGGTATAAGCATTGTCCCCGTAGCGTTTGAGCATCTCTTGACGAGCCATTTCAGCGACATAAGGCGCGGAAAAGCCCATCTGCGGCGCATGGTAGTTGGCCACCAGCGGCGTATCGCGAGCCTGTTCGAACTGTTCGCGGGTGATGTAATTCTCATCCAGCATGCGGGACAAGACGAAATTCCGCCGCGTCAGCGCCCGCGAATGGGAAAATAGCGGGTTGAAGGTGGACGGCGCCTTGGGCAAACCGGCAATCATCGCCATTTCGCTCAATGTCAGTTGATCAACATTTTTGCCGAAGTACACCTGCGCGGCCGCGCCGACGCCATAGGCGCGGTAGCCGAGATAAATTTTATTCAGGTATAACTCGATAATTTCGTCTTTCGAGAGCATCTGCTCAATGCGGATAGCCAAAAAGGCTTCTTTGATCTTGCGGATCAATGTGCGTTCGGGGCTAAGAAAGAAATTACGGGCCAGTTGCTGAGTAATGGTGCTGGCGCCTTGCGTCGCGTGGCCGGACATCAGCGCAATGGATGCGGCGCGCATAATACCAACCGGATCAACGCCGTGGTGCTCATAAAAACGGCTGTCCTCGGTAGCGACGAAAGCATGCACCAACTGAGGCGGTATCTGATCCAGCCGCAGTGGAATGCGGCGCTTCTCGCCAAACTGCGCGATGAGTTCGCCATCCGCGCTAAACACCTGCATAGGCGTTTGCAGACGAACGTCTTTCAATGTCGCGACGTCAGGCAGTTGTGGTTCGATATATTGATACATCCCATATATCGAGGCCGCTCCCAACAAGATGCAACACAGTGCAAAAATCAAAAAATATTTTACGAACTTCACCTAAGATTTCCCATTTCATGTCATTTGGGTAGTTTATAAACAACCGCGCGCTAGTATAAAGGTAAGCCTGCACGATGGATACGTACTTTTAATTACGGAAGATAAGGAGCGGTAAAACATGACATTCCACCGCTGGCAAGTGGGTTTGGAGATTGGGCACGGCACGCTGCGGGCACTTGCGGTGCAGCGCCGGCGACAAGGATGGCGGCTTCGCCATTGGTGGCAACAGACATTACCGGAAGACGCGCTAATCCACGGGGAAGGTTTGCCTCCGGCTGGCGTCGGCCGGCTATTGGCGCGCTGGCGCAAACAATTGCCCGGTAGCATTTCGTTACGAATTTGTTTACCGGTCAGCCTGATGGCGCAGCGAAGGATGAAAGCGCCGGACGGCCGCTTGCGCGAACCGGAGCGCGGCTGGTATATCGCGTCGCAGGCCAGGCGTCATTTTCAGGACGATAAACAGGCGCTGCTATTCGATTACCGGGACGATCCGCTCTTACCGCAGACCTTATTGGTTACCGCGGCCCGGCAGGGGGCTATCGCGCAATGGCAAGCCTGCTTGAACGCGGCCGGTCTGGATCCGCAAATCATGGATTTCATGCCCTGCGCGTTGCGCTGCCTGGCCCGTTATGCCGGTTTGGATGCGGATAAGATGCTGATTCATGAGTTGGGCGACGGCTGGTGCTGGGTCTCTCCGCTGTCATGCCCGCTTGAGTTTGGTTTTATCCCCAGGCCGGCCGCGGCGGATTTCCTGGCTGCGCGGCTGCTGATAAACCAACAATATTCTCATGGGACATTGATAGCCGGTCCCGTTGCTTACTTCAGCAGCGTCCTCCGCGCCGTTGCGCCGATAAATACCCTCGCCTGGCCGCCATTGGATTCTTTATGGCTGAGTTATCCTCCTGTTCCGCCATGGTTGCCGGCCTTTGTCGTCGCCGGAGGTCTGGCTCTTCGCCATGAGGATGAATGATGTACCAGGTCAATCTGTTGCCCTGGCGCCGCCGCCGTTGGCGACGCCGGGCCATATTACTGGCGGCTATGCTGGCAGTGGAGTTGTTGCTGGCGCTGGGCGCAATCAGTCGATTGGCGTCGCGTTGCCGAGAAGAACAATTAACGCTGGGCCAACACCTGGTCAACCTGGCAAAAGAGGAGCGGCTTTGGCAAAGCCGTCTCCAAGTACAACGACGACAACTGGCGCAACGGGACAATATGCTCCGGGTCAAGCGGCGCTGGCTACGAATCAAGGCTGACAACCAGCATTATGAGCGGCTGATACAACAGCTGGCGGCGTTGTTGCCGCCGGGGTTGTGGCTGAATTCGCTGAGTCAGCGCGAGGGGCGGTTGCAGATCGTCGGTTGTAGCCTGAATTATCAGGATATCGTTGAGATCAATAAGCGATTATCGCATTCGCCTTTCAAGGTCAAGCCGACTTGGCGCGAACTCGCCCGTCTCGGGAATGGCGTGTTTTTTTTCCGCTTACAAATGCGTTGGCCTATTTGGCAGGAAAACGATGCGCCTCATTGATCGGTGGGTGTTGCCATGGATGGACCGGCCATGGCGCATGCTCATCATGTGGCAATTTATGCTGGTGTCGATGGTTGCTTGTCTGGCGGGGTTATGGGTGTTGTTGCCCGAGCAGTACGCCATACAGGATCTCAGGCACAGCATCGACCGGCAGGAAGATGTATTGGCTGAACATCGGCGGGCATGGACGGAATTGCCGTCGCCAGATCGGCTTGCCAGTGATATGGCGTCCCTCGATCGGGATTTGGCGCATTGTGCGGCGCAGCATGATCAACCCGGCCAATTTATCGGGTCCATTGATCCGGGCCGATCCGGGCGTTTAACCTGGCGATCGGTGCGGCCTTCGGGGAATGCGCCGGCCGCGGGTCGTTGGGCTGTTACGGTGATCACGGATTACCGAGGGTTGCAACGGGTTTTGCAAGGTTTGACCGTTTTGTCGGGATGTTGGCCGTTAACTTCTTTTGAGGTCGTGACGCATGGGGAGCGATTGCATGTCGCTTTCAGCCTGGGGACGCCGGACGAGGAGCTAAAGCGCGATGAATAGACGCAAGATGCGCTGGACAGCCCTTTTATTATCGAGCCTGGCGACGATGCCGGCGAAGCAGAGCTTCGCGGAGCGCAACCCTTTCCAGCCGCTGCCCGTCATGAAAGAAGAACATACGGGGGATATGCCGATAAGAGGCATGGTGTGCGATGGCGAACGCAGGCATTACTGGACGATAGCCGCCGATGGACATTGGCGGCAGCGAGATCCGCCGGCCAAAACGATCCAGACGCATCCGCCATCCTCTTTTGATAAAAATGACTTTAGACAGGATAAATAACCGTGAAAGGAAGCCGGTTTGTTCTAACCATGCTGTTCCTACTGTTACCCATTGGTCTGCTGAATGCCGGCCAATCGCCGGAAAAGGGCAAACCGGTGACATTGGTATTCGATAATGCCCCTATTCGCCAGGTATTACGCGCCCTGGCCGAACATCAACAACTCGATATCGTGATGGCGCCGGGAATTGAAGGAAATATCAGCCTCAATTTGCATGCCGTGTCCTGGCAGCGGGCGCTGGATTTGATCGTGCGCTCCGGGCGCCTGCAATTGGAACGGCGGGGAAGCGCCCTGCTGATTCATCCCGGTCAATCATCCGCTACCGCGGGGGCGCAAGACAGCGCGGCCGCTGATTCCCGGCCACTTGCCGATCTCCCCCTGCACAACCGGCTGGTGACCCTGCAACACGCCGATGCGGCCGAAGTGGCGAAACATATTGACTCATCCCGTAAAAATCTGCTTTCGCCCCGCGGTATCATGAAACTGGACAAAAGAACCAATTCATTGATTTTGCGGGATACCGACGCGGCGCTTGAGAATCTGACCAACTGGATAAACATTTGGGACCTGCCGCTGGAACAGGTCATGATTACCGCGCATATTGTGACCATCAGCCGGGATAATCTGCGAGAGATTGGCGTTGACTGGCAATATAATAATGGCAACGATCAACGTTCGGCGGTGCTGGCGGGCAGTATGCCCCTGGGCGACCATTACGCCCGCATGGGGTTTCGTCTGGCGCGCCTGAGCGGCAGATTGCTTGAACTGGAGTTAACGGCGCTGGAGCAGGAAAACAAGGTGGATATCCTGGCCAGCCCTCGTCTTTATACCGCCCATCAGCATACCGCCAGTATCAAGCAAGGGACTGAAATTCCTTATCAAGTGGCGGGTTCGAAGAGCAAAGGCCCCTCAATACAGTTTAAAGAAGCGGTGCTTTGCATGGAAGTGACGCCGAGAATATTGCGCAATGGTAAGATAACCCTCGATCTGCGTCTGAGCCAGAATGTGCCGGGACGCGTGATCAAGCAGGGGGAAAATGAGAGTGTTTCCATCGATATGGAGGAAATCAAAACCCGGGTAACCATCGCCGATGGTGAAACCATTGTTTTAGGTGGGGTTTTTCAACGCCAGAAACACGAAACCCGGGATAAAATTCCATTGTTGGCCGACATTCCGCTCGTTGGGCAACTATTTAAACGGCAGCGTGGACATTATAAACAGCGGGAACTGGTTATTTTTATAACGCCCACTCGAATATCGGGGTAAACTTCACTATCGCAGTCGGAAGATCATCGAAGCGTAAGAAACAAATTATGCGTTTTTTTCGTGATCAATTTGACGCTGTGACCGATTTCGCTTACAAGGGTAACCCATTGAGCATCGCTGTTTTTGTGTTAGCTGTAATTCCGATAGCGATATCTAAATGCTTCCTAGCGGAGTCAGCAACAATTTAATCGGTTGCCAAACTACCCCGAGTGTTGAGATAATTTTTTGTCTGATTCTCGCACTATCGCTCATGAGGTTTCAGTTTAGGTCCCGCCGCTAATTTGATTGGCGGGGCGGGTTGTCATTAACGAATAATCTTAGTAATACCGAAAAACATGGCAGAGAAACGCAATATCTTTCTGGTTGGGCCTATGGGTGCTGGCAAAAGCACTATTGGGCGTCAGTTGGCCCAACAACTTAATATGGAGTTTTTCGACTCTGATCAAGAAATTGAGCGACGCACCGGGGCTGATGTAGGCTGGGTATTCGATGTGGAAGGCGAAGATGGCTTCCGTGATCGAGAAGAAAAAGTCATTAACGAACTTACTGAAAAACAAGGGATCGTATTGGCTACAGGTGGTGGTTCAGTGAAATCACGTGAAACACGTAACCGGCTTTCTGCCCGTGGTGTGGTCGTTTATCTTGAAACCACAATTGAAAAACAGCTGGCCAGAACCCAGCGCGACAAGAAACGTCCCTTGCTACAGGTTGAAGCCCCGCCGCGCGAAGTGCTGGAAGCGCTGGCTCGGGAGCGCAATCCTTTGTATGAAGAAATTGCGGATGTCACTATTCGTACTGACGAGCAAAGTGCCAAGGTTGTTGCCAACCAAATCATCAATATGTTGGAAAGCAATTGATCTGGCTTGTAACGAGATGCCTAAAAGGTCATTAAGCACCCCATGGAGAGGATTACTGTAACATTAGGGGAGCGCAGCTACCCAATTACGATAGCAGCTGGGTTATTTCAGGACCCGGCTGCTTTCTTGCCGTTGAAAAGCGGCGACCAGGTCATGGTGGTGACCAACGAAACACTGGCGCCCATTTTTCTGCCCACTGTCCGGGCGGTGCTTGAGCGTTCGGGTATTGTTGTTGATCAGGTTATTTTACCGGATGGCGAGCAATATAAGACGCTCGAAGTGCTGGATCATATATTTACGGCGTTGCTGGCCAAACCCCATGGCCGCGATACGACGTTAATCGCCTTGGGCGGCGGCGTTATCGGTGATATGACCGGTTTTGCCGCGGCCAGCTATCAGCGCGGCGTCCGGTTTATTCAAGCTCCAACCACGCTGCTTTCCCAGGTTGACTCGTCGGTTGGCGGCAAAACCGCGGTCAATCACCTGCTCGGCAAGAATATGATCGGAGCATTTTATCAGCCGGTCTCGGTGGTCATCGACCTTGACTGTCTGAAGTCCTTGCCGCGCCGTGAATTGTCCTCGGGGTTGGCGGAGGTGATCAAGTACGGCATCATTCTGGACTACGCGTTTTTCGTCTGGCTTGAAAACCATATTGATGATTTGCTTGGCCTGCAAACCGGAGCCTTGTCTTATTGTATCCGCCGCTGTTGCGAGTTGAAGGCGGAAGTAGTTGCCGCCGACGAACGCGAAACCGGCCGGCGCGCCCTGCTGAATCTGGGCCATACCTACGGCCATGCTATCGAGACCCATATGGGATACGGTAACTGGCTGCATGGCGAGGCTATCGCGGCCGGCATGGTGATGGCCGCCCATACCGCAATGCGCTTGGGTCAGTTCAGCGCCGACGATTTGCGGCGAGTCGAAGCGCTGCTGGCTCGGGCGAATTTACCCGTTGCCGGTCCGCGCGAGATGGCGCCGGCAGATTATCTGCCGCATATGATGCGCGACAAAAAAGTGGTTTCAGGCCAATTGCGGTTGGTTTTGCCGCAAGGACTAGGGCAAGCCGAAGTGCGCGCCGACGTGCGAAATGATATCGTATTGGCGTCAATCGCCGATTGCCAGAGTTAAGTCAGGGGCGTCATCCCGGCCTTTTCTCGGGTCATAACGATGACGTTGCTGATTTAAACGCTTAACCCTCCAAAGGGCTGCAAAGCCGTGCGGAATTATCTCTCAGTTGGAGAGTTTTAGATGGATGAGTTCAAGTCGGAAGACGAACTGAGACCCGATAGCAGTGATCGCCGTCCCCCACGTCAACGGAAAGGCCCCTCGGTTCCAAAAATTGCGATGTCAAGACAACATCTGATGATAGGCATCGGTATATTGATCTTGCTGTTAGTGGTTATCGGCGTGGGTTCGGCGTTAAAATCGCCAACCTCGTCTGATGCAGACCGGCCAAGTCAGAGCGCGTCGGAAAAAAATATCGATTTATCGGGTTCGACCGCACCCGCGGGCAACGGCGCAACCTCGCCGGCAAACACTGCCGCCGGCCAGACGACGGCTAATACCGCTAATCCTGCCACGACCAACGGCGCCGCCAATAATACCGCCAATGGAGGCAATGCGGCCGCCCCGGCACAACCGGAGACCCTCAGCGTCCCGCCAGTGGCCTCTACGCCTTCAATGGCGCCGCCAGTTGTCGCGCCTGCTCCGCAGCATCGCATTGATTTGCCTGGTAATATGGCGGACGCGCTGTCGCAGCAAGGCGATCAGGTTAACGGCATGACCGAACAAATGAATAACGAAGGGACGACATCAACCTTACCCACGGCGCCCGCCTTGGTGGCGCCGTCAGCGAAAGAACTGAAAGAATCCGCGCATAAAGCGGGCGTCGCCAGAACCCCGGTTGCCGCTCACAAAACGCTGAATCAGGCCGAGGCCGTACCGAGCGTTCATACAGCGCCTGCAGCTAAACCTGCGGTCAAGGTTTCCGCCGCCGGCAGCCGTGCCGTTGCGCCGGCCCCCATGGCGACTGTCAATCAGCATGCCGCGCCCGCCGCCAGCGCAAGCCAGCATATCACGCCAGCTACGCCTGCTATCACCACAGTAAGTCGGCATGCGGCAGCGCCCGCGGCCTCCGGTCCCATTCAGTCCGCGCCCGCCGGGTTCTATACCTTGCAACTGAGCAGCGCCTCGCAAGCGGCAACCCTTAATGCCTATGCTCAAAAACAACAGTTAAGTCAGTATTGGGTGTATGAGACCCGTCGCGAAGGTAAACCCTGGTTTGTGCTGGTGAGCGGCGTCTATCCTACATCAACCCAGGCCAAGAGCGCGGTGGCGCAACTGCCGGTTGATATCCAGGCTAACAAGCCATGGGCCAGGCAGATAGGTCAGGTGAAACAGGATCAGAATAAATAGTTCCTGAATTAAGCACTGATGTGCTGTGATAAACAGAGTACAATCCGCGGCTCTGAAGAGTGTAAGAGTATCAATCGACGGCATGAAGAAGAACCGCGCGTTTTTAAAATGGGCTGGCGGTAAATATCCGCTAATAGAAGATATCCGTCGCCATTTGCCGGCGGGCGATTGCCTTATCGAACCCTTTGTCGGGGCAGGATCGGTGTTTTTAAACACCGATTATGAGAAATATATTCTTGCTGATATTAATAGTGATCTCATAAACCTGTATAACATCGTCAAAGATCGAACCGATGAGTTTATCTGCGATGCCCGCGAATTATTTTCAATCGAGGCAAATACGCCACAAATCTACTATTCACTGCGCACTGAATTCAATCAGTGCGCGGATGCATACCGGCGCGCAGTGCTTTTTCTTTATCTGAATCGACATTGTTATAACGGTTTGTGCCGTTATAATCTGAGCGGTGAGTTTAACGTCCCGTTTGGCCGCTATAAAAGGCCGTATTTCCCTGAAATCGAATTGAATTGGTTCGCCCAAAAGGCGCAAAATGCAGTTTTTGTTTGCGGGCATTACCAGAAAACGCTGACCAAGGTCGCAAGCGGCTCAGTGGTATACTGCGATCCGCCTTATGTGCCGCTGTCGACGACAGCCAATTTTACGGCTTATCATACAAACAGTTTCAATAATATCGAGCAGCAGAATCTGGCGCGGATAGCACATCATCTGGCCAGAGAAGTTCAGGTGCCGGTGCTGATTTCCAACCACGATACCTTGTTGACGCGTGAATGGTATTGCGATGCCATACTTTTTGTGGTCAAAGGACGTCGCACCATCAGCCGAAACATCCTGGGTCGCACTAAAGTCGATGAATTGCTGGCATTGTATCACTATGATGATACTCCAAGCACAAGCAGGCCCAGCCCTAACTGATCGGAGACGCGGATGAAAAAATTTTTGATCGCCCCATCCATTCTCTCGGCGGATTTTGCCCGTCTGGGCGAAGATACTGCCCGGGTATTGGCGGCAGGCGCTGATGTGGTGCATTTTGATGTAATGGATAATCATTATGTTCCTAATCTCACCATGGGGCCGATGGTCTTGAAAGCCCTCCGCGATTTTGGCATTACCGCTCCTATTGATGTCCATCTTATGGTTAAGCCGGTCGATCGCATCATTCCCGATTTTGCCGCCGCCGGTGCCAGCTTCATCACATTCCATCCTGAAGCGTCGGAACATGTACACCGGTCACTTCAATTGATCAAAAGCCATGGCTGCAAGGCCGGCTTGGTGTTCAATCCGGCTACGTCGCTCAGTTACCTCGATTATGTAATGGATCAACTGGATGTCATCTTATTGATGTCGGTGAATCCGGGTTTTGGCGGCCAATCATTTATTCCCGGCACCTTGGATAAATTACGTCAGGTTCGCCAACTGATTAATGAAAGCGGGCGTGATATTCGCCTGGAAGTGGATGGCGGCGTTAAAGTCGATAACATCGCGGCAATCGCGGATGCCGGTGCGGATATGTTTGTCGCCGGCTCGGCGATTTTCGGCCATCCCGACTACCAGAGTATCATCGAGGCCATGCGCCGGGAAATTAACGGGACACATTATGGTTGATTCGACCCACATACGCGGGCTGGCATTTGATCTGGACGGTACGTTGATGGATACCGCGCCGGGGTTAAGCGATGCGATTGATCTGGCTCTGCAGGCTCAGGGATTGCCTAAGGCGGGGCAGGCGAGAGTTTCAACCTGGATTGGCAATGGCGCCGATAAACTGGTGGAGCGCGCGCTTGTCTGGGCCGGGGCGGAGCCGGACGTCTCGTTGTGCCAGAAGACGCGCCTGCTGTTTGATCGGTATTATGCCGATACGGTGGAAGCGGGTAGCCGGTTGTTCCCCCAGGTGAAAGAAACCTTGGCCCGTTTGGCCGCGCGGGGCCTTCCCATGGCGGTCGTCACCAATAAACCCACGCTGTTTGTCGCGCCCTTGCTGGCGTCGCTGCAATTAGACGCCTACTTTTCGCTGATAATCGGCGGCGATGATGTGGCGGCGAAAAAACCTCATCCCGCGCCGCTTTATCTGGTGCTGGGCAAATTGGGGTTGTACGTAAACGAATTGCTGTTCGTGGGCGATTCGCGCAATGATATCCAGGCGGCCAAAGCGGCGGGCTGCCCTTGTGTCGGCATGACGTATGGATATAACTACGGCGAAGCGATCACCGTCAGTCAACCGGATTATGTTCTCGATCATTTTGCCGATCTTCTGCCCATCCTTGGGTTGTCAATTTTAGATAATCAGGAAAAGTATAATGAGTAAGCCCATAGTATTCAGCGGCGCGCAGCCATCGGGTGAATTGACCATAGGCAACTATATGGGTGCGTTGCGTCAATGGGTTAACCTGCAGGACGATTACGACTGTATTTATTGTATTGTTGACCTTCATGCCATAACCGCCCGTCAGGATGCGAACAAACTGCATAAGGCCACTCTGGACCTTCTGGCGCTCTATCTGGCCTGCGGTATCGACCCGAATAAAAGCACCATTTTTGTCCAATCCCATGTGCCGGAACATACCCAACTGGGCTGGTTATTGAACTGTTACACCTATTTTGGCGAACTGAGCCGTATGACCCAGTTCAAGGATAAGTCCGCTCGTTATGCTGAAAATATTAACGCCGGACTATTTGATTATCCGGTCCTGATGGCGGCTGATATCCTGTTGTATCAGACCAACCAGGTGCCGGTGGGTGAAGATCAGAAACAGCATCTGGAGTTAAGCCGCGATATCGCCCAGCGTTTCAATACGCTGTATGGCGATATTTTTACGCTGCCCGAACCCTTTATTCCCAAATCCGGCGCACGGGTCATGTCTTTGCTGGAACCGACTAAAAAAATGTCAAAATCCGATGACAATCGCAACAATGTCATCACGCTGCTCGAAGATCCAAAATCGGTGGTGAAAAAACTCAAACGCGCCCTGACCGACTCGGAAGAACCACCGGTGGTGCGCTATGACCCCGTGGCTAAACCTGGCGTGTCCAACCTGCTTGATATTCTCTCCGGCGTCACAGGTAAACCCATTCCCGAGCTGGAGCTGGAGTTCGCGGGGAAAATGTATGGGCATCTGAAAGGGGCGGTGGCGGACGCGGTTTCAGGTATGCTGATTGAGCTGCAGGAACGGTTTAATCACTATCGCGCCAATGACCAGTTGCTGAACCAGATAATGGGTGAAGGCGCAGCCAAAGCCCGGGCGCGGGCCCAGGAAACATTGACGAAAGTGTACCAAGCCGTCGGTTTTGTCGCTCATCCCTAAAAAACGCGTCGCCCGTCGGTGTGGTTAGACCCGTTGGCCCGCAAATTTCTTTGCGGGCCAAATTGATTGGCCGGTATCAATGTTCATCAGTCACCCGGTGCGCTAAGCTAGAAATATCTCCGATTTTTTCGGTTTCCTACCGATTGAGGCGCGCCGTGCAAACAGTCCCCTTGCAAAAAATTATCAATGTCCGCCTGCCTCAGCGGGATGGCTTGTGGCAGATTGAGCTGGAACAAGAACACATTCGGCTCATTACCGCCGTCGAATCAGTGGAGCAAGTTTCCGCCGATACGCTGGACGCCATGGGCGGCCTGGCGTTGCCGCCGTTCGTCGAGCCGCATATTCACCTGGATACCACGCAGACCGCGGGCGTACCTCACTGGAACCAATCCGGCACATTGTTTGAAGGCATTGAACGCTGGGCTGAACGTAAAGCCTTGCTCACCCATGAAGATGTCAAGCAACGCGCCTGGCAGACACTCAAATGGCAAATCGCCAATGGTATTCAATATGTCCGCAGCCATGTGGATGTGTCCGATGCCAATTTGACGGCGCTCAAAGCGATGCTGGAAGTGAAACGGGAAGTGTCGCCATGGGTGGATTTACAACTGGTGGCGTTTCCGCAGGAGGGTATTTTGTCCTATCCGCAAGGAGAGGAATTGCTGGAAGAGGCTTTGCGGCTGGGCGCGGATGTGGTGGGTGCTATCCCTCATTTTGAATTTACCCGCGAATATGGCGTGGAATCGTTGCATAAAGCTTTTGCCCTGGCGCTGAAATATGATCGCCTGGTGGATGTCCACTGTGACGAAATTGACGATGAACAATCACGGTTCGTCGAAACCGTGGCGGCGCTGGCCCATCGCTATCAGATGGGCGCCAAAGTCACCGCCAGTCATACCACGGCCATGCATTCTTATAATGGCGCCTATACCGCGCGTCTGTTTCGCTTGCTGGCGTTATCCGGTATCAATTTTGTGGCTAACCCGCTGGTCAATATTCATTTGCAGGGCCGGTTTGACGATTATCCCAAACGGCGAGGCGTGACGCGGGTTAAAGAGTTGTTGGCCGCCGGCATCAATGTCTGCTTTGGCCACGATGATGTCTTCGACCCCTGGTATCCGCTGGGCACCGGCAATATGCTGCAGGTGTTGCATATGGGGCTGCATGTCTGCCAGCTTATGGGTTATGAACAAATCAATCGCGGTTTGGATCTGATTACCGTCAATAGCGCCCGCACCATGAACCTGAGCGATTATGGCGTCGCCGCCGGTCACAGCGCCAATCTGGTGATATTGCCGGCGGACAATGGCTTTGACGCCGTCCGCCGACAGGTTGCGCCGCGGTTTGTGATTCGCCGGGGGCGGCTGATTGCGCAAACCGAACCGGCGCATGCCACCTTGTTGATCGGGGATCAGCCGGAGAAGGTGGATTTCAAGCGTTGATACCCCTGGTTGCGGCGAATGGCCTCCAGGGGAAAAACCAAGCGTTAATAAGCGGCATGGCCATGAAACCGGTGCTTGCTGAGCCATCCCAGCGACAGGCATAAAACAAATACCGCCAGATAAAGCATATTCGACGTGATCAAGGCGGCTTTGGCGCCATACTCCGCCACAATGGGGCCGGTGACCACAAAGGTCAGCATGGTGCCGATCGTGCCGCAAGTCAGGATAAGGTTTACCAGTTTGGGTGAAGCCTCTCGGGTTTGTTGTGATCCAAGCGTAATGATCGTGGTGTAAATCGCACTGGAGATAAAACCCAGTCCCAGCAGGTAATAACGCAAATGATCCGGTTGCTCGGCGATGATAAACAGATACATGGCAACGGCTGCCAGCGCGGCGAGTACGGTGACGATGCGCTGTAAGTCCGCAAGATGCAGCAGGGCGCTGAATATCCACATCCCCGCCATGTAGGCTAACCAGAATTGGCTTACCAGGCTGCCGGTTTCCTGTTTGTTCATGCCGAAGTTTAGCGTCGCATATTCGGGTACCCAGGAGATAAACCCCAATTGCCCCAGGATGTAACACAAGGCGGCGATTGATAGCAACACTACGCCGATTCCCCAGGGTTCCTTGGGTGAGGACTGTTGCTGCCTGGATAGTGCGCTTGGATCGGCTGGCCGGGGAAATTCGGAAAACAGCGTCAAAATAAAGATAGCGACATAGACCAGGCCGATACAGACATAAACCCAGTACCAGGCGATGTGCCGGGCCAGTAACAAACCGGCCAGAGCGGGGAAAATGATGCCGGCCATACTGAAAAACGAATCGGTAAAAAGCAGGCGGGAACCCCGTTGCCGGCCGGCATAAAGTTGGGTGATTACAAAGGTGCCGATAGACATGGTAATGCCGCTTACCACCCCTAAAACAAACATCGAAATTGAAAATAGGGTTAGCGTTTGGGCACTCATCAGGCCTATAACCGCTAATATCATTAGAATAAAACCGGCAATTAATTGCTGTCTGAGCGGAATTACGGCCATTAGCCAGGCGTTTAGGAATATCGATAATAAAATACCGGTATTCAAAAAGGTGAAGGTAGAACTCATACTAGATACATTTATATTAAAATAATCTGCTATATCACCTAATACCACGCCGGTCACGATAACTAGCGCACCGGTTAATCCATAAGAGAGGAAACTAACCCATGTTAGTCGCAATCGATTGCTATTGTTCATCATAAACCTATAAAAAAAATGATGGACGACTACCGTCAGTCGCTGTAATGATATTTCGGTATACCCGTCATCTTTCAAGTTGCAGGTGTGTTGGCTACGCTCACTCACCCGAATCACTTACTCATGTAAGCTCATCGGGATTCCCTTGCTTGCCGCCTTCCTGCAACTCGAAATCTATTGGGTATATACCCGTCATCTTTCACGTCGCAGGCGGGGTGGCGTTACTCGGCGCCTTCCTGGGCCCTGGTCCTTACGAGGGGTCCGGACACGAGCCCTAAGGTATATAATCGATAAGCGGGCAAATATTAACATGGCAGTTTTATTTTTCGGCCAAAAAAGTTGAGACAACAACTCATTTAAGCAGATTTTACAAGTCTGTTTGGGCATGATTAAATTGCTTGGCGTTAATGCGGCCAGTTAATAACCATTTTTTTATAGCCTGTTACGTAAAAAAAGGTAAATGGGTAGCGTTAGGCGGGCCTGCTCTTTAGAATCTAAGCGCTTCCTGTTGCCCATGTCTTTACAAAGGAATCTTTCATGCTGAAACGAAAACTGGCGACTGCCGCTCTTTTGTTATCTTTCGCCACCTTGTCAACCTCCGCCTTGGCTGCGTCGCAAGACACCCATGTATTGCTCACGACTTCCGCAGGGAAAATTGAGCTGGCACTCGATAATCAAAAGGCACCGGTATCGGTCAAAAATTTTGTCGAATATGTAAATAACGGTTTTTATAACGATACGATCTTTCATCGTGTCATTCCGGGCTTTATGGTACAAGGCGGCGGCTTCAAGAAAGATTTGACGCAAAAACCGACCCAGGCGCCGATCAAAAACGAAGCCGACAATGGTTTACGTAATTTGCGCGGCACCGTGGCTATGGCGCGTACTGCGGATAAAGACAGCGCAACCAGCCAATTCTTTATCAATGTGGCCGATAATGCTTTTCTCGATCACGGGCAACGTGATTTTGGCTATGCGGTGTTCGGCAGGGTTATCAAAGGCATGGACGTCGCCGATAAAATTGCACAGGTCCCGACCAAAAATATCGGGCCTTATCAGAATGTTCCTGTCAAACCTGTAGTCATTCTCTCCGCTAAAATTTTGCCTTAACGTTATCGCCGTACCTAGGGAGAAAGGCCGTGATGGCCTTTTCCCGAGGTCATTTCCCCGTTATTGTTCCGCCTTCCCTTGCCCCTCACGGCGAATATGCCATAGCTGGTTATACTTGGTAGTGTTTGGAGCAAACCCGGACGAGTGGCCGAACAAGGGGGAACCATGAAAAAGTTGACCGATAAACAAAAGATCCGGTTATTTCAGCAATATCGCAGCGTCAATTTTCAGGATAGTCAACGGCTTGAAGGACTGGATGCGCAACGGGTGATATTGACGCCAGAAGAAGCGTTAGGGCGTATTACCGCCTTCAGGAGCCTGTATGAGTCTTAAATTCGGCGAAGGACAAGATCCCTATTGTTATCCGGTTGGCAACCTATTGCGCAATAAACTGCGCATTCGCAACGCCAAGACGCTGCTTGAAGCCGAACTGACGTTGACCTCGCTGCGGGCGGCAATGCTGGAATTGGGCCCGCCCAATATGGGACTGCCGTGGCTGTGCTTCATTCACCACACCTTGTTCCAAGATCTCTATGAATGGGCCGGCAAATTGCGAACGGTCGATATCTATCAGGATGATACACGCTATTGCCATTTTGATTACCTTGAAAAAGAGGGTAATGCCGTCATACAGCAGCTTGAGGATGAAGACTATCTTTGCGGATTATCCCTAGCGGATATAAGCGTTCGTTTGGCCCATTATTATGCTGAAATTAATATGTTGCATCCATTTCGCAATGGCAATGGTTTGGCGCAGCGTATTTTTTTCGAGCAATTGACGATTCATGCCGGTTTTGCTTTACGCTGGGGACCGATTCATCGGGATGAATGGCTGACCGCTAATGCGGCTGGCGCGTTCGGCGATCTGGTCCCGCTCACGCGCTTGTTTACACGGGCAGTGAGTGAACCCGGCGAGCAGGCCTGATTCAGCTCGTCGCCTGTCCCTGTAGGGCGTCTTTGGCGCGGTTGTTGTTCCATGACTGACGGCAGGCAAAGGATGGCGTCATCCTTTGCCGCTTCTTATGCAGCGGGAATTTCCTTGATGGCGTCAACGCGGTCGGGGTAGAACGCTAAATAATTTTTGATAGCGGCCACCGCGTCATAAGGCTTCTCATAAGTCCATACCGCATTCACCGACCGCAGGCCGCCGGGTTTGATGCTGTAATAAGCGCACTCGCCTTTGTAGGGGCAATAGGTTTGATGGTCGGTACGGGTGAGTAATGACATATCGACATCTTCACGAGGAATATAATACACCGGCTGATAATCGGCTTCCTGTAATGTCAGCGAACGCCGGGTATCAGCGATGGTTTTGCCTGCGATGATCACCACAATGCGTGCCGGATTAGCCTTAACAGTAATCGGGTGGTCAGGACCGGGAATTTTGACGGGCTTGTTTGTCATAGTGATGATTCCTCTGCGGGGTGTCGTTATAAAAACGAATGAGGCATAACATTGAGTATGCCCAGAGGCGAAAATCAAGTCAATTATATAATACGGCTGTACGTATTTATAAACGTTCAGTTTTTGTATGAATCAATTTGGGCGCTTTTGCCCACATCAGGGGCGATCAAGACTTATTACTCAAGGAGATTTTTGGACTCCAGTTTGATGATCGCCAACCTGGCGATGCAGGAATCAGGCAAAACCTGAGCCGCCGTTTTACATGGTCGTTAACCGCGCGGCATCCCGTTTCCAGCGCTTGCCGCAAAATGTGAATATTTCTCTTTCTGCTAGATGAGTTCCCGGTCCTCACGCCAAAAATCCAGGTAGGCCATAACCGCCCGGAAAGCCTCGTTGCGAACCGCGGTATCAATGCGGCCTTCTTGTACATAGCCGAACTTCAGGCAGGCAAAACCGATTTCAACGGCAATGGTGGCGACATCGGGAGATTCCGGCATTGCCGGAATCTCGCCAAGTCGCGCGGCCGCGTCGCGTAGCAGTCGTCCAATCGATGTGTTCTTGGTGGCATGGGCCGCACGATCGGCATCGCTGAACGAACCGTTTAAAAGAAGCACGCTCGCCGCCGGATGAGCGTTGTAATAATCCACGCAGGTATCAATCACGATACGCACCCATGTGTGCAGTGTGCGAGTCCGCGCAGCCCCTGAATTTACAATAGCTTCGCTGAGGCGCTGCATATGGATTTGAGCGATATGCGCGAACAGCGCGTATTTGTCGGGAAAGAACGGATAGATGCTGGCGCGCGGCACCGCCGAAATCTCGGCGAGCGCGGGAATCGAGGTCTTTTCGGGACCGAGTTCTTCGAGCATGCGTTCGGCCGCCTCGATCACTCGGGTCATGCGTTCCAGTGAACGCTCCTGGACCGGGCGGCGAGTGTGCTTTTCCTTGGCGGCGCTTGAATCAAAATCTGACATATGTTAGTTTCATAAAGTGACAAATGTTGGATATTGGCAGGTCTCAACATGTAATGTTACACCATACAACATCTAAGCGATGCGGGCCATCTTTTGCAGGTCGCCGCCGCTGGTGCTGTGGCTGTGATGGTGAACACTCAATCAGTTCCGGGCGGCTACTGGTCCCCACTATTCCGGCAATTATTCAGGCGGCAGTCACTACCTTAACCATAATTTCAGGAGGGCTTTGCAATGTTCAAGACTATCCTTATCACTGGCGCAGGTTCCGGGTTCGGCGAGGCGGCTGCTATCGGCCTGGCGCGTAATGGCCACAATGTCATCGCCACCGTGCAATGCTCGCCCCAAGTCACGCCGCTACGCGAGAAATCCAAGACACTTGGACTCGCCAACTTACGGGTTGAAAAACTCGATCTCCTTGATTCCCACGACATGGCTTTCGCCCAGAGCCTGGATATCGACATTCTCTGGAATAATGCCGGTATGGGCGAGGGCGGTCCGGTTTTCGAGATCCCACTCGATCTCGTGCGCCGGAACTATGAGGTCAATGTTTTTCTTCCGCTTGCATTGACACAAAGCTTTGTCAAAAAGTGGATCACGCAAAAGAAGCAGGCGAAGATTGTCTTCACCTCGTCGATGAGCGGACTCTTCTCCCCGGCCAATTGGGGCGTATACGCCTCGACCAAGCATGCTATCGAATCGCTCGCCGAAGCGATGCAGCAAGAATTAGCCGGTTATGGCATCAAGGTCCAAACCATCAATCCAGGCGCTTTTTACACCGGCTTTAACGAAACCATGGCCGATACGGCATTCCGCTGGCTCGACGACACGAAAAATATTACCCGCCGCGATGAATTACGTGCGCAGTTCGACGAGGCGCTCGCGTCTCCTCTCGGCCATCTGGATGCGCAGGAAATGATTGATTGCATGATTGAGATCGTTCCCGCCGACGCAGGCAAGTTCCGCAATGTTGTGCCTCTGGCGGTTGAGGAGATGCTGAAGGCCCACCAGCTCGCGGCATGGAACAATCAGATCTGATTTTTGCCCACCCCGTCAATTCAGAGACAAACGGATCCAACATCCTGACCAGAGAGATCCGGCAAACAAACCCCTAAACAACCGCATACTGTATACTGGCTTCGTGAAGAGCCGGTACAGATGCGGATCTATCGGCGTTTATCATTGGCGACGCCAGAAAAATAAGTGAAAGTTCATTAAGCTGACTATGATCCTGATAATCGATAATTACGATTCTTTTACCTACAATTTATATCAATATTTTTGCGAGCTTGGCGCACAGGTCCAGGTGGAGCGACATGACCAACTGCGGATCGCCGATATCGAGGCAATGGCGCCTGAGCGTCTGGTCATCTCTCCCGGTCCTGGTACGCCGGATGAGGCGGGTATCTCTATGGCGGCCATCGCGCATTTCGCCGGCAAATTGCCGATCTTGGGTGTCTGCCTGGGGCACCAGGCCATAGCGCAGGTTTTCGGTGCGCATATCGTGCGGGCGCGGCAGGTGATGCATGGCAAAATCGCCATGATTAGTCATGATAACCGCGGCGTATTCGCCAATTTACCCGCCAATGTCATCATGACGCGTTATCATTCTCTGGTTATTGATCCGGCCAGCCTGCCGCCCTGTCTTGAGGTGTCCGCTTGGAGTCTGCGCGCCGGCGCGCCGGATGAGATAATGGCTATTCGTCATCGTAGCTTGCCTATTGAGGGTGTACAGTTTCATCCCGAAAGCGTGCTGAGTGAGCAAGGGCACCAGCTACTGGCCAATTTTCTCGCCCTGTAGCCTGGCGGTTTGTCGGTTTCGGCAATCAGCAAGGCTAACCGGAATATTTTTGCCGTTCCCGAGCGATAAAAGATTGCATTGAACTGACTTTTTATTCATATTTTATGACTATTATTTCACTTACCCTATTGCGGTAAAAAGAGTGGCAGCTTATGAAAACACATGATGACGCAGTAACCAGAGAAACATTCGATCAAGTCATTTTGCCGGTTTATGCACCAGCGCAGTTTATTCCAGTGCGGGGCAAGGGCAGCCGGGTGTGGGATCAGGAAGGTAAAGAGTATATCGATTTTTCCGGCGGCATAGCCGTAACGGCTCTGGGGCATTGCCATCCCGCGCTGGTGGCTGCGCTGAAGGAACAGGGTGAAACTCTCTGGCACACCAGCAATGTTTTTACTAATGAGCCGGCGCTGCGTCTGGCGCGTAAATTGATTAACGCCACCTTTGCCGATCGGGTATTTTTCGCCAACTCCGGCGGCGAGGCCAATGAAGCGGCCTTCAAACTGGCCCGGCATTATGCCATTACCCGCCATAGTCCCTATAAAACCAAAATCATCGCCTTTCATAACGCTTTTCATGGCCGTACGCTCTTTACTGTTTCGGTCGGCGGGCAACCGAAATATTCCGACGGTTTCGGGCCGAAACCGGGAGATATCGTTCATGTGCCGTTCAATGACCTGGCGGCGGTCAAGGCGGTGATGGACGATCATACCTGCGCGGTGGTGGTTGAACCGATACAAGGCGAGGGCGGCATTACTCCGGCCACGCCGGAATTCATGCAGGGATTGCGCGATCTCTGCGACCAATACCAGGCCTTGCTGGTGATGGACGAAGTGCAGTGCGGCATGGGCCGTACCGGCAAGTTATTTACCTATATGCACTATGGCGTGCTGCCGGATATTCTTACTACCGCCAAAGCGTTGGGCGGCGGCTTCCCCATCAGCGCCATGCTGACCACGGAAGACGTCTCTTCGGTCATGGCGGTGGGCACGCATGGTACGACCTATGGCGGCAATCCGCTGGCTTGCGCCGTGGCGGAAGCGGCCTTGGATGTGATTAATCAGCCAGGGGTATTGGCCGGTATCGCCGAGCGTCACGATAAATTTTTCAGCGCATTGAACAAGATAAACGATCGATATCAGGTTTTCGAAGAAATCCGCGGGATGGGACTGCTGATCGGCGCCGCGCTGCAACCGCGTTATTATGGCCGCGCGCGTGAATTCCTGCATGCTTGCGCCGCCAATGGCTTGATGATTCTCAATGCCGGACCGAACGTGCTGCGTTTCGCCCCTTCGCTGGTGGTGGAATTTGCCGATATCGACCAGGGCATGGCGCGTTTCGAGCAGGCCGTGGCGCAAATTGTCTCTGCCGATTGATAAGCGTTGAGCGGCGGCCCGGAACGGTTACTTAGCTTCTTCGCTTAATCGGTGAGATAACCATATGCCGTGCTTTGGCCGCTGGCGCCAGGCTACCGAGGAGATGGTGTGCATAACGCCCAAATGGAACAGGATGCGTCTGAGATGGCGCTCCATCAGGGTTCCGGGCTGTTCTGGCGTATCGTTGGCGGTGGCCATGATAGGTTTGATGACGCCAGGACTGTCGTATTCAAGCCGTTGCTGGCAGCTTTGCAAGGCGACTTCACAGTCGTTGAGGTACCGTTGCGCCAGCGTGGGCGGCAGCATATAGTGATCTCGCGCCAGTATGGTCATGGCGTTAATATGCTCGATAATAAATTGGCTGTGTGTCACCCACAGGCGCATATCGGACAGGTAACTTGAATTAAACCCCGGCTCCTGCATGGCTTGGCTTAATGAGGTGAATAGGGCGTTATGCGCCTGATTGGCCCTCATGCGCGCATATGCCAGCGCCGCCGGTTGGGGATTGGTTTGCAATAGCAGCCGCAGCGCGTCCTGATCCCGTTCAAGCGCCTGGTGGGCATTTTTGCGCAATAACCCGCTTTGCCATTGCGGCCATAACCACAGTGTGCCGCCAAACGCCAGCATGCAGCCTATCAGCGTATCCACCAGTCGCGGCACCAGAAAATGCGAGCCATTAAGCGAAAGCAACTGCAATGTATAGACTGCGGTGACGGTAAAGCCGGTCATCGCCAGACCGTAGTTCTTGCGCAACACCAGATAAGCCGCCAGCGTGACCACCAGCATGCACATCAAGACCATCTTGTCGCCTAGGTTGAATTGCAGGGTGGCGGCGGCGATCACCAAACCGCCCAGGGTGCCCATCGCCCGATGCTGAATACGGATGCGGGTGGCGTTATAGCCGTTCTGGCTGACAAACATCACCGTCATCAAGATCCAATAGGGTTTGGGCAGGTTGAAGACCAGCCCCAGACTGCTGCCGATGGCCAGCATTATCCCCAATCGGGCCGCGTTACGCAGCGCTGCGGACTTCAAGGAGCAATAACTGCGCAGCGCTTGCCAGAAAGAAAGCCGTTGCTGGTTATCAGCCATGACGTCGCGCCGGTAAAGCGGACGTTGAGTCCGTAATAATCGGGCGATGCGGCTGAAATGGTAATAACAAAATTGTCCGACCGGATTTTCCGGGTGACGCTGGGCGATCTTTTCCAGTGCTTCGAGGGCGACCGCCATATTGAATCTTTCAGGTTGCCGGTGATAAAGAATATCATCCGCTAATACCCGCAATCGGGCGGCAACCAGTTGGGCGTTATAACGGATAACCGCTTCCGCATGGCTTTGCTCCACCAGTTTTTGCACTTCGTCCGGGTTGTGCAAACTGACGGCGATATGTTCCTGTAAATCGAGCGCCACCTGAAAGGTGCGCAATAACCGTTTGTATTGTTGTTGATGATTGGCTGACAGCATATGCAATTGTTGATAGATCTGCGCTATCAGGTCGATCACGACTTGTTGGCGGGCAAACAAGGGCGGCAAAGCGGTTTCGGGATCGGTATGCTGGGTCAGCAAACTGTATTTCGCTTCGATGTAATCCGCCAGTTCGCGATAAAGCAAACTGAGGGTTTCCCGCATGGGCTGTTCCTTCCAGAGCAGGAACCATAAGCCGTTGAACAAGCCGTACCAGACGGTCCCGGCAAAATACAATAGCGGCGGCACCCACACCGCGACATTGCCGGTCAGCCCAAGAGTAAAAATGGCGGCGATCAGTGAGGCGGGCAACAAGCGGCCATGCAACGGGCTTAATTCTCCCGTAACGCCAAACAGTAATGCCAGTCCGAGCATGACAAAAGGCAAGGGAACCGGGATTTGCAATAACCACTGGATCAGGACGCTGCTGACGGCAAAGAGTGTTCCGCCAATGGCCAGACGTTTGAAAAATCGTTTATGCAGGGTATCAAGACCGGCGATATTACAGCAGGCGGGCACCAACGAGAACAATAAACCGTTTTGCAAATGGCCTAACAATAAACCGACCGCCACCGGCAGACATAAGACGATGGTTTGCCGCAAGGCATAGTTGACTTCAGGATGGTAGATTAGCCGACGCCACATAGTGCCGACAAAAAAGCGCGGCAGGAGCGCCACGCTTTTTTGGCCTATACTCAGCGCGTACCGTAAACGACAATGGTTTTGCCGTGTGCGGAGATGAGATTCTGATCTTCCAGCATTTTAAGAATACGCCCAACCGTTTCACGGGAGCACCCGACGATTTGACCGATTTCCTGACGGGTAATCTTGATCTGCATGCCGTCGGGATGGGTCATGGCATCGGGTTGTTTAGCCAGATTCAACAAGGTTTGCGCTATGCGCCCGGTCACATCGAGGAACGCCAGATTGCCGACCTTTTCGGATGTCACCTGCAACCGGCTGGCCATTTGCGCGGACAACCGCATCAGGATGTCCGGGTTGACCTGAATGAGTTGTCGGAATTTTTTATAGGATATTTCAGCGACCTCACACGCGGTCTTGGCCCGAACCCAGGCGCTGCGCTCCTGCCCTTCTTCGAATAAGCCCAATTCGCCGATGAAATCTCCCTGATTAAGGTAGGAGAGAATCATCTCTTTGCCTTCTTCATCTTTTATCAGTACCGCAACGGCACCTTTAACGATGTAGTAAAGCGTTTCAGCTTTTTCGCCTTGATGTATTAGCGTACTCTTCGATGGATATTTGTGAATATGGCAATGAGACAGGAACCATTCGAGAGTAGGGTCTGTTTGCGGTTTGCCGAGAACCATTCGCTGTTATCCTCTTATGTCAAAGCTATCCTGAAATAGGACAACTTATTCCCATTAATGGCGTTGTTTACAATATTAGTCCGTTTAAAACGGAACGACGCCTGGGAAATTATTAGGGTCTGTTTTTGATGAGCTTCGATCGCACTCTTGCCCTTTCATTATCATGAGGTCGATCCAGCCTTGTTTTTAGCATAGGTTTGATGCAGTGTCTTCTGTTGTCTTGCATCAGCATGCAGTATGTTAGGCCACATTGCCACCTTTCCGACAAAAATGTCGTGTGCACATGAGCATTTTATCTGGAGTTATCATAATGCAAGCACGTATTAAATGGGTTGAGGGTTTGTCTTTCATCGGCGAATCCGCGTCGGGTCATCAGGTGTTAATGGATGGCAGCGCTGGGGAAAAAGCACCGAGTCCAATGGAGATGGTGCTCATGGCGGCTGGAAGTTGCAGTGCGATTGATGTGGTGTCCATCTTACAAAAAGGGCGGCTGGATGTACGGGATTGCGAAGTCAAGCTGACTTCTGAACGGCGGGATGAATCGCCGCGGTTGTTTACCCATATCAATTTACATTTCATCGTCTCCGGCAGCGGGCTGAGCTTGAAATCCGTCGAACGGGCGGTGCAATTGTCGGCCGAAAAATACTGCTCGGTATCGTTGATGTTGGGTAAAGCAGTGAACATCACCCATAGCTGCGAAGTGCGGACTCTCGACTGAGTCGGCCGGGTCATCGCCACCGGCGCGAACATGGCGTCGCGCCCTGGCTACTCAATGCGCCGGCCCGCCAGGAGTTTTTTCACCAGCGGCCCCATGATCAGTTCCATGGCCAAGCCCATTTTACCGCCCGGCACCACCAGTGTATTGATATTGGAAATAAACGAACCTTGCAGCATCGCCAGTAGATAAGGGAAATCAATTTGTTGCAGGCCGCGAAAATGAATGACCACGAAACTTTCATCCAGCGAGGGAATGGTCTTGGCCGCGAAAGGATTGGATGTGTCGATGGTGGGCACCCGTTGGAAATTGATATGGGTTCGTGAAAACTGAGGAGTGATATAATTAATATAATCCTCCATTGAGCGCACCACGGAATCCATCACCGCTTCGCGGGAGTGACCGCGTTCGCTGGTATCGCGCACCAGTTTCTGAATCCATTCCAAATTAACGATAGGCACAACCCCCACCAGCAGATCCACATGCTCGGCGACATTATGCCTCTCGGTGACCACGCCGCCATGCAACCCCTCGTAAAACAAGACGTCGGTCGGTTCCGGCAGCGGTTTCCAAGGCGTAAATGTCCCCGGAACCTGATTGTAAGGAACGGCTTCGTCATAGGTATGCAAATACTTTCGCGATTGGCCGCGACCGGTCAGGCCGTATTGAATGAACGTGCTTGCCAGTAAGCCAAAGTTGTTGGCTTCAGGGCCGAAATAACTGATATGGCGGCCCAAATCACGCGCTTTGCGAATTTCAAGATCCATTTCCGGGCGGGTGAAATGATGGAAACTGTCACCTTCCAGTTCCGCGGCATGGATATTCAATTGATGAAAAATTTTACGAAAAGCCAGACTGGTGGTGGTGGTGCCCGCACCGCTGGAGCCGGTAACGGCAATAATGGGGTGTTGTGCTGACATGATAATCCTACGCTTGGTTGAATAGCTGCGTTATTAACATGCGCCTTGCATGAGAAACCATGATATATCCGTCATACTTCAAGTTGCAGGTGCGTTGGCAATACTCGCCTCCTTTCTGGGCCTCGCCCCTAACGGGGCCAGCGCAAGCGCAAGCGCTGTTCCAATCTGCTCCTGACAGATTTGTCGCTGCGTCGCCGCCTTCCTGCAACTCGAATTATTCAGTATATTGTTATCACGTTTAGCGGCGTCAGGCCAATGTGCTTTATTCATTTCCCCGAAATTGACTTCTTGGCATAATATTAATGGTTTCATGCAATTCCGACCAAATAACCACGGCTTCGCCGGATTTCAATTGCCGCTGAACATCGGCAACTTTTTGCTCTAGCGTTTTTTCCTGTTCACCATAGTCGGTGCCCTCGCGCAAAACAAAGGATTCAATGAGGCTATAAAGCGTAGCCGGTTCGATTTGTTCCCAAGGAATAATCATTCTGTCAGCTTCCGTTTGTTCAAGATTCAATGTGTTGAGGAAATTTCACCAGCAAAACCTTGTACCAATAGCTGCACGCTGTTAGTTTCTATACCCGTCATTTCAGGGATGGGAGTCCCCGCAACGTGGAACTGAGTCTTTTTCTTTCAATGCTGGGTTTTCTCTGGGTGGCGGCGATTACCCCCGGCCCTAATAATATGCTGTTGACCGCATCCGGCGCGAATTTCGGTTTCTGGCGTTCAATGCCGCTGATGTTGGGTATTATGCTCGGTATGCAAGGTATTTTGCTATTGGTGGCTTTCGGCATCGGTAGCCTGATTACGCTCTACCCGTCAGTGCATCTTATGCTGAAAGCGGCGGGTTCCATTTATCTGCTGTGGTTGTCTTGGAAAATAGCCACCGCGGCCTATGAAAAACTCGATACTCGGCAAGCGCAATCGCGCCCCATTCCGTTCTATCAGGGCGGACTTCTGCAATTTCTCAATCCTAAAGCTTGGCTGATGGCGCTGGGCGCGGTGGCCAGCTTTAGTCTGACCGGCGCCGCCTACATGACCTCGGTTGGCGCTATCAGCATCGGCATAGGTACGGTGAATATTATCGCAGGCATTATCTGGCTTGGTTTCGGCACAATGATTGGGCAGGTGTTGCGCAGCAAACGGGCCTGGACAACGTTTAATGTCGCTATGGGGATATTAACCGCCGCCTGCGTGCTGCTTATTTGGCGCTGACCCGGCGCGGCCGCGCCGGGTCAAACCACCCGAACCGCGGCCACGCACTGCGGGTCGAACCCGCCGTCGGCATGCGCCCGTCAGTCCGCCGCAAACTCTCGGGTCAGGGTTTCGAGTTGTTCCTGCGCGTCAAGCCAAGCGGTTTCAGCCTCTTCCAGTCCGGCTTTCACGGTTGCCTGCCGTTGCAAACAGGCGGTTAAATCGCTTTTGCGGCTGTTATCGTATAAAGACGAATCGGCCAGTTCAGACTCGATTTTTACCAGTTCGGCGCCCAATTGATTCATTTGCTGTTCATAACTGTTGATGGCTTTGCGCAGCGGTTGGGTACTATTGCGGAATTCAGCTTCCCGCCGTTTCTGGTCTTTTCTGGATTGGGCATTGTTGGCCGTCGCGGGCGCGTCTTCCTGGGCATTATTGCCCGGCGCCATCTGACGCTGCTGGTCCGCCAGCCATTGCTGATAATCTTCCAGGTCGCCCTCAAAAGGTTCAACTTTTCCATCATGGACCAGATAGAATTCATCAGTGGTGGATCGCAGTAAATGCCGGTCATGGGAAACCACCACCAGCGCGCCGTCGAAATCGATTAACGCTTCGGTCAACGCCTGGCGCATATCCAGATCCAGATGGTTGGTCGGTTCATCGAGCAGCAGCAGGTTAGGGCGTTGCCAAACGATGAGCGCCAGCACCAGCCGGGCTTTTTCTCCGCCGGAAAAACGTTCGGTGCATTCAGTGACTTTGTCGCCCTGAAAACCGAAACCGCCGAGATAATCGCGCAGCGCCTGTTCATATACCTGCGGCGCCATACGGCTGATGTGTTGCAACGGCGATTCGTCGGCCCGCAAAAATTCCAGCTGATGCTGGGCGAAGTAGCCAAGTTTGATGCCTTTTGCCAGGCCGATAACGCCGGATTGCGGTTGCAGGGTGCCGGCCAGCAATTTGATCAATGTCGATTTGCCTGCGCCATTGCGCCCGAGCAAACCGATGCGCGAACCGGGCACCAGATTGAACTTGATGGAGTCGAGCACGGTGCGCTCACCATACCCGGCGCTGACTTTTTCCATGCTCAATAAGGGATTAGGCAAATTTTCCGGATTGAAGAATTCAAAATGGAAAGGATTATCCACGTGGGCCGGGGCAATCATCTCCATGCGTTCAAGCATCTTGATGCGGCTTTGAGCTTGCTTTGATTTGGTGGCTTTAGCGCGAAAACGATCGATATAATGTTGTAAATGCGCCACTTTCTCTTGCTGGTGCTGATAGAGCGATTGTTGTTGCGCCAGTTTGGTGACCCGTTGCTGCTCAAATGAGGAATAATTACCGGTATATTCATTTAATGACTGCTGTTCGATATGCAGTATTTTATTCACGATGGGATCAAGAAAATCCCGGTCGTGGGAAATCAGAATCAGTGTGCCGGTATAATTTTTAAGCCATTTTTCCAGCCAAATGACCGCATCCAGATCGAGATGGTTGGTGGGTTCATCCAGCAAGAGCAAATCGGAACGGCAGATCAACGCCTGGGCCAGGTTGAGCCGCATCCGCCAGCCGCCCGAAAAATCGCTGACCGGCTGTTCCAGCTGTTCCTGGGTAAACCCCAAGCCATGCAGCAGACTTGAAGCCCGCGGACGAATGGTCCATGCCTGGATAACGTCCAGTTTTCCATGCACGGTGGCAATAGCGTGGCCGTCATTTTTTTCGTTGGCGAGCTGTAATTCGGATTCCAACTGACGATATTCCCGGTCGCCATCGATAACATAGTCCAACGCCGGTTCGTTCAACGCAGGCGTGTCCTGGTTGACCCAGGCCATCGACCAGGTGGCTGGGAAAGTGACATTACCGGCATCGGCGCTGATTTCATGTTTCAACAATGCCAAAAGAGTTGATTTGCCGCAGCCGTTTTTGCCGACCAGCCCGACTTTTTGCCCCGGATTCACCGTGGCGGTCGCATTATCCAGCAATACACGGGTACCGCGACGAATTTGCAGTGATGAGAAGACAATCATAAAGCGCCATAGTTTGAAGGTATGTTAAATTGACAGTAATGGAAACTATTCAGGCTGAAACATCCTGGTTTTTGACTTCGCGGAGCATGGTAGCGGAAAAACCGCGCCATGACGACGCTTTGGAGGGGAATTGATCGCGCAACCGCCCAAAGTTTTGTTGCTGTATGCTCATCCCGAATCACAGGATTCGATGGCCAACAGGATGTTGCTGGAAGCCGTTGCTCCGCTTGAGCATGTCACCGTACATGATTTGTACGCTCATTATCCGGATTTTTTCATCGATATCCATCATGAGCAGCATTTACTGCGCGAACACCAGGTCATCGTGTTCCAGCATCCGCTTTATACCTACAGTTGTCCGGCGCTCATGAAGGAGTGGCTTGATCGGGTGTTGGCGCGGGGTTTTGCCAGTGGCATCGGCGGTAATGCCCTGACCGGCAAATACTGGCGTTCGGTCGTCACTACCGGTGAGCCGGAAAACGCCTATCAGAAGCTCGGCTATAATCGCCATACCATGGAGGAAGTTCTGCGTCCGTTCGAGATGACCGCCACGATGTGCCGTATGCAATGGATCTCGCCGCTGGTGATCTATTGGGCCCGGCGCCAAGCCCCTGAAGCCTTGCAGCGTCAGGCCGATGCCTATGGTCAATGGATGAATGCGCCATTGTCGAAAAGAGGACCGCATCTTGGGTAGTAGTCCGTCATTTTTACTTGCCGTCGTGCTGTTCTTGTTTGCCGCGGTGGTTGCGGTGCCCATTGCCCAGAGGCTGGGCATCGGCGCGGTGATCGGCTATCTGGCGGCCGGCATCGCCATCGGTCCGTGGGGGCTTGGTTTTATCCGCGATGTGGATCAAATACTGCATTTCTCCGAACTGGGGGTAGTTTTTCTGATGTTTATCATCGGATTGGAACTGAACCCCAATAAATTGTGGCAACTGCGGCGGTCAATTTTCGGCGTCGGCGCGCTGCAGTTGTTTCTGACCGCCATTTTGCTGGGGGGCGCCTTATGGTTAACCCATGCCACCTGGCAAGCATCGCTGATTGGCGGCATCGGCCTTGCCATGTCGTCAACCGCCATCGCCATACAGCTGATGCGCGATAAAGGCATGTACCGTAACGAAGGCGGGCAACTCGGCTTTGCGGTATTACTGTTCCAGGATATGGCGGTCATCCCGGCGTTGGCGCTGATTCCCTTTCTGACGGGCGGCGGCAGCGGGCCAAGCGACTGGATGAAGATCGGCCTCAAGCTGGCGGCGTTTTTCGGCATGCTGGTGGGAGGGCGTTACTTGCTGCGGCCGTTATTTCGTTATATCGCCGCGGCCAATGTGCGCGAAGTGTTTACCGCCGCGGCATTATTGCTGGTTTTGGGCGCAGCGTTGTTTATGGATATGCTCGGTTTATCCATGGCGCTCGGCACGTTCATCGCCGGAGTGCTGCTGGCGGAAAGTGAGTATCGCCATGAACTGGAAATCGCCATTGAACCCTTCAAGGGACTCTTGCTGGGACTGTTTTTTATCTCGGTGGGCATGGCGCTCAATCTGGGCATTCTTTTTGTCCATCTGTTTACGGTTTTGGCCGGCGTGACGGTGTTGTTACTGGTTAAGGGCTCGGTGCTTTACATCCTGGCGCGCATCTTTGGATTGCGGAGTTCGGTCCGTTTGCAATTCTCCGGCGTATTGAGCCAGGGCGGGGAATTTGCCTTTGTGCTGTTTTCCGCCGCCGGCGCGCAGAAAATCCTATCGCAAGATCTCCTGGCGCTGTTGCTGGTCACGGTCACGTTGTCGATGATCATGACGCCGCTATTGATGAAATTAATCGATGTCATTTTGACCCGGCGTTACAACGCCCAGGAAGAGCAGGACGAAAAGCCTTTTGTCAACGATGACAATCCGCAAGTGATAGTCGTGGGTTTCGGCCGGGTAGGCCAGGTGGTCGGCCGTTTGCTGATGGCCAATAAGATGCGCATAACGGTGCTTGAGCGCGATATCAGCGTGGTGAGCTTAATGCGCAGCTATGGTTATAAGGTGTATTACGGCGACGCCACTGAACTGGAATTGCTGCGGGCCGCCGGTGCGGAAAAAGCGCAAGCCATAGTGATTACCGCCGGCTCGCCGGAAAACAATATGACCATTGTTCATCTTTGCCAGCGGCACTTTCCGCAATTAAAGATTCTGGCGCGTGCGCGCGGACGCGTCGAAGCGCATGAATTATTGCAGGCCGGCGTCACGCAGTTCAGCCGCGAGACCTTCTCCAGCGCGTTGGATCTGGGTCGCAAGGCATTATTGGAGTTGGGCATGCACCCTCACCAGGCCTATCGCGCCCAACAGCATTTCCGGCGTCTCGATGTCCGCATGTTACGGGAACTGATGCCGCATACCCAAGGCGATTTAGCCCAGATTTCCCGTGTCAAAGAGGCCCGGCGTGAACTGGAAGATATCTTCCAGCGGGAAATGTCCCATGAACGCTGGCAATTAAACGGTTGGGAAGATGACGATCACCAGGGGGATAAACCTTATGACGGGTAAGCGCAAACGCTTTATCGCCGGCGCGGTATGCCCGCAGTGCCAAAGTCAGGACACGTTGGCATTATGGCAACAAGAAGGCGTTGATAACATAATCTGTGTGAGCTGCGGGTTCACCCAGCGGCAATCCGACGGGACAATCACCAAAAAAAATCCTGCAATGGGGCAGATTATCGGGATTTTTGATCCTGAGTAGCGTTCTGGGTCAGCTTTTTTTAAGCTTAGGAATACATAGATGCAATTTTTCGTTAGAATCTGCCCAATTTAAATTCCGACGGTAGGAGATATCATGAATAAAGTAGCAAAAGACCTGGTGGTCAGTTTGGCCTATCAGGTTCGTACAGAAGATGGCGTGTTGGTTGATGAATCTCCGGTGAACGCACCGTTGGTCTATCTGCATGGACATGGTTCGTTGATTTCCGGCCTGGAAAACGCTCTGGACGGACGTCAGGTCGATGAAAAATTCGACCTGCATATCAGCGCCAATGACGCTTACGGCCAGTATGACGACAATCTGGTGCAACGCGTCCCCAAAGAAGTTTTTATGGGCGATGAGGAACTGGAAGTCGGCATGCGGTTTCTGGCTGAAACCGACCAGGGCCCGGTACCCGTAGAAATCACTGAAATCGACGGCGATTTCGTGGTGGTTGACGGTAATCATATGCTGGCTGGCCAGAATCTGAACTTCAATGTCGAGATCCTGGCTATCCGCGAAGCCACCGCCGAAGAGCTTGAGCACGGCCATGTCCATGGCGAGCATGATCATGAACACGGTCATGACCATGAGCATGGCGATGACTGTTGCGGCGGTCATGATCATGAGGGCGGCAGTTGCGACGGCCATGGTGGCTGTGGCTGCCATTAAGTGTCCGCGGGGGCGGTTAAGCCGCCCCTTGTGCGTCCATCCCTTCCCCGATTTCAATAATGAGGGGGAGGCGTTTCTTCCGACTGCGATGCGATCATCGACGTTTGCTGTTCGCGTAATTTCTTCGACAGCAACCGCAATTGTTCCTGCAATCGACTGATGTCCTTTTCGTGCGTCACCACGGTTTGATTCAATTCTTCAATGGTGAGCTCCTGAAAAGCCAGCCGGCCCTCCAGCAAGTCCAGACGTTGTTCGAGTTGCGATAACTCCATGCTGTTTTCCTCTCAATACCGGTAAGCACAAAAAACGGGGCCGTAACATTCACGTCATTGCCGATTAGCTTGTTGGGCTGGCCCTTGAACCGGCGCCTATTGTAACGAGAAATGGCTTGGATTGCCCGTTCACGGCCCGCGTCAATTTGTCACGGCAGGTCTTTCTGCCGCTCTTTGGCAACAGGTAAGCCTATTCATGCCTAAATTGGTTATACTCACGCGCCTGGCGGGCATCGTCGCGAAAACAGTCGGATGTTTCTGGATTATCAACCGCTATGTACAACTTTGACGATAAAAAATTGTCGGATAAAGACTCAATTAGTCGGGATAGAGATTGTGTTGTGTTTATGCTCACAGCTATAGTATCGGCTTAACTTTGTCATAAATCTTGGGAAGAGAATGCCCAGGCTATGGAGAAATGGATGAAATCACTGTTTAAAGTCACGCTGTTGGCCACCACCATGGCGTTTGTCCTGAATACCGCGTATGCGGCGGATACTGCCGCCGCCGCCCCCGCAGCGACAACAGCCCCGGCTGCTCCTGCCGCCGGCGCCGCTACTGCCGCTCCTACGGGGGATGCCGCCGCAACGAATACCGCTGCCGGCGCAGCGCCCGCAGCTCCGGCCAACGCCACTTCGGACAAATTCAAAAACAACGATGAACAAGTGGCTTACGCCTTGGGCGCGTCTTTGGGACGCTATATGGATAACTCCCTCAAGGAACAGGAAAAGCTGGGCATCAAACTGGATAAGGATCAATTAATCACCGGCGTTCAGGATGCTTTCGCTAATAAAAGCAAGCTGACGGATGATGAAATTGAAGCGACGCTGCAGAGCTTCGAAGCCAAAATCAAACAAGCGGCTGCGGTTAAGCTCGAACAGGACGCGAAAGATAATGCCGATAAAGGCGATAAATACCGCACCACCTTCGCCAAACAGAAAGGCGTGAAAAAGACCACGGGCGGCGTACTGTATAAAGTCGAAAAAGCCGGTACCGGTAAAGCCCCAACCAATACGGATACCGTGGTGGTTAACTATAAGGGCACGCTGGTTGACGGAACTGAATTCGATAATTCCTACAAACGCGGCGAACCGCTTTCCTTCCGTCTCGACGGCGTTATTCCGGGCTGGACAGAAGGTCTGAAAGAAGTTCGCAAAGGCGGCAAGATTGAATTGGTTATCCCGCCTGACCAGGCTTATGGTAAAACCGGCGTACCGGGAATCCCTGCTAATTCAACGTTAATCTTCGAAGTTGAATTGCTGGATATCAAACCGGCGGCCAAAGCCGATGCCGGAAAACAACCTGAAGCCGAACAACCGGCTGCGACCGATAGCAAATCGTCGGACACCAATCAGTAATCCCCATACCGCTTTCACTTGTTGAGTGAAAGCGGTCAAGCGCACGGGTTTGCTTGCCAGGGAATGATCATTTTGCTGGCGATGGCCTGATTTTGCCATCGCTGGTTTTATCTCGGAATTACATGAATTCTCGCGCTGAAGTTTGACGAACATGTAAAATCTGTCCAAACACAAGGACAGTTTTTTGCCGGATTTGCTAGACTAACCGCCAGTAATCTATTTATATGGCAGAGTCTGCCCCTGGATAGCGCGACAGGCTCTCTTTAACGGGTGGTATGTGCATATGTCTACTTCTCTTCCTATCCCGGATTTTACCGAGCTGGATGTTTTGGACGAACGACCATTCAGTCCGGTTGATCACGAAATACTTGCCTCTTATGAAGCCGTGGTCGATGGATTGGCTATGCTCATTGGCGAACATTGTGAAATCGTCTTGCATTCTCTGGAAGATTTGAAAAGTTCAGCCATTCGCATCGCCAACGGCGAACATACCGGACGCAAAATCGGCTCCCCCATCTCCGACCTGGCGCTGCGCATGCTGCATGATATGGCCGGCGATGACAGCAGTGTCTCCAAAGCGTATTTTACCCGGGCCAAAAACGGCGTACTGATGAAATCGGTGACGATTGCGATTCGCAACCGTGAACAAAGAGTCATTGGGTTGCTGTGCATCAATATGAATCTCGATGTGCCGTTTTCACAGATTATGAAAACCTTCATTCCGCCTGAGACGCAAGAAAATGCGACATCGGTGAATTTCGCCTCTTCGGTGGATGACCTGGTGGCCCAGGCGCTGGAGTTCACCATTGAGGAAGTAAATGCGGATCGCGGCGTTTCCAATAACGCCAAAAATCGCCAGATCGTCCTTAACCTGTACGAGAAGGGGATCTTCGATATCAAAGATGCCATCAATCAGGTGGCGGATCGGCTGAATATTTCCAAGCACACTGTTTATCTTTATATCCGCCAGTTCAAAAGCGGAGATTTTCTGGGATTGGATAGGTGAGTCTGCGTTATTGCCTCATGGTATCCGGTCCAGCCTACGGCACGCAACAAGCCAGCAGCGCTTTGCAGTTTTCCCAGGCAGTGCTGGCGGCGGGCCACCAAATCATGACGATTTTTTTTTATCAGGACGGCGTATTGAACGCCAATTGTTATACCTCTCCCGCCAGTGACGAAGTCGATCTGGTGCGCGCCTGGCAGCAACTGGGGCAGCAACATCAGATACCGCTGCACGTCTGCGTCGCCGCCGCATTACGACGCGGCATAGCCGATGAACGCGAAGCCGCGCAAGGGAATTTGCCGGGAAACAATCTGCAACCGGGTTTCATCCTCAGTGGCCTGGGGTCGCTGGCGCAAGCCGCAAGCGAATGCGATCGGTTTGTGCAGTTCTAGGAAGCCGTCATGAAACGTATCGCTTTTGTGTTTACCCATGGCCCGCATGGCAGCGCCGCGGGGCGCGAGGGACTCGACGCCCTGTTGGCGACCTCCGCCATTAACGATCGTCTTGGCGTATTTTTTATTGCCGACGGCGTATTGCTATTATTGCCGGAACAGCGGCCGTCGGCCATTCTCGCGCGAGATTTCGCGCCGACTTTCGGTATACTGCCGATATATGATATCAATCGCCTTTATCTTTGCGCCGAGTCAGTGTCCGAGCGCGGGCTCGGCGCCGTCCAAAAGTGGGTATTGGACGCCGAAATCGTGTCGGCGGTCGAGTGGCGCCGGTGTTTGTCCGAATTCGACATTGTGCTGACTTTTTGAGCCGGAGGCGCTGACCATGCTCTATACCCTAAGCCGTTCGCCTTATGCTTGCGATTTGGCGTCCCTGCTACTCACAGCGCGGGTCGGCGACGATTTGCTTCTGCTGCAGGACGGGGTTATCGCCGGTCTGGACGGCGCCTTGGCGCTGGAGGAATTACTCGCTTCGCCTTTGAGCCTCTATGCTCTGGATGCCGATGTTATTGCCCGTGGGTTGGCTGCTCATTTTTCAGACAAAATTGCCGTGATCAACTATAATGATTTTGTCTCGCTCACGGTAAAACAGGAGCAACAAATGGCGTGGTAAGTTGTGTTAACCAGCGTAGCCGAACTGCCCGCTATTTGAATAGATGACGGGTATTTTGTATATTTCTTGACACCTTTACCCGGCAGCCATAAAATTCTGCGTCCTCGTTCTCTGCCATGTGGCATAACGAGGCGATTTATTACGTGTTTACGAAGCAAAAACCAGGAGCTTTATTGAATGGCAACAATTAACCAGCTGGTACGCAAACCACGCATCATGAAGGTTGCTAAAAGCAACGTTCCCGCGTTGGAAGCCTGCCCGCAGAAACGTGGCGTATGTACTCGCGTATATACCACCACCCCGAAAAAACCGAACTCCGCGCTGCGTAAAGTGTGCCGTGTTCGCCTGACCAACGGTTTTGAAGTCACTTCTTATATCGGCGGTGAAGGTCATAACCTGCAGGAACACTCCGTGATCCTGATCCGTGGCGGTCGTGTTAAAGACCTTCCCGGTGTGCGTTACCACACCGTTCGCGGCGCGCTCGACTGCTCCGGCGTTAAAGACCGTAAGCAAGGCCGCTCCAAATACGGCGTGAAGAAGCCAAAGGCTTAATGGTTCTCCGTTAAGTAAGGCCAAACGTTTTATTATTAATGTCAAAGAACTCATTGAGTTTTGGACAATCCTGAATTAACAACGGAGTTATCTCATGCCACGTCGTCGCGTCATTGGTCAACGTAAAATCCTGCCGGATCCTAAGTTCGGATCTGAGCTGTTGGCAAAATTTGTCAATATCCTGATGGTAGATGGTAAAAAATCTACTGCAGAAGCAATCGTCTATACCGCGCTGGAGACCCTGGCTCAGCGTTCCGGTAAAGATCATCTGGAAGCTTTCGAAGTAGCGCTCGACAACGTGCGTCCGACTGTCGAAGTCAAGTCCCGTCGTGTCGGTGGTTCTACTTATCAGGTGCCAGTAGAAGTTCGTCCGGTCCGTCGTAATGCCCTGGCAATGCGCTGGATCGTAGAAGCTGCTCGTAAACGCGGTGATAAATCTATGGCTCTGCGCTTGGCGAACGAACTTTCCGATGCAGCAGAAAATAAAGGCACTGCTGTTAAGAAACGTGAAGACGTTCACCGCATGGCAGATGCCAACAAGGCGTTCGCCCACTACCGCTGGTAATCGCCACGCGGTGGTTATGCTAACCAAGCGGGCGAAAAAAAGCTCGTCCGCTTGGGCTGGCTTAATTCGAACGCCCCAGTAATCGAGGATACAAATGGCTCGTATAACACCTATTGCCCGTTACCGTAATATCGGTATCAGTGCACACATCGACGCTGGTAAAACCACCACTACGGAACGTATTCTGTTCTATACCGGTGTAAACCACAAAATCGGTGAAGTTCATGACGGCGCTGCCACCATGGACTGGATGGAACAAGAGCAAGAGCGCGGGATTACCATTACCTCCGCTGCGACGACCTGTTTCTGGTCCGGCATGGCCAAGCAGTTTGATTCACACCGCATCAATATTATCGACACCCCAGGGCATGTCGACTTCACTATCGAAGTTGAACGTTCCATGCGCGTGCTTGATGGCGCGGTCATGGTTTACTGTGCGGTAGGCGGTGTGCAACCCCAGTCCGAAACCGTATGGCGCCAGGCTAATAAATACAAAGTGCCCCGCATTGCGTTCGTCAACAAGATGGACCGCATGGGCGCGAACTACCTGCGCGTTGTTGAACAGCTGAAAACACGTCTGGCCGCTAACCCGGTTCCGATTCAACTGGCTATCGGCGCGGAAGAAAAATTCACCGGCGTTGTCGACCTGGTGAAGATGAAAGCCATCAACTGGAGTGAAGCCGACCAAGGCATCACCTTCAATTATGAAGAAATCCCGGCTGATATGGTTGAATTGTCGCATAAATGGCATCAGCATCTGGTTGAGTCCGCCGCTGAAGCGACAGACGAACTGATGGACAAATATTTGGGCGGCGAAGAGCTGACCGAAGACGAAATCAAGCATGGCCTGCGTCAGCGTGTATTGAATAACGAAATCATCCTGGTCACCTGTGGTTCAGCCTTTAAGAACAAAGGCGTACAGGCGATGCTGGATGCAGTTATCGAATATCTGCCGGCACCTACCGATGTGGCGTCCATCAACGGCGTTCTGGAAGATGGCGAAACCCATGCGGAACGTCACTCCAGCGACTCCGAACCATTCTCTGCGCTGGCGTTCAAGATTGCGACCGACCCGTTTGTCGGCAACCTGACCTTCTTCCGCGTTTATTCCGGCGTGGTTAATTCCGGCGATACCGTGCTGAATTCCGTTAAAGACAAACGTGAACGTTTCGGCCGTATCGTACAGATGCATGCGAACAAACGTGAAGAAATCAAGGAAGTCCGCGCAGGCGACATCGCTGCTGCTATCGGCTTGAAAGATGTGACCACCGGCGATACGCTGTGTGATCAAAATGCGCCGATTATCCTGGAACGCATGGAATTCCCGGAACCGGTTATCTCTGTTGCCGTTGAGCCGAAAACCAAAGCCGACCAGGAAAAAATGGGCCTGGCATTGGGTCGTCTGGCACAGGAAGACCCGTCTTTCCGTGTTTGGACCGATGAAGAATCCGGTCAGACCATTATTGCCGGTATGGGCGAGCTTCATCTTGAAATCCTGGTTGACCGTATGCGCCGCGAATTCAATGTTGACGCCAACGTTGGTAAACCTCAGGTGGCTTACCGCGAAACCATTCGCAACACTGTTGAACAAGAAGGCAAGTTTGTTCGTCAGTCCGGCGGCCGTGGTCAGTTTGGTCACATCTGGTTGCGTATCGAACCAATGGAACCAGGCGGCAAAGGTTACGAATTCCTTAATGAAATCGTCGGTGGTGTAGTTCCAAAAGAATACATTCCCGCGGTGGATAAAGGCGTGCAGGAGCAGTTGAAAAATGGCGTTCTGGCCGGCTATCCGATTGTGGATGTCCGCGTCGCGGCTTTCGATGGTTCATACCACGAAGTCGACTCCTCGGAAATGGCGTTCAAAATCGCCGCTTCCATGGCGTTTAAAGAAGGCTTCATGAAAGCGAAACCGGTTCTGCTGGAACCTATCATGAAAGTTGAAGTTGAAACGCCTGAAGACTATATGGGTGACGTGATCGGTGACCTGAACCGTCGTCGCGGCATGATCGACGGCATGGAAGATACTGCAACCGGTAAAACGGTTCGTGCTCAGGTCCCCTTGTCTGAAATGTTTGGTTATGCTACAGATCTGCGTTCACAGACTCAGGGCCGTGCTTCTTACTCCATGGAGTTCCTGAAGTACAATGAAGCACCGAACAACGTTGCTCAGGCCATTATCGAAGCCCGTAAAGCTAAATAAGTTTTAGGGTTTAAAATTATTATCCCGTGCTCTCACCCCTAGGGGGGAGCATAAGAGTAAGGAATATAGCCGTGTCTAAAGAAAAGTTTCAACGCACAAAACCACACGTTAACGTCGGTACCATCGGCCACGTCGACCATGGTAAAACGACCCTGACCGCCGCCATCACCACCGTTCTGGCTAAAGCCTACGGCGGTAGCGCCCGCGCATTTGATCAGATCGACAACGCGCCGGAAGAAAAAGCACGTGGTATCACCA
>Ga0224528_1000263_pt1 | contig 43098 bp, 35 predicted proteins | sample CBST25metaG_2_FD_179888 | JGI IMG/M metagenome (GOLD analysis project Ga0224528, IMG submission 179888) | Peat soil microbial communities from Stordalen Mire, Sweden - C.B.S.T25 | ecosystem: Environmental > Terrestrial > Soil > Wetlands > Peat | place: Sweden: Norrbotten County, Stordalen Mire...
ACATATACCCCCATGGGGTTAGGGGGGGTAGGGGGGGGTATCTTTTCTTGCCTGTTCCGCCAGCCCGCAGGCCGTCAATTCCCAGTGTGCACCGGTGCGGGGATATCTTCTGCAAAACGGAGGTAAGAGTCAATCTATTGAGGAACATCCATCCAGGGCGACTTTACCTGAGGAGCTATTCACTGTGTGGTAAGTGCCGCGTAGGTGACAAGCCAGGCGCAACAGCGATTCTGGACGCTGCGGGATATCGCGGGAATCATCCGAGACTTGGAGGGCTCGTGCAATCCCAGGTCTCCATAGACAGGGATCAGTCCACGCACACGAGCGCTCCTGCATGTGTGTCCATTGCTTTCAAAAAGGTTCCGGGTGTTTTGTACCGATGTAGCAGGACTTTGGATTGTGGATGCGTCGATCCCTGATCCCTGTTCCCTGCCCCCTGCCTTACCGCGTCACCGCATCCTTCTGCACGTGGCTGAACGCGGCCGAAGGAACGTCGGTCAGCGGTAGTGCGGGCCCTTCCCACATCAGGCGCGGCGCACCCTGGCTGACCGAGTGCAGCCCTTCCAGATGAAAAGTGTGCTTGCCGGCGCGCAGGCCCAGCGAACCGCGGTCGTAGCGCATGGCGTTGCCGGGTGAGTTGCAGACCTGAGCGAAGGGGGGCCCGGTCTTGGCCACCTCGACCCCGTCGATCGTCAGCCGCGCCCCATCCCGAGCCAGCAGGTGGAAGGTGTAGCCGCCGTCGGCGGGAATGTCGATCAGGCCGTCCCAGGCTGCGGCGTAGCGGGTGAAACCTCCCGGATCGGCGTGCAGATCAGGCGATTGGCCGCTGAAGACCTCGTGCTGGGCCGTCAGATCAGGCAGAAGAGTCCACGCACCGGGGTAGACCTGCCAGGCGAGGCCGGGCACGGTCGGCGCTGTCAAATGCGCGGCGTTCAGCCAGCGCGCCACAGCCACTACGCCCTGCGCCGCCCAGTCCTGATTCCCTTTCTTGTCCTCGACGTGCAACAGAACGCGGAAGCGTCCCGCTCCGTTTTCTCCATCGAGTTCGGTCCCCTTGGCGTCCGGGAAGCGGTGGCTCACGCGGCGACCGTGTGCCTGTGTTCCGTCCCCGAAGAGCCAGGTGAACTTGGCGCGGGGAAAGGGTTGGGCGGTAAAGGTGACGTTTTGGCCGGGAGCAAAGACCGGCGGGTTCATCGTAAAGGCTGCCACCGGGCCATGCGGCACCGGAAAATGAGCGGGCTCGGAGCCCCCCCCCATGAGCAGCGGCAGGTCCGCATCACTGACTGCGCGGCTCTGGCCATATTTCACATTGTCGAAGGTCACGCCCGCCACCTGGCCGGTGATCGTTGAGGCAACCAGCGGAGGCTGGTCGAGCGCCCAGATGTTGCGGAAGGTGATCCCGTTGAAAGCGGGCTGCTGCTGCTCAATCTGCGCCAGGGAGTACCAGTTGTCCAGAAAGAGATTCTCGAAGGTGTAGTCGGAGTGCTCGCCCTTGGCGCCGTTCGCGCCCCAGAATCCAAGCACCCCGAAGGTCTGACCGCAGGCGCCGATGCCGCCGTGCAGTATGTCGGAATTGCGTAGCGTGAACTTGCTGGAATTGAAGGTTTTGCGCGGCCAGCCGGCACGCACGATATTGGAGATGCTGGTGGAGAGCACGCTGTTTTCGATGAGAATGTTTTGCACATCGCGGCCGGGGCGCAGCATGTCCTCGTCCTTGTAGCCGTCCCAGTTGCCCTGCATGGCGAAGACGTCGTCGGAGGCGCGCAAAAAGGAGTTGCGCACCACCGCGTTGCCGCCGCCCAGCCAATCCATGCCGTCCTGGTTGGCGTTGCCGGGATTGCCGCCGATGACGCGCAGGTCGTCGTACTTGAAACCGGTGGAGTCTTTCATCTGGATGGACCAGGTGCGCTCTCTGACGATACAGGTGAGGCCGTCGATTTCGATATTGCGGGCATCCATCGAGCCGATGCAGTGCCAGTCGGGCTTCTGCATCCATCCCTCGTCGTTGTTGGGGTCCTGTTTGCCCTCGTAGACGATGGTTCCGCGGCCCAGTACCTTGACGTTCTCCACCTTCCACAAGTTCAGGCTGCCGAAGATGTAGGCGCCGGGAGCCAGGTAGAGGATATCGCCACTTTTGGGGTTGAGGCTTTCGCGGTGAATCCCCGCTGGGATCACGCGCACATTGGGGCCGGTGGGCGCAGGCGGGGGCGGTGTGCCCGCGAAGAGGAAGAGCATTCGGGCGTGATTGAGGAAGTCGCCGGGCCGGGAGATGGAGAGCTTTGCCGGCCCCGTGAGCCGGAAGCGAATGGTCTGGCCTTCTCGCGTGGGTCGCAGACCGAGCCTCCAGGGCTCAATGTCCACGCCGTGATCCCAGAATCCAGGTTCGGCGGCGGTAATCGCCACATCCGCCCGCCCGGTGGTGTCAAAGCTGACAAATTCATAGCTGGCGGCGGCGTGGGCCACGCCCACCGGCTGCCCGTTCACGGTCATGGTGAAGGCAGTGGAACGCATCTCCTCGGGGACCGGCGCGGACTGGACCCGGGCGGCTGCATGGGCGGCGAGAGGAAGGACGAGAATAGCCGCAAGCAGCGGACGAAGAGGAAACAAGAAGACAGACCCCGGCAATTAAGTGTAGTTGAAACCACTGTAGCACCGGGACGGGAGGCGATTTCGGACGGGTTCGGTGGGGATTTGTGTCCGGAATACCCCCGCTTCCAAGTACTTCAATTGTCAATCGAAGACTACTTAGAGAGCCGGGGGCTTCACAGACTGCGTGAAAGCAGTCGGGAAGGCGACTTTTCGCTCCCTGTCTGAAACAGCGAAGGAACAGATTCCTCATGTTGCTTGGTGAGATTTACTGCGCCATTACCTCGATCGATTCCGCCTCGCCTTCTATGTGAAGGGGGATCTTCATCTTCAGCTTTTGTACGGGCTCCAGCTTCTGTGCTTGCCCGCGATTCCCCTTCCACGCTGCCTGTGATACGTGATAATCACCCTGCGTCAGGCGCAGCTCTACCGGCGTCCGATATTGCAGATAAGCGATTCCCACGCGCATGTTATGCAACACAGGTCCCGGAATCGAAATAGCCACGGCAATGCCGAGAATTGCGTGTGCAAAGCCTAATGTAACGATGCTGCGGAAACGCAAGAATAGAAAAGTGGCGGCGACGCCCCAGAACAGCGCCATGACCGCCAGAATCATATTCGGCAAATGCGCCACAGCGAACAAGCCCACTACAATGGCAGCGGCCCAGCCTTCGCGAACCGTTATCTGCGTAAGGCGCGGGAGAAAATATCTCTGCAGCAGCCATTGCTGCGCGATGGCCCAAACCGCATAGCCCACAAAAGCTTCCGCGCTACCCATCGGCCCGTCTGGCTGTTGCAGCGTATGTGCCTTGGCCGCTATAGCCACCATGGGAGCCGCCAGCATCAGCGCCGCACCTACGATCCATAACGAGCGCCAGAGTCCCGTCATCCCAAACTCAATGGACCTGTTCCGGATGAGCCACACTGCTGTCGATCCACCGATCCACACCAGAGCCGCCCAATAGAACCATTGCTGCACAGGATTCGAAGTCCAGTTGGCCGTCAGGATCAGTCCGTAGCTGACCAGCAGTTCCACTGCATTCCATGACTTGCTGCGTGTCTGATTGATCTTCTCCGCGCATTGAACGACGGAGCCGCTTACTGCCGAGGTGGAATTCTGCAGGAACATCTCTTCCCTTTCCCGGTCCCCGCGCAAGCAGAGTACCGTGTTGGCCAATCAGGCGACCGACACACTTCAACGACACGCGTACTCTCTTGGAGCACGTTTCAGTCGAAAGGGTTTCGACCGAGCGGATTCGTTGCGATCAGTCGATAAACCTCTAAGATCGACAAATAGACAAAACATCAACACATTACTTATGTTTGACTCGCAAGAAAGCGATTCGACTCCAGAGACAACGGCGGGCGGTCCACCTTCCCACACAAGAATCTGGCTGCCCCAAGTCCTTCGGCCTTGCTGTTCTTCCAGAACTCAAAGGAGGTTGAACAGTAGAATCAATCTTTTGCGGAAAGCAACGCCTGGATTTCTATAGCCTCGATTGCCACTGGCGGGAGAGCCGCAGGGACAATCGAATGGCAAACGTGGTGAACAGCAGAGTCAGGCTCCCCGCAACCAGCGCCAGAGGAATGAGCCAGAGGCCAAGGACTTCCTGTGCGGGAGATGCGGGCGGAGGAAAGAGTATTCCCGAGGAAACCAATCTGCCGTTTTCAAACCACATGCCGGTGTTAACAGGCATGATCGGCTTCACCAATGCGACCAGGACCATTCCCCCTCCCATCAAATACCCGAACACTCCCAAAAAGAAAACCAGAACGCCGAAAAAGCCCTTGGTGGCAAGACGGAAGGTGGCACGCAGCAACACCAGGGGCGAAAAGCTGCGGCTGGCGCGGCTGATCAGCAACCCGGCCCGATATTGGCCCGCCAACTCTTCTGCCGGTCCGAGCCGGGCAAGGATAGCCTCAATGGAACCTCCGGACTCCTCAGCGGAATCACGGACGTGCGCGCTGATTTCGCGGACAATCTCTTCCCGCTCGGCGATGGTCAAAGGACCGAGATGCAACCGGAGCGCGGTCAAGTAGCTATCGATCTGCATTTCTGTGGTCATTTCGTTGTCTCCTGCGGTTTCAGTACGGGTTCAAGAAGGTGGGTGAGGCTGCGGGAGAATGCGTCCCAAGCCTCCGCCATGACACGAAGGCGTTGCCGCCCGGCGTCGGTCAGGGAGTAGTACTTGCGCGGGTGCCCGGCCTCGGCTTCCACCCAGACGGAAGTGAGCAACCCTTCTGTTTTGAGCCGATTCAGGATGGGGTAGATGGTGCCTTCGGCCAGCACCAGCCGGGAGTGATTCTCAAGGAAGCGAATGATCTCAAGGCCATAGAGGCGGCCCTGCCAGAGACTGGCCAGAGTGGCCATCTCCAATGCTCCCTTCCGGAGTTGAGCCTCCCAGCGATCCGGCTGGTCCCCATCGACGGGCAGTGCTCTCGACTTCGCCATTGCATGATACCTCGCTAAGCAATGTATAGTGCCATGGAAGATTTCATGTCAAGAGGAGGAGAAGATTTTTTCAGGGGAGTTCGCTCGCCAGAAGATCGGAATACAGGAGGTTGGCGCGGACGAGTGGGTCAGATGCCTTCGCCCATTGAGACGTACTGGCGCATGCGCTCCAGCTTCTCGCGGTAGGCCTCGCGCTCCGCGGCTTCGGCGGTGAACTGGTCAGCCGGCTGCGCTTGCCCGCCCAACTGCTCTTCCAGCTTCTCCACCCGTGCTGCCAGCGCGATGAGCGCATCGGAAAGCGGGTCCTTCACGTCGTGAGGGTCGGTAATGAGGACGCGCTCGCCGTTGCGATAGACAATGTGCGCCGGAACTCCCACTACGGTGGAGTTGGGGGGCACGTCGGAGAGAACCACGGAGCCGGCGCCCACTCGTGAGTTCTCGCCAACGGTGATATTACCCAGCAGGTTGGCGTTGTTACCGATGAAGACGTGGTCGCAGACGGTAGGGTGGCGCTTGCCGTGGCCCTTGCCGGTGCCACCCAGGGTCACGCCCTGATACATGGTGACGTCACTGCCGACGATCGCCGTTTCGCCGATGACGACGCCGTTGGCGTGGTCGATGAAAAGACGTCGGCCAAGCAGCGCGCCGGGATGAATATCGACGCCGGTGAAGAAGCGACCCACCTGGGAGAGAATGCGCGCCGGCAGGAGCAGGCGGGCGCGCCACAGAGCGTTGGAGACGCGGTGAATCCACACTGCCCAGAGTCCCGGATAACAGAGCAGAACTTCCAGCCACGAACGCGCGGCGGGATCGCGCTCCAGCACGGAACTTACGTCTTCGCGGATGTGGCTGAACAAGGACATAGCTTGCACAATGGACAGAACTTTATAGCCGGCGAAATGCATTCCATCTCGCCGGCCACAGAACAGCTTAGACGGCGATTGCTTCAGTCGGCAACGCCAGTGCCTTCTGGCGCAGCGACTCGAAGAGCGGAGACGACAGGTAGCGCTCGCCGAAGTCGGGCAGAATGGCCACAATCACCTTGCCCGCATTTTCAGGCCGGGCGGCCACCTTCAGCGCCGCAGCCACCGCCGCACCCGAACTGATGCCCACGAAGAGCCCTTCCTTCAGCGGCAGCTCGCGCGCCGTGTTGATGGCCTCGTCGTTGGTGATTTGGATGATCTCATCCACCAGCTTGGTATCCAGCACGCTGGGCACGAACCCTGGGCCGATGCCCTGAATCTTGTGCGGTCCGGGCTTGCCGCCGGAGAGAACCGGGCTGTCCGTGGGTTCGACGGCAATCGCCTTGAACCCTGGCTTGCGCTCCTTGATGTACTTGGCCACGCCGGTAATGGTGCCGCCGGTCCCTATGCCGCTGATCAGAATGTCCACCTTGCCGTCGGTATCGTCCCAAATCTCCGGGCCGGTGGTGGCGTAGTGGATGGCCGGGTTGGCGGGATTGTCGAACTGCTGCAGAATGTAGCCGTGGGGAGTCTTGGTCAGAATCTCGTTGGCCTTGGCGATGGCGCCCTTCATCCCGCCGGGGCCGGGCGTCAGCACAATCTCGGCGCCAAAGGCCAGCAGCAGCACCCGCCGCTCCAGGCTCATCGTCTCCGGCAAGGTCAAAATCAGCTTGTAGCCCTTGACCGCCGCCACAAACGCCAGCCCAATGCCGGTGTTGCCGCTGGTCGGCTCAATCAGCACCGTCTCGCCGGGCTTGATCTTGCCCGCCTTCTCCGCCGCCTCAATCAGCGCCAGCCCAAGGCGGTCCTTCACACTGGCCGCCGGGTTCTGGCTTTCCAGCTTGGCCAGCACGGTGGCTCCCAAGCCGGCAGCAACACGATTCAGCCGCACCAACGGGGTGTGGCCAATGAGTTCAGTCACATTCGCAGCAATATGCGCCATATGAATCTCCTTTCCCAGGGATGCATTCCCAGGGGTCCTCAAGTTTTTTGGGTGAAGAAAATGCTGTGGAAAGAAAAGCGGGCGCGAACTGGGCGCACGTCTGCATCGGTGCTGTCACCAGGACGGTGTTAGCGACATCGTTGCATGGAAATAGCGTAGACCCTCAGTGCGGCCCATGGCAAGCAAATGGTTCAGCCCGTGTTTCTGAGGCCAGCCGAGATGCCGCTGATGGTCGCCGCAATGGCGCGGTTCAGTTCGGGCGTGTCCTCGCCCTGGCGCTTGCGGCGCAGCAGGTCCACCTGGATCAGGTGCATGGGGTCCACGTAGGGATTGCGCAGGCGTATGGAATGGCTCAGCACCGGGTTGTCTTCCAGCAGTTCCTTCTGCGCAGTGACGGCCAGCAGGGCGCGCACCGTACGGTGGAACTCGGCCTCGAAGCCATCGAAGATGCGCTCGCGGAGAGACGCGTCTTCGACGAGAGATGCGTAGAGACGCGCCGTGGCCAGGTCCACCTTGCCCAAAGCCAACTCCACGTTGCGCAGCAGGTCGATAAAGAGCGGAAACTCGCGTGCCATTTCCTGCAAAAGCTGGAGTGCGCCGGGGTGGTCCAAGAACTGTTCGAGCGCGTAGCCGACCCCGAACCAGGCGGGAACCAGCAGGCGCGACTGCGTCCAGCCAAAGACCCAGGGAATGGCGCGCAGGTCGGTCAGCTTGGGCGACGCATTGCGCCGCGAGGGCCGGGAGCCGATCTTGGCCTGCTCCAGTTCGCCCACCGGCGTGGATTGCTCAAAGTAGGTGACCACTCCGGGGTCGTCCAGAATGTGCTCGCGATAGAAGTCGAAGGCCAGCGCGGAAAGCTCGTCCAGAGCTGCTTCCCACTCCGGCTTGAGCACGCCGGTAAAGTGGCCTTCGGGGTCGCGGGCGTTGGGCCGCGCCAGGGCGTCGAGCGAGGCCGCGATCATCAGCTCAAGATTGCGCTCAGCCAAAACCTCGTCGGCATACTTGAAGTTGAGCACCTCGCCCTGCTCGGTAATGCGCAACTGGCCGTCGAAGGAATCCATGGGCTGGGCGAAGATAGCCCGGTGCGTCGGCCCTCCGCCGCGGCCCACCGTTCCGCCGCGCCCGTGGAAGAGACGCAGCTTCACGCCGGATTCACGCGCCACCACGTGCAGGTCGCGATGGGCGCGGAAGATCTCCCAGGTCGAGGTCAACATGCCGCCGTCCTTATTCGAATCGGAGTAGCCGAGCATGACTTCCTGCCAGTTGTCCCACGAGGCCAGCAGCTTGCGATAGTCGGGACGGCTCCACAGCTCGCGGCAGACGGCCGGAGCCTGCCGCAGGTCCTCGATAGACTCAAAAAGCGGAACAGGCATGAGGCCGGGGTCTGCGCCGGAGCCCTCCACGTTCACCCCGCCCAGCCGCGCCAATCGCACCACGGCCAGCACGTCTTCCACCGTGGATGCGCCGCTGATGACGTACTGGCGAATCGCCTCCGGCGTGCAGCCGCTCTTGATTTCGGCCACCACGCGGAAGGTTTCGAGCACGCTGGCGGTTTCCTCCGAAAGGCTGCCGGCCAGGGTGGGGGCAACGGTGTCGGCGATGGCCTCCTGCAGAGCCTTGGCATGAACCTTGGCGTGTTGGCGAATGTCCAGCGTGTGCAGATGCAGCCCAAAGGTGCGCACCTGCAGAATCAGCGGATCCACCTGGGTGCGCGCGATGCGCAGACCGCGATGGGCAGCAAGCGACGCGCGCAGCGTCTCAAGATCGGCGATGAACTCCTCCACCGAGCAGTAGGCGGGAAGCGCCTGGGCCAGCTTGTCCTGGCCTTGCGTCAGAGTGAAGGGCATCACCGGCAAACTGGCTCCAGCCGGCCCCGGCTGCTCCATGGTTCGCTGGATGCGCGCCTTCAGGCAGATCACGAAGCGGCGGTAATACTCAAACTCGTACTGCTCGCCGAAGAGCTGCGACTCCGGCGTGTGCACCAGCGCCACGTAGGCCTGAAGGCGCTCCAGCAACTCATCGCTTACCGCGACTTGCTGGGCGCTCGAAGTGAGCAGATCGGTGATTTCATCGAGCAGGTGTTGGTAATGGAGCAGCAGGTGGCCGCGCGCCAGTTGAATTGCTTCGCGCGTTACCTCCGGGGTCACAAAGGGATTGCCGTCCCGGTCGCCGCCTATCCAGGAGCCGAAGCTCAGCACCTGGGGCAGGGCGTGCGCCTCAATCTCCAGGCCGTAGGAGGCGCGCAAGGCCTCGGCAATTTCACGATAGAGGCTGGGCAGGGTGGCGAAGATGGAGACATCGTAGTAATCCAGCCCCATCTTGATTTCGTCGTAGACCGTGGGCCGGCGGGAACGGACCTCGTCGGTTTGCCACAGGCTGGTAATTTCCGCGCGGATCAGCTCTTCAAGGCGCACCATGCCCTGCGCGGGCACGGGAATGCGGTCCAGCGTGGCCAGGAATTCTCCGATACGGCGCCGCTTGAACATCACTGAGCGGCGCGCCACCTCGGTTGGGTGAGCGGTAAAGACCGGCACCACCAGAACGCGCCGAAGCCAGTCCATGGCCTCTTCGGCGCCAATGCCCACGCGCCGCATCTCGCAGAGCGTGCCGGCCAGCGAACCGCGCTGGCGGCCGGTATCGCCGCTCAACTGCAGGGCGATCCGCCGCCGCTTGCGGTGGTTGGTCTCGGCCAAATTGATCAGTTCGAAGTAGAAGGCAAAGGCGCGAGTCAGCAGAATGGCGCGCTCGACGGGCAGGGAGTGAACCAGTTCGAGTGCCTTGGCGGCGTGCTGGGCGGCTTCGGCCTCAAGCCCGCGGACCTCGGCGTCGCGGCGGCGAATGGTGCCCTGGCGCAGCGCTTCCACGTGGGCAAAAAGCTCCTCGCCTGCCTGCTCGCGCAGCACCTCGCCCAACAAAATGCCCAGCGAGCGCACGTCGCGGCGCAGAGGTGCTTCCTTCAGATCGCCGGTGCGCGCTTCCAACTCCGCCAGCCGCCCGGTCCAGCTCTCGGGATTCCACAAGAGGGCCATCGTGTTCACCATTATGCACGATGGAATTGAGAGTGGTCGAAGTTGGCCGATGGCCTTTTCATGCACTCAGGGAGGGAGCAGCGGCCTTCAGGGCCCTGGATCGATCACCTCTTCGAGCCGAATCAGGCGCCCTCCAGCTGCACCATCAGATCTTCCCACTCGGCGGTGAAGGCGGCCAACTGCGCGCGCAACTCCTCGGCCAGGGTGGCGAGGCGCTGGGATTCCTCGGCGGAAATGTAGACGCCCAACTGCTCTTCGGTGAGGGCGATGGAGGCTTCCACGCGCGGGATCTCCTCTTCGAGGAATGTGCAGCGCTCTTCCATCTGCTTCTGCTTAATGGGATTCAGGCGGCGGGGACGGTCCTGGGCGGTCTCGATGGAGGACTCGGCAACGGCTGAGGACTGGCCGTCAGGGGCTAAAGCCCCCTTGTTTTGGCTGCCCGTCGGCACGACTGAAGTCGTGCCCTGACGCGTAGCACTTCCCGAAAAGCCCTCGGTCAGGCTGTTGTTGCTGGCGCCGCCGACCGCCTGCGCAGCCTTCCAGCGTAGATAGTCTTCGTAGTTACCCTCGTGGCTGGTGACCGTGCCGTCCGCCACTTCCAGAACCCGCGTGGCCAGCTTGTCGATGAAGTCGCGGTCGTGGGAGACAAAAACGACGGTGCCGCTGAAGGCCGCCAGCGCACCTAGCAACACATCCTTGGCGCGCATGTCCAGGTGGTTGGTGGGCTCGTCGAGCAGCAGAAAGTTGGAGGGCGAGACCAGAATCCGCGCCAGGGCGTAGCGGTTGCGTTCGCCGCCAGAGAGCACGCCGAGGGGCTTGAAGACATCGTCGCCGCGAAAGAGGAAGCAGCCCAGCAGAGAACGCAGCTCGAGTTCGGGAACCTTGAGCGCCGCGCCGCTCATGTCGTCCAGCATGCGCGCCTCGGGGTCCAGCACCTTGTACTGGTCCTGGGCGAAGTACTCACCAAGGACGTTGTGGCCCATGCGCACTTCGCCTGAAGTGGGCGCCTCGACGCCAGTGAGCAGCTTGATGAGCGTGGATTTGCCGGCGCCGTTGACGCCGACCAGGGCTACGCGGTCCCCGCGCTCGATGGTGAAGCGGACGTTGGACAGCACCTGCTTGTCGCCGTAACTCTTCGAGAGCCCTTCGGCCTCCACCACCGTGCGGCCCGAAGGCGGTGGCTGGGGAAACTTGAAGTGGATGATCGGCTCTTCCTCGGGAATCTCGATGCGCTCGATCTTCTCCAGTTCCTTGATACGGCTCTGCACCTGCTTGGCCTTGGTGGCCTGGGCGCGAAAGCGGTTGATGAACGATTCAAGGTGCTCGATCTGGATGCGCTGGTTGCGGTAGGCGGCTTCCAACTGGGTGCGCCGCTCGTCTTTCTGGCTCAGGTACTTGGTGAAGTTGCCCTGATAACTGTTCAGCCGCTTGTTCCATATCTCCACGGTGCGGTCGATGGTCACGTCCAGGAAGTAGCGGTCGTGCGAGATAAGGATGTAGCCGAAGGGATAGGCCTTCAGATAGTCCTCGAGCCAGTTGCGGGTTTCCAGATCGAGGTGGTTGGTGGGCTCGTCCAGAAGCAGCAGGTTGGGCTTGGCCAGCAGCAGCTTGGCCAGGGCGATACGCATCTGCCAGCCGCCGGAGAACTCGTCGGTGAGGCGCGACCAGTCTTCCTTGCCAAAGCCCAGGCCGGTGAGCACGGAGCCTACCTGCGCGTCGAGGGCGTAGCCATCGAGCGCGTGAAAGCGCTCCTGGAGCATGGAGTAGCGCTCGGCGGCGGCTTCGTACTCCGCGCCGGCGTGGTCCAGTTCGGCCAATTGCCCGCTCAGATGCCCGAGTTCGGTCTCCATGTCGCGAATCTCGTCGAAAACGCTGAGGCATTCCTCAAAGACGGTCCGGCCGGTGAGTTGGAGGCCCTCCTGGGGCAGGTAGCCGACGCTCATGCCGCGGGTCTGCTGCACGGCGCCGTAATCCAGCGTTTCCAGGCCGGCCAGGACCTTCATCAGCGTGGATTTGCCTGTGCCGTTGGCGCCGACCAAGGCGGTTTTTTCCTTGGAGCGGATCAGCCAATTGGCCTCAAGGAAGAGAATTCGCGGTCCAAACCGCTTGCCGGCATTTTGTAGGGAAAGCATTCCCTTCTATTTTCGCAGACCGCATGAGGTGTGGCCGGTGCTGGGGGCATATACGCGCTTTACGGTTGAATCCCGACCGGGTTGCCTCGCCGAACCCCCTCTTTCTTTTTTGCCGCCACAAATTCATTTCCTTTTCATCTGACTCCTATATCAATCCATTGTCTGAACTTCGCGCCCCCAAGCGGGGCTGGACGGCAAACCTATCTCATTCTCTGGAGCTTCTCCATGGCCGACCTGGCAGCAACGGCGCAGGCATTGCCCGCAGGGGCATCGCTTCTCGACAAGAAGATGAATAAAACCTCGGCGCGGGTGAGCAGCGCTGTGGTTCTGATTGCGCTTCTGGGGGGGCTTGGCTTCATCGGCTTCCACGTGATCCAGGACCTGGGTAATATCACCATCGTCAGCATCTGGCCCTATGCGCTGCTGGGACTGGCGCTGCTGATCGCCCTGGGATTCGAGTTCGTAAACGGATTTCACGACACGGCCAACGCCGTGGCCACGGTCATTTACACCCATTCGCTGGACCCGAATATCGCGGTGGTGTGGTCGGGAATGTGTAACCTGGCCGGGGTTCTGACCTCGACCGGCACGGTAGCCTTCACCATCATCACCCTGCTGCCGGTCGAGCTGATTCTTCAGGTCAGCTCCGGCGCCGGTTTCGCGATGGTCTTTGCGCTGCTGCTGGCCGCGATCATCTGGAACCTGAGCACCTGGTGGTTCGGTCTGCCGGCCTCCAGTTCGCACACCATGGTGGGATCGATCATCGGCGTCGGCATCGCCAATCAGCTGATGAGCGTCCACACCGGCACTTCCGGCGTGGATTGGGAACAGGCAACCAAGGTCTTCAAGGTGTTGCTCATTTCGCCGCTGGTTGGTTTTGGCTGCGCCTTTCTGCTGATGCTGCTTTCCAAAGCGACGATCAAGTACCCGGCCCTTTATCAAGCGCCCAAGGACAACACGCCTCCACCGTGGCCCATCCGGGCCTTGCTGGTGCTGACCTGCACGGGCGTGAGCTTCTTCCATGGGTCCAACGACGGACAGAAGGGCATGGGACTGATCATGCTGATCCTGATCGGCACGGTGCCCACGGCGTATGCGCTGAACCACGCTGTCACGGCGCACGACATTCAGGACTTTATCGCCGCCTCAGAGCAGGCCGGGCACATTCTGGACCGGCACGTGGACAAGACCGGCATTCTGGGCGCAGACGCCCGCACCGAAGTCACCGACTATATCCGCACCAAGCAGATTCAGCCGGATACGGTGCTGGCGTTGCGGGAACTGGTCGAGGACCTGAACCACGAAGTGGCCCTTTACAAGGAGTTCAAGGCGGTTCCGGCCAAGGACCAGACCAACGTCCGCAACGACATGTACGTGGCCAGCGAAGCCCTGCGGCTCATGCAGAAAAGCCACAACCCCGCCTTCACGAAGGATGAAAGTGCAGCCCTGGCTACCTACAAGAGCAAGGTAGACAAGGCCACCAAGTTCATTCCCGACTGGGTGAAGGTAGCCGTGGCCCTGGCACTGGGTATGGGTACCATGGTGGGCTGGAAGCGCATCGTGGTCACCGTAGGCGAAAAGATCGGCAAGGAGCACCTGACCTATGCGCAGGGCGCCAGTGCCGAACTGGTGGCCATGGCGACCATCTTTGCCGCCGACAACTTCGGCCTGCCGGTTTCGACGACACACGTTCTGAGTTCCGGCGTGGCGGGAACCATGGCCGCCAATCGCAGCGGCCTGCAATGGTCCACCATCAAGAACATTGCGGCGGCCTGGGTCTTTACGCTGCCGGCTGCGGCGCTGCTTTCGGGGTGCCTTTTCTGGGCCTTCCGCCAGTTCGCCAGCTAACCGACAAATCAACGGTTCTTTGGGGCGTCCGGCCTGGCCGGACGCCTTTTCCTGCTCCGAAGACGCGCGGTGGCGGCAATTGGCGCGCAAGCTGGCTCCACTTCCGGTACGATACTTGAGGTACCTATTACAGAATGAGCCTTAAAGCCAAGCTGGAAGCAGTCATTTACGCCGCGGAGGAGCCGGTCACACTGGCCCAGCTCACCGCCCTCTTTGCCACCGACGCCCTCGAATGGAAGGCGGCGCAGGAAGCTGCGTCTGCAGAGCAGGAAGTTGCAGACGCCGAACAAGGCACGCTCACCGAAGCCCTGCCGCTGGAGAGTGCGGAGTTTGCCTATCTGGAGCCGGATCAGCCGCTTGCGGACGCCGAGGCGCCAGAATCGGCCTCAGCTGAAGCCAGCGCCGAGACAATTCCCGCGCCGAATGCGGAAGAGCCGGTCTCGGTAGAAAGCCCTGTCTCTGGCGAGGAATCCGTTCCCGCGCCTGAGGAGACGTCTGCACCGGTAGCGGAAGACGCCCCTGTCTCAGCCGAAGACGCCGAGCTTGAGGCCAAGCGCGTGGCCCGGCAACGCGACCGCGAAGCCCGCGCCGTCATTCGTCAACAGCTCGACGAGTTGATTGCCACCTATGCACACGACGGCCGTGGGATCGAAATCCGCGAGATCGCCGGCGGCTTCCGCATGGCTACCAAGCCGGAGTGTCACGATGCGGTGCGCCTCTTTGTGAAGAGTCTGAAACCGGCGCTGAAACTCAGCCTGCCGGCTCTCGAGACCTTGGCTGTAGTCGCCTACAAGCAGCCCATTACCGCACCCGAAGTGAATGAGATTCGTGGTGTGGATTCCTCCGGCGTCTTCGGTTCGCTGCTGGCGCGCAAGCTGATTGCCACGGCCGGCCGCAAGCAGGTGATCGGCCGCCCCATCCTCTACAAGACAACCCGCGAGTTCCTGCTCCGTTTCGGTCTGAAAGACGTGACCGAACTGCCGTCGATGGAGGAATTCGAGAAGATGGCCGCCAGCGAACTGGACGAGGCGGAGTCCGCGGCGGAGGGTGTTCCCACCCTTCGGCCCGGCACTGGCTCTGAGCCAGAGTTCGACGAAACATCCAGTGAAGACAGCGAAGAGTCGCAGTCAGAAACAATCGAAGCCGTGGCGGAGACGCCCACGGCCGAGATCCCACCCGCCGAAACACCGGCAATCCCCGCGGAACCAACCCCCGCCGAGGCCGCGCCTGCAGCGCCTTCCGACCTAGAGCAGGCAGAAACTGAGATTTCCCCTTATGAAGAAACACGCCGATGACCTCCAGCCCGAATCCACCGAACCCGAGTTAAAAGCCACAACCGAAGCCGAAGTGGAAGAAGACGGCGCGACTGAAATAGAAGCCGAAGTAGATGTACCCGAGGCGGAGACCGAAACCGCAGAGGAAGAGTTGTCGGACGAAGACGACTCCGAAGAAGAAGACGAGGAAGACGGAGAAGACGGAGAGGACGACTACGGCGACTCTGAAGGCGACGACTCCGAAGACGAAGAGGAAGACGAGGACGACTCCGAGGAAAAAGACGAGCCCGAAGAGGAAGATCAGGTTGAGGCTGGGGCCAAAGGCGTTTCCGAGCCGGAGACTGAAGACGCTTCAGAGACGGATGAAGAGGAAAAGCCTGAGTCCAAGCCGCGTCCGCCGGCCAAACTGGAGCGACTGCAGAAGATCCTGGCGGCTGCAGGCGTCTCCAGCCGCCGCCGCGCCGAGGAGCTGATTACGCAGGGGCGCGTGCAGGTGAACGGCAAGATCGTGACCGAACTGGGCACCAAGGCCGACTCCGGGCGCGACCACATCCGCGTGGACGGCAAGCTGCTGCAGGGCGCCGAGCGCCTGCGCTACTTCATGCTCAACAAGCCCAAGGGCTTCGTGACCACGGTGAAGGATCCCGAGGGCCGCGACACGGTCATGCAGTTCTTCGAGAAGATGAATGAGCGGCTTTACCCGGTGGGCCGCCTGGACTACCAGAGCGAGGGGCTGCTGCTGGTGACCAACGACGGTGAATTGGCCAACAAGCTGACTAAGGCTTCGTCGGGAGTGGAAAAGACTTACCTGGTGAAGGTCGCGGGCCAGCCCACCGAGGCTGAGCTTGAGGTTCTGCGCAGCGGCGTCACCATCGAGCGCGGCAAGCCGGGCTCGGCCAAGGTGCGCACCTCCCCGGCGCGCATTCGCCAGGTTCGCCAGGGAGACAATCCCTGGTACGAAGTGGTCCTGATCGAGGGCCGCAACCGCGAATTGCGCAAGATGTTCGAGGAAGTCGGGCACTTTGTGGAGAAGATCCGGCGCATCGGCTACGGCCCGCTGGTTCTGGACCAGGAGCCGGGCAGCCTGCGCGAATTGCAGCCGGATGAGCTCGAGGCCCTGCGCAATGCCGCCGAAGGCAAGCTGCGCACGCCGAAATCCAAGGATGTGCGCCGCCGCAACCTGGCCGACTCCCTGCTGCCGACGGTAAAGCCGAAGCCCAGCCGTCCCAATCCTTCCATGCCGTTTGCTTCCAAGCCGTATGTGAAGACCTATCCGAAGCAGAGCGAACCCGAAGCAGCCGAAGAGAGTTCCGCAGCGGCAGGTAGTCCCGCTACATTCCGTCCCAAGAGAAGCTTTAGCGCTCGGCCCGCGCGCCCGTCCGGTGGAGAATTCCGCCCCGCGGCCAGAACAGACTCCCGGCCCGCTGGCCGTCCAGCCTGGAAGAAAGACGACCGGCCCGGCCGCCCACCGGCGCGCTTTGGCGCTGGATCGGCTCGGCCCGCATCGGCCGGAGCAGGCGAAGAGCGCCCGCCCGCGAGCAGGCCTTACGCCCGGCCCTCTGCGGACCGACCGGCGACAGGCCGTTCCTACGGAGCCAAGCCCACGGGCAAACCCTATGGAGACAGGCCCGCAGGCCGTAGCTTCGGCGACAAACCCGGAGGCAAGCCAGCCTGGAAGAAGGAGGGCGGCTCTGACCGTCCGGCCTATAAGCGCCCCGCCCCGCCCCCGCGCGAAACCGAGGACGCGGAGGATCTGGCTCCCCGGAAGTCGTTCAAGCTGGAGATCGAGCCGATGCAGCGAGATGAGCGGCCCATCCGCCCCAGCGCTCCCGGTTCCTACGCAGGACGCCCCAGCACCGGCCGTCCAGCCGGTGGTCGTCCCGCCAGTGGCCGTACCAGCGGAGGCCATTCCTATGCAGGCCGTCCCGGCGCTGGACGCCCCAGTTCCGATCGTCCCAACTCAGGCAAGCCCTTCCGCAGCGAGAGCGGCCTTTCCCGGCCCTTCAGCACCAGCAGCGGCAAGCCGCGGGCTGGCGGCGCACGTCCCAGCAGCAAACCCGGCTCATCCCGCCCCTCGAGCGGCGGCGCGTCCAAGCGGCCTTTCCGCAGCCAGGAAGGCGCAGGCTCCTATACACCCCGCCCCTCACGGCCTGCAGGCGGTTCCAGCGCAGGTCCTTCGCGGCCCTACACGCCGCGCACCGAGGGCGCGTCCGACGCCCCTCACCGCGGCTCGAAGCCGTATCCCAAAGCAGCCTCCCGCGCCGAAAGAAAAGCCGGCCCGGAGTGGAAGCCCAAGACAGGTTCTGGTTCGGGAAGGCCCGCTTCTGGCGGATATTCCAAACCGAAACCGGGCGGTTTTTCCAAGTCCGGCTACAAGGGCAAACCGAGCGGTTCCCGCCCCGGCGGCAAGCGACCCGGCGGAAGCAAACGCGGATAGGAAACGCGCGTAGGAAATGGGCCCCACTGCCGAACGAAGGCGGTGGGGCCCATTTTCTTGTCGGCGAGTGGCCCAACTACTGGGAGAAGTGAGAACAACTACTGAGGATGGTTGCCCCAGGTGCCTCGCTGTTGGGCACCTGGGAAAGCGCCGTCGCCGACAACTTTCCGCTACACCCTACTCCCAGTTCTCGCCGCTCATCCTCCCAAATCCTCCTCCCATCCGCTTCTTCTGCCCTTCGTCCAAAACGCCGCGCATTCCCACTTACACCGGCCTTACCTTCCTCACAGAGCAAAAAACTCTGGAAAGGGAACGGCCTCATGGATGAACCCCAAGAACTCGTGAACGTCAAAGCCGTCTGCCGAAGATTCTCCTTGGACGATGGCCAGGCCCGCCACGTGGGCCACAGTTTCGTAAACGCCCTCGACCACATCAGCCTGCGCATCGCACCCGGCGAGTTTCTGGCGATTTCGGGACCCAGCGGAAGCGGCAAATCGACCCTCCTCAACCTGATCGGCTGCATCGACAAGCCGTCGGAGGGCAGCATCCACGTGGACGGCGTGGATACTTCTACGCTGAAGCCCGCCAGCATGTCCGCGCTGCGCCGCGAGAGGATCGGATTCGTCTTTCAGACCTTCAACCTCATCCCCGTCTTTACGGCGGAGGAGAACGTCGAATTCCCGCTGCTGATCCAGGGCGTCGAGGCGCGCGAACGCCGCAAGCGGGTGGGCGAGGCGCTTGAAAGTGTCGGACTTTCGGCCCGCGCCCACTCCCGGCCCGACCTGCTCTCCGGCGGCGAACGCCAACGGGTCGCGGTCGCGCGCGCCATCGTTCACCGCCCCGCCCTGGTGCTGGCCGACGAGCCGACCGCCAATCTCGACACCAAAAATGCAACCCAACTCATTGGCCTCATGCGCGACCTGAATCTTCGCCTCGGCCTTACCTTCATTTTTTCCACGCACGACGCTCGGCTGCTCGAGCATACGCCGCGCATCGTGCGCCTCTGCGACGGCCAAATCGAGTCCGATACCCACCCCGAAGGAGGCAGCAATGGGTAAGTTCCTGCTTCTAGCTTTTAGAAACGTCTTTCGCAATCGCCGCCGCACGCTGATGACTTTGCTAATGGTCGGCGGAGGCGTCGCCGGGCTGCTGCTGGTGGGCGGATTCTTTGCCTTCATGTTCCGCGGCCTGCGCGAAAGCACCATCAACAACGGTCTTGGCCACCTGCAGATCTTCACCGCCGAGCATTTCAATCGCGACGAAGTGCGGGTTCTGGACACCGGCATCGACAATTGGAGACAGGTGGCGGCGACCGTGAAGACGGGCGGCCACGTTCGCGGCGTCGCTCCGCGCATCGAGTTCTACGGAATGCTCTCGAACGGCGAAAAGTCCTCGGTCTTCATGGGTAGCGCCGTCGATCCGGAGGCTGAAACCAGCCTGGGATTCTCGACCCGGCTGGCCAGCGGCAGAGACCTGAACAGCAAGCCCGGGGGCGAAGTGGAAGCTCTGATCGGAGCCGGCGTGGCGCGCTCCATGAACGTGAAAGTGGGCGACGGCCTGACCCTGCTGGCCGTAACTTCCGACGGCGCACTGAATGGTATCGATGTGCAGATCGTGGGCATCGTGCGGACCGGCTTCAAGGAGATGGACGACCGCTACCTGAGAATCACGCTGCCCTCGGCCCAGCGCCTACTGCAAAGCGATCGCGTGACCAACCTGGTCGTAGGTCTAGATAAGACCGAAAACACCGACATGGTGGCCGCAGAACTGGCTCCGCAACTCGGCGGATTGCCGCAGAAGATGGTCCTCAAAAAGTGGATCGATCTGGCTGCCTATTACAAGCAGGTCCACACTCTGTTCAGCGCCATCTTTATCTTCCTCGGAGTCATCGTCTTCTTCATGGTGCTCATGTCCAGCGTGAACACGCTGCTGATGGCCATGTTTGAGCGCACACGAGAAATCGGCACCATGCTGGCCATGGGCACGCCGCGCCTCTGGATTGTGGCTCTGTTCATGCTGGAAGCCACCCTCACCGGCATCCTCGGCGCCATCGTAGGCGTCGTCGGAGGCAACCTGCTCGGCGCTCTGCTCAACGCCTCCGGCCTGCATATGCCGCCCCCGCCGGGCAACACCGTCGATATGCCCTTTCGCGTTCTCCACCAGCCCAGCCTGATGATCGGCGCCTCCATCCTGGTGGTCGTATCCTTGGCGCTGGCGTCCATTCTGCCGGCAATCCGCGCATCGCGGCTGGAAATTGCGGAGGCTTTGGCCCATGTCTAGATGCATGTTACGCGCGCTTATCGTGATCCTTCTCATTGTGCTGGCGTTTGGCTGCATACGCCGCGGACACGCAGTAACTCCCGACGCCGAGGCCTTGCTCAAGCACTCCGACCAATACCGCAATGGCTGGCCCGCTTTCTTTGTGCACGTGAAGATCACCAGCTATGAGTCCGGCAAGTCGGACGAAGTGAAACTCTACGATGTGTCGCAGAAAGGAACCGATAGAACCTATGTCGAGTTCATGAGTCCCCGCGACAAGGGCCGTCACCTTCTGATGCTGGGCGACGATATGTGGGTCTATCTTCCCGACACCAGCCGCCCGGTCCGCATCACGCCCCTGGAACGGCTCTCCGGCGACGCGTCGAATGGAGACATTGCCCGTACCAACTACGCCATCGATTACTCGGCGGTCTATCTGCGCACCGAGAAGGTGGGCGCTGAAGAGTGCTATGTTCTCGACCTCACCGCCAAGCGCAAAGGCGCAACATATCAGAGGATTCTCTACTGGATTCGCGTCGCCGATGCGCGGCCAGTGCGAGCTGAGTTCTATCTCACCTCCGGCAAGCACATCAAGTCCGCCACCTTCGACGAGTACATGCAAACCGGTGGCAAGAGCTTGCTGCACCGGCTGACGCTCTACGACGAAATTCGCCATAACTCCCACAGTGTGCTCGAATACACGGGAACCGGTCCGCGCGAGCTGCCCGACAAGCTCTTTTACCAGGGCCGGTCAGATCGCTTCTAACTGCAACCCAGCTAACCTGAGAGCTGTCATCACCTGAGATCTGTCATCCTGAGCGAAGCGAAGGATCTGCAGTTGCTCTTGCTCTTTTCTGTATCAACCCAATCGGGCCGGAACCATCATTGCAACCAGCCCCTCGAAAGGAACTCATGATGAAAGGAATCCGCAAGTTATTCGCAAGCGTGGTGCTTCTTCCGCTGCTCTGCTGCGCTCTGTTGGCGACGACCGCCAGCTGCAGTGCGGCCCAGGCGCCAGCCACGCCGCAAGCTACGTCTACCCTCACCGTCCGCATTACCGGAATCCGGAATGCGACGGGCAACCTTCGCGTTACGCTCAATCACGACGGAAACGTTGTCGACCAACGCGTTGTCGAGATCGACGCCAAAGCCCTGATCGGACAAGTTGTCTTCGAAAAACTTCCGCAGGGTACTTATGCGGTCTCAGTTGTTCACGACGAAAACATGAACGGCAAGCTGGATTTCGATTCGATGGGAATGCCGTTGGAAGGCTATGGCGCCTCTAATAACCCGGAGAAACGAATGGGTCCTCCGAATCCTGAAGAGACGATCTTCGCCTTGAAACAAGCGCCAGTTACAACCGAGATCAAACTGATCTATTGGCCATAACTCGCATGAAGAATCGGACGAATATCCCGACGCTCTTGGCCTTGGCGGTCGCCTCGATAGTGGCCGCCCAGGACGCCGCTCCACCGGACGTACCGGCGCCCGAGCCGAGCCGCGAACTCCGATGCTCACTAGCCGTCATCGACGACGCAAGCATCTACAGCAATCTAAGCGTGCCCATCCCGAAGTTATACAACCAGCTATTGATCGAGCCTTCCTTCGCCGTGCGCTACCAGAAGCGATGGAGTTTCTCAACAAGCCTCGTCGGGACTGCGGATACATCGGCGGATTCGAGCGCCGGAACAGCCGCCAAGACGCCGACGCAACTGCGCGTCAAGGAGGCCTATGGCGGCCTCTCCGCCGGAGACTTCGACCTTACCGTTGGACGGAAGATGGTGCGCTGGGGAACGGGCTACGCCTTCACGGCGGCCGGCATGCTGGACCCGCCGCGCGCTCCCACCAACCCCACCGACCGCCTCAATCTGAACCAGGGACGCGACATGGTGAAGGCCGATTGGGTGCATGGGCCGCACGCGATGACGCTGGCCTGGTCCTCCTCCGCACTTGCTCCTGCCGGGTCCAACCTGCACGATACCACCGCCTTCCGGTATAACGTTCTGGTGCATGGATTCGACACAGCCCTGATCGCCGGCGATGACCGTGGCGGCGATGCGTTTGGCGCTCTGGCCTTTACCCGCGTCCTGGGGCAGGCCTGGGAAGTACATGGAGAAGCGGCTTGGCGCGAGCAGGGAGCCGTGCTGATGGGCGGGAAATACACAACTAATTCCGGCGTCACTTTCATAGGCGAGTTTTATACTCCACCCAACACCGCCTATTATCGTGATACGACTCTCTCGCCGCTGGCCGGGCGTCAGCACTATCTCTTTCTTGATGCGGGAAAGAGCCGGCTCCGCGAGCTACCGGGCTGGAAGGAGTGGGACCTGAGCGCCTACGCCGTGGCAAACCTCGATGACCGGAGTTATACGGCGGTCTTCGACGCCAACCGGAGATTCGGCAACCGCTTTTCTTCCTATCTGCACCTGGAAGTTCCTTCCGGCAGCAAAAAATCGGAGTATGGCGCCACGCCTTACTCCACAGCCACATCGATTGGAGTGCGCTTTCAGTTATGAATCAGGGACCAACTCAATCCGCTACCGAAAGCGCCGCGTTCGAGCACAAGAGCCTGTGCCTTTCCGACTATATCTTCAAGACGCTGTGGATCGTGCCCACAATCGCGTTGTTCATCGTACTCGTCTTTCTCATCATCGGCCAAATCCACTTATCCGACTCTGCGAGTCACTTTCTGGTCTCGCTGGGTTACTCCGGGTTCATCTCCGTGCCGTCGATGTTTCTGCTTACCTGGGCATCAATACGCTACACGGGTAGATTCCCGCGGCTGATTGTGGTGATACGAACGCTGCTTCTTCTATTTACCGCGACCGCAGGCGCCCTGGCGGCAGGGGTTCTGTTTCAGATCGTTGGAATCATCCCTCACGGCGCATACTGGGCGGAATTCCGGTCCTCGTATCCGCTCTGCATTGTGATTACCCTGGTGATTGGCCTCAGCACATCTTCTTACGAGACCATGCGCTACCAGCTCCAAGAGGCAACCCTTGAACTGAGCAACCGCCAGGTGGAGCAGGAGCGCGCCAACAAACTGCTGGCCGAGGCGCGGCTCTCCTCGCTCGAATCCCGCATCCATCCGCACTTTCTTTTCAATACACTTAACTCCATCGCCTCGCTCATCCCCACCGACCCGCAACGCGCCGAAGATACGGTGGGAAGATTCGCTTCACTGCTGCGGTTTTCGCTCAACGCGCAACACAACGGGCTGGTTCCGCTGGCGCAGGAACTCAAGATCGTCCGCGATTATCTGGAGATTGAGAAGACTCGTTTCGGCGGACGGTTGCGATTTGAAATCGCGGTTCCCCCAGCGATGGAGGCCGCCAAAGTGCCGCCACTTGCGCTGCAGACCCTGGTGGAAAACTGCATCAAGCATGTGGTCGCACAGCGCGCCCAGGGAGCTTCGATCCGGGTTGCCGGGGCGGCAGAGGCGGGCCGGATACGCCTGGAAGTGATCGACGACGGACCGGGATTTTCACTGAGCGCCCTCACGCCGGAGCACGGGCTCGGAAACCTGGTCACGCGCCTGGAACTGCTCTTTGGTGACCGGGGTCAGCTCGATGTGACGCGCGAGGGAGACAAGACCATGGTGCGCATCTCGTTTCCCGCGGAGTCTTGAGAACGTTATGGAAACCGAACTGCTCAACGCCTATCTTGTGGACGATGAACCGCTGGCCATCGAACGGCTGAAGCGGCTGCTGGCAGGCTTTCCCTCCATTCGCATCGCCGGCAGCGCCACCGATGCCGCGCAGGCTTTGACCTTTCTCGGCAACGAGCCTGTCGATGTGCTTTTTCTGGATATTCAAATGCCCGGCATGAACGGCTTCGAACTGCTGGCCCGGCTGGACCGGCAGCCCTTTGTCGTCTTCACCACCGCATATGACGAGTACGCGTTGAAGGCATTCGAAGTAAACTCGATCGACTACCTTCTGAAGCCCATCGAGCCGGAACAACTGGAGCGCGCGCTGGTCAAGCTCAACCGCCTGCAGCCAGCCGCCCGGCCGGAGTGGCAGCGTAGCCCCGATCTGCCAGTCCTGCTCAAGGAACTGGCCGCGCAACTGGGCCCCTCACGTACGGATTATCCCCACCGCATCGCCTCCCGCGTGGGCGAACGCATTTTCTTCCTCGATCTTCAGCAGGTCACTCACTTCATCGCCAAAGACAAACTCACCTTCGCCATTGTCAACGGCCACGGTCACGCGGTCGACCAGACCATCGTCGAGTTGGAGAGCCGCCTGGACCCGGCACGGTTTCTGCGCATCCACCGTTCAGCACTGGTCAACGTGGACTGGATTCACGAGGTGAGCTCGTTTTTTGCCGGCAAGGTGGTGGTGACTCTGAAAGACGCCGAGCACACGCAACTGACCGTTGCGCGAGACCGGGTGCGTTCGCTGAAAGAGCGGATGGGAATCTAGGGCGCCTGGGATCGGCATTTTCAAGTGGGGATTTGGGCAGCAAAAACATCTTGCCCACAGCTTATTAATCCGGCCCAATTGCGTTGCAACAGAGAACAAGAAAGAACAACTGCAGATCCTTCACTTCGCTTTGCTTCGTTCAGGGTGACAGCTCTCGGTGATGCAATCCTTTTGGGCCGGATCAATAATCAGCCGCCCATGAACATTCCGCCGTTCACGTCCAGAACGTGGCCGGTGATGTATCCAGCCGCTTCCGAAGCCAGGAAGCCAACCGACTGGGCAATGTCCGCGTCCGTGCCCGCGCGTCCCAGGGGGATGCTGGTCAACATGGCCGTGCGCAGCTTTTCGTCCAGAACCGCGGTCATGGGCGTTTCAATATATCCCGGCGCCACGGCGTTCACGGTAATTCCCCTGGAGGCCACTTCGCGCGCCATGGAGCGCGTCAAGCCGATGAGCCCGGCCTTGGAGGCTGCGTAATTGACCTGACCCGCCTGTCCGGTGCGACCCACCACGCTCGAAATGTTGATAATCCGTCCCCAGCGATTCTTGAGCATCGGCCGCAGCACGGCCTGCGTTAGCAGAAACGCCCCGGTCAGGTTGGTGCCCAGCACGTCGTCCCAGTCGGCGCGCTTCATCATCATCATCAGTCCGTCGCGGGTGATGCCGGCGTTGTTGATCAGGATCTCGACCTTGCCGAAGCGCTCCAGCACCGCTTTAGCGCCGGCCTTGATGGACTCTTCGCTGGAAACATCCAGGCCGAAAATTGCAGCCTGGCCACCGGCCGCCTCAATCTCGGCCGCCACTTTGGCCAGCTTGGTCTCGTTCCGCGCCGCCAAGGCCACCGTCGCACCGGCACGCGCCAGCTCCAGCGCGCAAGCCCGCCCAATTCCCTGCGATGCACCCGTCACCAAGGCAATTCTTCCCTGCAAATCCGCCATCGATCTCTCCGAACTCCGCGCAATTCAGCGCTCTTCCGTCCCCCATTATAAAGGGGCCGCAGACAAGAGACAGGGTGCGGGGAGTGCATGGCAATGGGCAGGAATGACGGAAAACTGTGAGTTGATAGCTGTCAGCTGCCTCTCAGGAAGGCGTCACGGCCGCAGTCACTGGCCGCGGCGGCAGCGCAACCCTCACCAGTTCGGCTGGCCAGATGTAGACTGCCAGGCGGCGCGCATAGTAGAGCACTGGCGCAACGGACGGCAGGCGAATCCCGAGAGCTGCGGCCAGCTCGTTTTGCTCAATATCCGCCTCAGCCTCTTCCAGCGGCCAGGAGACGTTGTGCAGATTGGCCCGGATCGACCGGCCGGCATGATCGCGCAGAAACATGCAGCTGCGCTCCATCAGGAAGTGCTCCAGCGTGCCGCTGCGGAGCTCCGCCAGCCTGCGCGTTGGTCCCAGCCCCCGGTAGCGCGCCCGGAAGAGCGCCGGCTGGGCGGAAAGCCGCCTCCGGCTACTGAAGGAGAATTCCCGTGTCTGCGTCTGCTCAAGCTGCATCTTGGCCCAGTGGTAGGGCAGCCGGTAGAGAGATCGTCCCAGCAGCACAGCTGCCAAGTCGCCCACCTCCACCGAAAGCAGACAAAAACCGGCTGCGCCTGAGCGCGGTTCGCGAACATAGGTGCGCAGATTCAGGCTTGGAAAGCTGCGCACCCCCGGCAGCGCAGGCAGACCACGCAGCTTGATCCGGTCCATCCAGAACGGCGAGATGCCCAGCCACGCTGAACCTTGAAAGGTGTCCACCTGCAACTCCGGCGAAATCAGCGGCGCGACCGCCGAGACCGGAACCGGCCAATGCGCAAACAAAAGGTCGTTCCAGCGCTGCGTCATCGACCAGCGGCCCGGAGGCAAGGACCGAAGACTGTGCGATGTGCGTACCAAAAACTGCCGCATGACTGGACTGCTCCTGTCTTTCCCCACTCAAGCCGGCCCAGAGCCGACTACCACGCCGGCCTCAAACCGCTCCAATGCCGTATTCTGGTCGCGAGCCTACCGACATGTCCAGTAAATCTTTCGTTTCACCCGGCGCCCGCAATCAAACTGAAGTCTTCGCGGTCCACGGCGCAGACCCCGAGGTCCTGGCCTACGCCATGGCCAAATACTCCCGCTCTGCCCTTTCGATGCGCGAATCCCTCACGGAGATCAGCTCGCAGCGTGCCGAGCAGTTCCTGAACACATTTTATTTTCAATATGGCCATCGTTCCATTGCCGACCTGGCCCACGTCGCCGTAGCCATTGAGCGGCTCAGCCTGCTGGCGGCCATCGTGCTGGTCGACGAGCAGCGCTGGGACGGCCAGGAGCGTTCGACGCGCTACCAGAATTTCCTCAAATCCGGCTGGTATCTTCCTGATTTTGGGCAGGATTCCGGGTCGGGCGCGCTGTATGCCAAGACGGTAGAGAACCTCTTTGCCACCTATCAGCGCACCACCGCGGCCGTTCTTGAAGCCCTGCGCCGCCACGTACTATGCCCTGAGACTCTCAAGCCCGAGGCCTACGAGCGCACCCTCAAGGCGCGCGCCTTCGACGTGGCCCGCTACCTGCTCCCCCTAGCCACCAACACCTCGCTCGGCCAGCTCGTGAACGCGCGCACACTGGAAACGCAGGTCTCGCGCCTGCTTTCCCATCCGGTCGCCGAGGTGCGCGACCTGGGAATCAAGCTGCGCGAAGCCGCTTCCGGTCCTGCGTGGAATGTGAACGGCGAATCCGCTGCCGCTTTTGTCCGGAAGCTTGCCGAGGCCGATCCGGAACTGGCCGCCGAGGCAGCCAACCTGCTCACAAGAGAAGTCCGCACCGCGCCCACGCTGGTCAAATACGCCCAACCCAGCGAGTACGAGATCCGGACCCGCGCCGACCTCACCCAGGCTGCCGCGGAACTCCTGAAGGGTCTGCCCATCGCGGCGGCGCCGGTGGTGGATCTGGTGGAGCGCACAGAAACCCTGGAAGTCGAGTTGGCCGCGACGCTACTTTACTCGGCCAGCCACCATCCCTACCGCCAGATTCGAGATCTTGTTGCCGCGCTGCCTGAAGCCAAGGTCGAGGAGCTGATCGAGCTGGGCCTGCGCCATCGCGGCAAACACGACCAAGCACTCCGCGCCTTCCACGCTGGCGCTGCTTTGCGCTTCGACATTCTGATGGACATCGGCGGCTTCCGCGACATGCACCGCCATCGCCGCTGCGTGCAGATCATCCAGCCCTTTACGGCGCTGCACGGCTATGAAACCCCCACTTCGGGAGACCTGGCCCCCCACGGTACGTCAGGAGAGACCAACATCCTGGCCGAGGCCGGCATCCTGGACGATTTCCAGTCGGCCATTCAGCAAGCGCACCAGGCCAGCACGCAAATCGCCGCCAGCGCTGTGCCTGAAGCCGGCGAGTCCGCTCTTTACCTGCTGCCGCTGGCCACACGCATCCGCAGCCTGTTCAAGATGGACTTTGCCGAGGCGCAATACATCAGCGAACTTCGCTCCGGACCCGCCGGCCACTTCAGCTACCGCCGCGTTGCCTGGGAGATGTATCTGGCCGTGGAGCGCCAGCACCCCAGCCTGGCGAAATACATTCGCGTCACCGATTTCACCAAGCCGATCGACCTGCTGCAGCGGTAGGGTGGGACAACTCATCCCAATTGCAGACTCACTCTAATCTCGATGAAAGGTCAGGGAGGTTAGAGTGAGTTTCGCTGGGACCAATCCGTACAACCCGAGCAACAAAGCGATAGCTGCGGCGCGCCAGAGTCTCAACGGACCTCGGCTTGCTGGCCTTGTCTCCGTCAGTCCAACGCTGTTGCGCAAGGTACAATTTCCAGGAAGTCTCCGCGCTGCAGTCACTTGCACGGGGAGAAACAAACTTCCAAAAGTGACGCTCCATGCATTGCACCGGAAGCCCCGACAGGAGAAAAGTCCAGTACATGACGCGAAATCCATTCTCTGATTCCCGAGTATTTTTCGTTCTCTGCGGGCTATTGATCTCTCTCGCAGGCCGGGGCTGCGTTCTGGCCGAACCCGCACCAGCCGCCATTTCGACTTTCAACTCATATGTAGGTTCGGTTGAGTCCCGCCTGTCCCAGCAGCATCGGTTGCAGGCCGCATTTCTGGTTCCAGTATCTTCCGATCCTCAAAGCGAGATGCGCCTGCGCCGGGGCGAGTTGATCGTCGAAAAGATCGCGACTTCAGCCGGTACGGATCTGCCTGGAGCGATGCTGCACCACTGGCGCGGTACAGCGTTTGCCCCCGGAGCCAAAGCTGCGGATTTTGAGCGGCTGATGAGGAATTTCGACGCCTACCCCCGGTACTTTTCTCCGCAGGTGCTTCAGGCCCGTGTGCTCACGCAACAGGACGACCGCCTCCAGGCATGGATGCGGGTACGCCAGCATCACGTCCTCACCGTGGTGATGGACACGACCTACGATATTGCCTTTGGCCGATTGGATCCGCAGCACGGCTACAGCATCTCCAGAAGCACACGCATCTCTGAAATCGACTCGCCCGGCACAAGCAAGGAGCGCGCACTCGGCGCGGCCCAGGAGCACGGCTTCCTGTGGCGCCTGAACACCTATTGGAGCTACGTGGAGCGAGACGGAGGACTTTACATGCAGATCGAGTCAGTCTCGCTCACGCGTTCCATTCCACCCGGCCTCGGTTGGGCGCTTCGGCCCTTTGTGGAAAGCGTTCCACGCGAATCCCTGGAATTCACTTTGCGCTCTACATGCAATGCACTACGGAAGTAGTTTGATCAGGGTCTAAATAGGACCACTGGCTCCTGGCTTCGGCCGCGGCCATCGAACTCGCGTCGATGTGCATACCGGTCTATCGGGCGTACCTGCCCCCGGATTCATCCCGCCGAGCCCCCAATACAAACGTGTTTGATCCGCCTGCTTGCGCTTATACAAATTGCCCGTCGGCGCGTGGATTTCTCTTTATTCAGCGACTGCTGCAGAGTACGATGGCGCTGAAGTCCGCCCCCCCTGAGCGGATAGGAGGTCACCGGATGACGGAACCTGGGAACGGGACGACACCTGACTCCCTGGGCGCGGCCCCTGCGCCGAATCTCCCTGAGCACGATGCACACGCGACAACACCGGTTTATGGCGAGTCGCCGGCCTATTTCACCGATATGTTGGAGGATGCCGAGCGACTGCTCAAGTACGCCGCTGAATTCGGAATCGACATTGACCAGGCCACTCGCGATCACGTCCTGCAGGCAAGAACGGCCAGCAGCACCGGCTGGACCGAGCAGACCGCGGCGAACCTGATCGCGGCGCTGACCACCCTTGCCGCCCGAGTAAAGCCCGTAACTGCCGCCAGCCTGAAGGCATGTTGCGATGAAACCAAGCCCACGGTCCGAACCTACCTCATCGTGGCCCTCTGTCTGGCGATCCTGATCGTTCCTTTTTCGGTTGCCAGCTTTCTGGCCGGGGCCATCTCGGTCAACATTCGCGCCGATCTGAACACCGCAAACGACCTGGCCGTGAAACTCCAGGGACAGCTTGGCTATCCACAGCAGGAAACTCCGGCGGGGACTACCCCAACCTTCCCATGTACCGCGTTTCCCCCGGCAACGCCGCAGGAGCCTCCGACTGCGGTCGATAAGAACGAGATCATCACCGAGCTTCAGCTCTATGCCTCCACCATTCGCGCCATTGATGCGCGCGCCCGGCAATTGAAACTGCTGGTGCCAAACCACGAACCCGATCCTTGTAACTCCATCCGGAGAGAGCCGGCAAAGACACACGCGGTTTTCCAACTGCCGGCCGGCCTGCCGAATCTCGCCCAGGCTGCGCAAGACCGGACCACGCTCTACCAGGACATACGCTACTTTGCCCAGAATCTGCTGGACGATGAGTCGTTTTTCTATGGCGCGATCACTACCTGCATTCTTCCCGTGCTGTACGCGCTGTTGGGGACCTGCGCCTATCTGCTGCGCACCTTCGAACAACAGATGAGAAACCGGACCTTCGCCCCTTCGGAGGCCCATTCCGCACGGTTTCTCATCGCGGCCATCGGAGGCGCCGTGGTCGGCCTGTTCAATAACTTCAACATCACGCAGGGAGCCTCTCTGTCACCGCTGGCTCTCGCCTTCCTGGTGGGCTATGCAGTGGATGTGTTCTTTGCTTTTCTTGAAGGCCTGTTGCAGATGTTTACCCGCAACACACACCCCGCACCGCCGCCTGCCAAGGCCAAGTCGTCACCGTCCTAGGGAAGATAGGCACGCCAAGTGGAGTCATCTGACGGAGTTTGGCAAATCCGTAGCCGCCCGTATGGCAACATGCGGCCATGAGGTGGTAGGTGCAGGTGCGCCCGATGCTCGAGTGAAAATGGAAGAGGAGAGCTTTGTGCGATAACGTTTGGCTGGCACCTCAAGTATGGCTTGTAGTAGTTTATAGACTACAAACATCTCGATGGTCGAGCTCAAGCAAACCGCGATGTTCCGGAAATGGCGAATGCGGCTCAAGGACGAACGGGCACGTGCTCTGATCGCCGCCCGCCTTGATCGCCTTTCGTTCGGCTATGCAGGAGATGTGGAGCCGGTGGGACAAGGGATCAGCGAACTGCGCATCAACTTCGGTCCTGGGTACCGCATCTACTTCCAGAAGCGGGAAAGCGCCATCGTCATCCTGCTGTGCGGTGGCGATAAAAGCACACAGGCGAAGGACATCAGAACAGCAAAACGCCTGGCAGAAGAATGGAGCGAAGAAAATGGCTGAAGAACTGACCAACTACGATCCTGCCGAGGATCTGGCCTCAGACGAAGCAATTGCAGTCTTTATGGCAGAAGCTTTTCAGACCAACGATGTTCGCTATATCTCGCACGCACTGGGAGTTGTTGCTCGAGCCAAGGGAATGACCCAGATTGCCGGTCAAACAGGACTTTCCCGCGAGCAGCTCTATCGGTCATTCAGTGAGAACGGAAATCCCACGCTGAAGACAATCCTGGCCGTGATGAACGCCCTGGGCCTCGAACTGACCGCAAAGATACCGAACGCCGCTTAGAAACTCAACTGGCTTTGGCGTTCCAAGGTGTGGCGTAAGTCCCAGTGGTGACCGTTGATGCCAATTTCGGGTGCCCAGAGCCTGCCTCGGGTTTGCTTAAGGGGCTGGTTCTGGGTACCCAGGACTTGCGACCTTTATGCTTCCACGACTGCCTTGGAGAGGTTCCGCGGCCGGTCCACATCCACGCCATGCTCCAGCGCCATGTAATAGGCGAACAGTTGCAGCGGAATCACTTCGGAGATGGGCAGCAGGTACTCGCTGGCCGGCGCAACCTCAACACAATCGCTCACCAGATCCGCAACAGTGCGATCTCCCGCGTTGGCGATGGCGATTACCCTGGCTCCCTGCTGTTTCATGTCGACCAGCAGTTGTACGGTCTTTTCGTAGCGCACCACCGAGGCTTCGTTGGTGGAGTCCACGGTAGCTACCACCACCAGCGGCACATTGTCAGAGACCAGCGCATTCGGCCCATGCTTCAGCTCGCCTGCCGGATAACCCTCGGCGTGCACATACGAAGCTTCTTTCAGCTTCAACGCACCCTCGCGCGCGATTGCATAGTGGATACCGCGGCCGAGGTAGAGGAAAGTGTGCGCCGTGCAGTACTTCTTTGCCAACGCGGCCATAGCTGTACGCCAGCCGTCCAGTTGCGCTTCGATGCTGCCGGGGAGCCCCGTGAGCCGCTCGATGTTCGCCTTCAGTTCGGCGTCGTCCATCCGCCCCAGCCGCCGGGCTTCGTACAGTCCCAGCAGGAAGATCACTGCCAACTGGCAGGTGAAGCTTTTGGTGGCCGGAATCGCCTTTTCCACCCCCGCTGCCAGCGGCATGGAGACATCGGCCTCCACTGCCATCGTCGACGCGGTTACGTTGGTGATAGCCAGCGTTTTGTCCCCGTGCTGCTTCACTTCATTGAGGACCGCCAGCGTGTCCGAGGTCTCGCCCGACTGCGAGATCACGATCACCGCCGGACGGCGCGGGTCCGAGCCGCCGCGGCAACTCAACTCGCTCGAGTACTCCACATCGACCGCAAACCCACACATATCTTCCAGCAGGATCTCCGCGGCCAATCCGCAATGGCGGCTCGAGCCCGATGCCGCGATCAGCACCTCACCAGCCGGATTTGCCCAACCCGCCAGGCGTTCCGCCACTTCCCGCTTCAGGTTCTTGCCGTCCAGATAGAGCGCCAGGGTACGGTCAAGTGCCGCCGGCTGCTCGTAGATTTCGCGCAACATCTCATGCGGAAAGTTCTTGAAATCGCTCATTTGGCGCAAATTCCTCCGGGCGTTTTTGTACCCTGAAACGATCATATACCAGCTGTTTGTTCATTGAATTGACCATAAATGCGAAAATTTGCAGATTTTTCTGGACGAAACTGCGCCAAATATCGTTCCTTCTCAGCCGAAAGAGATAGAATCGGTGCGAATGACCGACACACTCAATCGCCGCTCCGAGCTGATTATCAAGTTCCTTCTGCGGACCGGTACGGCCACCATCGAGGAGATCCTCGAGGTTGCGGGCTCTTCGGCCCCCAGCATCCGCCGCGACCTGGCGCGCCTTGAGAGCCGGGGCCTGATTCGCCGCACCCACGGCGGAGCAACCCTGGTCGAGCCGCTTCTCTACGAGCCCTTCCGCTACGACAGCTCTTTCCTGGCGCGCGAGCAGCGTTTTGCCGAGGAAAAGCGCCGCATCGGGCTGGCCGCCGCCGAACTGGTCAAGGCCAACGAGACCGTCGGCTTGACCGCGGGCACCACCACCACCCACATCGGCCGCAGCCTCCGCCATCGCGATAAAATTCAGGTGGTCACCAACGCCATCAACATCGGCATGGAACTTTGCAACCAGCCCGGCATCCGCACCTATCTGACCGGCGGCGTGGTTCCCTGGGCGTGGTCGTTCTCACTCACCGGGAACGCGGCGCTGGACTTCCTCGACGACGTCTACATGGACAAAGTGTTTCTTTCCGTCACCGGCCTGGATGGCGAGCGCGGCGCCACTACGCTGGAACCCGACGAAGCCCTGGTCTTCCGCAAAATGCTCAAGCAGGCCAAGGAAACCGTCGTCGTCGCCGATTCCAGCAAGCTGGGCAAGGTTAGCCCGGGGTTCATTTGCCCGGCCAGCGAGATTCACCTGCTGATCACCGACACCGGGGCGACGGATGAAGCCCTGGCCCCCTTCGAGCGCCAGGGAATCCGCGTCATTCGGGCCTGAAGCGCCCGCGCAGCAAACCAACGGCCGTGCGCACATCGGCTTCCAGAATCTCCGCATCCACTTCCTGGTCGATTTCGCGCTCAGTCAGCGACCCGTGCAGGCAGGGAACGCCGCTCCGCTCCAGAACCTCAAGCAGATTCGCCAGCCTCAACCCACCTCCGGCCATGATCTGAATGCGTTCTCCGGCCTGCCGAACCAGTTTGTCCAGTTCCTCCGCGCCCGTCAGCACATCCGGCGCGCCGCCTGAGGTCAGCAGGCAATCCGCCCCGGTCGCAATCACCGCTTCCAAGGCCTCAGCCTTGTCCCGCGTTTCGTCGAAGGCCCTGTGGAAGGTCACCTTCATGGAGTGGGCCAGTTCCACCAGTTCGCGGGTGCGGAGTACATCCACTCGCCCATCGGCATCCAGAACGCCCAGGACCACCCCGGCCGCGCCTGTCTCTTTCACCCCTACGATCTGCTGCCGAATCTGCTCGAACTCCGCGGCCGTGTATACAAAGTCGCCGCCCCGCGGACGAATCAGCACGCGCACGGGAATCCGTAGTGCCTGGGTTGTTGCTGCCGTCAGTTCATACGCAGGCGTAACTCCGCCAATCTCCAGCTGTGTGCACAACTCGATGCGATCCGCACCGCCCCGCTCGGCAGCCTGTGCGGCGTCGAGGCTTTCCACGCATAACTCAAACAATACCTTCTTCAATATTTCGACCGGCAAAATCCGAACTCCCGATGCTTCCGGCAGTTGCCGGGCTCTCTGAGCATAGGCGCAAGCTGGTTTGGATTGTCAAGAACATGACTGCTTCTGCCAGTTTCGTTCAGTAGCGAAAAATCAGGACGCAGCGTCGCGAATCGCCATCAGCCCGCGCTGGTCCTTGACCACGATCTCCCGCGCATCCACATCCAGCAACCCTTCGGCTTGTAGCCGCATCAGGTTCCGCGAGACCAGTTCCCGTACCGTTCCAAGCCGATTGGCCAGTTCCTGGTGGCTCGAAGGCAGTTGAAACTCGATACCGCGCAGCGTTTTCTTGCCCTCCGCATCGGCGATCTTCAGTAGGGCAGAGGCCAAACGCTGCCGGATGGTCGTGAACGACAACTCCTCAATGATTCCCACCAGTTGCCGGAGCCTGGCGCCCACCACGGAGAGCACCTTCAGCGCCACTTCGGGGTGTTGGATGCAAAATGCCTGGAAATTGCGCCGCGAAATGAAGGCCAGCTCGGTTTCTTCAATCGCCACAACGGATGCCGGATAGGGCCCGCCATCAAAGACCGGCAGTTCCGCAACCGAGCTGCCCGGTCCCTCCACCGACAGCACCTGTTCCCTGCCGCTTGCCGAGGTTTTGAAGATGCGGACCTTGCCGCTCGCCACGATAAGCAGTCCGGCGCAGGGTTCGCCCTCGGAAAACAGCAACTCGCCCGCTGTGAAGCGCTTGCGCGTGGTCAGCGCAGCCAGCGACTGCAACTCGGCTGGCGACAATCCTGCCAGCAGTGCCGTCTTCCCAAGGATTTCTACCAGGTCAATGCGCTCAGCGCTCACGCTGCGATTCTACGGTATTACCAGGGTCACAAGGCGATGCGGGTTTGCCGCTCGCTCCGGCGCGGCAATGCTTCTCATTCAAGAGATCCTGCCGAAATTTGATCGCCTTCATGCGCCCACAAAGTGGGGATGCCTTAGCTCGCTGCTTCTTCAGAACTGCTTATGCCACTGTAATCGGCGGTCTCGGCCTGATCGTTTATCCTCTGCGCCGGCACATTGCGGAAGGTGGTGGGCGCGCGCAAGGGCGCCACACAGGCTAGAAATGTTGCGGCCAGCAGACCCATATCGCTCCAGAAAGTCGCCCGGGACATATAGCGCGAATCAAGCCGTTTCTTCAGCGGCGTGACGTGTTGCTTATAGAAGCTATCTAGCTGACTTGGATCGAGATGGCTCAGCATTTCCTCCTCGCGGCGGAAGGCAAGCGTGGCCGCGCCCGTGAGTCCGGGGCGAAAAGGCATGTTGACGGTAACCACGTGCTGAGGAAGCCGGGGGCGGGGACCGACAAGGCTCATTTCGCCCCGCAACACGTTATAGAACTGCGGCAGCTCATCGATCTTCAACTTGCGCATCCAGCGGCCAATGCGGGTAATGCGGTGGTCGCCGTGGCAGGTAATTGCCGGGCCCTTGCATTCAGGGCTGGCCACCGTCATGCTGCGGAACTTGTAGATGCGGAAACTGCGCCCTCCGCGACCGGCACGGTTCTGCACAAACAGGGCAGGTCCCTTCGAACTGAGGCGCACGCACAAGCCGATGATCAGCCCCGGAAGCGCCAGCACGGCCAGTACCAGCAGAGAGACCGTGATGTCCAGAAGCCGCTTCGAGCGGGAGAAACTCCACTCGCTCGCGGTCGGACCCTTGAAGCGCGCCACGGAAGTCGCGGTGGCCTTCGCGTGCAGCGGGAACGAAATGACGGAACAGGACGGTACGGATGCAGCGCTTGACTCAAGCGCCCGACCGGAAGATTGCATGGTAACTAGCCTCGACTGAAGGATTGAGATCCTGGGCGTCGACTATGCCGATGATGCGCATCCGCCAACAAACCCGTCTGAAGATAGAACTTCTCGAAAAAGGCTTCCGGCAGATCGTTCTTATGCCGCGTCCTATTCAAATCTTCGCTCCTCCGGGCTGTGAATGAGTGGGGGAGTGCGGTAAACATTCCCCTGCCCGTTGCGTGAACGGGACAAATTCCATTATAGAACCATGATAAGTGAAATCCAATGGACAGTCTCTCATCGGTTATCTCCAGCCGACTAATGGCGCAGTTTATTGAACGAAGCAGGAACAATTCCCAGAGACAAAACAAGAGGATTGCGCAGGTGTAAGCCCGACAGTATTCCTATCGGCTGATCGCTTATTCTCTTTCTCTGGTAATTTCTGCTACCTACCGATTCCTTGTGCAAAGAAACTTCCCGTCGCGATGCCGTTAAAGATCAGACGTCTTTTTGCTGATTCGGTTATCCCCCTTTTGGCTGAGACGTTTATCTGCCGAAAGAGACGGGGATCTCCGGCTAATTTCTGCCGAAACCGAGGAACGGCTATAATCTGGCCCATGACGGTGGATCGAAACGCAGGTTTGGCAGGGACCGAAGTCGCAGAGAGCCCAATGAGCGGTGCGAACCCTGCTGGCAAACTAGCTACGCTTGAGGCGCGACTGCGCGAACTGGGTAGCTTGATGGTTGCCTACTCCGGCGGCGTGGATTCAGCTTTTCTGGCCGCCACGGCGCATCGCGTTCTGGGCGACAGGATGCTCGCTGTGCTGGCCGATTCTCCCAGCCTGGCCCGGCGCGACTTCGAGCAGGCCTGCGCCTTTGCCCGCGCCGAGCAGATTCCGCTGCATATCATTGCAACTGAAGAGCTGAGCCGCCCCGAGTACCAGCGCAACGACGCCAACCGCTGTTTCCATTGCAAGGATGAACTGTTCCACTCCATGGAAGCTCTGGGTGCGACGCTGGGCTATGCGCGCATCGCCTATGGAATGAACGCCGATGACACGCGCGATTATCGCCCCGGACAGCGCGCCGCCGAGCAGCACTCCGTTCTGGCGCCCCTGGCCGAAGCCGGCTTGGCAAAACTTGAAGTGAGAGCACTCTCTAAGTCTGCCGGCTATCCGCTTTGGGATCGTCCCGCGGCGCCGTGCCTGGCTTCGCGTGTGGAGTATGGCCGCACGGTCACCCGCGAGGTTCTGGAACAGGTGGAGAAGGGCGAAGAAAGCCTGCGCCAGTTGGGGTTCCGCGAGTTGCGCGTCCGCCATCACGGAGAGCTCGCCCGCGTGGAGATTGCCCGCGCCGAGTTGCCGCGCGCCCTCAACCTGGAGATGCTGGACGCCATCACCACCGCTCTCAAGCAGGCCGGCTTCCAGTATGTGACGCTCGATTGCGCGGGCTTCCGTTCCGGTTCCATGAATGTGGTCCTGCCCGTCGAAGTGCTTGCCCGGCGCGGGGCCTAGCCCGGCAGTTTAGAATCACAACGCGATGCGAATTGGCTATCTGGAATGTTTTTCCGGCATCAGCGGCGACATGCTGCTGGGCGCCCTTGTGGATGCGGGCCTTCCCTTCAACTGCCTTGAACAGACGGCGGCTGCGCTGAACGTAGGCGCGCGGCTTGAAGTGCGCAAAGTTAGTCGCGGCGGAATCGCGGCCACCAAGGTGGACGTGATCACGCCGGACGATGCGGCGCACGAGCACTCTCACGACGAACACTCACATGCTGAGGCCGCGCATTCCCATGGTGAGCACACACATGAGGCTCCCGCACATGTGCATCGCGAGCATGAACACGAAGGGCACACACACGCTGAGCATCGCTCGTTGTCGGTCATTCTGGGAATCATTGCTGCGGCGCCGCTTTCCGAAGTCGTAAAGCAACGTGCCGCGCGCGCCTTTCAACTGCTGGGCGAAGCCGAAGCCGCCATCCACTCCGTCCCCGTCGAAGAGGTGCATTTTCACGAGGTGGGCGCGGTCGATACCATCATCGACATTGTTTGCGCAGCCGCTGGAGCCGAGGCGCTGGGCGTGGACCGCTGGCTGGCATCGCCGCTCAACGTGGGCAGCGGAACCGTCGTCTGCCAGCACGGCACGCTTCCCGTTCCCGCGCCAGCCACGCTGGCCCTGCTGGGCAATGCGCCGGTCTACTCCGCCGGTCCGCCGATGGAGCGCGTTACCCCGACCGGCGCGGTCATCCTGCGCATGCTCGATGTGAGTTACGCTCCGCTTCCCGTCCTGCGCGTCAGCGCCGCTGGATATGGCGCGGGTGGACGCGAGACGCCGGGACAACCCAATCTGCTGCGTCTCTTAGTCGGCGAAGATCAATCCGCGCCCATCGAAGAGTCCGAACCGATTGCGGTGATTGAAACCGTCATTGATGACTGCAATCCGCAGATTCTTGCCTATGTAAGCGAGTTACTGCTCGCCGCCGGCGCATGGGACGTGTATCGCGCCTCGGTCCAAATGAAGAAAGGCCGCACCGGCGTGCAGATGACGGTACTTTGCCGACCCGATCTTGTGCCTGTGTTGCGCGACCTGCTCTTCCGCGAAACCACCACCATCGGCCTGCGTTGGCGTCTGGAAAACAAGGCTTCGTTACAACGCGAGTTTCTTCCGGTAGATACACCCTGGGGCAAGGTGCGCATCAAGATCGCCCGCTGGCCCTCCGGCGAGATCGCCAATGCGCAGCCCGAATACGAAGATTGCCGGCAACTCGCCACGCTCCACGCGGTTCCCCTCAAGCAGGTGATCGAGAAAGCCACGCAGGCTTACGCTGCTGCGCAGAAGAAGGAGAACTGATGGACCGCTCGCAGATTGAATTGCTCTTGAAGGAAGTGCAGTCGGGCCAAACCGAGGTCGGCGATGCGCTGGAGCGGCTGCGCGATCTGCCTTTTGAAGACCTGGGCTTTGCCAAGCTCGACCATCACCGTTCGCTGCGTACCGGCATGCCGGAAGTGATTTTTGCCGCCGGCAAAACCGTTCCGCAGGTGGCACAGATCTTTGCGCGCATGGCGCAGGCCGGCGGCAATGTGTTGGCCACGCGCGCCTCCGAAGAAGCCTTCGCCGCAGTCTACGCCGTCGAGCCGCGCGCAAAGTTTCATCCCATCGCCCGCGCTATCACACTTACGCAGACACCGGCCGTCGCCGGCAAGGGAATCATCGGCGTGGTCTGCGCCGGTACCAGCGATCTGCCCGTGGCCGAGGAAGCCGCGGTCACCGCGCGCATCATGGGCAACGAAGTTGAGTTGATTGCCGACGTGGGCGTGGCCGGTATTCACCGTTTGCTGGCGCAGAAGGAATCTCTTCAATCCGCGCGGGTGCTGATTGTCTGCGCCGGCATGGAAGGCGCATTGCCCACGGTTGTCGGCGGACTGGTGAATGCGCCGGTTCTGGCCGTGCCCACCAGCGTGGGTTACGGAGCCTCATTCGGCGGAGTAGCCGCGCTCCTGGGTATGTTGAATACCTGCTCGCCTAACGTTTCGGTGGTCAACATCGACAACGGCTTCGGCGCCGCCTGCATCGCATCGCTTATTAACCACCTTTGATTGCCTTGCGGAAACACGCGGTAAATCATATAGTTCGAGCGAACTCCAGATACAAGAAATCCGCCGGAAAACAGCGATGGGGTGATGGGGATCACTGTTCTATCTCCACTCGCGCGCCAATCATGCCTTATGCGTGGAGAGTGTCCGCTTTCTGCATGTGTTTCCGTGACCATCGTGGTTTTCCGGCAACTTAGGCGAAGCGGCACTTAGATTGCTTCAAGTTAGAGTCCACTTGAAGCCCAAGTTACGCTCGCATACAAGCTGAAAGTACCCCGAAGATTCCAGCCGGTGTCTCTGGTTGCTTTTGGGGAGTATTTGAGAAGTTCTCGCGCGGCAAGCAAGCGCTCAGTGTGGAGGAGATTCGTGGCCCGGTCCAGATTGCCGCTGTTGCGCAGGATTTCGCAGATCTTTTTCCTGCTGCTCTTTCTTGGGTTGCTTCTGTTTACTTCGATGAGCGTCTTCCCCGGCGGCGCGAAGGAAATCAAGCTGCGCGCGCCGGTAAGCCTGTTCTTTCAACTTGACCCGCTGGTCGCCTTGGTGAACGCGCTGGCCGGCCACGCGCTTTATCGCGGACTGTTGTTGAGCCTGGTTATTCTGCTGCCCACGCTCTTTCTGGGCCGCTTCTTCTGCGGCTGGATCTGCCCCATGGGCACGCTGCAGCACTTTGTCGGCAGCCGGCAGTCCGAGGCCAAGCGCGGCAAAAAGCGCATCGAGTCCAACCGCTACAAGCGCTGGCAGACCGTCAAGTACGTGGTGCTGATCGCTGGCCTGGTGGCGGCCTTCTTCGGTTCGGCGGTGATCGGCTGGCTCGATCCGTTCAGCCTGCTGGTCCGCTCCTTCGGCCTCTCGCTGCTGCCGGCCTTCAACTACGCCGTGCACGCCCTGCTGAATCCGCTGGAGCACAGCAAGATCGCAATCATCAAGTCCACCGGCGGCATTCTGCACGCGATTCTGCAAGCCACGGTGCTGGACCTGCGCCAGCCGCAATTCTTTCAGGGCATCTCCCTGGGCATTCTCTTCCTTGCCATTCTGGCCGCCAGCCTGCGCGTCACGCGCTTCTGGTGCCGCGCCATCTGCCCGCTGGGCGCGCTGCTGGGCGCGGTCTCCCGCTGGTCGATTCTGGGGCTGCACAAGGACCCCGAAACCTGCAACAACTGCAACCGCTGCGAGCTCAACTGCCAGGGCGGCGACGATCCCATCGGCGGCGCTCTGTGGCGCAAGTCCGAGTGCCACATGTGCATGAACTGCGTGGGCAGTTGCCCGGAACACAGCCTCACCTTCCGCATCTTCCGCAATGAAAAGGAAGTGGCGTCTCCGGACCTGGGCCGACGCAGAACGCTTACCGGCCTGGCTGCCGGAGCGGCCGCTGTTCCGCTGATGCGCGCCACTGCCGGAATCGGCAAGAGTCGTCATGAGCGGCTGCTCCGTCCGCCGGGCGCGCTCGACGAGTCGGAATTTCTTTCCCGCTGTATCCGTTGCGGCGAGTGCATGAAGGTTTGCCCCAACACGGCGCTTCAACCCACATTCGAGGAAGCCGGCCTGGCGGGCCTTTGGTCGCCCACGCTGGTTCCCCGCATCGGTTATTGCGAACCCAGTTGCGTGCTCTGCTCCGAGGTTTGCCCCACCGGCGCGATCTGGCAGATCACGCCCAAGGAAAAAGGTTGGGTGGTCGGCGTAGGCGCCGGCCAGCAGAACCAGCCCATCCGCCTGGGTACGGCTTTCTATGACCGCAGCCGCTGCCTGCCTTGGGCCATGGCCACCGATTGCATCGTCTGCGAAGAGTGGTGCCCGGTTTCGCCCAAGGCGATTTACGTGCAGGAAGCCCAGGTCATCGACTCCGAAGGCAACGTCAAGACCCTGAAGCAGCCGCGCATCGATCCCAGCCGCTGCGTGGGTTGCGGCGCCTGCGAGTACGCTTGCCCGCTCCAGGAGCACCCCGCCGTTTATGTCACCAGCATCGGCGAAAGCCGTTCACCCGGCAGCCAGATTCTGCTCAACAGGAAATAGGAGATTTTCAGTGAACTCTCGTTCAATCAAATGGATGTTGGCTGTCGCTGCGATTGCCCTTGTGACCGTAGCCGCCAGCACCGGATGCAAAAAAGCCAAAGTTGACCCGTTCCCAGCCTCCGGCGCGATTGCCGGCTGGCAGAAAACCAGCGACACGCGCACCTTCGCCGCCAAGGACCTGTGGCAGTACATTGACGGCGACGCGGAGCAGTACATCTCCGCCGGCATCGTCTCCACCTCTACCTCGGACTACAAGTACCAGGGTCAGTTGGAAGCGGTGATCGACGTGCACACCATGGGCGATGCCGCAGGCGCGCACAAGATTCTGACCACCGGCCAAACCAGTGACGCAAAGGCTCTGCAGCTCGGCGACGAAGGCGTCCAGTACGGACAGAGCGTCACCTTCCGCAAGGGGAAGACGCTGGTGCGGATCGTGGCCTATGAATCCACGCCCACGACCCCGCAGGCATTGCTGGCTTTGGCGCAAGGCGTTCAGGCCAAACTCTAAATACGCTGGCCGCTCGCCGGCCCTAACGGTACATGTGAGGATTGCGATGGAAAACCGCCGTGAGTTTCTGAAGACTACAGCCGCCGGAGCCCTGCTGCTGGGCTCGCAGAGCACGTTGGGATTGGCTGCGATGATCGATCAGCACGCCGCATCGGGCAAGTCCAAGGTCGTCGTCGCCCGCGATCCGGGCGTCAACGGCGGCGGCGCCAAACCGGATGAAAAACGCGTTCTCGATCTGCTCGACCGCGCCATCGCCGCGTACACCGGCCACGACCGTCCAGTCGAAGCCTGGAAGCACATCGTGCGCCAGGGCGGAGGCGAAGGCAAGACCATCGGCCTCAAGACCAACGGCCTCGGCGGCAAAGGGATTTCCACCCATCTGGCGTTGATCATGGCCGTCTGTGAGCGCCTGCAGCAGGCCGGCGTCAAGCCCGGCAACATTCTGGTGTGGGACCGCAACGCCCGCGATCTTGAGGTCTGCGGCCTGACCATCAACACCGATCCCAGCAAAATTCGCTGTTACGGTTCCGATGTCAGCGGCTTTGAGGAGCAGCAGGTCTCGTTTGGCTCGGCGCGCATCAAGCTGTCGAAGATTCTCACCCGCGAGTGCGCCATGGTCATTGGCCTGCCAATTCTGAAAGACCACAGCATGGCCGGCGTCACCTTTGCCATGAAGAACATGTACGGCGTGGTCGACCGCCCGCAGAGCCTGCACGGCGGCAACTGCAACCCAGGCGTAGCCGATCTTAACTGCATTCCGGTCGTCCGCGAGAAGGTTCGCTTCACCATCGGCGACGCACTCTCGTCTGTTTATGACGGTGGGCCCGGCTTCCGTCCCGAGCGGCTCTGGTACCCCAACGCGCTCATCGTCGGCGAAGACCGCGTGGCCGTCGACCACACCGCCTGGCAGATGCTGGAGCGCAAGCGCGCCGAGGTGGGCATGCCCACGTTTGAAGCCGCCGGCCGCGCCCCGCGCTACATTGCCACCGCCGCCGA
>Ga0224528_1000267_pt1 | contig 42951 bp, 28 predicted proteins | sample CBST25metaG_2_FD_179888 | JGI IMG/M metagenome (GOLD analysis project Ga0224528, IMG submission 179888) | Peat soil microbial communities from Stordalen Mire, Sweden - C.B.S.T25 | ecosystem: Environmental > Terrestrial > Soil > Wetlands > Peat | place: Sweden: Norrbotten County, Stordalen Mire...
CTTCCGGCAGAACCGGCCAATCAAAATAGTCTGCATCGGCAATGGCCATGATGCCGTCGGTCAACGCGAGATTTTCCAGAGTATCGGTAGTTCCCTTCTTCCACTCCAGTGGGCGAATATCCCCCGACACAACATCAATGAGGACAGGGTGTTCAATGCCCGTACCCTTGAGCGTCATCGTGGAGTAAAAATCCTTGAACCCTCCGCCCGGCTGACTGTGCGCCGCAATCCAGTAAGCCACAATCGCCTTGCCGCCCTTGGAACGGAAGCCGTAACTTAGAAACGGAAAGCCGGTCTGGTTGCGCACCGCAAGCGCGTCCACGCCGGAGACCTCGATGGATGAGTCGAATTTTGTGTCCGCGAACAATGCGTTGATGTTCTGGAGAGCGTAAAACACCGGGCGCGGTGAGAAGTCGTAGTCGTGATTGGTCAGGCCGTGGATGATGCCGAAATCATCGTATTCGTTCCCGTCCGCGCCAGACGTGAGCAGCCACACAAAGGTCTTCACGCCCGCTGCGTGGTTGTAGATCAATCCGCGCGTCACGTACTTCGCCTGCACGGATTCGTCGGAACCAATCCAGGACGGGATGGAGTTGAATTCGTCGTCGAAAAACCGAATGTCCGGCTTGGTACCGGGATAGTTCTTGACAAGTTCGCGCAAGGCGCGCGGAGACTCGTTCAGGTACGCGCCGTAATCCATGGTTTCCGGATTCATATTCTGCCCGTATCCCGGATAGGTGTGATACGAAAACACATCAATGCCCGCTGCGCACTTGCAAGCGTCCAAAGCCGTCTTGGCGAATTCACGAATGGGATCAGCCTGGCCGCCATAGAGGACCTTGGCACCCGGAGTCTTGTGCACAGTATCTACAAAGGAAGTAAGCAGGTGGCCGTATTCTTCCGCATTGCCCCATGGGTTCCAGTACCCGATATCCTGCTCGTTCCACAACGCCCAGTAGTGAATGCGGTCCTTGAAATGATCGACAGTCCATGCCACATACTTGTTGAATGCCGCCGTCTGGCCGGGCGTTGTCGGCGGCCAGAACACCGAGTACAAGCTGCGGTCGTCGTTGTGAAACGTCCCCGGCTCCGGGACGCTCACGTCGGGAAGCTTGCCGCTGCGGGCCGTATACATCTGGTTGCCGTAGAGCAGCTGAACCTGGACGTTGATTCCGTTGTCGACCAGCGAATCAACGGCATCTTCCAATTCCGGCGATGACGAGTAGACGCCGCGCTTCTGTTCGATCCAGTCCCAACTGGTGCGGTCGGAGCTGTTCTCATACTGGCCGATGCGGATCCACTTGAACCCGGCGTCGAACATGCGCGTCCACCACCACCGGTTCCAAGGTAGATAGGGATCGCGCGGCATGTCCGAGTTGATACCGAATCCGTCTTGAATCTGAGAGCTTCTTTTAGGCGGAACTTTCTCAGGGAGCTTGTGCCCCGGTTGCGCGTCCAGTGGCCCTGCAAAGAACAGCAGCCCGGCGAGGAAGACGAAAACGGGGGCCAACCAACGAAGCCGTCTTGTGGGGTTCATGCGCGTCATGCTTTTTTCCTCCTACCAAAGTCTTCATCCGAGACCCCGGCCATGCAAAACAAAACTTCGCGGCTTCCGGGCTACGCCGGGCTTACCTTGGTGTCGTCCGCATCGAGCGCAATCACAAATTCTTTCTCCAGACGCGTACCCGGCGCGCAATCTTCTATGGAAGCTCGAAAGCAGACACCATTCCCTTCTTGACATACAGCAACCGCAGCGTTGTCGGGAAAGCAGGTTCGCGCCACCTTCGGCCAGACCCACAACGAGATCGAAATGCGCGAGCCTGCTCAGGTCCGGACTGACCTGAGCGTATTAGCATCGATGCAACCTAGTGCATCGTTTTAATAAACCGGTATATTGACCCGTTAAAATGGTTTATCATCGGAAATAAAGCGTTGTCAAGGCAGAGAGGGCCCGATGGTGACAATTCGAGAGGTGGCAAAGCAATGCGGTGTTTCGGCTACCACCGTTTCCATGGTGCTCAACAAGGCCCCCCTTGCCCAGTTCATTCCTGAATCCACCAAGCAGCGTGTAATTGAGATCGCCCAAGGAATGGGCTATCAGCCCAACCCCTTCGCCCAGGCGCTACGCAGCCGCCACAGCCATACCGTTGGCGTCATGGTGCCGGATATCGCCGACCCCTACTGCGCGCAGATTTTGCGCGGCATTGAAAAGAGCTTTTCGCGATCCGACTACCTATCCTTCCTGGTCGATATTCAGAACGACAGCTCGCGTTTTAAGAAGTACCTGAACGTCTTGCTGGGGCGGCGCGTGGAAGGGCTCATCATACTCGCCAATTCGCTCTCCTTCGAGCCAGAGCTTCTCGGGGCTTTGGAAGCGCAGAAAATCCCTTTGGTGATTCTGGGACGCGAGCCCGGCACCGAGACCCTGAACTGGGTTGCAACCGACAACGAACTGGGCGCCCAACTGGCAGTGGAACATCTCTACCGGCTCGGCCACCGCAAGATCGCCTTTGTGCGCGGGCCTGAACTGATCATCGACAGCCAGCACCAGTGGGACGGAATCCGCGCCTTTGCCGACGCCGCCGGCATCGAGTTGGATCCCGGGCTGGAGGTCACACTGAGCGATCCGTTCGCCAGTTATGAAGGGGGATTCGAATGCACCCAACAACTGCTCGCCCGCAACATCCCATTCACGGCTCTATTGGCCTTTAACGACATGACCGCCTTTGGCTGCATCCGGGCGCTCATCAGCGCCGGCTTGCGGGTGCCCCAGGACTGTTCGGTTATCGGGTTCGACGACATTCCGGCAGCGGCCTTCTATAATCCGTCTCTCACCAGCGTCCGCGAGCACCTGCAAAAACTAGCCTCCATGGGGGCGGAGATTTTGATGGATGCGATGAAGGCTGGCCGCGACAAACAGGCGGTAAGCCCTATCCATCGCAAGATCAAGCCAGAGTTGATCGTCCGCGAGTCAACCGCGCCGGTTTCGCAGAGCACGGTCCGTGAAATCAAGGTATGAACAGGAAACCGGAAGCCCTGAACTTCGATTTCGGTGGAGTGTTGGCCGACACGGACCCGTTCTAATGGAAGGCCTGGCCCACCATCCTGGCCATGCATGGGGCAAGAACCTCGCACCCGCGCTTCAACTAATGCAACAGTGCCAAACACCTACTTCGGTGATATCGCGTTCTTCGCTTGAGCGGGGTACCTGCCGAACTGATGCCGACGTTTTGCGATCCTCCCAACTGCTGCCTGCAATGCGTCGTTGGCGTCACGCACGCGCTGGAAATCCATTTTCCTAGATTTCCGATCAAAGGTCATAAAGCCGTTTACTTCTTCTTCGACATCAGTGATCTGCGTATAGACAGCAGCGCTGAGGCCCTTGTCAACGACCAAGGGCAGCAAATTCGATTGGACCTGTTCGAAGCGTTTCGTCAAAGCATCCACGGTGGATTGCATTTCATAAGCATTGTGTTTGCCTGGCCACATGTGGTCAGGCACCTGCAATCCGATGCCACCGTATTCGCCGAGTGCGGCAGCGCGAGTAGCGCTGGGCTGGGGGGGATTACCAGGACCAACGTAAATATGCGTGTCGTCAAAGTCGCCATTACCCGGATCGCCGGGCGACGGACGATAGCTCGGAGCATTGTTGTAGCCCGTGTTGCCGTCAACCAATCGAGTTGGATCTAGTTCCTTGGTCCATGCGGCGATGCGGGCGACGTCATAGGCACCCCAATTTTCGTTAAATGGAACCCAGGTAACGATCGCGGGCGAGTTGTAATGTTGCTGAATGATTGTCTGCCACTCATACTCAAATTGCTTCCGCGTTTGCTCGGGCTGATCGTCTGGATACCACATTGAGGGCATGTCCTGCCAGACCAATAATCCAAGTTTATCCGCCCAATAGTACCAACGCTGAGGTTCTACTTTGGCGTGCTTGCGCACAAGGTTAAAGCCAAGCTGTTTGGCGGTTTTCAAGTCAAATTGAAGCGCCTCGTCGGTCGGTGCCGTGTAGACCCCATCGGGCCAGTAGCCCTGATCCAGTGGCCCCATTTGGAAGACGAACTTGCCGTTGAGCAAAGCTCGCAACTTGCCATTCACCACTCCGAGACTTACTGATCGCATTCCAAAATAACTCTTCACCTCGTCCAACACGGTGCCATTGTGGTCTAAGAGTTGAACTGCCAAGTCATAGAGAAACGGGTCGTCGGGTGACCAGGGGCGAGGATGAGGTACCGCTATCTCAAATTGATTTGTACTGTCGCCGGAGACATGGTCGACGGCTTTGCCGTCAGATGTGACGAGAATGTGAATCTGATTTGCATCGCCGAATGTTGCAACTCTCACTTTGACAATTGAACGGTTCAAATCGGGTGTGATCATCAAATTTTGAATGTAAGAGTCCGGCACGGGTTCCAACCAGACTGTCTGCCAAATGCCTGATGTAAACGTATAGTCCCCGTGAGTGACGCAGCTTTTGCCACATGAATGCCGGCCATCGTGGGTATCTCTTGCCCCGACGACGAGTTCGTTTTTTCCCGGGCGGAGAAAATCGGTAATGTCAGATTCGAAAGCTTCCCAACTTCCCTCATGCGTCCGCACCAGATGCCCGTTTACAAATATTACCGACTGATAGGCAATGGCGCCGAAGTGTAACAATACCCTTTTCTTTTTCCACGAATCAAGGACGGTAAAACTACGCCGGTACCACATATTCGTTTCTTGATTTCGTACAATTCCCGAAAGGTACGCTTCGGGAGCGAAGGGAACTTTGATGTGCTCAGGTTGGGCTGGGAACACGGGGGGCTTAAGCAGTGCCTCGGTGGGAGTGACGGAAGAGGCTCCCCCCATATAGTCCCATTTTCCGTTCAAATTGAGCCAATCGTGGCGCATCATCTGGGGACGCGGGTATTCCGGCAGAGGCACCGCGGCTGACTTGGCTTCCGCGGTCCAAGGTGTGGACAACAGTGAGGTGGGAACTACGTCTTTGTGATCACTGGATAGCGGCGCCGAATGCAGCGGAATGCTCGCGGAGATAACAGCAGCACAAATGAGGGTGGCTCTCATGTAACGTTGCGCTTTCATGTTTTTGAATGATCAACCTTTCTCTGGGCAATCATGAATAACGCGCCACCTATCGATAATCTTCAGGATGGATGGTCATCGAATCAGGTGGGAAGGAGCCCGGGTTCGATCCAAGTATAGTATTCGGCTTATCTCCCATCGTCAGTTCCAACACTCCACCTTGCGCGATATCTGCGTGACGGAACCATATCCTATCGAGTTGCTTTCCATTCAGCGCGATATTTTCAATGTATTTATTTTCGCGCGAGGAATTGTGCGCGATGATCACAAAATCCTTGCCATTTGACAGGTGAATTGTGGCCTTCGTAAACACAGGGCTGGCGATGTCATAGACAGGTATCGTGGGAGTCACCGGGTAAAAACCCATCATTGAAAAAACCACAAACGCGCTCATGCCGCCGCCGTCTTCGTCCCCTGGGATTCCTTGAAGCTTGTCAGTAAAAAACGCATCCAACAGCATTCGAATTCGCTGCTGGGTTTTCCACGGAGCTCCCAAGCGATCGTAGATATAGGGGATGGCAAAGCTGGGCTCGTTGCCCATCGAAAACTGCCCGACCATCGATGTGGAGTCTGGAAACTTAGCCTCAAACTGGTACTTTGATCTGCCGAGCGGTTCGCGAAACAGCTGATCGAGATTGACCTCTGCCGGCCGTACGCCTCCCATCATCTCAATCAGTCCGGCATAATCATGGCCGACATCCCACGTATAGGTGTAGCCGTTGTTTTCATCGTAGTAGTCACGGCCTCCCATGCCACCGTCAAATTTCGGATCCATCGGCTCGATCCAATGACCGGCTTCGTCCTTTGGCCACATCAATTCTTTATCTGTTCGAAAGAGATTCTTGTAGTCTGCGGCACGCGATAGAAACAACTTCTCATCGTCAGGCTTTTTGAGAGCGCGCGCAAGTTGCGCAATTGACCAGTCATCGAAACTGTTGCCGAGGGTGACGGGCACAGGCTGTCGCTTCTCAAACGGATGTACTTCCGGATATGTCTCTTTTTCACCGGGGCGGAGGGCAGGCATGTAGCCGTGCTTAGCGTAGAAATTATCCAGCGGCGTCTTAGGACCCAAGCGCCAGGGCAGGAGCGTGCTATCGAGAGAGCGCTTGCGAAGGCCGTCATAGGCGCTCGCCAAGTCGAAGTTTCGCACTCCCTTGAACCACGCGTCGGCGAACCACGGAGCTGAATCGTCACTGTTCATGCAGGCCAATGGACCGGAGACGGTCGTGAAGGTAGGCATGATGCCGCCCTGCTGGTACATACGCACGTACGACTGCAACTTATCGGCTTCCATCTCAGGGTTCAAAATCGTTTGCAGAGGTTCAAGCGCCCGAAAGGTATCCCAAAGCCAGTTGTCCACGTAAAACGGTCGTGGATCAGTATGCACGCGATGATCGAAACCGCTGTAGTAGCGTCCATCTTCTGTAATGTTGATCATGCGCTCAGAACTACGATAGAGCGCAGTGTAAAAGACGCGGCGCTGCGACTCGCTTCCCCCTTCGACGACGATGCGGCCCAGCGTGCTGTTCCAACGGGCCTTCGCGGCAGACTTGACCACTTCAAAATCAGGCAACGGAATCTCATGTAGAAGATTGCTCTTCGCCTGGTCAGTGCTGATGAAGGAGATTCCGTAACGAAATTCAAGGGAGCCGCCGTCCGCCGTGATGAGAAGATTCTGCTTCTCATCGATGCGCTTGGCGGTGGCAGCAACCGGTTTGCTGAAGACGCCGTAGACATACGCCTTCATGTTATTGAACTGCTCTTCGCCTTCCACAATGTGGCCGTCGCGCAGGATCATATCGCCTGCTATGCGGTTCGAAAGCAACAGCGATGCCCTTCCTTGAAGAAAGTTGAAGCGGAAGTAACCGCACCGTTCGGACGCAGTGAACTCCGTGATGATGCCGGATGCATTGAATCTTGTGGAGTAATAATAGGGTGTTGTAACTTCCTGATCGTACGCAGCGGGTGCGCCGTCGCCAGGCATAATGCCAAATAGCTCACTGTTGCGATGAGAACTGATCGTAAGAGGAAATGCTTCGATGCGGTCGTCAAAAGCGTCCTCGCGCAGCGGGTACATTCTGACCATGCTGTTTGGCAGGTAGACTGTGGGCCGCGTGGGCGCCAGAAGAATTGCTACATTTCCGATGGTTGGATCAACATACTCCACCTGTGCGTTGGCGTGTACGGCGGCAATGCCAAGCAAGAACAAACAAGCCTGCAGATATTTTGGATACAGAACGAACCTCATCTCCCTGAATGATGCGAACAATGCAGAAGACCTATACCTGTTTCCGGAGCAATCGTAGCCGATCGCGGTTCTAGATCTAGGTCGTTGATTGCGGCAATTCCTCTGCGAAACAGCTTTACGCCCAAGCTGCTGGATGCGGCGTTAGCGCCCCTGAGCAGGCTAAGCGCGCGTCGCCAGCCTGGGCCGCAGAGCCTTTCATGAATGTGCCGGCGCGCTCCAATGGAACTCCACCTGCGTCTTCCTGGTTGCAAACTCTGTGTAAGGAGACACTACTAGCTGTTTGAGGTTCCGCAGGCCATCGGTATGCGCCAGCATCACGGCCACGATGTTCGGTCGACTCCCGTCCAGGTAGAGATACGGTTCCGGCAGGTAGAATTCCGACTGCGGTCCGACCGTCCGGTAGTAGCCAATGAATTTTCCATTTACGTAGAGCAGAGCGTCGCGGTCTGCATCGATCTTGATTTTCCAGGGAGTGAAGCGTTCCGGAGAGCTGGATAGGGGGAACGCCGCGCGAAACCATGTAAACGCGGGCACAAGATCGTCCGCTCCCGTCGAGTCCCCCAGCCGTCCTTTCATCCACTCCCCCGATGCCGCGGTCATATCCATCGCGTGTTCCTTAATGGCAACGGGAAATCTCTGGATCGAGATAGTATCGATGACAGTCGACTTCGCCTGATCGCCGATGCGAATGGCGCTAATGCCCTTCAGTTCCGACATCTCGTCGTTGCCATTTTCGCTGCCGAAAGCCTCATAGGATATCTCGAGCAGGTTGTGTCCTTGCTTTGCCCATCCATCGAGCGCGCACGATACTAACTTCTTCGCAGTTGAAAGCTCTGAGACATGTTCGCCGTTCAGAAAAACCTGTTTGGGATCCTCTGTATGGGTTTCGAGAAACAGCTTCTGTTCGCCGTGATAATTGAACGCCGCGTGATACTTCACATAGCCATACGGGAGCCTGCCGAGCTTCTCGAGAGCGACCGGATGAGTATTCGACCAATCACCGCGAGACGAGTCAAATCGCTCTACGAGGAATTCACCTGCGTCCAAAGATACCGGCTGGAGCGGTGATTGTGGCGTGCTGATGTTCACGCGGGCGCTCCGCCAGTGCGAATCATACTGGAAGCTCACAGGCTTTCCATCTATCAGACAACGTTCCGGCGCGGCAGGCAACAGGACGCACAGTTCATGCTCGCCAGCAGCATAGTCAAGGGTGATCACTGAGCTAGTTTCGGTGGCCACATTCGCCGTCATTAAGGCGCAATCTGTGATCACAGGAGCGTGGATCGGCAGCGCGCCGGCGTGAGACGGGAATTCCGCTGTGCATGTCCGCTCCGCAAGTTCACGCGGCAGTGCCACGATCTGCAGTTTGCCGTTCCACAGGAAACTCTGCGATGACGATTCGATATTGAAACCGAAGATTGCAGTCTTGGTCTCGGCGTCAAAATACTGAAAGTTCACAGCTCCCTGCAGATGCGGCTTTGCTTCTGCCGCAAGCGCGATCTCAGCCAACTCGCCCGGCTCACCGTAAACAATGAGGTAGTCTCTTTCGCCGAGACTGCCATAACTAAGAATCTCCGCTGTAGAGTACCGAAGCTGCGCGCCGGAGATAGCGATCTGCAGCGGAAGTATTTTCATGCCTCGAGCGCCGATCGAGAGTTTCCCTTCGCGCGGCAGCTTTATCTGCTTGTGCCCGTCACCGCCGGGATCAGGAAAAGTGATTTCATATTGCTGGTCGGAATCCGCATTCTCGCGAACAAACAGAAGTCCGCTCTTGTCATTGTTTCTGAGGCTGACAGAGACGTCTGGATTGGTCGAGGTCGCGTTTTGTGCTTCACTGGCGCGGACCGTGAGCGCCCCGAACAGATCGAGAAAGTTGCCGATACTGCGGGCTGCATAATACTTGTCCCACAACCCTCCCGGCTCGCGGATGGGCGCAGCATAATCATAGGTGGTCGTTACCTTGCGCGCGGCCCATTCAAAGTTCGTGCCGCCATGCCCCATGTAAAAATTAAGGAACGTTGCGCCGCATTCGATCGTACTCTTGGTAAGCAGGTTGAGCTGCACGGCATTTACTCCGTCCTGCTGTTCAGAGAGCTTGCCGCCATACTGGCTAAACCAGCCACCCTGCAATTCCACAATGCCGACCGGCGATGTAGGCTCCTCTTTTCTCAGCTTCGCAAGCGCCGGCACAATCTCTTTCTGGACATTCCACCGAGGGTAGAAGTCGGCCGTATCCATGATCCGCGCCATAACCGGATTCGTATTCTGGCGCGCCTGGCTGACCCAATTCGTGATGACAGGAATGTCGATGCCCGCATTCCAGACCATCTGCGCCAGGGCTGTTATGTAGTTCGTCTTCTTCTGGTCCGCGATCTTCCAGTAGTCGTACTCGTTTTCAATCTGCACCATGATTACCGGGCCGTCCGCCGTAATCATGTTCTTGCGCACAATAGGGAGCACGCGGTCGTACCAATACTGCGATGTCTTGATGCTGTCCGGGTGGTCGCTGCGCAGCGGAAACTGTTTCGCGATGATCCAATGGGGAAAGCCACCTGCATCCCATTCGGCGCAAACATACGGCCCGATGCGAAGAATCATCCATAAACCAAGCTCCTTCACAAGCTCGATGAACTCCTCGAGTTCCGTCATGTCGACGTGACCCTCGATAGGCTCATGGTAGTTCCAGAAGACGTATGTCTCGATTGTGTTGAAGCCTGCCAGCTTCAACTTCAGCATTCGATCGCGCCAAAGCTCCTTCGGCGTTCTGCAATAGTGAAAGGCTGCGCTGTAGATGAAAGCGTCTCGATCGTGAATGGTGAAGCATTGCGCGTCATAGCGAATAACATGAGGATGCCTGAACTGCGACTGATCCTCTTGGAGCAGAGCGGCTCGGCCATCGATTCCAGGTAGAGCAAACAGTTGCATCCCGGCAGTGCAGCTAGAAAGAAAAGGAACGGATATCAGTTGTCCAAGGAAAGTTCTTCTCGACGGCAATTTCTTTCTCCTCTAAAAAACATCCGTTTGCCATCCATCGATAGCAAACGGATGTGGAGCATGGAGCTTAATTGAGTCCGACCGCAAATTAGAACGACAGCTTCAGTGCTCCCTGCATGACGCGAGGAGCAACAGGGCCAATAGAGGTGATCTGTCCGAAGTTTGGATCGGTCACAGTGTTGTCGGGCATGCCGAAATTGGGGTGATTGAAAGCATTGAACATCTCCCAGCGGAACTGGAGGTTATATCTCTCCTGGACGATCTTGAAGTTCTTCATCAGGGAGGTATCCCACGTGTTCATGCCCGGCCCCTTGAGTATGTTCCTACCCGTGTCGCCGAACGTTCCAGGGTTGTTGGGGGCAAAGGCCGCGCCATTGAAGTAATGCGTAAGCCACTGCGCCTTCGACCCCTGGTGAACGCCGAACGACTGTCCGGACACGGAGTCGGCACGATCACCCCATTGCAACGATCCCGAGCTATCGCCGCCGTTGCCACCCCAGATCGAAAACGGATAGCCAGACTGCATTGTCCCGATTCCGCTGACCTCCCAGGATCCGCCGACGGTCTTCAGCAGAGAGCTATGTCCGTTCAGGCTTGGGGTCGTGTAGATCGCGGATGTTACCCAGACCAGCGGAATGTTTGTGCCCGCTATGCCGTAGTTCCAGTTTTTGTTCACTGGATCGGAGAACGGATCACCGAGTCCACCATGCCAGGCCGTGTTTCCGGAATCACTCAGATCTAACGCCTTGGACCAGACGAAGTGCGAATCCACTGTGAGGCCGTGGTAATCACGCACCGTCGTACCGAGTTGCAAAGCGTGGTAGGAGGTTGTCCCTTCATCCTTCATTTCAGTGACGTCCGAGAAATCCGGATACGTGGTCCGCTGGCTGCCATTTGCGAAAATGCCGGGGTTGAGATCCACAATCGTGGACTGGTGATAGGTCTGGCTGCCGACATACGCGAGATGCAGCGCCACGGCTTGCGTCAGTTGCTTTTCTATCGAGGCGTTCCACGTCTGCGTGACAGGTAACCTGAAGTTGGGCGAGAAGACTGCCCCGATGGACATGGGCAACAGGAAAATCGCCTGGTTCGCCGGTAGGTTCGGTTGCGGCAAGAGTGTTTGTGGCGTGAAGGGATCCTTGCCGCCCGTCGCCGCAAACGACGCCCACGGATTTGCAAAGGAAATGGGGGTATCCGCCGTAGCCGACAAATTGTACGAAGGGTCGGTAGGCGCTATGCCGGTTGTGTGGTTGTAGAAAGCACCGAATAATGGGGCATCGAACAGGCCGAATCCTGCACGAAACACCGTTGTCGGCGTAGCCGCATATGCCACCGAGAAGCGCGGCTCGAAGTATGCATTGCTCGATTGGCGCAGCGTGGAGTTCAACCCCTTGTCTCCGGGATAGATGGCTCCCATCGGGGCCGTGGGATAACGCTGGCTTTGCTGCCCGGGCACAAATCCTACGCCGCCATTAACGGCGGTAGGCGCCCAGTCAGGATCCCAGCGCACGCCAGCAGTCAGGGTCAGTTTTTTGTTCAGGCGATATTGATCCTCCGCATAAAGGGCGAACTGAAGGCCGACTATCTGTGTGTACTGGGCTGCGCCCTGGAAAAGGCTACTCGCCTCGCCCAGGAGGAAATCGGCGTTCGCATAGCCCGTGAATTGGCCGCTGAAATTGATGTTCGCCGCAGCGGGCCAAGTGGTCAGATTGTTCGAATACTGGTGCGCAAAGTTACCGCCAAACTTGATGGTGTGCGCCCCGAACGTCTTGATTGCATCATCTGAGAGCCACCATGTAGTTCTGGGATTCTCGTTCGGTACCCCACCGTGAACCCCGAAATTCCCATTGGCCGCTTGCAGGTAGCATCCTGGCGCATCACTGACATTGATGATCTCTGAAAGGCAGAATGGCGTGCCCGACTTAGTCAGGGCTTGGCTGCCGTCCCACACGTTCAGGTAGGTCCATGCAGCATTAACCGTATTAACCAGGTTCGGTGTTGGCAGCCAGGTGTTGCTTACCTCCTCGTTAAAGAACCACCCTCTTTGGCCGGTCACGCCCGCCAGGATGTTCCCCTTCACCTGTCCACCCGGATCATCGTATTCGGAAATGAAGCTTCGGAGGAAAAAGCGCATCTTGTCGGACATCGTGTAGTCGAGGCGTAGTAAACCTTCCTCCGTCGCATTCCTGACTGTCGGTCCAGCAAAGGTCACGAGACCGCTCGACGCAACCTGCCCGAGGGGCAGAGTCTCCTGGGCCATTGTCACCGCTGCGGGACTAAACAGGGCTGGATTGATCTGATTCTTCACACCATTTACGGTGGCAAACGGTGCATTGAGCGTAATCGGCAGGGCGCTGAAGTCGCCCTGCAACATGGCCGCTGTAGGGGTATAGGAGGTATCAGTCTCCGACGCCTGACTCGCTCTCGTCCCTTGATAGCTGGCGAAGACGAAAAGCTTGTTTTTGATGATCGGGGCGCCTACGGAGCCGCCGAATTGATTCTGTTTGAGTTGGTCGACGGCGCCGCTGAACCAGTTCGAGGCATTCAGATCGTTATTGCGGAGAAACTCGAATACGTTGCCGTGGATGCTGTTGGTTCCGCCGTTGGTTTCAATGTTGATTACGGCCGCCGGCGAATATCCAAATTGCGCGCTGTAGTTATCTGTGATCGCCTGAAACGCGTGGGTCGCATCCGGATTCGGAAAAGGCTGCATCAGCCCGTCGTAAGTATCCATGTTCGGTATGCCGTCCAGCATGGCAAACGTGCTTCCCTGCTGCAGGCCATTGCCCGAGCCGCCCACTTCAGTCAGGAATGTATTGCTGGTCGGCAGCGTGCCCACGCCGCTCTGGTTCAGTACGTTTTGCACGCCAGGAGACAAAAAGATCAAGCTTGCCGGATCGCGCCCGTTCAACGGCAGTTGGGTAATTTCCTTTTCGCCGATGACGTTGCTGATCTCTGAGTTGGTGGTGTCGATCAGAACCTGTCCCTCATTCACGGTCACGCTCTGCTCGGTCGTCCCCACCTTCAAGGCAATGTTCAAAGATGCTGCTTCGCCTACCGCTAACGTCCTCAACACTGTATAGCTCGCAAATCCTTGCTGGGCCACCGTAATGCTGTAATTTCCCGGTGGCAGCGGCGCGAGGGAGTATAGCCCCGAAGACGAGCTGATCGTAGTCTGTTTCAGCATGGTGTCTGTGTTCTGCGCCGTCACCGTCACTCCCGGCAATACCGCTCCGGTGGTGTCCGAAATGATGCCGCTGATACTCGCGCTGGCTCCTTGGGCAAATGCCGGAAGAGCGGACAAACACACAACGGTTAATAGAATGAGAAACTGCAGCAAGTGCTGCAGGCCGTCAGAAAACAATTGAATCTGAGGGTATGGAAGTTGCCTTAATCGTTGGTGCAATGATTTGTCGTTCACTGAAAATCCTCCGAAAATCGCTTAACACTAATGACGTCTGCCAGAACAGCTTCAGGTCTAGTTCCAGGGGTTGCAACCAATTCTGCAATTAGTTTGCGTCCCTCTCTGTCAGATCCATTTAGCTTTGTCCCCTAACCCTTCTCTTTTCCTCGTGAAAATGGTTTCGGAAGGACCAGGCCTCAGACTGTTTCTGTAAACGTTTCAATTCTTACTCCGAGGTGGCCGCATTTCAAGGTTAGGAAAAGCGCTAACGTCCTTCTATCTTATTGAATAATAATGATGTTCTGTGTGCTCATTAAACCAAACGGTAGGTACGTTACTCCTCGACCGCCGTTTGGCTGACCCGCGATGAATCAACAGCTTGAATCGCTCTGTCGCGCTATCGAGCCCCCGCTGTGGAGCACGATTCCTCAGCGGAAATCACTCATAACAAAGGTTTAAACAACGTGAATAGGCTAGTTTTTGTCGGTTCGTGTAAAATCACTATGCCACGGCGGAAGGCGAATAAACTTGAGGCAGATGCGATCCAGAAACCCAACAGTCCAAGAGGACTCGGAGAGTTCCAGGATCTTCGAATCCCCAGAGGACGTCGCAACCCTGCGAAAGTTGCTGAAAGAGATTGTCGAGGGTCCCGCATTCAAGGGGAGTCATCGCAGCGGCCAGTTCCTCGAATTTGTTGTAGAACATGCAATCGCCGGCAACTTTGATCAGTTGAAGGAGCGGTTGATCGGTGTAGGGTTCTTTAATCGAGACCCTTCCTACGACACAGGTGAAGACGCAATCGTACGTGTGACAGCTTCTGACGTGCGTAAGCGCCTGCTTCAGCACTATGGTTGGTTTGGAACAGAGCGTGAATTCCGTATCGACCTGCCATCGGGGTCTTACGTTCCCCGCATTACTCGAAGAAGCCAGATCGAGGCTCTGCCGGATGGGTCGCTAGAATCGCCTGCCAAGCCAGATATTTTGCCTCTGGAAGCTGTGGCCGAGGAACCAAATCCTCAGATAACGCCCTCTGAACCCGTCGACTCCCTACCGCCGGCCCTCGCCTCGAAGATCAAACGGGCGCTGAACAAAGAGATGTTTTGGCTCTATGCGGGCTTTCTAGTGATAACAGCACTGTTGGTGTGGTCGGTCTATTTGCTGAACCGGCGCCCGTCGTATTCGGCGACTTCCTATTCCCTCCCCTGGCCGGCGCTGTTCAACTCCACGGCATCGACGCATCTGGTCACGAGCGATCCCGCAATTGACGCAGTTCAGGGAATCACCAAGAGCGACCTTTCCCTCTCTGACTACGCGAATCATCGCTACATCCCGGAGCCCGATACTCTCACTCCGGAACAGATCCGATTCTGCAAAATTCTCCTTACAGGAGAGACTTCAGCGGCCGCTCCGGACCCTCCCACGGCGGCCAAGGTCGCTCAAATAGCCCAAGCTTTTTCTAAGAGACTAGCGGTACAGGACGCCCGCAGCTTCCAGTTGTCATTTTTGAGCAACAGCGATAACTTCATCTTCTTAGGCAGTCCGCGTTCCGACCCCTGGTTTTCCCTCTTCGCAGACAAATTGAATCTTAAATTCGTCTTTGATCACCAGTTAGGCTCAGAGTTCATTCGCAATCTTCACCCCCATCCCCCTGAGCAGGACGCATACGTTCCGAGCGCAAACGGAGGCGGCACTGGCTACACCTTTGCGATTATCGCCTTCATTCAGAATCCAGATCAGAACGGGCAGGTACTTCTCCTCGCAGGAGCGAACGGTGAGGGAACCGCAGCGGCGGGTGAGCTTGTAACGGATCCGCAACGGATTTCGCGCGCTTTGCAGAACTGCGGGATCGCCCCCGCAGGCCACATCCGACATTTTGAGATGTTGTTACGGACTGAGATTATGGCCGGTGTCGCAAGACAAACAGAAGTCATGGCATGCCACATTCTTCCTGGCATATAGTCGGCGTTGTTGCAGGGATCGAACGAGGGCCGAGCTTTCCCTTTCCCGACCTGTTTCACGCGGCGATTCTCAGGCGGCGGACGGATTCGGGGCGGCCTGCATGGAGCATTCGATTGTGGACGGCTACGCCGATGGCCGCTTTGGCCTTTTGGCCGCAGAAGCTTCGTGCTCGCAGACACCGAACACTTTCAGTCCCGTGCTTTCGATCAACAAGTGAATCGGACCGTCTGGCAGGATACAGCCATTTGAAATGGATTTCATCTTCCTTGCCCTTCGACTCAAGGTGCTGTGATCAGGCGTTCTCAGCGGCACATTCAGTAGGTCAAAGATGGAGGCCATCAGCCCTTCGGTTTAACGAAATGCAAGGTGAGATACCAGGCGCAGCATGATGCCCGTCTCGATTGCGAGTTCGGAATAGCTGGACTGTCCGCCAGGAGGCGTCCGACGAGCCGCTTGCCAACCATCCAGTACTTCCGGCGTGATCCACAACGTAAGACTGCCGCGACGCCGAAGTCCTGCATCGTACTCCGCCCAGTTCTTCACCCTGAACTTCATCTTAGCTAGGACTCATTGTTGTGGTTGATAGGCCGACCCCTCGTCCTGCATGAGGAAGGCCTTGGTGCCGAGGAGGGTTGGAAACGAAATCGGATTCCCCTGAGCATCCACCTGGATGATTTGGATCGAGTCCCCTGGATCGACTTTTTTTCCGGAGAAAGTAGCGGCGCTTGCGTAAAAGAAGGGCTCGGCGATGTAGTTCGTCAGTGTGCGACCACCGGGCGCTTCAATGATCCAATCGGCCGAATCTCCGATGATCCCGTATCCTGCCGGTGCGGAAAAGCTGACTTCCGTAGCGAATCCAGCAGTGTAATTCACGATGTAGGCATATCCCTGGGTTGCGCTCGAATTCCAGACTTCGACTAAAAAGTCGTCGCCGGGCGAGATGGGGAAATTGGTCACGTACACCTGGTTGTTGGGGAACCACTCATACCACACGGCATAATTCGTGGAAGTAGCACCGCCATTGCAGTAGGCGTCGTACTCAATGCCGGATTGCAGCAGACCGACCGAGTCGTAGCCATCGATACCGACCCAGGAACCGGCAATATCGGTGTTCCCAGTGCATTCATTAAATGCCTGATTTGCCACGGGGACAATGAAGTCGGACATGACATACCACATCGAGGATTTTCCATATTTCTTGACGTCGTCGACATGGATATAGCCGCTCCAGGTGTCGGCTGTCCACTGGGTGGTGTCGTCTGCCTTGGACTTGAGGTTCTGGTGCAAGCGTGCCGGGCCAAAGGCGCGGGGCCCTTCTTTGAGCGTCGGAATGATGCGCTTCTTCGAGGCTTTCATGGCCTTGGCCCAGTGTTGGAACTGTTCTTCGTCGAGGGTCCGGTCGGGTCGCGGCGGAAAGCCATAATACGCGAGATCTTCATCCGAGGCAGCTATGGGATCGAATCCTTCTGGAGGCGCAAGGACGGTGGTAACGCCGGGCAGGTTGGTGGGAATCTCATTCGGTTTTAGTTGTTGAGCGGGGCCGGCAAGCGGAGCGGCTACAAGAAGGAGCGCAAGCACACGTAGGGTATTCATCATGATGTTTTTCCTTTTGAGTCAATTAGGAGTTCGTGAAGCCGTGGAGTTCTGACCAGCCGGTATCCTGGCTGCAACTTCAAACAAGTTTCGAACGATTGTTTCGGGTAGGGACTGCCTGGCGCGAGGTGGTTATCTCGATAGAGAGTCTGAACTCCCCTCGCCAGGATTCTTTTGCGGCTACATCGACAAGACGATCAAACTCGCAGCTTCCGGAATGGAATAGGGAGAGCCGGAAACTTCCTTTACGCTGCTCGAGGAAACCTCGTAGACGTGCAAGCTGTCGGATGTGAGGACATAGAGATGATTGTCCTTATCCCAGCCAAATTGTGAAACGACTTTCCCCGATAGAAGAACGCTGCTTAGCTTGGTGATCGGACTGCTTCCATTGAAATGGAACACCTGGAAACCGTATACGCTACCCGCAGCCAACATTTTTCCGTTCGGCGAGATGCTCATCGTCGAAATGTAGGCCAACTTGGTTGAGGGCATGTTTTCATAGGTACTTTTGGACTCGATCTCGCCGCTCGAATTCACGGAAAAGCTTCCAAATTCGAAAGGCCCAACGAATTCGCCGGCAATGGGGTCGAACTCCTGGAGCGCCATGGCAAAATGATCCGAGGGGTCTCCTGCATAGGCGAAAGGAAGGTAATAGTCCTGGGGATCTTTGGTCTTAGGGAGGCCGGTTACTTGACCGTCGAAGGCCAGCAGACCATTGCTCTCCCGCTTGTAGCGCACCATGTACGGATCGTTAGTACCATCGCCTCCAGAGCCGATTTGATAGGCAAACTTGTTCGTCCCGACGAATTCCGGAAAGCCGAGGTCGATCAGGTCCGCAGGCAATTGGCTATCCGCTGAACCCAGATACCCGAGCTCGCCATTACTATTGATTTTGAAAGACTGAATTGCATCTTCACAGTCGAAATTAACAATGTTGTAGAGGGTGGTGCCGGTGTAATCGAGCGTGATCACCCCTTGGCCGCCGCAATTGTCCGAGTTGTAGTTTTGAGCGTTAATTTGCGCGACCTCCTTCAGAGCACCGTTGGAACCGATTGAAAAGGTGTCGAGATCCTGGCCATCGCTGTCCGCGCCGAAAAGGTATTTCTTGGTCACGGACATGTGGGTCAGCGAGATGTTAGTGAACGGAGAGCCTGGGACGGCCGTTAGCTTGCCGTTCGAAGATGCCGCGAAACCATCCAAATGGGTCGGCCTCGCCACATAGACATACGCTACGGGGGAACTGGTTTTGGCCGCATTCTCTACGGCCGCATTGTTGGTGGTTTGAGCCAAGGCTGCTCCGGTGCACAGGGTAGCCACCAAAGTGACAATTAATTTGCGAAACATGGGGAACTCCATTCGGTTAGGTCTTGCGGGTTGAGGCGTAGGGCCTATTGACTCCGGTGTCAGGATGGTTCCTGTCAAATCGGACAGACCCGTTGTGTCTTGGCGAAGGGCCGTGACAATCCAATTGGCGGTTGCATCAAAGCCTCTCCTTCACTTCTTCGAGTGATTTTCGGCAGATGCTGAGTTGACCGGCTGTGCTGATGTGCAGATGCAACCCGTATTGCTGAAGCGCGCGATAAATGCTGTCCAGGTCAACAGGAACATCGCCATTCGCAGCGGCCGCCACTGTCACCCAGGGGCTTCCGCAAAGAGGGCAGAGTGCCGGCGTGGTCTGAGCATCCAATCCGGAGACCTGCCCCTCGCTCCTCGAGTTTGAAGCAAAGATTTTCAATTCCCGGTGCAGGAACTCGATCGAGAGGCGCGTTGTTCTTTTCATGTCGTCCTTGGTAACCATCGATGGTTCAGCGTTGTCTTTTCCGCTCGAAGAATGCAGCATTGCTATACTGGGCTCGTTTGGATTGCTTCGAAGTCCGGGTTTGCTTCCCGGCATCCCAGTTCTCCCACAATCGCCAAATTGATGTCTTCAATCCCGGCTCAATCGACTCTTAATTCCGGATCAATCGATATATGTCTCTTATTGCGAATCGCTTAATCAGGTTTGAGGAATATGAGATTGATCGCGCAAGGTGGCAGTTAAGCTGGCGCGATCAACCACTGTCGCTCAATCGCAAGACCTTCGACCTGCTCCTTTACCTGGTGGATCATGCCGACCGGGTGGTGGCGAAGGAAGAGCTATTGCGTGCCTTGTGGCCGGAGTCGTTCGTCGAGGAGAGCAACCTGACGCAACACATCTTCCTGCTGCGGAAGGCGCTCTCCCGGCATGGTTCGGGAGCCAAGATCATTGACACGGTTCCAGGGCGAGGCTACCGTTTTGTCGCCGCCATCACGCCTGCCAAGGGGGAACTGGAGCCCGATCAGGTGGTCATTCGCGCCACGGAGTCCATCACCCGCATCACCCTGGAAGAGGAAGAAGAGGACACCTCTCAGCTAACCAGCCAGCCAAGCAATGCCCAGCCGCTCGTGTCGCTTCGGTCTGGAAAGCTCCGTGCTTACCAGATAACAGGGGGACTGTTGGCAGCCGTGGCGCTTTGCGTTGCTGGCTGGTTCGGTTGGCAGCGGTGGCTGGACTATAGCGGCGGACGCCCCATTGACGTCGTCTTGGTGCCGATCGAGGGAAGTACCTGTGACCCTGTTTTAGATCGCGCACTCGTTGACGCTCTGCGCATCGATCTGTCGCAAAGCCCATTTGTCTCTGTGATCTCTCCCGCGCGGGTTCGCGCCACGCTTGCCGAGATGATGCACAAGCCGGACGAAGTCATGACCCTGGCCGTGTCCAGGGAGGTTTGCGAGCGTACCAACAGCCAGGCCGCCTTGCACGGCACGATTGCCCGCATAGGGCAGCACTTCCTCCTCACCGAAGAAGCGACAAGCTGCGTCAACGGCGCGGTCCTTGCCGAGTCCAAACGAGAAGCAGCAAACGCCGAGGAACTTCCTCGCAGCATCGACAAGCTTGCCGAAAGCCTGCGCCAGAAGCTAGGTGAATCCCGCCGCAGCATCGCACGTTTCGATACGCCGCTGTTCCCTGAGAACACGCCTTCGCTGGAAGCGCTCAAGTACTACAGCCAGGCTACTGTTCTGGGAGGTCAGGGAAAATACACTGACGCGGTCGGCCTTTTGAAGAATGCCATCGCCGCCGACCCTAACTTTGCCGGCGCCTATTTCAGCCTTGCTGCCTATAACTACGACCGAAATGAATTTGCCGCGGAAAAGGATGCAATCGTCAAAGCCTATAACTTGCGGGGCCAAGCCAGCGAGCCTGTCCGGCTGGCGATTATCGCTCTCTATCACTCCACCGCGACCCAAAATCTCTACGAGGCGGAGAGAAACTACCGCAATTGGACTGAACTTTATCCCCGCTCCGGACAGGCATGGGCCGGCCTTTCCACGGTTCAGCGCGATCTCGGCCATCATGCTGACTCGTTGATGTCCGACCAACGTGCTCTGGAGCTTCGGTCTGACGTTCAGGGGATGTACACCAACTTGACGTTCGAGCAGCGAATGGCAGGCGATCCGAAAGGCGCAATTGCCACCTTGGATCGCGCTATCGCCAACGGACTCGACGGCGACAATGTGCGCGAGCATTATCTCGAATCCGCATACGCGCTTCATGACGCTGCGCTCATTCAGAAACAACTCGATTGGGCGGCAGCGCATCCAGACGCCGCTTTTTTCAGGATGGAGGAGTTGCAGATCGCTACGGCCGAGGGGCGTTTAGCCGATGCGCAGCGACTGCTCAGCCAAAGTGTGGAGTTGCTTCGCCATCAAGGTTCGGACGATCGGGCCAATGCTCTCTTATGGTCCGAAGGCGCCAACCTGATTGAAGCTGGAGATGTGGCGGACGGTACGCGCCTCATTCATAGTGTGCCTCCCGACCCCAGGGACGAAGACAGCGTGGTTGGACTCGCCAGGGTTGGCGATTTCACCGCAGCCGAGGCTGCAATCCACGCAATGCAGGCCGAGTTTCCGCAGGGAACCATCTGGAACGATTACCGAGGACCTGAGATCGAGGCGCTGGCCGCAATGGCCGTACACAAACCATACGACGCCATCGCCGCGCTTGAGAAGACCAAGCCTTTGGACGGTCGCGACCCGATCACACCCATGATGCGTGCCGGCGCCTATCTCGCCGCAGGCGAAAACGCTTTGGCGGAAAAGCAATACCATGAGGTTGTGGATAGTCCCATTCAGAATGCGGACACAGTAGAACTCCCGCTCTCCTGGCTGGGTCTGAGTCGTGCTCTCGCCAAGGAAGGAAAACGCTCCGCGGCGCTTGACGCCTATCAACATTTCTTGGCCATGTGGGCGCATGCGGATCCTGATGATCTACTTTTGAAACAAGCCAAGCAGGAGTTTGCCGACTTGCAGACGAAGCAGACGACCAATTCGCAACGCCTTGCGAAGAACTAATGCCCCTGGTGCACTTAACCGAGACGGCGCGCGCGGCTTTCGTCTCCGGCAGATAAGGGAAAGTGCTCCCACGCTGCCCGGAACGGTCGAGTAACCCGGCTTCAGCGTTGTCGGTCCAGGCCTTGATCATCGCGATCCTCTTCCATGAGCTCTTCCAGCGTTGGGCGGCTGGCCGCTTCCTGAATCTTTAGTTCCAGACCAAGTGCCGATAGGAGTTTGATAATCTTGGTAGTGCCCAGCTCTCCAATGCGGCTATTTTCCAGCGCATCGAACGTTGAATGGCCAATCTTTGCCTGTTTAGAAAGCGCAGCCTGGCTTAAGCCCAATTGTTTGCGTCGGGCCGCAATCGCTTTCCCTATTGAGGTCAAGGTCTGCATTTACCCAACATATGAGGCAATAGACCACAGATCAAGCTATTTGCCTTGTATATTAGGCAATTTCAGTAGATCAATGCTTGATCGACAACGCGGGAAAGTTCTCAACGGTTGCACAGCCAGTATCACCGAATAGAGAGCGGCGATTCCATGCAACTCGACATACTGTTGGCCGCTCGATTCAAATCTACAATTCGCGAACCTTGGGTGCATAGAAGTCCGGCGTGCCTATTACCGAGGTACTTAGTTGCTCATCGATTGCGGACTTCGCCTTGTTGAGCGGAAGGACATCCCCCCAGCCCGCATAGCGACTCAGAAATTCGCCTGCGAGTTGTCCGCTGAACAGACGATCGTCGCGACGGTTAGCCCCGCCTATGCAGGTTGTTCTTCCTCGATCCGACGTTGCGACATCCTTCCCCTCTAACCAAAAGCCGGCTCCCGGCGTCGCTGGTGGAGGAGGCGCTGAGAACACTGAGTCCGAAGTGGTATATCTGGTCACAGCAGATTCCGGCATCCGCAAAGGCATTTCCTCATGCCTCGCTGCACAAAAGATCGATGTAATGAGTTTTGCCACTGCGGCTCAATGCCTCGATTGCACCTGGACGGAATCCTGTACGTGTTTAATTGTTGATGCCCACCTACCGGATCTTTGCGGTTTGGAGCTGCAACGCCAGGTTTCGGCAAAGGCGAATCTCCCGTCGATCGTAATCAGCGGGCCGTGCGACACCTGCTCGGTTGTTCGCGCGATGCGATCGGGAGCGATCGAATTCCTGCTCAAACCGGTCGACCAGGAGGCATTGCTGGCCGCGGTACACAGCGCCATTTGCCGGCATCGGCAATTGCGGGCGAGAAAAGCCGAACTCACGAAGCTGCAGCATAGACTTTCTCGCCTGACGCCTCGCGAACGAGAGGTCATGGAACTGGTCGTGAGCGGGCTTCAAAATAAACAGGTCGCTGCGATGCTCGGAATCGCCTACATCACGGTGCAGATTCATCGCGGCCAGGTGATGCGCAAGATGGAAGCAAAATCCTTCGCTGAACTTGTCCAGATGGCGATCCGGCTGCGCGCGCGAAGGCACTCAATTCAGAACTTCTGATTAGTCTCGCAAAGCAACAAAAATTTCCCAACCGCGCCTCATCTGAAAAGTATCTTCGCCATCATTCCCTTGTCTTCGTGACTTAGCAAATGACAATGGAACAGCGAGACTCCTCTGATGATGGGGTCCGTAAAGTCCATTATCAAATCGACGCTTCCTTGAACAGGGACATTCACTGTATCCAGCCACTCTGGGTGTGCGAGATGCTCGCCGTTCTGGGAATAGGCGAGAAAGTGAACCTGATGAATATGAAATGGATGCACTTCGCTCGTATTGTTTACAACGCGCCAATGGCGATAAGTTCCAGTGACCACTGTCGTCATGGGAGGATCGGCCATGCCGAACTTTTTTCCGTTGATGTAGAAGCCTCCTTTATCCTCGGTGAACGTAACAACAAATTCGGGGGAGCCATTCTCAACGCCCATAACGAGCTTGGCCGACAAGGGTTTGTAAATCGGATGTGCAGCGTGGTGCGAGGAGATCACTCTTGCAGGAGCAGCGCGCGTGGTATCCACGATATCCGCGAGTACCATGGCCGGATTGGGGTCTCCGTCTGGACCGGTATCAAAACAGAGTGTGCGCAGTGAAGCGTGTGCCCCCCGAATTGGTCCGGTGACGATTGCTTCCACTCTGCCGGCAGGAGGAATCAGGATGTGATCCGCCAACGCCCTACGGCGCCTGGGGTCGTGAAAGGCGAGTGGCATCCCATCCAACGCGATGATCTCGAGTTGCTCTGTGTCGACCTTCAAGTCTGCATACAGGTCTGGCGAAGCGTTGACGATGCGCCAGAATTGCCGCTCTCCAACAGCGATAGCGATCCGCGGTCGTAGAACTCCGTTCACTGTAAACACACGCTCCGGTACTTCAGTGTCCGCCCTGCAACCCTTTGCAGATAGCTGCACAATGCGCTTGATGTTAGGACCGGCCGGGTCGCTTTCTTCAACTACGCGATCACGCAGGATCAGAACACGTTCCCGTAATCGCGCAATTTCTGGAACGTAGCGATCCATACCATCAATCACGATCGCTCCTGACATGCCATCGAGCCCCTGTTGATAACTCTCGCCATGGGGATGCGTGTGATACCAGTACAAGCCGGGGGGCTGGTCGAGCGGAATATTGACGACGTATTGGAGCGATGCGCCCGGCATCGCCATCATCGACAGGACATCGTCCTGTGGAGTATTCGGCGACACATGCAGACCGTGAAAGTGCAGATTCGTCATGTTCATGCATGGTTCGCGGATGCAGAGTTCCCGCGAGTGCGCGGACATATTATTTACGTAGGTCAGGCGGATGTCCTCTCCAGGCCTGGCTCGAATCAATGGTGGAATCTCCTGCCCAGCGAATGAGAATGCCGCTTTGTCGGTTTCAGAATCTGTAACCGCGTAAAGCACAAATGGCGATCGAACTTCGGGCGGATCAGGCAGTATCGAGCCGTGACTGACATCTACGCTAAGTTTGGCGTCCTGGGCAATCATCCGCAGGCTGCAGAACAACCAGATCCCCAAGCTCCATCGCGAGAGGCTCTTTAGCCGTTGACGCACAAGCCGCGTTGCAGGCATTTTCGAAATCATTCCTGTACGCGGGACTGGGGTCATCGTGTTGCTCTCCCTCGCATCAGAGCCACGGCCTGGCCGGCTCGTGGGCAACAAACAGATTGGTGCTCCGCCTTTTGCCAGTCCCTGTCAAGCCGGCTTATGCCCTCGTAGAGTCGATCCAAAGAATTTGAACAGGTCCACGCAGGTGATCAGTACCAGCCGAACATAGCCACCCACTGCCTTTCGAGTAACGCTCGCGAATGTCTGTGGCTCACTTTTCCGCGGCGAAAGAATTGCCTCTATCCGATCCGGATCAACATCATTGATCAAGTTGCTGAAGATCAGAAGCAAACGCAGCGCCTTGATGGCTTGCTCTGAACTGATCACATCAGTAACGCGTTCCACAACCGTGTCGCTTGCACTCAAAAGACCGTTTGCAACATCAATCAGGCCTTTTTCATGCATTCGCTGCAACAGGTCGTATGAGGCGAGAATCGCTTCCGCATGCTGCTCCGGAGCCTGTTCAAGCCGCCGGAGTAAATCGTTTCGAGCATTTTTCGGTGTGAATTCTCGAAACTCCACGGCTTTAGCCATAGCTATACCTCCCCTTCTATTTGCTTGGTTCAATCTGAACGAGCACTTCCGTGCCCGGCATCCGATAGTCCTTGCGCTTCCACTTGCGCTCCACCTCCACACCGGTCTGCGGTGTCGGCTTGCCTGAGAAGCGGGGGTTGAGCGGATGCAGCGGATTTGTGCCTTGCTCTGGAAGAAGATTGATGCGCACCGCCGTCTCCTTGAATGCGGGGGTATTGGTTGCGGTGTCTGCGTGTGAACCGGTGAGGATATTGACCGGCCCTTCCTGCGACAATAGCGGCAAATATACCTGCTTTCCAAAGACCCGCCCGGTAACTACTACCTTGATCACCAGCGCGCCATGGCGACTCGTGACGCGCACCCAGCGTCCCGAGTCGATACCGCGGTCCTTCGCGAGCTCCTCTGAAATCTCCATGTAACGTTCGGGCGTCTCCTCCTTGATGCCCGCGATCCGGTGCGTCATGTTGCCTTCGTGGAAGTGTTCGAGAATGCGGCCATTGTTCAGGAACAGATCGAAGTCGCTATCCGGCGCTTCGTCGGGCTCGTTGAACGCCAGCGGATAGAGTCTTGCCTTCCTATCGGGGAAAGCGAATCCATTCAGATATAGAACCGGCTGATCGGTGCCGTCAGAGTCCACAGGCCACTGGAGCGTCTTGTACGCTTCTAGCCTCTCGAACGAGACTCCGGCATAAAGCGGCGTCAGCGAGGCCAGTTCTGCCATGATCTCCGACGGATGTTGATAGTTCCACTTCGCTCCCATCCGATTGGCGATTTCTTGGGTGATCTTCCAGTCGGCCTTGCTGTCTCCCAGCTCGGGCAGCGCTTGATAGAGCCTCTGGATGCGCCGTTCAGTGCTCGTGAAAGTGCCTTCCTTTTCAAGGGCGGGCGCGCCCGGCAGAACTACGTCGGCATAGCGGCAAGTTTCAGTGAAGAAGATATCTTGAACAACAAAGAAATCCAGCTTCTCGAATGCGCCCGCAACATGGTTGGCGTTCGAGTCGGCAGAGATCATATCCTCACCGGCCAGATACATGGCCCGCAACTTGCCTTCATGGATGGCGTCCACCATCTGGTGGTTGTCCATGCCCCGCTCCGGTGACAACGCAACGCCCCAGCCCGCTTCAAACTTCCTGCGAATCTCCGCATCGGTCACACTTTGATATCCGGGATAAACATTCGGGGCTGCGCCGATATCGCCCGCGCCCTGCACGTTATTGTGTCCGCGAAGAGGATACGCGCCACCCTCGTCGCGCATGTAGTTTCCGGTGATGAGCAGCAGGTTGGAGATGGCCGTCGACTCATCCGACCCGTGCGTGTGCTGCGTGATGCCCATCGCCCAGAGAATGGCTACGCTCCTTGCGGAAGCAATCTCATTGGCCACCTGTTCGAGCGTTTCGATCGGTACTTCGCACATTTCTGCTGCGTACTGCATCGTAAACGGCTCCAGGCTCTGCCGGTATTCATTGAGGCCGTTCACCCACCGGTCTAAAAACTCTTGTGCGGCATGACCGTTGTCCAGCATGTAACGGCTCATCGCGGACAACCAGACGATATCCGTGCCGGGACGTGGACGAAAGTAAATATCGGCACGCCGCGCCATCTCGTGCTCCCGCGGATCTGCTACGATCAGCCGCTGGCCGAACAGTTTGTGCGCCCGTTTGACGCGCGTCGCCAGCACCGGGTGACTGTCTGCGGTATTGCTGCCGACGATCAGGACAAGCCCGGATTTCGCGATGTTCTCAATCGATCCCGAGTCCCCGCCATAGCCGACGGTCCGGAACAGTCCCGTCGTGGCCGGGGACTGGCAGTAGCGCGAGCAGTTGTCTACGTTATTCGTTCCAAGAACGGCACGAGCAAATTTCTGCATCAGATAGCCATCTTCGTTGGTGCACTTGGAGGAGACGATCACTGCCAGCACATCCGGACCATGTTGCTGCTTGATCTCGCCAAGCTTCGACGTCACCAGGGTCAACGCCTCTTCCCAGCTCGCCTCGCGAAAACCATTGCCTTCTCGAATCAGCGGAGTTTGCAGGCGGTCTTTGTGGTTAACATAGTCCCAACCAAATTTGCCTTTGACGCATGTCGATATTTGGTTGGCGTCGCCGTGCAACGGAGCGATCTTGAGAATCTTACGGTCCCGGGTCCAGACATCGTAACTGCACCCAACGCCGCAATAGGTGCACACCGTCTTAGTCTTCTTGATGCGCTCTTCCCGCATCTTGGCTTCGGTCTGTGAGACCTGCATGATTGCGCCGTAGCCCATTTCGGGCTCGATGGCCTTGACCACGTCAATCATCTTATCCAGCGCTGTCTTTGGCATGTTGGTTAAGAAACCGGCCTCGCCCAGCATGGACTTTTCCATCAACGCATTGCAGGGACAGACCGTGATGCAGTGTCCGCAAGAAACGCAGCTTGACCCGCCAATCTGGTGCCCGCCATCCCACAGCACACGCGGATGCTCCAACTCCCATCCGATTGAGAGTGTCTCATTCACCTGCACCGTCTGACACGCCTGAACACATTGGCCGCACAGAATGCACTGACTCGGATCGTAGCGATAGAAGGGATTGGACATGTCCACTTCGTAGGGCTTCGGCTTGAAAGGATGCGCCTGGTGCTGCACATTCAACGCCAGGGCCGTATTGTGGACTCTGCAGTTCTCGTTGTTGTTATCGCAGACCGTGCAGTAGAGCATGTGATTCCCGAGGATCACATCGAAGGCCTCGGAGCGGGCACTCTTGGCGCGATCCGATTCTGTTGTTACTTGCATGCCCTCCGCCACCTTCATGCCGCAAGCCCGCTCGAGCCTTCCGTCTACTTCGACAAGGCACGTGTCGCAGGTCTGGATCGGTCCCATCAACGCAGAGTGATAGCAGATGTGTGGGATGTCCTTCTCGCGAAGAATGGCCTCAACGAGCAACTCGCCTTCGGCAGCAACAACCTTCTTTCCATCGATCAGGAGTTCTATTGCAACAGCCTTCGCGCATTTGAGGGCGCCCAGGTCTTCTCGCTGGATGCTATTCGTCATACGGCTCCTTTCACGGATGCAATGTATGCGATCGCCTTGTCCCTTCTTTCTAATCCGTCCGGCGCTGGAATTCTATCAATACAATGCGCAGGCCTTGGGATTCGGGAAGGTGTCGATATGGTCTGCAACATTGAGATCCAGACCGGTATAATCCTTTTTCACAAGAATGTCCAGGATGTCGTGAGCGCCGAGATCGACTCGCGCATAGATTCCCAACTGATCATCGGTCTCCCTCCAGGATTTGAGTTCTGCCGTGGAAAGGACCTCATTAACTTCAGGCACATGATACTCGAGAGCGGTTCCAGTGGATGAGGGGCTGTGTTCAAGCACATACATCCCCTTGCGATGCTTGTCTCGGCCAGAGTAGATGGCCTTCTCGATGCACCCCGCATCAATCAAGCCCGCCAACTCAGATTGAGTGACACGAAATCCGAACAAGCTATCCTCGATGCGGAGCTACATACCCCCTCCCTACTCTGTATTGAAGGCGTCAAGCGCACGCGTGGAATATACCAGGGCAGCGCCTGCATTGATGCTGATGGCGATTGCGAGTGCCACGGCGACCTCTTCCCTGGTGGCGCCGTTCTTCCGCGCGGCAGCACTATGAACGGCAATGCATCCGTCACAGCGAAGGCTGATCGCTACCGCCAGAGCAATCAGTTCGCGGGTCTTGGAATCGATGTGTCCGGTTTTTTGAGAAGCGCCGCTCAGCGTCACGTACCCCCTGACGGCATCCGGGCTGAGCTTTGCTAGTCCTGACACTCCATCGGCGAGTTGTTGCCGATACGTGCTCCAATCCTGCATGTGCATCGAGATTCCTCCTCTCTAAGCAACAGGTTCTCATTGCAGTACGCTCGAATTCCAAACTGAGATTAGCCTCGGTGGTGTTAGAGGTCGACGCGCGAATGCACAGGACTGAGGTTAATTTCACCCCAGAAATCATCGGGCAGATTCACAACGATAGGTTCCGCGGTGCTTCTTACGACAACCCATCGAAAAGGGTCCTGGCTCGAAGGATTGATTTCCTGGTGAGGAAGCCAGGCCGGCACATAGAGGAAATCGCCTGCTTGAATTGTAGCGTCAAACTCGCCTCGCTCGCCCCACCGCACATAAGAACTGCCGCTCAATATATAGGCAATCGTATTTTGCTCTCCGTGGTGGTGGATGCCCGTGCGAGCCTCCGGCTCTACCACGAAGAGACCTCCCCACATGGGCGACTCGGTACAGTCTCCCGGACGGATAGCCGCAAGACGCTGTGATCCGGAAGTTTGCGCAGTCGCACAGTCGAACTGCGCGGGCCGGACTACACGAATGGATTGATACTGCATCCCATCCTCCTTGAATCGTAACTTCGATCAGGTTGAATATCGATTGTCATCCCCTCTTGATGGAGATTGTTCAACAACGGAAATCAATCGTCGGCGGAAGCAACAGGCGTCACAACATGCTTCTTCAGCGCCCACTTAGCAATGGCTGCGGATTTTTCCCGCAGAGATGGTCGATTGCATGACTTACAAGCTTCCGTGCCTCGCATGGCGTAACATCAAGAAGGCCCGCTACTTCTGCCAACGAAGATCGAATCACCATTCTCAACATGAAAGCCAGGCGAGCAGGATCGGGAAGTTCGCCAAGACCACTCGGCGGGGTCACGCGCTCCTCGTGGTCTTTTCTGCTTGTCGATTCCAACACTGCAAGCGCCTGGGTGATGCGAAGCTTGCGGACCTTTTCGCGAGCCTGAAATGGTGCGGGCGCATCGAAAGGTATCCTTTCCAGTTCCGTCATCGTCCGCGAAAATACTTCCTCGACGAGCTTGCCATCGGCCACCAAAAACCATGCCAGGGTGGTGAATTCTTCCAAGTCGTCCAGAAGAACAAGACACCATGCAGCAGTTGTTGGCGATGCCTCCATTGGTTCCGGAATTGGCGTTGCCCTAGCTGCCATTTGGACCTCCTAAGCAAACGTGCGTGAGTTGTGATCGGTTGCAGATATCGATGGCGTCAAGCGACGCGGCGGATTTGAATTAATACCGGCCCTAAAGCGACGGCATCTCCCTTTTCCGGATTAGAGCCGCTGAACAGCACAAGCGCATCGTTCATCGTATCGGCCAGCCGCGCGTGCGGCTTGTGCTGTGTGTGAGTTGCTTTTGCGACTTACTGTGAGAGTAAGAAGCAATTTGATTCATGCTTAAGTGCGGCGACAATTAGTTTTAAACGCATATCGTCTCCCCTTAGAAGCTCGTCTGACGGGTCTCGACACAGTCGATGCAACTCGCCGGGGCTGATTTCCAACTCTGTCCGTGACGATAGCAGTGCCCATTTGAGGGTCGCAATTATGTCTTGATATGAGTAGCTAACACCCTGCCAACCGGGAATCGAATAAGCTTGTGCGATCGCTTTGCATTTTACTTATTCACAGCCGTGCAGGCATCAGGACAGTGCAAGACTCCAAGAGGAAATGGCACCGGCGGTAGACAGCGATTTTGGTCGAGGTAGGGGATCGCGAATCTGGATTGAGTAATTGTGAAAAGGTACTCTATACCACCTGACATAGCGGAACGCGTCCGAAAACTGGGTGGAACTACGATCCGTCCAATCGGACCCATCGCCATCTGCAGCGTATCCCTTGATGCCCTGAGATCTTCGCTAACGTCGATCGAGGTCAAGGGTGTACAAGTTTCCAGTGCCGACTCGCGGCCGGACGAGCGGAAGATCTTCGGGCGTCAAACCGCCGAAGAAATATTCCGCCGGTTCCCCCGAGTGAAAATCTGTACTGCTCGCCACTACTTTCATTTCTCCGCCCGGTACCGCAATCCTGAGAATAGGTTGGTTCTCCGCCAGAAACGCGTGAACGAAGATAGCCTTCCCATCATTGCTCCAAACCGGATCAGAAGCACTTGTGGTTGCCAGCTCGCTCCAGTGTTGATTGGCAACATCGAATAGCATCACTTTGTCCTGCGCTAACGTTAGAGCTACAATCCATTTTCCATCAGGCGACCAGCGCGGGCTAAAGAGGCCTTCCGAGTGAGGCACAGTTGTTCTGGCTTGGTTTTGCAGGTTGAATAATTCGATCGCACGCGGTCCGTTCTCCTTGCCCATGGAGTCCGGCTCTCTGCCAAATACGATCTCTTGCCCATCCGGAGACCATCCCGGATCGGCGACGTTGCGGTCGTCTTTCATGAGTAGCTCCGGCTTTCCTCCATCCGCCCTCACAATATAGATCTGCCACGTCTCACCTGCGCGCCGGGCCATGATTGCCAGTTTGCCGCCGTCGGGAGACCATTGCGCTGAGAAAACCTCGAAATCGTTCGGAGTAAGCTGTATTTTGTCCGAACCATCTGCCGATCGCGCACGCCACAATCTTCCAGGAAAATCCGCCCAGGCTACCCATTTGCGGTCGCGTGAATAGGCCACACGGTTGGCATCGGCAAGGAAGGTGCGCTCCGGCCGAAAACCAAGGTGGGCTCCGTCGAATCGCTGCAATCCTGAGGGTTGGTCAGAACCATAGAAGAAAATGCGGCGGCCCGACCGTGCCGGGATGGGAGAGAAATAACTGAGGGGCCCGTTGGTTAGTTGAGCCAAAGATGATCGTGCGCCATCCCCTTTTAGCTCCCAAAGGTTGCTGCTTGAATTGTCACTAGCCTGGAAGACATACGACCGGCCGTCAGCCGTCCAGGCTCCACAACAATCGATAACCTGACTTATTCGGGTCTTGAGCAGGGGGTGTGCGACTTTGCTGCCTCGCTTCAATTCCCATAAGGAGCCGGTATGCGTCAAAGGATCCATGACAGTGAAGCGCAGCCGCGCTCCGTCGGGAGACCACCGGAGCCAAAAAGCTCTTCCTGGCAATACGGCAACGGGTGTGATCGTTCCACCATCCAGGCGAATCTGTCTCAACTCGTTTCCGCTGGCAAACAGGATGCTTGCACCATCCGGCATCCAAGTGGCGTCCTGGGCTTGGATACTCCCGACTCGTAATGCGCTTCCGCCGACCGTCGGAACGATCCAGAGGGGCTGTTCCGATTGAGATGACAATTGGCTGCGCAACAATAAATGCGATCCATCCTTGGAGATGTCGGCGACCCTGGCAGCATTAAGCACAGATGGTATGGTGAGGGGCTGCACTCCGCCAGTGCTGATGTCAATTGCAGCAAGTTGAGGTCTTCCGCCCTCCAAGACCGCGGTGAAAACACGCTGGCCATCCGTAGCGAGCGTCAGCAGATTCTCCATGCTGGGAGGGCCTGCTGTAACCGGGCTGTCGTGGGTTAGTTGTTCTACGCGCAACGGTGGCAGTGCGGGGGGGTGTCCCTGCATCCAAAGCACCGCCGCCAATCCCACTAGGATCGACAAAACCAGGGCAGCCATTATTGACCGCCAGTTCCAAATCTGTCTCCTCCGAACGACGTTCTTCGCCACAGGAGATGCATGCTCTGCGTCCGGTTCCGGGTTCGTTACCGGAATTGCAGGGGCCGTGAACAGAGTTGGACTTGGCGCCTGTTCCATCGGCGGAAAAATTGCTTGCGAACCAGTTTCCAGGTTGTTGCGATCGGCATCGGTTCCGTTGCCGGGAACGGACGGAAGTGCAACTGGAGTTATAGCCACCGGCGCTATGAACCGGTATCCGCGTTTAGCGAGGGTCTCAACAAACCTGGGATTTTCGGCGGAGTCTGAAAGAGCCTCCCGAATCTTTTTTATCGCGACCGCAAGAGCGCGCTCAAAGTCGACATTCGTGTCAGGGCCCCAAACCTGCAATTGCAATTCACTATGAGTCACCACTTGGCCAGGTTTCGCTAACAGAGCTACCAAAACTCTGAAGGGCTGATCCTGCAATCTGACCCTGTGGCCGGATTTCCAGATTTCCCCGCTCTGGAGATCCACTTCAAATAGGCCAAAGGTGACCCGTCCAGTTCTTTCGAGATTCTCCACTCCCAGCCACCCAACAATATTTCAATATTGACCACAGGTTAGCACACCGTTCCAGCCCACCCGAACAACCTTAGCCTACTGCATTTTCGGATACAACTTATTGATAATACGATGGTTAATAGTTAATAGCGAGTAAATAGAGAATTGATGGCCCGTCCATTGCGCGGCATCGTGCCCGACGCCGATGGTTATCACCGCCTCATAAATCAAAGCCCACGATGGCGGCTGTTTGGAACGATGATGCTCCCCAGCCCCTTGCGGAAACTTTTGAAGGACGAGGCATTTCTATTTGGAGTAACGCAAAACTATGGAGGACCGCGATATGACTCAGTTTTCAAGCACGGACTCGCTCTTCAGAGAAGTCTGGCAAGCAGTTCGAACAACGGCTCTTGTATTTCTGGTTGCTTTTGGTGTGTGTCTTCAAGCGCACGCCCAATCCGACTCAGGCAAAGTGATAGGGACAATCACGGATCAAACCGGTGCCGTTGTCTCGGGAGCCACTCTTACCCTCACAAACAACGAAAACGGCCTGGTGCTGACAGCCGCCTCGAATGACGTTGGAGAAATCAATCTCCCCGCTGTACCGCGTGGCGTTTATACGGCCAAAGTATCGGCCCCTGGGTTCCAGTCTCAGGCCCAATCCATCACGGTAAGCGTCACCCAGGTGCAAGACTTGCTTTTCAGGTTAACACCGGGAGCGGTCACGACTTCGATTGAAGTCACAAGCGCCGCGGCATTGGTGAATACGTCGAATGCAACTCTCGGAGAGACGATTGAGTCAAAGCAGATCACCGAGTTGCCCTTGAACGGCCGTAACATTCTCAATCTGACATTGCTCACCCCCGGCGTGACGACAGGAGCCAATGTCGAGTACGGCCAGGATACAATCAACCGCTACAGCGATACGGGCGGCGGCCAGCTCTCGGCCAACGGCACCCGCTCCCAGGCGAATAATTTCATCCTGGACGGCATAGACAACAACGATGGTCTGCAGAACGTCATCGTATTCTTCCCGCCCGTCGACGCCACTGAGGAATTCAAAGTCAACACGAGCATAGCGCCTGCGCAGTATGGCCGCGCCGGTGGCGTCTTTTTGGTGAGTTCCATCAAGTCCGGAACCAACCAGTACCACGGGTCGGCCTTCAACTTCAACCGCAGCGGCAAATGGGCGGGAAATCCCAACTATCAATTCCTCGACGCCTCTCCTAGCCCAAATCCTCCTTTCCGCCGCGACCAGTTCGGAGGCTCTGTGGGTGGACCTATCCTCAAGAACAAGCTCTTCGGGTTCGGCGATTATCAGGCCACTCGCTCCGCCAATCCCAACGGCACCGGCTTTAACACCGTACCGACGGCGCTCATGCGCCAAGGAGATTTCTCCGAATTGCTCTCCGCCCAGGCCTCCCCCGCCGGCATCGCCGGCATCGGGTATACCACGGGAGACTACACGGCATTTCCCCATTGTGTGGCCAATGCCGGCACACTGAACGGCAATCTTCCCCAGTACAGCAAGGGCCAGATTTATGACCCGGAGACCTGCGCACCTTTCGCGGGCAATATAGTCCCGGCCAACCGCCAAAATCCAGCGGCATTGAACTATTTCAATGCTTTTCCGCTGCCAACCCGGAGCGATCGCATTCTCAACAACTATCAATTTGCGACCCAGACGGGCTACAACTTCAACACCTTCGATGTTCGCCTCGACTGGAACCGCACGGACCACGATCTCTACTTCGCGCGCATGTCCTATGACAATTCCGCCAACTATAATACGTCGGGCTTTCCGCAGCAGCCGAACGAACCTGAGTTGTCAAACAACGGCAACAAGAACTATACCCACGCCCGCGGTTGGGATCTTGGAAACACCCACACCTTCTCGTCCAACATCGTCAACGAGGCGCGTATCGGCTACATCCGTGACAACTACGGCTTCCAACCAAGCAACATCGGGGATAATGTCGCCAAGGATCTGGGAATGATTTATGCACCCGGCTTGGCGGGATCCACGGGCGGCCCAATCATCGGCGCCTCTGGCAGCGAAATAACCTACACCGGCGATTATGGCTTGTTTGCAACTCCTCAAAATACCTACGAAGTGACCGATAGCCTCAGCATCAACAAAGGTACTCATTCGATCAGTCTGGGCGGTACGTTCCTTCGCCGTCAGGTGGAATTCTTTCGCCCCATTTCCGGAAAGGGCTTCTTTGGCTATGCTGGATCGGGAGAGGATTTCACCGGATATGAGGTAAGCGAAATGCTCGCAGGTTTCGCGGACTACTATTCGATCGGTGCCCAGAACGGATACTTCGCGGAGATCAGTCAGGAAGATGGCCTTTTTGTTCAAGACGATTGGCGCATCAATAACCGGCTCACCCTCAACCTCGGTTTCCGCTGGGATTTGATGACGTGGCCCTACGAAGCGCACAACCAAAATGCCGCGTTCAATGTCCAAACCGGCCATGTAATGTTGGCTGGCCAGAACGGCATACCTAAGAGCATCATCAACCAGAATTACGACAACTTCGCGCCTCGTGTGGGATTTGCCTATGATCTGCTTGGAGATGGCAAGAGCTCTCTGCACGGCGGGTATGGCATCTTCTACTTTCCCGATTACGGAGGCATCAGCAACCAGTTAGGTCAGCAGCAACCGTTTGGCGGAAGCGTTGGCTACAACACATACTCGGGCTATTGCATCGCCTTAACCGGAGTGGCAAATCCAGGCGGAACGCCGAGCGGCTCCTACGACTGTCCCTACAATGCAGATGCGGCAGCCCCATACAACGGGCAGCCCCAGCCGGGTTTCCCAAACTTCGATATAAACAATCCCCCCAGTACGTATAACGGTCTTGCCGTCAACCAGAACGATAACCACAGCATGATGCAGGAATGGAATCTCCAACTCGAACATCAGCTCAAGTCGCGTGACGTGATTAGTCTGGCGTATGTAGGCACTCATGGCAGCCGGCTGTCGACCTACTACACCTACAACACCTACTTGCCCAACGTAACGACGAAGCCGTTTCCAAACATCGGTGGCATCTCGCTCGACGCCTATGACGGCAGTTCCAATTACAACGGGCTGCAGGCGCACATCGAGCACAGAGGCACCTACTTCACAGCCACTGGATCCTACGCATGGTCGCACACGCTCGACAATACTGTGAGCGCATACGGCGGCACGCCAGAGTCCTTCCTTGTCTATGGCGACCAGCAGGTCAACTATGGCAATTCGACTCAAGATGAACGGCACGTCTTCAGTGGATCGTTTGTAGGATTTTTGCCCTTCGGCCGCGGCAAACTATTCGCCTCAAACGCCCCGCGCGCCTTGGACGCGGTGATCGGCGGATGGCAGTTCAACAACATTCTCCTACTCTCGACCGGCCAGCCAGTCGATCTCACTTCGGCAGGCAGTGCTAACCCAGGTGGCAACCGCCCTGACGTCATCGCTCCGATTAGCTATCCGAAGAGCATAAGCGGGTATTGGTTTAACCCCAATTCCTTTTCCAGTGCCCTTCCCACCATCCAGGCGACCGATGGATCGGGAAACAGCGTATTCACGCGCATGGGAACACTCGCCCGGAACCAGGTCTACGGTCCCGGCTATCGGGTTGACAACTTCGGCTTGCAGAAGAACTTCGAGATTTTCGAAGGCAAGATTTTGGAACTGCATGGCGACGCCTTCAACATAACCAACACGCCAAACTTCCAGAACCCAGGCAACAGCCAGGGTAACCTCGGCTCCTTTGGCAAGATTACATCCCTCCATGGATCGCCCCGCCAGATTCAATTAGCGGCGCGCTTCACCTTCTAAAAAAGCACAACCAAAGACAGCGCCGGTCACAATGGCAGGCGCTGTCTTTATTTCAAGCCTTATTCGGCATTCAGTTCGCCACCATTGAAGAAAGCTGCATGTCGCTTCATTGACTAAAGTGTCCAAACGGGCAGGGTCAGCCGTTCTAAAGCTCAGCCAGCCAAGTCGAGATAGATTGTGAAACTACGCCTTGCAAAACATTTCCCGATCAACTTACTGCTAACGGCAACCTTGATAGTGACAACGGGCAATCTGATCGCCCGCGCACAAGAGCCAGCCTCACCAGCCTCCATATCTGACCAAACTAGCTCGTCGCAGCCCCGCAGCGCTCCGGACTGGCTTCATTCCGGACTGATCTATGAAGTTTTCCCGCGCGCCTTCTCCGCACAAGGAAATTTGAATGGAGTCAACGCCGGGCTAGACCGATTGAAAGCTCTCGGCGTCACGGTTGTGTGGCTTATGCCCATTCATCCGGTAGGGCAACTCAAGAAACTTGGCACCAACGGCAGCCCCTATGCGGTCAAGGATTATTACGCGATCACTCCGGATTACGGCAGTAAAGAAGATTTGCGTCACCTGGTCGATGAAGCTCATCGGCGAGGAATGAAGGTGATCCTGGACATGGTCGCCGACCACACCGCGTTCGACAGTGTGATGATGGCTCATCCCGATTTTTATAAGCACGACAAGGATGGTCACCTCATCTCCCCTCACGGCTGGAATGACGTTGCCGCACTCGATTACTCCAATCCCGCTCTGCGGCAATACATGATCGACGTGCTCACGTATTGGGTGAAAGGTTTCGGCGTCGATGGGTATCGCTGCGATGCGGCAGGAGAAGTGCCGACGGACTTCTGGGAGCAGGCGCGCCGCGCGTTGAACCAAATGAATCCCGACATTCTCATGCTCGCCGAGGCCGCAAAGCCAGAGCTTCTTCGCAGCGCCTTTCAGGTCGATTATGCATGGCCGTTGATGTCAAAGCTTGATGACGTGCTCATGCATGGCGCCCCGGCCAGCGACCTGCGCGCGACCATCGAGCAGCAGCGGGCGATATTCCCTAAAGAGGCCTTGCACATGACGATTTCCGACGATCACGACGAAGAGCGGGCAATCGTGCGTTATGGAATTCCCGGCGCGCTGGCCGCATCTGCCTTGATGTTCACCACAGAGGGAGTTCCCTTACTCTACAACGGCATGGAAGCAGCAGATGCCACTCCATCGACCGGGCCTGCATTGTTCGAGACACTCAAAATCTATTGGCAAGGATCGCAGGTACGCCCGGAGTTTCGTCAGTTCTACGATTTTATGGTTCCGTTTCGCAAGCAACACCCTGCATTCTGGAACGGGCAGATCGTATGGGTACACAATTCCGACGAACAACATGTACTCAGTTACGTGCGTCGCGCCGGAGACCAGGAATTCCTGATCATAATCAACCTGTCCAATACGCCTTTTCGCGGAACGGTAGAGGTAGATACCGGCGTGTGGCAAGAGGTAAAGGAGCCCCTCTTCCACGATTCCCAAGTGGCTATCCCATCGGTCTCTTTAGACGCGTTTGAGTTCCGCATTTTTGAGAAGAAGTAGATATCAATGGATGATGAACGAGCAGACATCCAGCTACATGAAAGTGATAAAGAGTATCTGTGAAAGGATCGGTTTCACCAGGATGAGCATGTCGATAACAAGACGCCGTTGGATTCACTCCGCAATTTTATTGGTAATAACCCTATCGGGAGTGAGCACACGCGCACAGCAGTTAAGCGCAGTTCCTGGCGGCGTAACCGCGACAGCCGAAGACACGACGTTACAAGTGACGGCACTACGCGACGATGTTCTTCGCGTGCGCGTATGGAAGGGCAATGCTGTTCCGGAAGACGCCTCGTGGGCTGTCCTTCCTTCTGCCCGGTCCAGCAGCGTGCAGGTTGTCGCCGAGCCGCATGGCTTTGCGACCAGGCAATTGCGCGTCAAGCTCGATGGCCAGCTTCGCCTTACCGTGGCGGACCTTGCGGGCAATGTGCTGCAGGAAGATGGTGCACCAGTGCAATGGGAAGGAACCAGGTTCACCATCAGCAAAAAGCGAACATCCAATGATCACTTCTTCGGTCTCGGAGACAAGCCCGGGCCGCTCGATCGCGCTGGCGAAGCATTTACCATGTGGAACACCGACTCCTTTGGCTGGCAGGAGTCGACTGATCCAACCTACAAGAGCATTCCATTCTTCCTGGATATGAGCCACGGACGAGACCTTGGCGTTTTTCTCGACAATACCTGGCGTACCGATTTTGATTTCGGTCGTGCGAACCCGGCCGAATACACTTTCGGCGCGATCAATGGACCAGTCGACTATTACCTCATCTATGGTCCGGAGCCGAAGCAGGTGATTAAGGATTGGGCGTGGTTGACCGGTCCCACACCGCTGCCTCCTCTGTGGTCTCTCGGTTTTCAACAGTCGCGGTACACTTACTTCCCTGGTTCCCAGTTGCGCGAGATCGCTGATCGACTACGCAACGACCGTATCCCCTGCGACGTGCTTTGGCTGGATATCGATTTCCAACATGACAACTGGCCGTTTACGGTCAATCAGCAGGCTTTTCCTGATTTCGGCGGGATGGTGCAAGATCTCGGGCGCAAGGACTTCAAGCTGGTGGTTATCACCGATCTTCACATCGCCAAGCAGCCGAACTCGGCCTACGCGCCGTATGACTCGGGCATAGCCGGCGATCACTTTGTCAAGAATCCTGACGGCTCGACTTACATTGGAAAGGTGTGGCCGGGCCCGGCGGTGTTTCCCGACTTTACGCATTCGCAAACCAGGCAGTGGTGGGGAACGCTCTACAAGACCTTCGTCGAGGACGGGGTAGCAGGATTCTGGAACGACATGAATGAGCCGTCCGTATTCGATGGTCCCGATAAAACCATGCCCGACGATGTGCAGCATCGCATCGACGAGCCAGGCTTCCGCAAGCGTACCGCGACCCACCTTGAAATCCATAACATCTATGGTATGCAGAACTCGCGCGGTACTTACGAAGGTGAACTTGCGTTGCGGCCGAATGAGCGGCCCTTTGTCATGACGCGTGCCAGCTTTGCGGGCGGACAACGGTACAGCGCCACGTGGACCGGAGACAACAGTGCTACGTGGAACCACATGCGCATGAGCGTTCCGCAAATCGTCAACCTGGGGCTGAGCGGGTTTTCACTTACGGGTGCGGATGTAGGCGGATTTGCAGGCTCGCCATCGGCCGATCTGCTGACTAAGTGGATCGAGCTTTCCACTTTTCAGCCGATTGACCGCGATCACTCTGCCAAGGGAACCCGCATGCACGAAGTGTGGGTAGACGGCCCCGAGCAGGAATCCATCCGCCGTCACTATATCGAGGAGCGTTACCGGCTTATGCCGTATCTCTATACCGTGGCCGAAGAAACATCGCACGATGGTCTGCCCATCGATCGGCCGCTTTTCCTCGAGTTCCCGCACACCATCGAAGATGGCACACCTTTCGACATGACCACCGGCGGAAGCGAATTCCTATTCGGCAGCCGCATCCTCGTGGCGCCCAATCCCTCTCCTGAAGAGGTCGCCCCGTACACCGTCAGTCTTCCGCCGGGTACATGGTATGACTACTGGACTGGAGAGAAGTTTACTCGCGGCAAATCGGGGGAGCTGCTTGACTTGGAACAGCGCGACGCCGTCATTGCCCAAAAGACATTAAGCATCATGCCTAAGCTGGAACAACTACCAGTCTATGTGCGCGGCGGGAGTATTCTGCCTATCGCACCATTGACCCAAAGCACCACGGAGGTTCCGCGTGGGCCTCTCACTCTTCGCGTCTATCCTCTGGCTCCGGGGCTGAATATGCCCGGCGAATCGTGTGCGGGCGAGGTGTACACGGATGACGGCCACAGTTTCGATTTCCGCAATGGCGTCTTTGCCCGTATTCACTTTACCTGCTCGATGGAAGCTAACGGCAGCATAACCGTGACTATTGGTAAGCAGGAAGGTACATGGAATCCCTGGTGGCATGAGTATCGGATAGATGTTGTGGATTGGACGCCAACGAGCAGACGTGGACTGATAAACGGGAACAGTACTTCGCTAACACAGGAGGCCGGGCATTGGGGAGTTACGGTTCCTGCTAACCCCCGTGGCGCGCAGATTGAGCTGCATTGAAAGCGGTGCTCCCGGCTGCTTCAGCATGAATCCAAAATACAAAAGGCCCTCGCCAAAGCGAGAGCCTGAATTGATACCTTTGTCAGCAACCTAAAATGAACCCCGCCAAAATGGCGGGGTTCATTCGTTGGGTTGAAATGCATAACCTGTCTGGCTAACGCTGTAAGGAGTGCCTCCCTCATAATCGAGGATGCCACCGATTTGCCATCCGCCGACGATCGCATTAGCGATGCCCTTCCTATTGAGCAAGAGCTTACCCGAGCCGATTGGCAGCTCGTATGTGCCGCTGAGTTTGGTGTTGTATACCTGGTCACTGCTGGCTACGCCATACTCCTGTGACTGACGATACTTGTTCATCGCAGCTGCGCCAAATCCTGACTGGTTTCCGAAGTCATTATTGGATTCCGTTTTGGCCAGGGTCAAAGAATAGAGAAATGCCAATCCGTTCGTGTAGCGCTTCTCGAGCTCTGCCTGAAATCCGTTATAGAAAACAGTTCCAGAACCCTCGAAATTATTCGTGACATTGGCATACTGCGGGAACGGCTTGAGAGATTGGTAGACCGTAGTGTTGCTCCCAAAGTCCGCTACAAAGTTGGGATAGGGCGATACGAAGCCGTCGGCCTGCGCTGTCCCGTTAGCGAAGCTGTCGTTTAGCTTGCTGCCGTATTGCAGTCTCCGCCACCATTTCTATGTTAAAAACCAAGTCCTTTGGGCATGCAGGGGGTCTCAGAGGGCGGCGATTGCGCACTTCTGGAACAACAGTGCGAATTTCGACATAGAAAGGCAAAAAATCATGGCATGATCGTGCCGAAGCAGAGACGGCGGTGCGTTACCGCAAGAGCAAAATGTATGCCGAGGGATTCCTGTCGGCCTGACGACGGGAGCTTCCGCGACGGGCTCAGTCCTGAATTCCAGTTAGATTGGCACACAGGAGGCCTTCTTCCATTCTAAGCCGCCTTTTTTGCTGCTTTCGGCCGAGGGTTCCGGATGCCAACATGAAAGGTCTAGACTAAGGAATTCAGGGTCCAGCCAGCTATCGGGGGTCGCGCCCTTCTGGTGAACGTCCCGCGGCTCTGGCGCTCTGGGGCCCACGATCCCCGCTTCCGGTCTGGGTTCCGGAGGTCTATCGTCTGTACGAACGCATGGTGGACGTGGAAGGCTATGTCACGGTAAACAGCAACCGCTACTCGGTGCCGGTTGACTGGATCGGCCGCCGCGTCGAAGTGCGCGAGACCAGCAGCAAGATCGAGATCCAACTCGATGCCCGTCATCTGGTAACTCATCCGCGTGTGGCCGAGGCGGAGCGCCGGCATATCATGCTCGCCGAACACCGGCCGCCGCGGGGCGTCAAGCGCCCCGACCCTCGTCCCGAGGAAGCGCTGATCCTCAAGGCCGTGCCTGAGATCACCGGCTATGTGGCGGCTCTGAAACAACACAGCCGCAAGCTTGTCGTTCTTGCCCTGCGCCAACTGCTGCGCATGGTGCGCGAGTATCGCTGGCCGACCGCTCGTCGCGTCAACTGCTGAGCCGCCTGAGCAGGCTTGACGTCCTTTTGGTTGACGAACTTGGCTACCTGACGCTGAAGCCTGAACAGTCCAACATCTTCTTCAAGCTGATGGAGGAGCGCTATCATCGCCACTCCACGATTATTACAACGAACTTGAGTTACGACGAATGGGGCAATTTCCTCGGCAACCCCACCATGGTCGATGCGTTGTTGAGCCGCGTCCGCCATTACTGCCACACCATACGCATCGATGGAC
>Ga0224528_1000270_pt1 | contig 42871 bp, 29 predicted proteins | sample CBST25metaG_2_FD_179888 | JGI IMG/M metagenome (GOLD analysis project Ga0224528, IMG submission 179888) | Peat soil microbial communities from Stordalen Mire, Sweden - C.B.S.T25 | ecosystem: Environmental > Terrestrial > Soil > Wetlands > Peat | place: Sweden: Norrbotten County, Stordalen Mire...
GTCCAGTAGTCGAACCAGCCGCCGGGAGGCAGGGCAACTTCGTAATCGTCTACCTCGTCGGGATAAGGGCTGTCGGCCACCAGGAGGTCCGCGCCGAGGAGGAAGAGGTTGCTGTCGTCGACGGCAAGAGGTTCGCCATCAGGGCCGGGAGCGGGAAATTCAAGAAAAACTGGCCGCAGAATGGGCAGGCCGGTGCGGCTCATCTCCTCGGCGGTGGTATAGAGGTAGGGCATGAGGCGGTAGCGCTCTTCAATGGCGCGGCGGCGCAGGTTCACATCCTCGGGCGTACCGTTCTCCCAAGGCTCCTGGGGGTTGGTTCCGGCAGAGGTGTGGTCGCGGTCAATGGGCTGAAAGGCCGCGACCTGAAGCCAGCGGGTGAGCAGGGCGGGTTGGGGTGAGGCGGCAAATCCGCCCACGTCGGCGCCGGCCAGGGCAAAGCCGCTGAGGCCCAGATTGGCGAGTTGGGGAGTGGTTTGGCGCAGATGGTTCCAGGTGGCGGAGTTGTCGCCGGACCAGGTGGCGGAGTAGCGATGGCCTCCGGCAAAGCTGGCGCGGGTCATGACAAAGGGGCGGGAATTGGGATCGAGCTGGAGCAGACCCTCGAAGGTGGCGCGGCTGTTTTGCATGCCGAAGATGTTGTGAATTTCGAGATGGCTGGCGGTGCGCGGGGCGAAGCCGGGCTCGTCGATGCGGTGCTGAGTGTCGTCGGGCATGGTGCGGGAGGGAACCTCGAAGACCGAGGGCTCGTTCATGTCGTTCCAGAAGCCGGCGACGCCCATGTGGACGAAATCGGCGTAGAGGGAGCCCCACCAGGCGCGCGTGGATTTTTGGGTGAAGTCGGGAAAGACAGCGGGACCGGGCCAGACTTTGCCGACGAAGCGGGAGCCATCGGGATTTTTGACAAAGCGGTCGCCGGCAACGCCCTCGTCGTAGGGCTTGTAGCCGGCGTTGGGCAGGCTGGCGATGTGCAGATCGGTAATGACGACGGTGTGGAAGTGGTCGGCCTTGAGGTCTTGAATCATCTGGGCGAAGTGGGGGAAGCGCTCGGGATCGACGGTGAAGGGGCGATTTTTGATCTGGTAATCGATGTCGAGCCAGATAACGTCGGCAGGGATGCGCTCGCTACGCAAGCGGCTGGCGATGCGGCGAACTTCGGCCTCGGGATAGTAGCTCCAGCGAGATTGCTGATAGCCGAGCGCCCAGAGCGGCGGCAGCGGAGTGGGGCCGGTGAGCCAGGCCCAGTTCTGAACGACCGCCTTGGGATCAGGCCCGTAAAGAATATAAAGATCAAGCGGGCCGCCCTCGGAGCCGAAAGAGTAGCCGTCGCGGTACTCCTTGTTGAAGTCGAAGCTGGAGCGGAAGGTGTTGTCGAGGAAGAAGCCGGCGGAGACGCCTTTGTGGAGGGTGAGGAAGTAAGGAATGGACTTGTAGATGGGGTCGGTGGACTCTTGCCAACCGAAGTTGTCGGTGTTCCAGTTGGCGAAAGCCTGGTTGCGGCGGTCGAGGGGGCCGGGCTTGTCGCCCAGGCCGAAGTAGTGCTCGTCTTCGGGGGAGGCGAAGTAGGCGCGGAACGAGGCTCCGTGGAACTCGATGGGGCGGTTGGGCAGATCTTGCGCAATGACGTGGCCGGCCAGATCGGTGACGGTGAGGCGGAGGGGATTTTTCTGCACGCTGACGCGCAGCTTGGCGGTGGTGAAGCCGGTCGCGGTGGGCGATTCTTCAGGCGTAACGGCTACACGGGCGGTGCGCGCGGCGGCCAGGACGGCCCAGGAGGCGTCTTCAGGCAACTGGCCGGTGGGGGCAATGCGAACGCGCAGCACGTCGTCGCGCAGGGCGATGATCTGCAAGAGCGCCAGACCGGAGCTGATCTCGATGCCGTTGGGAGTGGGACGCGAAGCGGTGACGCGGTCGAGACGGACGAATCCCTGGGAGGTTTGGGCGGCGAGATTGGCGAAAGGGATTGCGGCCAGGAGCAAAAAGCCGAGTGAAGCGAGAGAGAAACGCACGGAGCACCTCGTGGAAGCCTGATTTTCAGTTGTAGTCAAGGATACTGCCAGCGGGTGAGGGGTAGGAAACGGGCGGCTCATGACAGCGGTCGCCGATGGTATACTCACAAGGTCAGGCGCGTGCCCGCGCCACCATCTTTAATACCTCTGAGGTTCCCATGTCCGGCCATTCAAAGTGGGCCACAATCAAGCACAAGAAGGGCGCGCTGGATGCCAAGCGCGGCAAGATATTCACACGTTTGCTGAAGGAAATCGCAGTGGCCGCCAAGGGCGGCGGCAACCCCGACAGCAATGCCCGCCTGCGCACCGCCGTTTTGGCGGCCAAGGCGGAAAACATGCCGCAGGAAAACATCAAGCGCGCCATCCTGCGCGGCACCGGCGAATTGGAAGGCGTGAACTACGAAGAGATCACCTTCGAGGGCTACGGCCCCGGCGGCGTGGCGGTGATAGTCGAAGTGCTGACCGACAACCGCAACCGCGCGGTGAGCGAGATCCGGCACGCATTTGCCAAGAACGGGGGCAACCTGGGCGAATCCGGCTCGGTGCGCTTCATGTTTGCCAAGAAGGGTTTGATCGCCATTGAAAAGGACGCGGCCACCGAAGAGCAGTTGATGGACATCGTGCTTGAACATGGCGGCGAAGACCTGAACGACGAAGGCGATACCTGGGAGATTATCTCCGATCCCGGTTCGCATGAGGCGGTGACGGCGGCGGTGAAGGCTGCGGGGATTCCTACGGTGATGAACGAGATTACCATGGTGGCCTCGACTTATACCAAGCTCGAGGGTTCACCGGCCAACCAAATGATGCGTCTATTAGAAGTGTTGGAAGATTGTGACGACACGCAGAACGTGTACTCGAATTTTGACATGGACGAGACAGAAGAAGAAGCCGGCTAATGGCCTTGCCGGGAGAAATGAAAGAGGCCGCCCGGATGTGGCGGCCTTTTTTGACCCCTGCGGTGGGGCCAACGGCTCGCTCTTGGCTCGCACCGGCTTTGCCTTTCCATCCACTCCGCACCGCCCGTGGTGAGGATGGCGTTTGACTCCAGCAAGAGGGAACGGTGTTTTGGACCGGCTCGTTCATGGGCTGAAGATGGTGGGCAGGCAAAAAGCAGGCGTGGACCAGGAGGCCGGCGCTACGGTTTCATTGCTGGGATTGAATTCAGGAGGAAAAGAATCTTGACTCGAAGCGCGAAGAATTTCTTGTTGATTGCGATGGTGGGTGTTCTAGCGACAGGGATGCGGCTGCTTGCCGCGGAGCCGCCGGAGGGCACGGCGGTAAGCAGCCATGAAATTGCGGTGAATCCGGTGGCCGAGGTGCGCAATGCCCGCAGTTGGGAGTATGGGCCGTTTGTGAACTGGGGAACGGGAGTGGGCGACCGTTCGGATTACAAGTTCTTCTGGGGCGGCGCCGAAGTAGGCAAGGAGCTGACGCCGGTGCTACGGGCAGGCATTCTGTCGGGTCAGTTTGAGTTTGCGGGCAACATCATGCCGCTGTGGCAGGCGTATACGCCGGCTCCGCATTTGCAGACCACCACCTGCAATGAAGGCGGAGTGACTACGGCCTGCGAGTTGAAGGTGAGCGGCGGGACATTTCGCGGAGTGAGTTTGACGCCCGTGATCTTCCGCTGGAATCTGGTGACGCGGTCGAAGCGGATTCAGCCTTGGTTTCAGGCGGCGGGCGGGCTGATTTATACAACGCAGAAGTTTCCGCCGAGCTATTTGACCACGCAGACCATCGGCGGCAAGCCGGCAATTGTGGACGGGGGAACGTGTGTGTGGAATTTTTCGCCGCAGGGTGGAGTGGGAATTCACTACTTTACGCGGGCGAGGCGATCGATCGACATTGGGTTGAACGCGGTGCATATTTCGTCGGCGTCGCTGGGAGATCATAACCCGGGTGTGAACGCCAGCTTGCAGGTGCAGGTGGGGTATACCTTCTGGAAGTGATTTTGGGGAGCCTCCGAAATACATCCCTCGGGGGCTAAAGCCCGCCGGTTCTTTGCAGCGACTTGCGGCACGACTGAAGTCGTGCCCTGATACAAAACTTTTGTGCGAGCTTTCTGCTTTCCCACCCATCCCGCACAAAACGCGGGATGGATGGGGCACCCAGAGTTTGTACAACCAGCAGCGGCCTGAAACCAAATGCAGCGATGCGGTAAAGAAATTATGAGCGAAGCGATCATTGAGTGCGTACCGAACTTCAGCGAGGGGCGAGATGGCCGGCGGGTCGAGGCGATCTTGGCCGCGATGCGCGTGGAGGGGGTGCGTCTGCTGGACTGGTCGATGAACGCGGAGCTGAACCGGTCTGTGGTGACGATTGCCGGTGCGCCGGGAGCGGTGATGGAGTCGGCGCTGCGGGGAGCGGGCAAGGCGGCGGAGCTGATTGACCTGACGCGGCAGGAGGGGATCTATCCGCGCATTGGGGCGGCGGACGTGATTCCCTTTGTGCCGGTTGCGGGGATCAGGCTGGAGCAGTGCGCGCTGCTGGCGCGGCAGGCGGGGATGGAGATTTGGCGCCGCTATGGGGTTCCGATTTATTTTTATGGAGCGGCGGCGGCGCGGCCGGACCGGGCCAACCTGGAAGAGGTGCGGCAGGGTCAATTCGAGGGGCTGCGCGCTGTGGTGATGAAGGACGCGGCGCGGCGGCCCGACATGGGCGGGCCGGGTCTGCATCCGACAGCGGGAGCAAGCGCCGTGGGGGCGCGCAAATTCCTGGTGGAGTATAACCTCTACTTTGATTCGAGCGACGTGGCGATGGTGCGCTCGATTGCGCGCGAGGTGCGGGCGGCCAGCGGCGGATTGAAGGGCGTGAAGGCGATGGGCCTGCTGACGCATGGACGGGCGCAACTGGCGCTGAATATTACGGATTTTCAGGCAACACCAGTCTCGCGGGTCTACAGCGCGGTGAGCAAGCTGGCCATGAAATTGAAGGCTGCTCCGGTGGAGGGCGAGGTGATTGGTCTGCTGCCCGAAGCAGCCTGTGAGCGGGAGAGTGAGTGGATGCGTCAGTTAGTAGAGTTCGACCCGCAGACCAAGATTCTGGAGCACCGGCTGGAGACTCCACTGGCCTGGCCGGGCGGGGCGTAGGCGGGCTGCGCCAAGGGCAGGAAACTTCGACAGGTACAATAACAAAGTAGGAGAGTGCGCGTTTCAAGCCTCGAAAGCGGTGGACTGCCCCGAAAGGGGGTGGAATTCGCGAATGTGAGAGCTGGATGCGCTTCTTCTGGAGGATGCAATTGTTCAAGGCTTTGGTGAAGATTTCGATTCCGATTGTTTTGCTAGCGGCAGTGGTTTCAGCGCCGGCGGCGCAGTTGTCGACCGATGCGCGCACCGCGATTCCGCATGAGGTGCAGCAACTGGTGGTGATTGACTACCGGGTGATGCAGAATTCGGCCACGGCGATGAACCTGCGCGAGCGGGTGATGCCGCCGGAGCTGAGGCAGTTGGATGAGGCGCTGCGGAAGTCCGCGCTGAACGACAACCACGACATTGACCAGATGGTGGATCAACTGGCGTTTGCGCTTTTCCGTCCGTCTGGCTCAAGCAAGGACTCGGATACGCTGGAGACGGTGGGCGTGGCCCAGGGACAGTTTCCGACGCAGGAGATTCTGGCCAACTTTCGCAAGCAGCGGATCAAGGCGACTCTGGTGCGCAGCAATCGGGTCTATCCACTGGCGAAGACGGGGATGGTGATCTGCTTTATCGATCCCTCGACGATGGTCTTTGGCGCGAGCAACGCGGTAGCCAAGGCGCTGGACGCGCGCGACGGAGTGTCCACCAGCCTGCTGACCAACGGACCGATGATGGATGCGATGAAGACGGTGGACTCCGAGCCGCTGTGGAGCATTCTGGACCAGAAGGGTACGCAGACGATGATGAAGCAGGTGCTGGGTGATGCGGGCTCGGTGACCGACTACGAGAGTGTGCGCAAACGGCTGCAGGCCTCGTGGTACTCGATGAACTTTCGCCACGGGGTAAAGTTTGACCTGACGATTTCGACGGGCGATTCGTTTACGGCGGCGACGGTTTCAACGCTGATGTCGGCGGCGCTGATGGTGCGCAAGATGAGCGGCTCGGAGGCGGAGAAGCAGGCGCTGAGCGCCACCTCGATCAACTCGGACGCGGGCAAGCTGTCGGTGCACTTTGCGACCTCGGATGGGGAGTTTGACAGCCTGCTGCACTCGCCTCTCTTTCACAGCATGGTGCGGTAAGTGCTGGATGCGACGACTGAAAAAACCGGGCCTTGGGGCCCGGTTTTTTTGTGCGGCTGCCATGGAAAAGCGCGCAATGGAGATGAACAAGCGAAGTTTGTAAAGCGGCATTTCAGCAGGGCTCAAGCATTTTTCCAGATGGTGTCGAGTTCAGCGTGGACCAGGAGGTCCACGCAACAGCCGGCCGGGAGGCCGGCGCTACAAGTTTGCACGGACGTATCGAAATCATGCGCGTGGGATCGCCCAGCAACTGGGCAAGTGCCTCATTCCTATTTTTGGATAGTAGCCCTCGGCGGCGGGCGCGGCGACCAGGATCAAGGTTGTAGCCAAACCGGCGGCGCGGTGAGTTTCTTGAATGAGGCGCCTGCCGATGCCTTGCCGCTGACAGCGCTCGTCAACCGCCAGGTCGGAAAGATAGCAGCAAAAGCTGAAGTCGGTGAGGGCGCGCGAGATGCCCACCAGGCGTCCGTCGCGGCGGGCGGCCATAACAAGGTCGGCATTGCGAAGCATCTTGTCAAGCTGCTTGAGATCGCCGGCAGGACGCCGTTCAGCTAGGGTGGAGGCCGCCAGAATCGCCTGAAATTCTTCCGCGGAGAGATCAGGCTCGATCGAGTATGTGATGTCCAAGGGAGGCTCCAAATGGCAACGGGCCACCCCGCTGACGCGGAGTGGCCCGTTTGGTTGATGAGTGGCTGGAATTACTTGGCGGCGACCAGCGGCTTGGTGCTCAGGGTGCCGTTGGCGTATCCCTTGGCCATGTCGGCGATGGAGATAGCCTGGTAATCGCCAGCGTGGCCGGCCTGACCGAACTGGGTCATGCGCAGGGCAACAACCTTCTGCATGGCCGCGCGGGCGGGCTTCAGGTAATCGCGAGGGTCGAACTTCTCGGGGGTCTCGACAAAAACCTTGCGGATGGCGCCGGTGATGGCGAGGCGGTTATCCGTATCGACATTGACCTTGCGGACGCCGTTCTTGATGCCGAGCTGGATTTCCTCGACCGGCACGCCCCAGGTTTCCTTCAGCTTGCCGCCGTACTGATTGATGATGTCTTGCAAGTCCTTGGGGACCGAGCTGGAACCGTGCATGACCAGATGGGTCTTGGGCAGGCGATTGTGGATCTTGATGAGCAGGTCCATCTTGAGAACCGAGCCATCGGGCTTCTTGGTGAACTTGTACGCGCCGTGGCTGGTGCCGATGGCGATGGCGAGAGAGTCAACGCCAGTGCGCTCGGCAAACTCGACCGCCTGGTCGGGATCGGTGACGTGATCGAGGCCACTGCCGCCGGCTCCGTGGCCGTCTTCGATGCCGCCCAGAACGCCGATTTCGCCTTCGACCGCGATGCCGCGCTCGTGAGCGTAATCAACCACCTTCTTGGTGACTTCGACATTCTCTTCGAAGCTGGCCGGGGTTTTGCCGTCGGGCTTGAGCGAGCCGTCCATCATGACAGAGGTAAAGCCGAGCTGGATGGCGCTGACGCAGGTCTCGTAGCTGTTGCCGTGATCGAGGTGCATGGCCAGCGGAATCTGCGGATAGAGCTCGGCAGCGGCTAGCATGAGGTGATAGAGGTAATTGTCTTGCGCGAAGGCGCGTGCCCCGCGGCTGGCCTGGATGATGACCGGCGAATTGGTTTCTTTCGCGGCTTCCATGATGGCCTGAATCTGTTCCATGTCGTTGACGTTAAAAGCGCCGACGCCGTAACCGCCCTTGGCGGCCTCGTCGAGAAGCTGCCGTGTGGAGACTAGAGGCATTGAAGTTTCTCCTTCTGTTGGGTCCAGCCGCCCGTGCACCAGAACCTGGGTGGGTAAAAAACCACTCCGGCGGCAGGAACTGCAATCGTCTTTATGGTAGCAGAGACGACACCTGCGGTGCGGCCAACTGCGCCTGCGGCGCGGACTGCTGGTTCCAAAAGCGGACGAGGCACCAGCGGTGGGGCTAGCGCTCGGAGTGGACCAACTGGTAGCGGAGCTGGAACTGGTCGCCGCCGGGGATCTTTTGCAGCCAGAACTCGAATGCGCCCTGGCGGGTGTTGATGGTCGAGGTGAAAAAATGCCGGTTTTGCCAGGGCTGGCCGGCGTTTTTGACAAAGCCGAGTCCAGCGCCCAGGGTGAGACGGCGGTTGACGGCATGCTCCAGCTTGGCGCGGTCGAGCACGTACTGCATGTAGGCGGCGTGGTTGACGGGAATGCAGAGGTAGGCGACGACCTCGGAACTCAGCTTGGGCGTGAACTGGAAGTTGAAGACCGGCCAGGGCCAGAGGTAGCGCGCGCCATGCGCCGCCGGGCCCGTGTCTTGGGCGAAGAAGAGTTCCTGGGTGTAGGTGACTTTTTTGCCGTACTGGTAGACCGGGCCGCCGCCCAGGAAGAGTTCGCGAAAGTCACCCTTGCCGTAGTCGATGACGCCAAAGTCGGGAACGAGCCACCGGCCGCGTTGCTGGGCTAGCTCGACCAGATGATACGTGACGACGTGCGGAGCCTGAAACTGCTCGCCGGTGCGGAGGATGATGATGTCCTGAACCGGCTGGGAGGGTTGGGGAGCGGGCAGCGACGGGGAAGAGGCTTCATCGGCATGGCTGAAGGCGAGTCCGCTGAAGAATAAAAGCAATAGATAAAAGGCGCGCTGCATCTTCTTTCGCCGATCCCGGGGGGGAGAAAAACCCTTACGGATCATACTATTTTGGGGGTTGCTTGGCGAGATGACGGGTGTTTCGAGGGTTAAGAAGCAGGAACAGTTATCTTTTGATTGTCAGGTGAGGAAAATACCTTTGAATAGATAGTTAGAGAGTTTAAGAAGGGAAGAGGAATTTGCGACGAAATCGGAGCTGATCAGCGAAAAGCCTGCTGGCAGGCATTCCAGGCGTTAGGATCGCTTTCGCGCAGGGTGCGATAGGGAAAGTCGCCTTGCCCCGCGCCCAAAAAGCACCAGCCGAGCAAGCCATGACCATCGGCAGTGCGCAATTCCTCAAGATGCCGCTCCGCAAAGCCCTCCGCCAAAATTTGCTCCACAATCTTGACAATGCGGGCCGACGCCTTTTTGTAGAGATTGGCAACGCGCTGACGCCGGTCCAACTGAAGAATCTCAACCGTTGCCTTTCCTTTGAGAGATTCTTCCCCGGAGGACGGATCGGTCCGCGCCACAATGTTTCCCGTTCTCGGCTGAAAATCGAGATATGTCCAGGGATCGTCGCTGCTCGGGTCGATCAGTAGCGGTTCGCCGTCAGCCAGCGGAAATTTGTCCAGCTTCATGCGCCCGCATATGCCGCAGCAGAGAAGCAAATTCTCCCACTGAAACATGTGCTCGACATAATCCGCCTTGGGCCGGAAATGTTCGATATCGCCAGCTTCCGAACAGGTGCAGTACATGCACGCTTCATCCACGCCCGCCATCCGCTTCAAGGTGGCAAAGACTTCCGAGAGCGCCAGACTATCGCGGCGATTTTTCCAGAAGCTCTGCGCGCTGAAACCGTCGTCCTGGCGCTGGCGGTTGGCCTCCGCCTGATAGGCAGCGAGAGCTTGCGCAATCTCCGTTCGCAGTTCCACACGTTCGACTCGCCGCATCGTGGCTACTCCGGGTCCGCCAACACAAAACTCTCCAACCGTTTGAGGTCAGCCTCTTCCGGTTCGGAAAGGGCCGCGCCTGCCTTCTTCTTGCGATCCAGGCGCGCATATTCGGCTCGATTGTCCACCGCCCGCGGAGAGCGCGTGTTCTGCAAACCAAAAGCCTCGGAGAGCAGAGCCGTGTCGGTCGTCGAGGCGATGATCTCGCGGTATTCCTCATCGCTCAAGGCGCGTGGCTCCTCCTCGCTGCCCGGCTCGGGAAGGACGAAGAGCCCGTTGGGATCGGCGGCTTGAAGGATGATGGGGCTGTGACTGGTGACAAGAAACTGGATTTTGGGAAAATGGCGCTTCAGCCAGAAACCGATCTCCCGCTGCCAGGAGGGATGCAAGTGAGCGTCGATCTCGTCGATCAGGACAACGCCGCTGCGCTCGATGAAAATCTTGCCTGCTTCGTCCCGGCCAAAGAAACCTTCAAGGCCGAAAGTAGCAATCATGTGGCGCACGATGTCGGCCACTAAAACGATAGCCACCCGGTGGCCATCGCTCATGTCGAACCAGGAAAGCTCGACGCCGTTCGAGTCTTTGAGCCAGAGGCCCTTGGAATCGACCCGATCAATGGTGAAGCCGTCGGGCAAGAGACTGTCTTGCATCAGGTCCAGAACGCAGGCGAGCTGATCGGCGGCGGGCTTCGATCCTTCAAGCTGCTGAAACTTGAGTTTCGTCAGCCAGGAATCAACTTCCGAGAGTGTCGCGGCCTCGAAAAACAAGGTGGCAAAACGTTCGGTGTCTTTCGATTTCTGAATCTGTTCTAGATTCTCCTTCGGTGCTGTAATGCGGCGAAAGGGACCATAGCCGCAGGAGAACCAGCCATCGAGGGAGTGGCCACTTGTTCCATAGAGGGATTGGACACTTACTTCTGAATGGCTAAATATGCCGCTAGAAGTACTGGCGCCGCTCTTCCAGAAGCCAAAACTCTCAGAGTAATCCTCGGCATCGTCGCCGAAAGATATACGGGCACGATTGTCGTCCTTTTCACAGCGCGAGATAAATATATCGGCATGGCTTTCGTGTGCGGATACGTTCTTTCGCTGAAAGAACTCCAAGTTCTGCAGATTGTATTTTGCTGTTGGTGGCACAAGACAATATGCAATCGCCTTGAGCAGCGTGCTCTTCCCTGCCCCATTGCTCCCGGTAAAGACCGTCCAGCCAGCAAACTTCCTGCCGCCTCTGTCAAGATCAAACTCCAGAGACTTGAAGCCACGGATGTTATGCAACGAAATCTTGCTGATATACACAGACGACCTCTTCTACGCGAATGAAATCCTTGCCGGTATCGTACAGGAATCCCCGGTGCTTCAGAAAGAGGATTGCAGGCAGATGGCTTGAAGTCATTTCATCAATGCCCGTTGGCCAAGAAATGCGTCCCTCGGGGGCTAAAGCCCGGCTGATATTGCGGCCTTGGCGGCACGGCTAAAGCCGTGCCCTTTCAAAACTTGACTTTCACCACAGACTGCTAAAGCCACGCCCTTTCAAAACGCCGTAGATATAGAGGTTTTCTACAGCCCCAGAACGGCGCGCTGGGCGGCGAAGATTTCTTTCAGGCCGGCTTCGGCCATATCGATCAGGTTGTTCAACTGGGCGCGGCTGAACGATCCCTTCTCGGCTGTGGCCTGGGTCTCGATGAGGCCGCCATCGGCGGTCATTACCACATTCATGTCCACTTCGGCTTGCGAATCCTCTTCATAGCAGAGGTCCAGCAGCGGTGTGCCGCCCACGATGCCAACCGATGTAGCCGCCACCAGTTGCTTGAGGGGCGAGACCTTGAGGGTTCCGGCGGTGACCAGGGCGTTGAGAGCCAGGGCCAGGGCCACGGCCGCTCCGGTGATGGCCGCCGTGCGCGTACCGCCATCGGCCTGGAGCACGTCGCAGTCGAGAATCACCGTGCGTTCCCCCAAGAGTTTCATATCGACGACAGAGCGTAAGCTGCGGCCGATGAGGCGCTGGATCTCGTGCGTCCGGCCGCCGATTTTGCCCTTTTCGCTTTCGCGGGGACTGCGGGTGAGGGTGGCGCGGGGCAGCATGGAGTACTCGGCCGTGACCCAGCCGCGTCCAGAATTGCGCAGCCAGCCGGGAACGCCCTGTTCGATAGTGGCGTTGGTCAGGACGCGGGTGTTGCCGACCGAAACCAGAACGGAACCCTCGGCGGTTTGGACAAAGCCGGGGGTGAGAGTGAGGGGGCGGAGAGTGAGAGGGCCGCGGCCGCCGGGGCGGAAAAAGGAGGAATCGGACATGAATCGATTGTACGAGAGGGAGGGGCTGGAGAGGTTGGTGAGGGGCCAGAAAGGGGCTGGGAAGAGCTGGTTCCAGAGTGGGAATTGCGGTTTTGGCGGCCCCACAATAGGAAAGCCCAATCAAGTGATTGAATAGAAACGATTTATACGGATTTTTCTGGACAGCGAGTTCCATTTTGGGAGAAGCGGGAAGCAGCCGACGGGTAAAAGTGTCCGGCAATTGGACAGTCATCCCTTCCTTTATCAGGAACTTAGCGAAAGTATCCTAGTTTGGCACGGTACGTGTATTAGAAGAGGGCAGAAACCCCAACCGGGAACAGGATCGGGAAGAAGCAAAAGCGGGACAGTAACGGGATAGAAGAGGCTGGGCTAGGACAAAAGCGGGAAACAGCCAGGAGCTGAAACGGCGCATCACGGCAGCGGAGAGGAAGGAAAAGATGGGGCAGATGGAGACAGCAACGGGATTGGCGGGAGTGGGAGAGACGGGCCTGACTGAAGCTGGCCTGACGGGAACGAGTCTGACGGGAGTGGGTCTGACTGAAACAGGCGGATCGAGCGCGAGACTGACCGGCGGCGGGCGCTTCGAGTCGGATCGCCAGCGGGTAGAGGCAGTGGTGGAGACGCTGGCCACCCTGCGCAGCGAGGGCGAGAGCCTGGCCGAGGTAGCGCACGACGCCCGCAACATGGTGACGGCGCTGGGCCTTTATTGCGACCTGCTGGAGGAGCCGGGGGTGTTGACTCCAGCTTTCATCCATTATGGCGGCGAACTGCGTCTGGTGGCCACGGCCAGCCGGCGTCTGGTGGAGAAGCTGGTGGAGCTGGATACGCGGCTGACGCCGCAGGCTGCGGGCGGGCGCGAGTTGGGCAGGCAGCGGGGCGAGGCCGACCGCCGCGTGGAACGCGGGCACCGCTGGGAGCTGCTGCCGGCCGAACCGATTGACAGCCTGGCCAGCGAGCTGCTGGCCAACCGCAATCTGCTCGCGGCGCTGGCCGGCCCGGCGATTGCCTTGACGGTAGACGCCGAGGGCGGGGCCAGGCCGGTGCGGCTGACCGGCGAGGACTTGACCCGGATTCTGGTAAACCTGGTGAAAAATGCCGCCGAGGCGATGCCCGCCGGGGGACGGATTCAACTGGGGCTGCGGGAACGGTCCGGCGCGGCCAAGGCGGCTCCCTGGCTGACCCTGACGATTGAAGACAACGGGCCGGGAATTCCCAAAAATACGCTGGAGGAAGTCTTCGACTCCGGCTTTACCATCCACCCCAAGGGCGTCGAGAGCCCGAGCGGGTGGGCGGCCGCCCATCGCGGCCTGGGATTGTCCATCACCCGCTCGATCATCGAGGCGGCGGGAGGCCACATTCGCGCCGTCAACCGCATCCCGGCCGGCGCCCGCTTTGAAATTGAATTGCCCGTCCGGCTGCGCTGAACCATCTGCTGAACAGACAAACGGAAAAAGTCAAGAAAACCATCAACTGAAACCAAAGTACCCAACTTGCGCGTGAGGCGAATACAATGCTCGAAACGGTCTTGAACAATCGAAAGATGGACTATATCCCACAACTCGCGGAAACTCCGGTGCACCTGCACCTGCTGGTGGCCGATGCCGACACGGCGGTACGCTCGGCCTGCGCGGAGATTGCCGCCAGCCTGGGCTACGCGGTGGAAAGCACCGGCGACCTGGGCCAGGCGCGCAGCATGTTGCGCGGCAGCCCCGCCGACATTCTGCTGGTGAACCTGCCGGCCGGCTCGAATCAAGGGCTGGAGCTGGTCTCGGAAGTCAAATTGCTCTATCCGCAGACCGCGGTGATCGCCATGACCGCCTCGGGCACGGTGAACGCGGCCGTAGAGGCGATGCGCTGCGGAGCCTCGGATTACCTGACCAAGCCCTTCGCCATGGACGAGCTGTCCACGGTGCTGGACCGGGCCGCATCGAGTCTGGTGACCGACACCGCGACCCGCCAGTTGCGCGAGCGGCTCCGGCTCTCGCAGGGGCTGGGGGCGATGATCGGCCGCTCCGGCGAAATGGAGAAGCTCTATCGCATTCTCTCGAAGGTTGCCCAGAGCACCCACCCGGTGCTGGTGCTGGGCGAAAGCGGAACCGGCAAGGAACTGGTGGCGCGCACCATTCACGCCTACGGGCCGAATGCGCAAAAGCCCTTTCTGCCCGTCGATTGCGGCTCGCTGGTGCCCACGCTGATCGAGAGCGAGCTGTTTGGCTACGTGAAGGGCGCCTTTACCGGGGCCAATCGCGCCAAGGACGGGCTGCTGGTTTCGGCCGAGGGGGGCACGGTCTTTTTGGACGAGATCGGCGAGCTTTCGCTGGATTTGCAGGCCAAGCTGCTGCGCGCCCTGCAGGAAAAGGAAGTGCGGCCGGTGGGCGCGACCCATCGTGTGCCGATCAAGGCGCGCATCGTCGCCGCCACCAACCGCGACCTGGCGGTGATGGTGGAAAAGGGCACCTTCCGCAAGGATCTTTTCTATCGGCTGAATGTCGTCAACCTGCGCCTGCCCCCGCTGCGCGATCGGCGCGAAGACATACCTCTGTTGGCCGCGCACTTTCTGGACCACATCAGCCGGGAGCACGGGGTGAAGTTCACCCTGAGCGACGAGGCGCTACGCACCATGATGCGCCACGACTGGCCGGGCAACGTGCGCGAGCTGGAGAACTCGATCGAGCGGGCTTGCGCACTCAGCTCGGGGCCGATTCTGCACCTGGGCGACCTGCCCACGCAGTTGCAACAGCAGGGGCTGGAGGCGCGGCGGATGGCCGCCTCGGCCGGCGAGGTCAGCGAAACCGGCACGGCGCCGGAGCTGAAGACCCTGGCTGACCTGGAGCGCGAGGCCATTCTGGGGGCCATTCGCGCCCTGAACGGCGACAAGCTGCAAGCGGCCAAGCTGCTGGGCATTGGCAAAACCACCCTGTATCGCAAATTGAAGGAATATGGAATCGTCGATCCGCTGCGCGAGCCCTAAGGCGGAATCAGAGTAAACGTGCCTTTGTGAAGGGTCTCAAAGGTGGCCTTTTCTTGAGAAAAAGGCCGCTTGGCGGGCTTGCTCTTTGGGTACAGCTACCCTGGTTCCGCTATAGCTCATTTTCAGGGGCAGCGGACGCGCGCATCGATGCGCCCAACTCTCTTTTTCTCAAGGAAAAAGGCTTTGGGCGGCAAGGGGTGGGTGAGAGTGGACGCCCCCTGCCCGCGAGCGCTTTGACGGCTTGATTCGATCCATATTCACGGTTCCGTAACAGTCTGGGCTGAAGGCGAGTGGAATTGCGCCGATAGGACAGTTACGGGAAAAGCCACGGGCCGGTGCGGGAATGGGACCCGCCGCTGGCGAGATCAACAAGCCTGGACAAGAACGGATTCAGGCAGGGAATGAGGGGTTGAGGATGTGCATTCTGCTCGTTACAGGAATTGAAGGCGCCCGCAATTGCGCCGCGGTAGTGGCGGCACAGTTGGGTATGGAAGTGGAAGTAGCCGAGGGGCGCAAGACCGCGCTGGCCGCATTGCGCCGCCGCGAGTTTGCCGCTGTGCTGGTGGACGAGACCATGGCGGAGTGCGACCCGGCGGCGGCCGAGGCCATTTGGGAACACGCCGGACTGGCGATTCCCATGCAAATCAACTTTGCCCTCTCGGGAGCGGCGCGACTGATTCGCGAGGTGCGTTCGGCGCTGCATCGCCGTGAGCGGGAACAGACACTGGCCCGGCGGGCAGCCGCAGCAGCCATCGAGACCGAGCTGAAATCAACTGTCGCCGGCCTTCTGCTGCACTCCCAACTGGCGCTGAGCGGCAACGAGGTTCCTCCGCTGCTGGCCGACAGGCTGCGCGTGGTGGCGGATCTGGCCGGCAACCTGCGCCAGCAGTTGAGCGCGCCCATGATGAACCGCGTAGACAACGCCGCCTGACCACCACCTGCGGTGGGGCCAACTGCCTTCGGCTCGGCCCGCGCCAGAAAAAAGGCGCGGAAGCGGGCGGTTGTTGACGCTCGATGCCTGAAAAGAAACAAGCGTGGACCGGGAGGTCCACGATCCAGCCGGCCAGGAGGCCAGCGCTACAGTTTCATGCGGCGCGGGTCGGAATCACCGGTGCGGGACTATGACGTAAAAGCGTTCACGACACTTTTTTCTACCCATGCCGCACGGGGTTCAGCGCCGCCGTCAACGCTTCTTGGCATTCGGGGCCGGGGCGCATCGATGGGAAACGCGCGCTATTGGGCTTCGATGGTCTGCAAAACCGCGTTCGAGACGGCCTCGGTATAGATTGCCCCGCCCTGATACTTGGCGGTGATGGAGTGGCTTCCGGCAGTCAGATTCCCGGTCGAGAAAGCGGCCACGCCATCACTCAAGCTGGCTGAACCCAGGGCACTGGAAGCCGAGTAGAACTCGACTGATCCAGTCGGCAGAGCGGCGTTTTTTACGCCTTCCACGGTAGCCGTGAAGGTAACATACTCACCCACTCTGGCGGGATTGGGAGACGAAGCCAGATGGATGCTGGGCGTAAGCTGGATGGCAACCTGCGAGAGGAGCTCGGAGGACGCCGAAACGTAATTCAAATCGCCGGAATAGCTCGCGGTGACCACATTGGTTCCGGCCGCCGGAGCGGTGAAGCTGTAGGTTGCCACGCCACCGTTCAACGGCGCCGGAGCGTCCAGGGGGACACTGCCGATCTCGCTCGATTCCTCGATGGAAGCACCAAAAAGGGGCACGAGAAAGGCGTTGGAGGCATCGGTTCGGAAGGACTTCATGGAAGTGGAGTAAGCCCGAAGGGCCAAATACCCGGCAGCCGGATGCACAGCGGCTAACTGCAAAGTTCCGCTTTGCTGATTTTCATACTGATAGTTGGTAAAAACCGCGGCCACCGAGTTCTGCTGGCTGCCGGTCAAGGCGTTTCTGCTGCCAGAGACGCCGGAGGCCGGGTTTAAATGCCCGCTCAAAACCAAAAAGACATTGGGCAGCGATTGCAGCCCGCTCATCCATATGTGCTGCCCATCCACCCCTAAATGCGGATTCGTGTAGCACCCGCCAATGATCGGAACTCCTGTCTGGTCGAGAAACTGGTGGGTATCAACGATGAATTCCGTATCCGCATTGGCCTTGATCACATTCCTCGCCCACAAAAGCGCCTCGGGGCGGGGACAGAATTCCAGCGCCAGGATCGCATACTTTTGCCCGCCAACCGTGAATTTGATCCACTGGTTGGCGCTGGTGGACGAATCAGCGCTCTCGAACGAGCCTCCGTACCAGCTATAGGAACCCAGCACCGATGGCCCCAGGTTGGCGAGGAAGTTGGTGGAAAGCCGATAGTAGGGCATGCTGCCCCAGAGGACGTAATTGTCGCATTCGCTGGGATCTTTCATGTCGTAATCGTGGTTCCCCGCCGAGGAGACGCTGGGAATATCGGCATGAAGCAGCGTATTCCAGCCCTTGGCCGCGTCCGCCCAGGCCGGGCCAGCGTTGCAATTGACATTGTCCCCTAGCCCGGCGACGGCCTGAATGTTATACGCGGATCGATTGTTGACCACCCAATTGGTCATCGCCTGGAATTGCGCGGGCGAGCCGACACAGCAGGTAGCCAGCGGGCCGGTCATGTTTTGAATGTCGGGAAAAACGGCGATGGTAAAACCGGGGCTGGAGAACGTCACCGTACCGGTGGGAATGGGCCGATTGGCAACGCCGGTGACCGTGGCTGTAAAGAGAACCGTGCCGCCCACCGTAGTGGGATTGGCCGATGAAACGAGGGTCACGGTGGGCGTAGCCAAGTGGGTGACGACCTTGTTGTCGGCAACTTGAGAGGGCGCGGCCTTGTCCGCGGCGGCCGATGCGAAGGCCAGAGGCCAGACCAAAAGCACGGTGCTCAGAGTGAAAAGCAGGAAAGAGATCCGATGGGCGCGGGAATTGCCTTCTCTTCCCCTGGCCCCCAAGAACACTCCGCTTAACATGAAGATGCCTCCATCCGTGCAAAAATGCCGCATTTGCAAACCCGGGCGTAGTATACCCCCGGCTGCCGGTGATTACCGCCAACCGAATAAACGATCGACGCAGGAGCAGGTAACCAAAAGCAACCACAGGTTGGAACAGCCCAAACTGGGCATGAAATGCTCTAAAGTAGAGAAATCATGAAAGATTCCGCGGTATTGCTGATTGATTGCCCTGACCAGCGCGGCCTGGTGGCCCGGGTTGCCTCGCTTCTTTATGCGCATGGCGCCAACATTTTGCACGCTGACCAGCACCAGGACCACGCCCTGGGTCTGTTTTTCATGCGCGTGGAGTTTGCGCTGAACAGCGAGGCCGCCGCCGGGCAGCCAGCCACGCCGCCGAGCGCGGCTCCCTTTGAACTGGAGAAATTCGAGCTGGAGAAGTTTCGCGCAGCCTTTGCGCCGCTGGCCGCCGAGTTGCAGATGCACTGGACGCTGAAGGCGAGCACGGCGCGGCCGCGCGTGGCTCTGTTTTGCTCGCAATATCTGCACTGCATGGCCGACCTGCTGCACCGCTGGCGCACCGGCGAGCTGCACTGCGAGATTCCCGTGGTTATCTCGAACCATCGCGCGGTGGAGAATCTGGCCGCCTTTTATGGCATTCCCTTCGAGCACGTCCCGGCCAACGCGGCGGTGCGCGCCGCGGCCGAGGCGCGGCAGTTTGAGCTGCTGGAGCGGCACAAGATCGACCTGGTGGTGCTGGCGCGCTACATGCAGATTTTGACGCCTGAGTTCATCCAGCGCTATCCGGCGGCAATTATCAACGTGCACCACTCGTTTTTGCCCGCCTTCATCGGCGCCAAGCCTTACCACGCGGCTTATGCGCGGGGAGTGAAACTGATCGGCGCCACCAGTCACTACGTCACAGAAGCGCTGGACGACGGGCCGATTATCGAGCAGGATGTAGCCCGCATCTCGCATCGCGATCAGGTGGAGGATTTGGTGGAACGTGGCCGCGACCTGGAGCGCATTGTGCTGTCGCGCGCCGTGCGCTGGCACCTGGACCGGCGGATTCTCTGCTACGGCAACAAAACCGTCATCTTCGACTAGCACCTGCGGTGCGGCCAGCGGCCTTCGGGCACCTGCGGTGCGGCCAGCGGCCTTCGGCTCGTCCGCGCCAGAAAAAAGGCGCGGAAGCTGGCTGCTGTTGGCGCTCAAAGCGTCTGTCGCCACCTGCGGCGCGTACCACAGCAAGGGCAGGCCTTCCCTGCCCTTTCAGGCGGGCGGCATAGGCTTAGCGGAAGATATTTTTGCGGGGGAGGGAAAATATTGTAGATTTTGGGTTGGCTGGGGAATGGTTTGTGCACTATGATCTTTTGGCGCGGTATCGTTACCACTTCGAGTGAGCTTGGTGCTGAGAGATGACACGAGAGAAGCGGCGAAAAGTCTTTTGCAACGCCCCTACGGGGCTGGAGATTGATTTTGGCCTCTTTCCCAGGACTGCGCTGCGCTTGTCCTGGGCTATTTTCCGTCGCCCCTCCGGGGCGAATGTTGACTCAACCCGTTCGTTCAAGACGTAACACGCAATGCGCGTCAAGATGCGCAGAATGACGGCAACGATTGGGCTCTGTTCGATTGAGATGACGGCAGCACTCAAATGACAGCGGATGTTTGTTAGCTTGTTTCTGAGACCGGAAACTGATTTTGCCAGGATGGATGGGAAAAATGAAAAAGATGATGTTGACGCGGCGCGATGTGATGCGCGGATTGACGGCGCTGGGCGCGGTGGCGGCCACGGGGCTGCCCGCGGTGGCCAAGGCTGCCGGCTCGAAAGCGGGCGAGGAAGACCTGTTTCGCTTTGTGAATATTGCCCTGGGAACGGGTGGCCACGGACACACCTATCCTGGCGCGACGGTGCCCTTTGGCATGGTGCAGTTGAGCCCCGACACGTTTAACGACGGCTGGGATTGGTGTTCGGGATATCACCTGTCGGACCCCTCGATCATGGGCTTTAGCCACACCCACTTCAGCGGCACGGGCTGCGGCGACCTGCTGGACTTTTTGGTGGTTCCGCGCACCGGCGAACTGCGCCTGGAGGCGGGCGACCGCGACAAGCCGGGGACGGGCTACCGCTCACGATTTTCGCACGCCAACGAGCACGCGCATCCGGGCTACTACGCGGTCAAGCTGGACGACGCGAATGTGCTGGCCGAGCTGACGGCGACTGAACACGCGGGCTTTCATCGCTACACCTTTCCCGCCTCGGACGAGAGCCACATATTGCTGGATTTGACCCATGCTTACGGTCAAGCGCCGGATAACATCGCATGGTGCAGCGCCAAGCAGACGGGCAGCGACTCGCTGGTGGCCGGACACGCGACCAATGCCTGGGTCGAGAAGCGAGAAATATACGTTGCGCTGAAGTTCTCGCGCCCCTTTGACCGGCTGGAGTTTTACCTGGACGGCAAACTGGTGACGGCTCCGGCGGGCGAAGTACGCGGCAAGAATCTGAAGGTGGCGGCGTACTTCAAGACGCATGCCGATGAGAAGATTCTCATCAAGGCGGGCTTGTCGGGAGTTTCAGCTGAGGGCGCGGAAAAAAATGTTGCCGCCGAGATTGCGGGCTGGGATTTCGAGAGGGTGCAACACGCGGCCGAAGCGCGCTGGCGCGAGGAGTTGGGCAAGATTCAGATTGAAGACGCCGACAACGACCGCAAGACGGTGTTTTATTCGTCGCTCTATCACACCATGGTAGCGCCGACGCTCTATGAGGACGTGGACGGAAGTTATCGCGGGATGGATAACAAGGTGCATCAACTGGCCAAGGGCAAGCATAACTACTCGACCTTTTCGCTGTGGGATACGTATCGCGCCGAGCATCCGCTGCTGACGCTGATTCATGGCGACCGTGTGCCGGATATGGTGAATAGCCTGATTCGCATGGCCGAGCAAAGCCCGGAGGGGATTCCGGTGTGGCCGCTGCAAAACAAGGAGACGGGCTGCATGACGGGCTACCACTCGGCGGCTGTGATTGCCGAGGCGCAGGCCAAGGGCTTCAAGGGGATTGACTACGCGGCGGCGTTGAAGGCGATGAAGAAGCGCGCGCTGGTGGACGATTATCGCGGCTTGAACTGGTATCGCAAGCTGGGCTACATTCCCGCCGACCGGGAAGAAGAGTCCGTCTCGAAGACGCTGGAATATGACTACGACGATTGGGCGGTGGCGCATGTGGCGAGCCATGCCGGCGACCAGGAAACGGCCAAGCTGCTGCTGGGGCGCTCGTTGAATTATCGCCATTACTGGGACGCGAAGACGAAGTTTTTGCGCGCCAAGATGGAAGGCGGAAGCTGGGCCGAGCCATTCGATCCGATCGAGATGGGGCACACCAAAAAATATCGCGATTACACCGAGTCGAATGCCTGGCAGACAACCTTTGGCATTCAGCACGATGTAACTGGCTACATTGAATTGATGGGCGGGGACAAGGCGTTTGTGGAGCGGCTGGAGGAACTTTTCAATCAGCCTTCCACACTGCCCGCCGATGCGCCGCCGGATATTGCGGGATTAGTGGGCCAGTACGCGCACGGCAACGAGCCGAGCCACCACATTGCCTATCTTTACGCCTATGCGGGTGAGCCGGCGAAGACGCAAGAGCGGATTCACTTTTTGAATACGCAGATGTACTCGAATACGCCGGACGGAATTGCCGGGAACGAAGATTGCGGGCAGATGTCGGCGTGGTTCGTGCTGAGCTCGATTGGCTTTTACGCGGTCGATCCGGTGAGCGCGCATTACGTCTTTGGCACCCCGCTGTTTGATCGCGTAACGGTGAACTTGTCGAAGGGCAAGAAGCTGGTCTTCGAGGCGCGACGCAAAAGCAAGCAGAGCATCTACATCCAGAGCGTCGAGTGGAATGGCAAGGCGCACAAGCAATCGTGGTTCAGCCATGCGGATGCGGCCGAGGGCGGACGATTTGTTTTTCGGCTGGGCAGCAAGCCGGCAGAGAGCTTTGGCAGGGACAAGGCCTCGCGGCCGGTGTCGAAGCTGCTGCTGGAAGGGTAAGCGGCATCCATTTGGGGAAGTGAAAAACGGCCATAACCCGATGGGTTTTGGCCGTTTTTGGGCTTGGAAGAATGTTGAAAAGTCACGATAGCCTCAGGTCGCAAAGTGAAGGAGATAGGGCATTTTTCAGATGGTGTAGAGTTCGCCGTGGACCAGGAGGTCCACGCAACAGCCGGACGGGAGGCCGGCGCTACAGGTTAGCGTCGCATCAGCACTGCCCAAGCAATTGGAAATCGATTCTAGGAAATGAGTGTTCTGTCTGCGAAGTTGTTGGAAAAGCAACCGCAGATCCTTCGACTCACCACCCCCAAGCTGAACCACCTGCGGTGGGGCTGGCGTCGAGATTGCAAACCTGGTTGCGGCCTTGCTGCTTGGCTTTGTAGAGGGCCTGATCGGCCTGCTCGACCAAGTGGGCGCTGTGCTTGTCGGCAGGGGGCACCATGGTGGCACAACCGACCGAGATGGTGACGATGCCGTTGGGATTGCTGGGGTGAGGAAGTTGCCTGGCGCGCAATGCAGCGCAGATCTCGTTGGCAACCTGGAGCGCGCCTACATTGGGGGTGTTGGGCAGGATAACAGCAAATTCTTCTCCGCCGAAGCGGGCGACGAGGTCGCCGGGGCGCTCGACGACATCCTGAGCGGCCTCGGCAATCTGCTTGAGGCAACTGTCTCCGCACAGGTGGCCAAAGGCATCGTTGTAGAGCTTGAACAAGTCGGCGTCGATCATGAGCAGGGAAAGGGCCTGGCGCTCACGCAAGGCACGCCGCCACTCGGAGGAGAGGCACTGATCGAAGCGGCGGCGGTTGGCGAGGCCGGTGAGGGCATCGGTCATGGCCAGGGTTTCGACGGCTCTGTAGGCATCCTGAAGTTTTTCTTCGGCCTGTTTGCGCTCGGTGATGTCGTTGAAGAACCAGACGCGGCCGAGGCATTGGCCAGACTCGCCGCGCAGGCTGGTGGAATATCGACTGAGGGTACGGCCGTCTTTCAATTCAATTTCTGACTGATCGCTGGCGTCGGGATGGGTGTAGAGTTCCTCGACCTTCTCCACGTAGGCTTGGCGATCCTTGACCAGATCGGCGACTTGGGCCATGAGACGCCAATCCTTGATCAGAGCGAATTCTTCGGGAGGACTCTCGATTGGGAAGTTCCGCGGGAAGGTGGGCAGCGGAATCCTCCAGATTTCGGAAAGCCGCTGGTTCATGGAAACCACCGTGCCCTCGTCGTTGACGACCAGGACACCGCTCAGGGAGACGTTGTGGATGGCGCGGATGAGGGAGCTGTGGAACTCGCGGGCCTGCTCAGCCCGCTTGCGCTCGGTAATGTCGCGGACGATATCGAGGAGCCCGGAAGGGAGGCCGGTGACGGGATCGCGAATGGTCCTGAGGCTGGACTCAACCCAAAAATACTCTCCGCTTTTTTTACGGATACGCAGCTCGATCATGGCTCCTTCGGAGCCGGCAAGGAGTGTGCGCACCGCGGCTTCGGCTTTGGGGCGATCGTCGGGATGCACCAGTTCCAGACTGGTCTGGATGGCAAGTTCTTCTGGAGTCCAACCACTCATATTCTCGGCGGCGGCGGAAGAGACGAAGGAGCGGGAACCATTGAAATCGGCGAGGATGATCACGTCGCGGGAGTTTTCCGAGACCAGGTTGTGCAGGTAGGCGATCTTCTGGAGCTGGCGCTCCGTAGCTTTCTGCCGCTCCATGACCAGTGAAACGCTATAGAGCATGAACATGCCTATGGCGACATACATTTGCAGCAAGACACAGGATCCAACCGTGGTGATGGACGAGGCAGCGACAAACAACCCCTGGCCCCGGATGGTATACCAACTGCAGGCAATGGCGACCAGCAACAGGGTGAGGGCGCCCCAGCCCAGGCCGGCGCGCAGAGTGACGACAACCAGCAGCGGATAGACCGCAAAGATGACGGGGATGCTGCCGAAAGAGAAGGCGCAGATGGCGCAGATGGCGGTGAGCGCCACGAGGAACCCGTTTTTACGCCAGTAGCGGAGATCGAAGAAATTGGATTGAAAGATGGCCACGCAGAGGGGCGTGATGACCAGGATTCCCAGGCTCTCGGAGCAGGCCCAGCTCAAAAAGCCCTTGAGCAGGGGAAGGGACGTCCACCAAGCCATGATGAGCGCGTAGATGATGGAGACGGCAAGGGGCGCGGCGAGCACGGCAAAGGCGAAAAAGCGAATCAGATACGAATGATCGGTAAAGCGGGGAAGCTGCGCCGTACGCCCGCGCATCAACTGCGCCGCGATCAGCACCTCGGCGATGTCGAGCACATTGTAGAGCAGGTTCATGCGCCAAGATTCGTGAATGATGACGTTGCCGGTCACCAGCGCCAGAACAGCGGCAACCAGATAGCCCGGCCAGCGCCAGCGCGGCGCCATGAGCAGATAGGCCAGCAGAATGCCGTTGGCGACCCAGAGCATATTGCTGCCGGTCAGGTTTTTTTTGAGCAGTTCGCCGCTGCCAGGGGCGGTTCGTTCGAAGAAGACGACAAAGACAGTGGCGAGCATGACGGAGACAAAGCACCCCAACCGGCGCGCGGCACAACGCACACGGGTGTGCCGACGCAGCCAGAGACTGCGCGGACGGATGCTTTTGGACGTAGAGTTCCCTTTCACGCACGTCCTCCTGCATCGTATATCGGAAGGAAATGCGGGTGGAAGAGTCAGCCTGCGGCATTTCTTGGATGTTTCTATGACTTAAGAACAGCCTGAACCAAAGATGGCCGGGGTGGCCCCTTCGGTGGGGCTGGGGTTGATGCACGTCTGCTACAGAGCCTGCTCGTCGTGTACGGCCAGCTTTTTTTCGAGGCGGTCGAGGCGCTTGAGCAGTTCAGGAAGGCGCTGGAAGATGGTGACGGCGCGCAGCCAGACACGATTGTCAAAACCGGGCGAGCCGGAGATGACCTTGCCGGCGGGGATGTCGTGGGAGATGCCGCTCTGGGCGGTGAGGATGACGCCATCGCCCACCGCGCAATGGCCAGCGACGCCCGCCTGGCCGGCGAGGATCACGTTGTTGCCGACGACCGAGGAGCCCGCTAGGCCTGTTTGGGAGCAAAGCAGGGTATTTTCACCAACATGGGAGGCGTGGCCGATTTGGACGAGATTGTCGATCTTGGAGCCTGCGCCGATGCGGGTTTCACCGACCGTGGCGCGGTCGATGCAGGCGTTGGCCTGGACATCGACGCGGTCGCCCAGGCGGACGGGACCGGACTGAGGGATTTTTTCCCAGTGGCCTAGCTCATTTTTGGCGAAGCCGAAGCCGTCGGCTCCGAGGATGACGCCGTTTTCGAGGGTGACGTGGTCGCCCAGGATGCAGGCCTCGCGGACGACGGCATGGGCGTGGGCAAAGAAGTGGCTACCCGCCTGGACGCCGGGATAAAGCACGACGTGGGGCAGAAGGGTGGCGTGATCGCCCAGGGTGACGCCAGGGCCGATGACGACATACGCGCCAATGTGAGCGCCGGCTCCGATGCGAGCGGTGGGGTCGATAACCGCGGTGGGATGAATGCCGAGAGCGTAAACGGGCGGCTGGTAGAAGAAGCCGAGGGTGCGGGAAAAAGCCAGATAGGGATTCTTGATGCGGAGGGTGGCGGCTTCGATTTCAGGAAATTCCGGCTCGACCAGGACGGCGGCGGCGCGGGTTTTGCGGGCCAGTGCGCCGTACTTGGGGTTGGCCACAAAGGTGACCTGGGTGGGGCCAGCCTCTTCGATGCCGGTAACGCCGGTGATTTCGCGCGCTGGGTCGCCGCGCAGTTCCGCTCCCAGCCGGGATGCCAATTCGCCTAAGTTCATGGTTGGAATTGTAGCGGAATGAACGCAGTGTTTGTTCAATACGATTCCGGATATTGAATTGATGGATAGCAGATTTGAAAGATATAGGAATACATTCCGTAATTACAGCACAACCGATTTTAATGAAAGGGTGAAACAGAGCTGTCTGAGGTGGTTTAAGCGAATTATCGCTTGCGTATTTGCACCATTGGTGCGAGTATAGAGGCATCGCATAAAGCGAGTGGTTCCGGCAGGAGTTGAACCTGCGACCTCCGCCTCAGATGGCCTGCCCAAGTGTCCGGGACGACGCTAAGTTGGCCGACGGTGTTCTATCCGTCTGAACTACGGAACTTTGCGTCTAACATACATGCGTTTGCGTGTATGTGCAAGTGCGTTTATGAAAGATGGAGGCACAATGACTCCCAAACAATTGAAAAAATTCAAAGAAGCTGCGGCAAGACTACGGCTTAAGCTCGACACTCCAGAGAAGCGCAAAGCGCTTCTGGTCAAGATTGGCTACTTGAATCCAGACGGTCAAGTGGCCGAGGGTTATAGATAGGTGTAGATCAGTGCCCTTGGTTCTTGCCTATCACGGATGCGCTCTAGAAACCGCCCAGAAGTTGCTGGGCGGTTCGTCGTTTCTGCCCAGCAGAAAGGATTATGACTGGCTGGGAGCGGGATTTATTTCTGGGAAAACGATGTGGTTCGCGCTTATCAGTGGGCCACTGAAGCCCGCCGAAACTTTAACCATCCATCGGTTGTTGGCGCGGTGATTGAACTCTGGACCTGACGACGCAAATGGGAATCACAGCGGTCAAGCTGGCCCATGACGAGTACATTTTGACGATGGAGCAAGATGGAGCCACTGTCCCGCAGAACGTCGATCCGTCCAAGGAACCCGGCGGCGACAAAGTCCTCCGGCGCTTGGACTGCGCCGTCATGAACTATCTCTACGAAATTGCGGAAATTGAACAAGAAACCGACCCGCAGAGCCAACCCTATGCGACGGTGCGGGCGATGTTTCCAGAGGGAACGGAACTCTACCCTGGGGCGGGCTTTCGGGATAAGACCCATATTCAACTCTGCGTTCGGGAACCGGAGCAGATTATGGGCGTTTTTCGCATCCCGGAGTGGCAGCGCATCGAACTGGAATTACCCAGTTTGTACGAACAGGCCTACGAAATTTTCTGAGTCACAAAAAAATGCCAGAAAATATGTGCTTTCCCACCCATTCCGCAAAGAGCGCGGAATGGATGGGGCACGGTGAGTTTCGTGCACAATCTAAGAATTCTCTTGATCGCCGGCGAAGAGATTGGGCTGGTCGGGGCGGGGGATGCGCTTGCGGCTGGCGAGGCCGATGAGGCTGACGGCCTCGAGGGTTTGTATGGCTGAGCGGGGAATATAAATGCGCTGAGTGTTGGAGCGGGTGTCGGGCGGGGTGAGCAGCAGACCGGGGCCGTCGATGAGGGAGCGATCATTGGCGGCCAGACCTTCGAGTTCGTCGCCATCGGTCAGCGTCATACGCAGCCAGAGGCCGGGAGTGCGGGGGCGGACGGTAAAACGCTTGTGGAGAAGGCGCTCGGGGTTGGCGGAGTCAGGAGCGGGCAGATCGCGAAGGAAGCAGACCCACTTGATTTCGTCCCAGGCGATGCGCAGCACCTTGCCGGAGAGGTCGAGGATTTCGAGCTCGGCGGGGTTCTGGCCAAGGCTGCCGGTGGCGTAGCCGGCACACCAGTCGCGGCTGAACTTGCGCACGATTACGGGCTTGCGAACGGAGGTCATCGAATTGGATTGTCGCATAGAGCGGCGGCGGCGTGGCGAGGATTTGAGCTTAAAGCGGCAGTGCGCTTATTCCCAAGAGGAAAAAGCCGTAAAATGACCGCAAGAGAACTAGCCAAGCGGGCCAAGTTGTGTTAAGGTACGGGTTGCAACCACTGCTGGGTGCTTCTGTAAGGGCAATCGCATCAGACACTTGGCAGGGTATTTAAGAGTTGGAAGCAGGAAACGGAATGCCCGACTACGTCTATCTTCTGGAAAACCGGCTGTCGGCCGACCAGCAGAATGCTCTGCGGCAAGTGCGCGAGGCAGCCCGCGAGGCTGGCAGCATCCTCTTTTTGACCGGGGATGCGGTGCGCGACCTGACCAGCGGCCACACAGTGCGCGACCTAGAGGTCGCGGTGCACGGCAACGCGCTGAAGCTGAAGAAAACCCTGGAGAAACTGGGCGGAAAGGTGTGGGGCGAGGATGAGGAATCGCGCTCGCTTTACCTTTGCTTTCCAGGCACGGTGCGGCTGGATGTGGTGAGCGCGCACCGGGTGGAGTACATCAATCCCAGCAAAACGATTTTTCATCCGGCGACGATTCAGGAAGATCTGCGGCGGCGAGACTTTACCGTCAACGCCATGGCAATTTCGCTGAATGAGGGCTCGTATGGCCTGCTGATGGACCCGCTGAACGGGGCGGCCGACATTGAAGCGCGGTCGCTGCGGCTGGTGTCGAACTATGGATTTCTGGAAGATCCGACGCTGCTGATCCGGGCCACGCGCTATCAGGCGCGGCTGGGCTGGGAGCTGGACCTGAAGACCCGTACGCGCTATGAGAACGCCAAGATCGAGGGCGTGGTTGAGCATCTCTCGGCGCGTGCGCGGAGCCAGGAGCTGGAGCAGATAGGCCACGAGGAAGAGGGCCTGAAGGTATTGCAGGCGCTGGAGGCCGAGGGGTGGATGAAGTTCCTTTTCCCTGCCTGGACGGCGGCCAAGGCCGACGAGGCCAAGCTGGCGGCGCTGCACGAGCTGTCAGTAGAGCTGTTGATCGAGGGCGTACACGCCGATATGTCAGCGGCGCAGATGCAGTTGCTGACCGCGAAGCTGCCGGCGAAAGAGCTGGCGGCGCTGAAGAAGCTGCTGCGGCGGCCGGGCTTTGTGGAAGAGTGGAACAGCCTGGACGCGATAGCGGCGGGCTTTGCCAAGGTGTTGCTGGCCAAGGAAAACCAGACGCCGTCGGTGGCCTTCAAATTGTTCAGGAGCTACGACCCGGAGGCGATTCTGTGGCTGGGCTTCACGAGCAAGGACACGGCGGTCAAGGAGCGCTTCCGTCTCTTCCTGAAAGAATGGCCGGAGGCGCGGCAGCGGATTCCGCACGCCCTGTTGCTGGAGATGCGCATTACGCCGGAGCTGGCTACGTATCACGAGCTGGTGGAAGCGGTGTTTTTGGAGCTGATCGACGGCCGGCTCAGTGCGCCGGATGAGGTACGCAGCTTTTTGGAGCCGCACTCGCCACCGGCGCCTCCGCCCAAGGAGACGATCAAGCGTCCGCGGGCCAAGCGCGGCGAGAAGGTGAAAGAGCAGTCCTTTGACGACGACGAGGAGGAAGAGAACGGGTCGGGCGACGAGGACGAGGATCTGGACGATCTGGGCGGGGACGAGGAGGATCTAGACTTGGGCGTGAAGATTCCCAAGGCCGACCTAGCCGAACTGGGCAACGAATCCGGCGAGGACGAGGAAGATGAAGACGAGGCGCCGGAGGAGAAAAATCCCTCAGCCAAAGCCGCGGGACACTCCAAGGCGGCCAAACCTGTTGCTGCCAAGGCCGAGAAGGCAGCGGCCAAGGTGGAGAAGAAGGCTGAACCGACGCCTGCGGTGAAGGTCAAGCCGGCGGTGACGGTTAAGCCGGCGGCAGCGCCTGCAAAGAAGGTCGAACCGGCCAGAGGCAAGGCTCCGGTGAAGGCTAGCCAACCAGCGGCGAAGCCGGTTGCCGTCAAGGCTCCAGTGAAGGCAGTTGCAAAGCCGTCTGCCAAGGCTCCGGTCAATGTCGTGGCCAAGGTTGCGGCCAAACCTGAGTCCAAACCGGTGGCCAAGACGCCGGTGAAACCCGCGGCTGTGAAGCAGACGGCCAAGCCGGTAGCGAAAAAGCCGGTCGGCAAGCCGGGCAAAAAGCATTGAAAATAAATTGAGATCCCATCCTAGCCACAAAAACAAGAACGTGGCGAGGGTGGGGCACCCAATTTCATCTCTCATAGACAGCAAAAGGGCAGCAACCGCGAGGGTGCTGCCCTTTTGCCGTGAAATGGGCAAAAATCTGCCTTGAAGCGATCAACAGAGCGAGCGCGAAACAAAAATCAGGCGAGACTCAAGTAATCAAAGTCCACGGCCCGCTGTTGGAGCCACACCAGCAGCAGACGAGGGACTTTGTTGAACCCGCTCATGGATTGCGGGGCCAATCAGAGACCGGACCCGAGACGAACTTAGTAGCGGCCGCGACCGCGTGAACTGCCGCCGCCACCGCTGCCCTTGCGGGCCTGGTAGCAATCCCGGCAGAAGACCGGCCGATCGCCACGCGGCTCGAAAGGCACTGTTGTAGGCTGACCGCAACCCGAGCAAATCACAGGTGTACCCTGTGCTGGAGCCGAACGGTAACCGGAGCCCCCCTGATCGTTCTTTTTTGCCTGACGGCAATTTTTGCAACGCTTTGGGGTCGAATAACCACGTTCCTGAAAGAACGCCTGATCCGCAGCGGTGAAGGTGAAGTCTTGCCCGCAATCGCTGCACTGTAGTTGAATATCTCCGGCCATGGGTGTCCTCGTGGAGATTGTATAGCGTAAAGATCGTTTTGCACACCAGGAATCTTGTGTAATTAAAAAACTTATGAATTGGGGGGCCATGAGCGGGGAATTTTAGCAAAATTTGGTTCTTCATCGAGCCCTTGACGAATGGATGAAGAATTCCCACCGATTCCGCGAACCACCTGCAGTGGGGCAGGCGAAAAGCCGCGGAATGGATGGGGCACGGTACGGTTTAGGCGGTATGATCGTTTCACCTGAAGGGGCAGTTGAAGATACAGACGGAGCGGGTATGCGGATTGCGTATCTATTGACCACGCTGGGGATGGGCGGAGCGGAGCGGCAGGTGGTGTCGCTGGCTGAGCGGATGAGGCAGCGCGGGCACACGGTGAGGCTGGTGGTGCTGCTGCCGCGGCAGGCCGAGGAGTGGGCGACGGAGGAAGAGGTGGTGCGGCTGGAGATGCGCAAACGGCCTTTGAGCCTGCTGGCGGGGCTGCTGAAGGGGCGGCGGGCGCTTGGTGAGTTTGAACCTGATCTGCTGCACAGCCACACCTTTCCTGCCAACCTGACGGCGCGGGCGCTGCGATTGCTGGGGCTTGCGGCGCCGGTGATCACGACGATACACAACGTTTACGAGGGCGGCTGGCAGCGGACGTGGGCCTATCGGCTGACCGATCCGCTGAGCGAATGCACGACGGCGGTGAGCCGGGCGGCGGCGGAGCGAGCGGTGCGGGTAAAGGCGGTTCCCGCGAAGAAATGCCAGGTGCTGAGCAATGGGATAGAACTGGAGGGATTGCAACCCGATTTGCAGCGTCGCGACCGTCTGCGCGCCGCAATGGGAGTGGCGGAAAAGTTTGTTTGGCTGGCGGCTGGGCGGATAGCTCCGGCCAAGGATTATCCGAATTTGCTGCGGGCATTTGCCTTGCTGAACGAAAAGAGCCAGCCGGCAGAGCTGTGGATTGCCGGCGAGGAAGCGGGCGGCGAGGTGGAGCGGGTGCGGGAGCTGGCGACCTTGCTGGGGTTGAATGGGGGGGTGCGCTGGCTGGGATTGCGGCGGGATTTGGCGGCGCTGCTGGACGCGGCGGATGGGTTTGTGTTGTCTTCGGCGTGGGAGGGAATGCCGCTGGCATTAGGCGAAGCAATGGCGATGGCAAAGCCGGTGGTGGCGACCGATGTGGGCGGAGTGCGCGAGCTGGTGGGAGAGATGGGCCTGGTAGTAGCCGCCAGAAGCCCGAAGGCTCTGGCGGAGGCGATGAGGGCGACGATGGAGCAGAGGCCAGAGAAGCGTCAGGCGGTGGGCTGGGCGGCGCGGCAACGGATTCAAGAACATTTTGCGCTGGACGCCAAGGCCTGCGCGTGGGAAGCGCTTTATCGGGATGTGGTCGAGGGCAGGCGCTGAGCCGGGAGCAGGCGGTAGTTTCGGTGAGAAAAAACGATTGATTCAAGAGGATTTTGCATTTCATGAGACTTGCCAGCGGCCGCTAATGGTATGCTTGTCATCGATTTTGCGAGGGGATTTTGCGGCAGGTTTGCTAGCCGGTTCAATCAACAAAGCCTTGGAGAGTGCGGAATGGGAAGAGTGATAAGCGGTCGCGGGTTGTGCTCAGCGATCTTTGGTCTGGCTGTGTTATTGGGAAGCGGAGCGGCACAAGCCGCGCAGAACACGGTGTTGACGCTGGAGCACGGCTGGCAGTTTCGGCAGGTGGGCGCGGCGGACAACGGCTGGCTGCCGGCGACAGTTCCCGGGGATGTGCATCTGGACCTGCTGGCCAACAAGAAAATTGGCGATCCGTTTTATCGCGACAACGAGAGCAAGCTGCAATGGATTGAAAAAGAGGGCTGGGAGTACCGGCTGAACTTTGAGGCGACGCCGGCGCTGTTGTCGCGCGCCAATGTGGAGCTGGTTTTTGACGGGCTGGACGGGGCGGCGGAGATTTATTTGAATGGGACGCTGGTGCAGAAGACGGGCAACAGCTTTCGCACCTGGAGAGTGCCGGCGAAGAGCGCGCTGCGGGCGAGCAAGAATGAACTGCGCGTGGTCTTCCCTTCCCCGCTGAAGGCGGCCGACGCGGCGGCGGCGAGCGACCCCTGGCAGCCCAAAACCAAAACGGCGACCAAGACCTATCTGCGCAAGCCGGCCTATGAATACGGCTGGGACTGGGGTCCGCGGTTTGTGACCAGCGGGATTTGGAAGCCGGTGCGGATTGAGGGCTGGGACCGAGAGCGGCTGGCGGATTTCGCCATCCGGCAGCGGGATGTGACAAAGGACGTGGCGCACCTGAACGCCGAGGTGGAGATTGAGGCGACGGCGGCGGGAACGGCGAATGTGACGGTGAAGTACACCAACAAGGGCCAATTGAAGACAGCCAGCACGACGGCCACGCTGCACGAGGGGCGCAACGTGATTGACCTGCCAATCGAGATTCAGAAGCCGAAGCTGTGGTTCCCGGCCGGCTATGGCGAACAGCCGCTGTATGAGTTCACGGCGCAGGTGGGAACGGAGTCGCGCAAGGTGAAGGCCGGCTTGCGCTCGGTGGTGCTGCGCCGGGAGTTGGACAAGTGGGGACGGAGCTTTGAGTTTGTAGTAAACGGAATTCCGGTTTTTGCCAAGGGCGCGGACGTGATTCCCTTTGACAGCTTTCCCAATCGCGTGAAGACAGCCGACTACCGGCGGATTCTGGAGTCGGCGCGCGCGGCGAATATGAACATGATTCGCCACTGGGGCGGCGGATACTACGAGACGGACGAGTTCTATTCGATCTGCGATGAGTTGGGGATCATGGTGTGGCAGGACTTCATGTTTGGCAACGATTGGCAGCCGGGCAGTTATGCCTTCAAGCAGAATATCGAGGCCGAGGCCGAGGACCAGGTGCGGCGGCTACGCAACCATCCGAGCCTGGCGATCTGGAGCGGCAACAACGAGACCGAGCTGGCCTTCCACTGGGGCGACCGGGACAAGCTGCCCGCCGATGTGCGGGCGCAGATGTGGCAGGATTACCTGACCGAGTTCAGCGGGATTCTGCCCCGCGTGGTGGCGAAGCTGGACGCGGAGACGCCCTATTGGCCTAGTTCGCCCAGTTCGGATTATGAGCAGGTGACGGAGAAATACCACACTGGCGACGATCACATTTGGGATGTGTGGCACGGGCGAGTTCCCTTCTCGACCTATGAAACGCACCAAAGCCGCTTCGTGACCGAGTACGGTTTTCAGTCGTTCCCGGAGATGAAGACGATCGAGAGCTTCACGGAGCCTGCGGACCGCGCCAGCATTTTCACGCCGGTGATGCTGGCACACCAGAAGAACAATGAAGGTAATGACATTATCCACAACTATCTGCTCAAGGATTACCCGGAGCCGAAGGATTTTGCCAGCTTTCTTTATGTCAGCCAGGTGTTGCAGGCCGAGGGAATCAAGGTGGGGGCAGAACACTTTCGCCGTTCACGGCCCGAAACGATGGGCTCGATCTACTGGCAGTTGAACGATTGCTGGCCGGTGGCTTCGTGGTCGTCGATTGACTACTACGGACGGTGGAAGGCGCTGCAATATTATGCGCGGCGCTTCTATGCGCCGGTGCTGGTTTCAGCGCATGTGGAGGCTGGGGCGGTAAAGGTGTATGTGGTCAGCGATAAGGTGAAAGCCGAGGCGGCGACGCTGCGGGTGCGACTGATGAACTTCGACGGCAAGACGCTGCTGGAAGAAAATCGCTCGGTGGACGTTGCGCCGCTGGCTAGCAAAGTTTATCTGGAGTGGCCGCTGAAGAAGCTGGCTGACGCCGGAGCGGCCGACACGTCGCGTGTCTTTGTTTTGGCCGAGTTAGTGGCCGGGAAAGAAGAAATCTCGCGCAACCTGACGTATCTAGCGCCGACCAAGGAGATTCATCTGACGCCAGCGGCGCTGAAGGTGGAGACGGAAAAGGCCAAGGGGAGTTACAAGATTCGGGTAACTTCACCAGTGCTGGCGCGCAGCGTCTATCTCTCGTTTGGATCGTTGGACGTCAAGGTTTCGGATAACTACTTTGACCTGCTGCCGGGCGAGACGGTGGAGGTGACGGCGACGGGCGCGGCGACGCTTGAGGCGCTGAAGGCGCAGTTGAAGGTGATTTCGCTGACCGACGCCTTTGCGGGCGGAGGGAAGGCAGCGGCTTCGATTGGCGCGGCGCGGTAAAGGAAGCAAACAAGCTGCCTCGCACTTTCAGATGAAAGTGCGAGGCGTCTTTTTGTGTGAAGAAGAGGTTGTAGAAAGATATACGTAAAAAGAAGCTACTCTCGACAGTGCCGAGATTCGTGCTTTCCCACCCATCGCAAAGAACGCGATGGATGGGGCACCCAGCAATTTGCCGGGGAGGCTGGAGCTACGGTTGAATGCCGGTGCATGGTTAGAAGGCGAAGGTGGCCTGGAAGAAGATGCGGCGGACGGCTGCGTTCGAAGAGAACGGACCTCCGGCGAGGCTGGTGGATTGACCAAAACGAGCACCAGGGCCAACGACGCCATCGGCGAGGGTGGGAATGATGGTTCCGCTGGGTGTGCCGTAGTTGACGGTGTTGAAGACGTTCTGCACCTGTGCGCTGAAGGTCAGGTTGTATTTGTGCGAAGCGGGCGAATCGAACATGCCGCGCGGGGGCCGTCCGCCGCTGCCGCCGAAGCCGCCAGGGCCAAAGCCTCCGCCAGGACCACCGCCGGGGCCACCAGGGCCGCCACGGCCGCCACCACCTCCGGGAGGCGGTCCGCCAGGACCGCCGTCCTGATTATTGGCCGAGTTCACTTTGGGACCGATGCCAAAGCTGCGGCTGACGCGCAGATTGGCGGTCACCGCGGATGGGCCCATGGCCTTGTTGATGGGCAGCAGGGTTTCGTCGCTGGTGGGCTGGGTGTCGAGACAACCAAAGGATGTTTGCACGTAGCGCAGGCTGGGGTTTTTCGGGTCATACACGCAAGACGGTGAGGAGTTTGGCCCCACCCGCGCGGGCCGGTTGTTGAAAAAGTTGTCGCCGGTCGGGTCGTTGTTGGTGATGATGTTGTAGGGCTTGCCGGAGTTGGCGATGACCATGGGGTTGAGACGAATGCCCCAGGGAGCCTGGTAGTTGGCCATGAGGAAGAGCATGTTGCGCGAGACAAAGCTGGCGCGACCATAATCCTGCTGGAGGATAGTGGAGTTGGAAGCGGTGCCGGTGTCGGCATTGGCCGCGCTGAGATTGTAGAAGCCCATCACGTTAAAGTTGGATGTGATCTTGGCGTTAACGTTGAGAATCAACTGATTCTGCTTGAAAACGGCCTCGGACAGGTATTCGTCCTCGATGCCTTTGGAAGAATCGTGGTTTTTGGAGTAGGTGGCATTGGCGTTGATGGTGGCCATCTGGTGCACGCCATAGGAGTGGAGATAGGTTGCGGTGAGGGTGGTGGCCTTGTTCAACTGGCGCTCGATGCTGGCGCCAAATTGCTGGGTATAGGGCGCGTGATAGTTGGGCGCGATGATCTGGATGGTTTTGGTGCTGGAACCGGTCGAGGCGCTGGAGCCGGAAGGAATGCACTTGGCGATGTCTTCGCTGGACAAATTGTCGAAGTACGTGGTGGCGAAGCAGGTGGGCGCGTTGATGGTGTTCTGGACGAGGCTGTTGGAGCCGCCGCCCTCGCTGATCAGGTCCATCTCGCTGCTCAGGCCAAAGCGGTCGTAGAAGAGGCCATAGCCGGCGCGCAGCACGGTTTTGGTCTTGCCGGTCTTGTGGCCGTCAACGGCATAGGCCAGGGCCACGCGCGGCGCCCAGTCGCTGTGGTCGGCGGTATGGTTTTGCGATTCCCAGCGCAGGCCGCCAGAGACGGTGAGCATCTTGTTGACCTTCCAGTCGTCCTGGAAGAAGAGGGCGGCGTCGAAGACGTTGCCGACATAGCCGGTGGGCGTGGTGACGCCTCCTGGTCCGGTGGTGTAGTTGAGCTTTTGGGGCAGGGTGCTGGCGGATAGTGTCTTGTCGGCGACAGAGCCGAAGCCCTTGCCGTTCAGGGCCGTCATGACGGTGCTGAAATCGGGTAGCGAGGCGAAGCTGAAGCTGCCGTTGAAGCCAGAGGTGCTGGAGGTGGCCTCGCGATTGTCGCGCAGGCGTGTGCCAAACTTGATGGCGTGCGCGCCGAGCGACATGGTGGTGATGTTTTGCAGCTCGAAGTGATCGTCGTGATCGTGGGAGGTTTGCGAAGAAGAGCCGCCAGTGGTGAAGTCGTTCTGCACGGAGACGCTGGGCGAGGTGACAGAGAAATTGGCTGTCCACGGATAGCTGGCGGGATTCGTGACGCCGGTCGAGGGGATCTCGGTCGAGGTGTCGCGCAGATATTGAAAGCGAGTCTCGTTGACGATGTGGTCGCTGATGACCAGGGCATCGCTGAGTTGCACGGTGTGCTCGGTAGAGGTGGTGGTGGTGGCCTGGGTGGGCAGGGCGATGGTGCTCCCGAGGTCGTCGTTGTCGTTGTTGCGATAGTACTGGTAGCGCGCGGTGAGGGTATTTTTCTGCCCCAACTGGAGGTCAAGGCGCGCGGAGGCATTGGTGCGCATGTGGGGATTGATCAGCGCGCCGGTCTGATAAACGGCCTTGTTATTCGCGTCGATGGCAATCTGGGCATCGTAGGTGTTGGCATTTTGGGTGTTGCGGCGCTCGGCGCTGACGAAGAAGGACGCCGTTTTGGAGAGCGATCCGTTGAGGGTTCCGTTGAACTGGTAGCTGTGATAGTCCGGGATGTTTTGGGCCAAGGGACTGCCGGTGTTGAAGCTCTTGTCGTTGCCCATGGCGAAGAACTGGCCGTGCAGCTTGTCAGTGCCGGGCTTGGTGAGGATCTCGATGCGGCCGTAACCAAGGTGATCAAATTCCGCGGAATAGGGATTCTGGTTGATGCGGATTTCGCGAATGGCGGACTTGGGGGGAAGATTGCCGCCGGTGAAGCCGTCGATGTAGATTTGGCCGCCGTTGGGACCAGCCGAGGGACCGGCCAGAGCGGTCAATTCATTGGAGAGTTCGTCGGGATCGTCGCTGAGAGCGTCAAGATCCTTGCCCTTGATGACGACGGAACTGGCGTTGCCGCCGGCTTCGATGTTGACCGTGGGCGACTCGTCGGTGACCACCACGCTCTGCTCGGCGACCTCGATGGCCATGGCGATCTTCATGTGCAAGACCTGGCCAGCGGTGAGTTGCACGACGGGCGAGGCGAACGGAGCAAAGCCGGCGTAGGTGGCCGTAACCCTGTAGGCGCCGGGGGCGAGATTATTGACAACGTAGAGACCGCCGGAGTCTGCCGTAGCCGTGGCGACGGTTTTGCCCGCGGCATTGCTGACGGTGACCGTTGCGCCGGGGATGAGCGCGCCGGTCTGGTCGGCAATGTGGCCGCGCAGGGTGGCCGTGGTTGGCGCTGGAACGGCGGTGGGCGCAACAGTTGCCGTTGCGGGCGGGGCGGATTGCGCCCGCGCCACGCCAACGCTGGCCAGAACCAACGCCAAAGCTGCCAGAAAATGGGTAAAGCAATGCAATTTTGAGTACACGATTCCCTCGCTTGTTTTCACGAATGTTACTTGATCTGACATGAAGCCAATGAGCCGGCCGCGCGACGTCGAGATAAGCGCGACCGCTCTTGCCTGCGATTGTCTTACTGGGCCGCGTCGGCTCCGCCGCCGCCGCCCACGCTCCAGTTGGCGAGCAGATCTTTGCTGGCCGCGGGAGCCTCAAGCAATGGTTCGACGCCCGCCACGAGCGTGATGGCCGTAACATCGGCGACTCCCTCGGTAGAGACCAGCATGACGGCTTCGCCCGTTTTCAAATCGGTGAGTTGAATGACGGGGGCGCGGCTCAACATTTGCTGCGGATCGCCCGCGCCGTTTCTGCCGCCGTTGCCGTTGCCGCTGGCGGCGCGCGGCGGCGCGTCGGCCGATGCTTTGAGGCGCGCCGCCAGCATGGCAGCCACGATCTCTGGCAGGCGGCGCAACTGTGCATCCGCGCCGATGTGAATGGTGACCGGCTTCTTGGTGAGCAGATCCTTGACGATCAGCGTGGAAGCCGCCGCATCCGTGGAAACGATGGTTCCAGAGACATTGCGGAAGCTGCCCGAGACAACTTCTTCGGCGTCAATCTGTGTGCCGTCGGCATTTTTTGCGCCGCGGGCGCGCAACTGATCACCGGCATGAATGGCGTCGAGCGGGGCAGGCTGCGCCTCGTCAAAACGCACCGAGGCCGGCGCGTAGCGCTTGAGCATGGTGCTTTTGGTGGTGCACACGGTGAGGTTTTTGGCCGCTGCTCCCGCGCCAGTGGTGAGCAGAATCGTACCAGTCGCCGCATCGACGCTCTTGACCAGGCCGCCAAGGCCGCTATGCTGCCACTCGTCGCGATCCCGCTGCTGCTTGAGAGCCACATCGGCCTGCTTGACGGCGATGATTTGCAATGCCTGCGGCGTACCCGCCGGAGCGTTGGGATCAAGCTTGACGAGGGCGCGGTCGCCCACCGCTAGATCGCTGAACGAAATGGCCGCGGCGGTGCTCAAGTCGCGCTGGCCGGGGGCAATGCGCTTGATGGCGGCCGTCGAGGGAACCTCAAACTGATAGGCTCCGTCGGAATCGGTCTTGACGGTGAGGGAGTTGCCGCTGATGACAGTGATGGAGCCAACAAAACGAGCCGGAGGCTGTGCCTGAACGAAGGCCGCGCTCGCAGCGAAGGCCAGCAACAGAAGACCCCGCATGGTGGAAAAATGGAACCGGAATTTGATCTTGCTTGTCATAACTCAGCTCTCCGCGGCTTTTGCCTTGCGGCGGTCGGGATGGGAATTTCGCTTCTACCCGGATAGACGAGCAAGGCGGTAAAAAAGTTGAGACGAGGATGTCTATAGATTATTCAGGCGGGCGAAAAAGCACGGAAAACGCATAGGAAGTCGCTCTTAAGTAGCAGATATTGCTGGGGGTTAAAGATCAACCACCTGTTGGCTGGAAATACCACCGCAGTTCCTTCGACTCACCACCCCCAAGCTGAAAAGCGCTTGGGGCCCCGTTCGCTCAGGATGACAGTTCACTTGGATTGATGAAAGACGGATGGACTTGATTCCTCTTCACTGTGATAACTCGGTGGTTTCGAGAAAGCTGTAACTGCCCGAAGGGGTGGGTGCAACGTGGCTGAGACGGCGATTGTAGACGGCGACGGTATCGCGATACCAAAGATTGATGGCGGGCAGATCGCGGGCAAGAATTTGCTGCGCCCGAACGTAATCGTCACGGCGGCGGGCAGTGTCGGAACTGGAAGAGGCGTCGTCGAGCAGGGCGTCGAGTTGGGGATTGGAGTAGTGGCCGCGATTGGCGCCCTGCGGCGAAAAGCGCGCCGTGGAAAAAGCGTAGCTGAAAATATCTGGCTGCTCGTTGCCGCCGATCCAGCGCAGCGAATAAATCTGAAACGCGCCGCGAGTTACATCGGAATAAAACGTCGCGTACTCGTAACTGCGCAGTTCAAGCGCGATGCCGACGGCAGCTAACTGCTGCTGAACGACGGCGGCAAGCAGGCGAGTGCCCTCGTCGGTGGAGGTCTTCATGGTGAGATGAAGGCGAACGCCGCCGACGCCGGCCTTGAAGCCGGCTTCGTCCAGCAGGTGCGCGGCGCGAACTGGATCGTAGTCGTAATGCGCAACGTCGTCGGTGAAGGCCCAGTGCGTGGTGGGCAGAAGGCTCGACGCGGAACGGGCTCGGCCCTGCTGAAGGGTGCGCACAATCAGGTTGCGATCAATGGCGCAGGCGATAGCCTGGCGCAGTCGCGCGTCCTTGAGCAGAGGGTCGCGCAAATTGAAGCCGAGATATTGAATCTGCGTTCCGGGGACAGCTTCGATGGCCAGATGAGGGCGCGCGGCGAGCACTGGAAGCGTATCCATGGGCAAGGAGTTGACAGCGAGATCGGCCGAACCTTTTTCGAGTTCAAGGGACTCGGTGATAGCGTCAGGAACGATGGCAAAGCGTATGCGTTCGATTTTTGGAACAACAGACCAGCTAAGTGGATTGCGCTCGACGACGACATTCTGATCGATCTGCTGACTGACGAAACGGAAGGGGCCGGTGCCGACAGGATGACGCCAGAAGTCGCGCCCGCTGCCTTGCGGGACAATGCCCATGGCGCCGGTGGAGAGATTGGTAAGAAGAAAGTTATCGGCGCGCTTGAGATGAAAGATGACGGTGCGATCATCGGGAGTTTCAAGATGATCGACGGCCGCATAGGTAGCGGCTTTGGCGGAGATGATTTTTCCGGTACGCATGGACTCAATCGTCCACTGCACATCGCGCGCGGTGAGTGAACGGCCATCGTGAAAGCGCACACCGGCGCGGAGATGAAAGATAAGCGTGAGAGGATCGGGCTGTTGCCAACTCTCGGCAAGTGCTGGCGTGAAGTGGAAGCTGGAGTCGCGCGCGACGAGGCCATCGAAAAGTAACTCGTCAATGTGCTCGGATTGCGCGTCGGTGCCAATGCGCGGGTCGAGATTGGCGGGGCTGCTTTCGATGAGGAAGACAACCGTGCGCGGATCGCGCGGCGCGGAGTGGCAGCCACCGAGAGCGAGAAACGCAAACAGCACGAAAAGTTTACGCATAAGTGATTTGCCCCAGAATTGCCGGACGCGATGCGCCGGTGGCGGCGGGCACGTTGGCGGGCAAATGATGCCAGGTTTGCCAGGCGAGCAGAGCAAAGGCCGCGGCCTCTTTGGCTTCCGCGGGAAGGCCAAATTGCTCGCTGGCGACTAACTCGCAGCCGAGGGGAGAAAGACGGCGGGCAAGCATGGCCATAAGCGTGGCGTTGCGCGCGCCGCCGCCGCTGACGATGTAATCAACGGGCGCGCCGCGCATTTTGCGATGGACGAATTGTTTGTAACTCGCCGCGATGCTTTCGGCGGTGAGAGCGGTGGCGGTGGCCAGCGCATCGTTGGGATTGCTGCTGCGCTTGTGGCAGGCGGCAAGAAATTTGGCGGCGTACTCGCGGCCAAACTGCTCGCGGCCTGCGGAGCGCGGAGGCTTCTGCGCGAAGTAGGGATTACGTAGAAAAGTAGAGAGCACGGGAGAAAGAATTTCACCCTCGGCCGCATGGTCGCCATTGCGATCAAATTTCTTATTGAAGAGTTCGAGGGCGAGAGCGTCGATGAGCATATTGCCAGGACCGGAGTCGAAGGCGATGACTGCATCAGCAGAAGCGGCAGCGGGAATCGCGGTGAAGTTGGCGATACCGCCAATGTTTTGCAGGACGCGGCCACGGCGGGAATCGGCGAAGAGAACGTAGTCAAGCAGAGGCACGAGAGGCGCGCCCTGACCACCAGCCACGATGTCAGCGGGACGAAAATTGGAGACAACGGGAACGCCTGCCGAAGCGGCCAGCAGAGCGGGTTCGCCTAACTGCCAAGTGCAGGCGAAGCTGCGGCCCGCATAACTCACGGGACACGGCTGATGATAGAGCGTTTGGCCGTGACAACCGATGAGATCGAGCGGGATTTCATGGCGCTCAAGCGTGGCGGCGACGGCTTCAGCGTAAGCGATGCCGAGACGCCAGTTGAGACGCGCCAGCTCCGCAGTGGAAGTCGAGGCCGCATTCATGGCCGCCAGCACCGCGCGGCGCAGAGGCGAGGGAAAGGAAAAACCCTGATGCGCAAGAAGCGTGATCTTGGGGCGCGGCTTGCCGGGAGCGATGCGCACCACGGCGACATCGACGCCATCGGCCGAGGTGCCGCTCATGATGCCCGCTACGTTCATGGCTTTCATTTAGCTTTGGCCTCCTGGGCTTGAGCGATGATGACTTCGAAACGCGCGATGCGCGCTCGCAGGGCTTCAAATTGCTTGGAGGAAAGCAACTTTGCTACGCCGCCCTCAAAAAGCCTGGCGCGTTGACGCGCAGTTTGCACGGCGCGGGCAAGAACCAGTTTACGAAAGGCCGCTGAGCGCTCGGATTCGGCAATCAAGGCTTCATAGGCGCGCAGAATCAGTTCGGGACTGCGGCAGATTTCAAGCAAGTCCATGCCGGCGCGAATGGCGGCGACGGCGGCTTCTTCAATGGACATACATTTGAGAATTCCGCCCATCTCCATGTCGTCGGAAAAAATGAGGCCCCAATAACCAAGCCGCTTGCGCAGCACGGTGGTGATCCAATAGGGCGAGGCGCTGGCGGGGCGATGCTTGCTAGGGGTGTCTGGATAGGCGGCGTGGTTGACCATGATCATGGGTAACTCGTTGCGCAGTTCGCGATAGGGCGCGAGATGCTTTTGCCACTCCTGACGGCCACTGCGCCGGATCACCGGCGTTTCGAGATGAGAATCGTGCACGCTGCCACCGAGGCCGGGAAAATGCTTGCCGCAGCCCACGACGCCCTCGGATTCGAGGCCTGCGAGGAAATTACGCGCGAAATCGACCACGTGTTCGACGGTCGCGCCAGGGGAACGCGAGCCCAGCACCTCGGCAGACTCAGGCAGCGCGAGATCCACGACTGGGGCAAGAGTTGTGTTAAAGC